>Ga0209373_10000232_pt1 | contig 116559 bp, 137 predicted proteins | sample Higcelweek5metaG_FD_187173 | JGI IMG/M metagenome (GOLD analysis project Ga0209373, IMG submission 187173) | Freshwater pond sediment microbial communities from the University of Edinburgh, under environmental carbon perturbations - High... | ecosystem: Environmental > Aquatic > Freshwater >...
CGCCGGCGCCCGGCCCCTGCACACCCGGTTCCCCTCGACATCACCGCCCCCTCGTCTCTTGCATCGGTTTCACTGGTTTCGCTTGCCTGTTTCCACCTTTGGGGGCACCCTCCGGGCTAGTTCTTTCAATCAGCCGATCCGCGAACACATAAAGCGAAACCGCAGGAAAGTTCACGCGTAGCAGGGCCGCTCAACGTAAGCAAGATTGCCGGACACAGCGCCGACCATGCCGCAAGGCGAGAGCGAACAAGTAATGCGCCCCTGCCTCTACTCACGGAGGCGAAAGCCAAGCGAGGAGCACACGAAGCGACTGGCCTGAAACGCGGATTAGCTGATCGGAATCCGTATCACAATCCAACACATCCTCTCACCGACGTTTCCCTATTCTAAGCACATGCAAGACTCCAAACTTGTTACCGCCGCCACTGCTCATCGCTCGGACAAACCGGCCCAAAAGCCGAACGACCTCCCGATCTGGATCTGTCTCAGCGGCATGGTCATTGGCGGGATTCTCACCGCCCCCAGTGTTTGGAAGATGATAATGACGGGCCAATCTACCAAATGGGATGACGTGGAGCGGATAGTGATGGGGTTCTCGATGGTTTTACTTTGTGCAGTGATCGGCTCGATTCTTCGCCCCCGGCGTAACTGATCCCCACTGACCGAAGACACCAAATCTCGTAATATCAACAGCCACATGCCTCGCGCAGACTACTTCACCCATGAAATCAATCCGCAGAATCCTACTCACGATCGGTAGTTATACATTGGTGTTCGCCACCGGGGCCGCTCTCGCTTTCGGGCTCACCATCCGCAATGCCGCCCAACAGGGTATCGCGTTCCGCGCCATCCGCGAGGTCTCCGTGGCTTACGGCTCTTCCGTCCCGAGCTTCAGCCCGTCTGCGCCGTGCATTGATGCAGACGATCGCAAGACGTTCCCTGACTTCTCTACGGTCGCCCACCTCATCGCACAACGTGCGCAGGTCGGAATGATGCAAGACATTAACAAGGTATCATTGGTTCGCCGGATGCAAAGTGAGCCCGCTCGCTCACTACTTTCTCTCGAAGAGTACTTCGCGGTCGTGCCCCGCAATCTAGATGATTCGATCAACCGGACCTTACTCATGCGTGAGGTCGTAAAGATCGCTTCCGCCAAGGCCACCGACCTGACTTCAGTCACCAGTGCTGAGGAGCAAACACGGTGGCGCAAAATGTTGCAGATGCCGCTGGCGGACAACCTGCGCGAGTGCCTTGCCGACGATCACCGCAAATATCACAGCGCCTTCGTTCCGTGTCTCTTGGCTGGGATGCGAACCCATCCAGAGCCCGGTGACGCCTTGCTCGGTTTCGCACAAGCGACCGAACAAGACGCAACGGACATGGGCCGCTTCCTGTCGTCCCCAACGCAAAACGGCAGCGCAAACTGATTTTCAATCATGCCCCAAGCGCCAGTCGACATCCCCGAAGAACTCCGCCGCTACAATTTCATGCGTCGTGTCGAACGTCGCGCCGAAATCATCAGTCGCTGTGTTTACTTTCTTCTGTCACTGGTCATGAACGCCGTCCTCCTCGGCATCGTCTCGATCGCGGCGATTGCCTTAGGGGTCTATATCGGGGACTGTGGGACGATCGCCGCCATCCTCGGCGGGATATTCCTGATCTACCGCCTCAACAACCGCCTCTCCGATTGGTGCTTCGCCCGCTGGGTCCAACCTGCGCTAGAGTGTCGGATTCGCACCAAGATCCGTATCGAGCGCATGGTTGAAGAGCTGCACACGGATGAAGGGGTGGAGGACTAGCGGCCGTTTTATTTCTTGACTGTTTCCACCTTCTGGCGCATATTGGTCTGCATGGATACGATTGCCGTCTCGTCAAAGAAGGCCCGGCGCCCGAACCTGCCGCCGTGGCCCAAAGCCCAGACAGAACGCGGCCCGAATGGGCGTCTCTTGTGCCGTTGCGGTTGCGGGCGTGAGGTAAAGCCGCCGCGCCGTTCGTGGTACTCCCCCGAATGTCTCGAACGGGTCCGTCTCAACTGCGACTGGTCCTACGTGAAGAAACACGTTTACGCCCGCGACAAGGGCCTTTGTCGCTGCTGCGGGATTCACGCTGAGGCATTCCGCGCAGAAGTCCGCGAAGCCTTCGCCACTGGTAACCTCATCCCGCTCGAAGAGGCGAAAACGCAAGGCTGGCCCGCACTGCACCGGCCGTGGCAACAGGTCGATCACATCGTGCCCGTCTGCCAAGGTGGAGCCCAACTGGATCGGTCCAACCTCCGAACCGTCTGTGTCCCCTGCCACAAGAAGCTCACCGCTGCACTCAATCGTGAGCGGCGGGCGGCCAAGGCCGCCGCCAAAGCGGCCTCGATCCCTTCCACCCTCCCGGTCTCCGTGGAGGCTGCCGCATGATTAGGATCACACTCCACCCAATTCGAGACGACGGGAACCGCTACTGCGGGCCGGCTGTTCTTTCCGCCCTCACCGGACTCACAACTACGGAGTGTTCGGCTATTCTCCGGAAGGTCGGGGGGCGCTCCTCGATCAAGGGCACCTACCAGCACGAAATGTTCGAGAGCCTGCATCGGCTTGGCTATCGAGAGACCCGGTTACCCATCACGCGAGACACAGCAGGTCACTACCCGTCGCTTGCGTCGTGGCTCAAGAGGTTCCGCTCCTCCGCAAATGGAGGCGTTCACCTGATCTGCCCCGGTCATCATTGGGCGATCATCACCCCTCGGTTTTACCACGATAACGCAACCACGAAGCCCGTCGCGCATCGCGAGGCGCCGCGTCGCCGGGCTCGTATCCGTGCCGTATGGTTACTGGAACGAGTCCACAGCATCGACCCCGGAACGCTCGTTCCGGTCCGCCCAGCCACAACCCCGGCCGGCAAAGCGGAAGCGAAGTCCCGATGCGCCGCACGGAAGGAGTTGCATGCGATCGCCAAGTTGCACGGGCTCGACATCGACGATCGCTGGCGTGACGAACGAACCGTGTGGGTCTATCCACCCGATTGGATCACGGAAGGCGACCTTGATCCCCGCGCGGATGAGCACTACTGCGACTCATGGGAAGAAGCGGTGCAGTACGCACGCGAAATCGTAACTGCGATCGAGGCCAACTCCCATCGGAAGGCTGCCCTCGAAGCGGCCGTAGCCAGAATCGACGAGCCCGAGCAGTGAGCGCACCCGGCCCCGCGTTTTTCCTTGCCTGTTTTCACCTAATCGCATTACTACTCCTCTCGCGCTTCATCCTCACTTCTCCCATGAACATCAACAAAGTATTCCTCTGCGGGCACCTCACCCGAGACCCCGAGCGACGGGTGAACCCAACCGGTTCCGTCGTCACCAAGTTCGCGCTCGCGGTCAATCGCACCACGAAGGACGCCAACAACGGGACGACTCGCAACGAAGTTACCTACGTCAACGTGGAGTGCTGGGGAACCTACGCCGAGACGATCGCCAAGAACTGCGTCCGTGGCACCCAACTGTACGTCGAGGGACGTTTGAAGCTCGATCAGTGGAAAGGAAACGACGGCAAGCCGCGCAGCGCTCTCTGCGTCGTCCTCGAAAACTTCCAGTTCGGTCAACGCGCTCCTTCGCAACGTTCCACCGAACCACAAGACCAATCACCGGCGACGAGTCAGGCGCAACGTCAGGCCCCGGGTACACCACAGCCCGGCGCCGACAAAGGCGAAGGCAACGACGACGATGTTCCATTCTAGCCCATGCGCCCTTTCCTCTATTTCCTCGCAGGATCTGCCACGGTTGGGATCTGCATCCTCGCAGCGGTAACGGCCTGCCACCTCGGCACCACCGAGTCGGCACCAGCGTCCCTGACGCCAGACAATCGCCCGGCGCCGGCGACGCCAAGTCCGATCCCGCCGGGGGTTGATTTGTACCTGATGCCGGTCGGTCGGGACTCCGTGAAGATCTCAAACGCCCGCAGCATCATCTACCCGAGCGAGGGTGTCGTCCGTGTCACAACGTCCAACGCCGAGACCTACGAGTTCTCGAACATCCCGTACATTCTCGCGCCAGCCAACGCTGTTAACAGCCGAGCCACGACCACGCCTGCGAAATAGCCTATGTCCGCCCCAACCCCGTCACCGTTCTACTACGTCGTCACCACCCACCCCCGGGACCGGTTGTGCCGGGGCTCCTCTGAAACCGAGGTACGGGCGTCTCTCGCTCCCCACCTCAAGCCCGGCGAGGCGGTCGTCGCGATGCGGCCCGCTCGCCCAGAGGACATTGCATACGTCACCTCCCAAGGCGGCGCCATCCATCAATGAGCACCTCCGCAAAGCTCGGCCTCACGGCCATCAGCTCGATGCTCGCTGCCTATAACCTCGGGGTGAAAATGGGCGCACCGGGAGCATTCACGGCATGGCGCACCTACCTCGCCTTCATCGTCCTGATCGTCTGCGCGATCGTGTTCCTCCGTCACCTGTTCTGCCTGCATTCGGATCTCACGTTGCTCAACCAGACGCGTCCATTGCGGCGGCGCGATGGAAAGTGGCTGATTCCCTGAAAACACTGCTATAATCGCCTCTATGGATCGAGACATCGACAGAACCGTTGACTCACTCAAGCGCACTTATGCGGCAAGCCCCGACCTTCGGAGCCAGTCCCATGAACGCCACAGGAACCCCAAGAACGCCTCGGGGATCTGGTCCGGGATCTGCCAAACCTACACGTTCCCCGATCGGGAAATCACCATCGGTTTCGCCGATGAAGGTATTTCCTCCAATCCCTACGATCTAACCGTCACGATGGGAGACCGTTTCTACCAGCTCGATCTCGCCACGACCTCGCTGGCAGTCCTTGAATCGCTTCCCTCTCTCCTCGCCGAGATGATCGACCACTACCATCTCCGATGCCAGCCCGTTCTCCCATCAGCTTCCGCTGCACGAAATGCCGATCGACACTGAACCCGGCGCGAAACACCGGCCGAGTCGGGCGAGTAGTCCTTACCGGCCGCACCCGTTCGCATGCCCGTGCCGGTCGCTACACGTCGCGTTCTCACAATGACTTCGCACGGGAGTATCGCTGCCTCGACTGCGGTCACGTAGGCTGGTCCGCCCACAAAGATCTATCGTCCTTCCATCCCGCTTCCAATGCCTGATCCACAATCCTCCCTAGCAGTGCCAGTGCCTGAGCCTCCTCCCGGAGCCATCACTGAAAAAGAAATCCAGATGCTCGGCACCGCCATCGGCGCCTTCGCGCAACCGATGGCCCATGCGCAAGAAATCGTCGCGGTCGAAACGACCAAGCAGGCCAAGATCATCGCCGATGCCACCGCTGCGAGCTATCGCTGGTTTTTCATCCTCGGCCTTGGTGTTCTTGTCCTCGCCGGCGTCGCCTTGTTCCGTGGAAAGGAAAACATCACTGAAACGCTCGTCGTCGCTTTGTTCTCATTTCTCGGCGGCCTCGGTGCCGGGAAGATGCTCCCGAAGACGACCCCATAGCTCTTCTACCCATGTCGGTCTCCGCGATTATCGCACGATTCAGGAATGCTTTCGCCACGTCCGTAGACAGCCAGCGGGCCCAAGCCCCCATCGAGCAATCGGCGCTCGCCGAGAGTCGCGAAGCTCGCGGGCGGATCAATCCCTGCGCAACGGCGTCCCGGGCCATCCGCAAGCAACCATCCGCCAACGCCGATATGCCGCCTCTTCCGCTTCCACGCGACAAGGACGAGCCCCCGTGCTTCCCGCACCGGGATCTCACGCTACCTGACGCGCTCCGCCGTAAAAATCGCCGGAGGTAACCACCCACCGCCCTAGCCCAATGACCAATCCCGATCATCCCGAATTCGCTACTCTGAAGTCGCAGCTCTCCGACATGTGGCCTCAGCACGACAAAACCGCCCACGCCATAACAGTTCTGTTCGTACTGAGAGCGCAGGGCATAGCAAGTACGTCCTGCCCATCAATGATACTGTGTGGGCCAACGGGTTCAGGGACTACGGAGGCATGCTTCCGCGCAAGTCGCCTTCTCTACGGCAAAGATCCATTCCTGTTCTCGATGGCAGAGACGGCCGTCCCTCATCCTGACCGCGACATTCCGGCCGCGCTCCGCTCGCTCGCAGAACACGAATCGCGCGGGATCGTGGTCCTCGGTGAAATCGAGAAAGCCCCCGAGCCCATCATCCTCGCCCTCATAAACGATCTGCTCGATGCCGCCACCGGGCGCCTGCGCCACCTGCACGTCGTCATTACGTCGTCATTCCCCCCGAAGCGGCTAATTGAGCATCTACGCCCGGAAATCGCGCCAAAGCTGGGCACCATCCTCTCACTCTACTGAACACCTGCCACCATGCCAAAATCCACCTCCAAAATCCCATCTGCACTTCCGCCTCTTGCAGAGCGCAAGACCAAGAAGGTTTGCGCTCTCGGCTGGTACCACCGGGGCCGCCGGCCTACATACCTCATGGAACCCGCCAACCACGAACCGCTACTCCTCGATCAGCTCCGGCTCGTCCTTCGGCTCGCCCCTGACGTGATCTGCATCGGCGCTCGCGTGCGGGCGAGCAAAGCGGCGAAACACCGCCTTGCCACCGACCTCATAAGCCAAGGCTACGCTGTGGCTGTGCAAGCTGCTTGATAGCACCATACTCGTCTCCGTCGATACACCACATCGCACCTCATGAAAATCACATTGCCGGCCATCTCGTCCTCGAAATCCAAACTGCTCGGCTTCTTTGGAGAGGTTTTCGATGAAGTCTGGGATACCACCAGCAAACTCGTAAGCGCCGCCCGCGACTTCGCATTCAGGATTCTCTGGCGCTCGCTCGCGTTCCTCGCGGCGTATCTCCTCTGGCCGATCGTCCCCGGTCTTCTCTGGAATTGGTCGCCGCAGGCGGAGTTTACCTCGATCGGGGCTCAGATCGTCCAACGGTACTCGTGGCTACTGGGTAACGAGGCGGTTCGAGCACTGGTCCTGTTCGCGCTCATTGTGGCGATCTCGGGACAGGCGTTGCGCGTAATCCGCACATCCCGATAACAAGGACACGGGGATAGGGCGTAGGCGGAGATGGCTCCGCTGGCGCCCCACTGCGATGTTCTATCCATTTCCGATCCTAGCTCCGAACCTTCCTTCGTTGAATGCGAAGGCTCGGAGCTGCGATCAACGATCGCACAGCGAGGCCGAGCACCTCGCGCGGGTTCCCGGCTCCACGCCGGCAAAAAGCAACGCTCACGTCACCATACAACCACGATGGCAACTCCAGTTGCCGTTGTTGGCTCAGGAACCACCCAACGCCCACGGCAACACTGGCAAGTACCTACGTGAAAACTCCAAACGACACCAAAGAAGTCGCAGGGCTCATCCAGAGCTTTCTGCGCGAACGCGGCATCACCGTTGCACGGTGCGATGCCCTTGAACTAGCCTCGCGCCTCAAAGGCCGGCGCGATCTCCACGAAGATCAGGCAACCTCCGCGCCCGTGCAGAGCGCCGGCGACGACGATGCGAACACTATTCAACCGGCCGTTTTCGCCAGCTACCTCAATGCTCTAGTGTTCATCCTGAAACGCAATTGCTCCTTCGATGAAGCCTTCGCAGTAGTGAACGAGATGCCGTTCCCCGCCCCTGCCCTATCGCTCGGCCGATTTCTCGGGGAACAATATGCAACCGGAATCAAGTTCGCAGACGCATGCCGCGCTGCACAACTTCCGAAACCGTATCTCTCTCTTCTCTACACCATCGCAAGCAATGCGAAGTTCTCGTGGGAGGAGATTGAGCCCGTTGCCAAGTTCATCCTCGAACTCAGCAACGTCAGTCTGCCGCCGATCGTTTTCCGCTCGGCGCCGCCATTCGCCGCCTCCCACATCATGCAGGCGATCCTGACGGCCGATCCCGATCCTGTTCCCGATACCTCTCCTGAATCAGTGCCGAGCCCGGCATGATGAAAAGCGAAGGCCGCCCCGATCGGGCGGCCTTTTTGTTTTCAGCTCTTGAAGTCCAAGCCCGGGCTCAGCGTCCCGCTGCGATCCTTCCGCTTTGGGTTGTACCAGACGCGCGCGGAATACACCGAACCATCAGCCGATCGGGTGAAACCGTTGAACTCCGCTCCCTCGGCGCCGGCGGCGACGATCACGGCGATCTCCTCGGGCGCCCATTTCCGCCCCATCGCTTCTTCCCAGAAACGGACCGGGAAACCGCCGGCGGTCAGCTTCTCGACCGTGTAGTAGACCTTGCCGGTGGTGGTAGTGCAGCGAACCACGCCACCCTTGCCCTTGGCCCCAACGGTGACGTTGGTAGCCTCGCGCTGGGTCTCGTCGATGGCCACGATGTCCGGATAGGGCTTGAGGTTGGGATCGAACCGGAAGCGCTTCGGCCCAAGGGCCGCCCCGGTCTTGTAGCTCTTGCAATCTGTGGCGGTGATCTCACCGCCCTCCACCAAGACCCGGATCTCGTCGGCGGAGAACGAATGTCCCCACTTCTCGCCATAGAGCCGTCCCTTCACCATCCCGGGGATCAGGTAGAAGACCCGGCCCTTATTCTCGGCATCGGTGCACTTCTGGATTTCGACTCCCTTGACCTGCACGCCAGTGGGCTCGCCTTTGGCCGTTCCTGCCCCGTGCGCCACGCTTTCATGCCGGCCGAGGGTTCCGATCATCTGCCGGATCGAGTCGCGGAATTCGCGGTCGAAATCCGCCGCAGTCGCTTCGCCGGCGGCGATCGCATTGAGCTTCATTTCGAGCACGGCCGTACTGCCCAAATCGACTGCCTGCGGGAGATTCCTTTCCAAGAACTCGATGAGCTTATGGCCCTCGGGGGACGCCACGATCTTCTTCCCGTCATAGACGGCCTGCGCCTTCTTGATGATACGGGCGATGATGTCCGGGCGGGTCGCACCCGTGCCAATGCCCTTGTCCGCAGATCCGTACTTGCCCTCCTTCGAGCGAAGCAATGCCTGCTGTTCAGGATTCTCCACGTACTTGCCGATGTGCTCCATGTCATCGAGCAGCGTGGCATCCGTGTAGTGCGCTGGGGGCTTGGTCTTCTTCGCGTCCACCGTGCAGGATACAACCCGGCCCCGTTCACCCGGGCTGAGGGCAGGCAACAACGCTTCCTGCTCGTCGTCGTCGCTCTTGTTGCGCAACGCATCGACCGCCGCCTTCCAGCCGGCGGCTTTGCGTACCACGCCAGTCGCGATGAAGAGGAGGCCGCTGGCCTCCGGGATATTCGCCTCGATCTTGGTCGAAAGGTATTCGTAGTTGGGCATGAGCGAGGCCAAGAAGCGCGAGGCTACAAGGAGGTAGAGCTTGCGCTCGTCGCTGCTCATGGCGCCGAGGTCGGCGCGGGTCGAGAGTGGCACGATAGCATGGTGGGCTTCGACCTTGCTCGTGTCGTACACGCTTTTGCGTGTCGCCAGCGGAACCTTGCCGAGCCCAACGAATGGGTCGAGTTGCAGTAGATGAGCCGCTATGTCCAATGCCTCCGGCTCCTGTTCCGAGGGGAGGAATTCGCAGTTCGTGCGCGGGTAGGTAGTGGCCTTTTGGGTCTCGTACAGCGCTTGAGCGATCTCCAACGTCTTCTTCGCCGTCCATCCGAACGTCGCATTGGCGGCTTTCGAGAGCGTCGTGATGCTGAATAACTTAGGCGGAGGCTCCGACTTCGGCTCCTGCGAGAATCGCAGTGCCGTCTCCTGCCCCCTTGCCTGTGCGGCATGCGCCTCCGCCTTCTCACGCTCCAAGATCCGTGCCTCCTCCTTTGGGGAGTGGGTCAGCGTGATCGGCTCGCCACCGCTGGATGGCTGCACCTTCGCCACAAGGTCGAAGTAGTTGCGAACTTTGAACTCCCGGATCTGGCGATCGCGCCAGACGATCAGGGCAAGAGTTGGCGTTTGGACACGCCCCAAGCTGGCCCAACCGCCCACCTTCGCACCCACGCCACGAGAGCCATTCATGCCATAGAGCCAGTCCGCTTCGGAGAGCGCCCGGGCAACCGTGGCTAATGGCGCGGTTTCCCTATCCGCTTTCGGATGATCGAGTGCATTTTGGATGTTCTTCGCATCCAACCCACGGAACCACAGCCGAGACAACTTCCCCCTGTACCCGAAATGATCGAGCACATTGCGGGCGATCGCTTCGCCCTGCCGATCAGGATCGGTGGCAATCACCACCTCGTCCGCCTGTCGCAGCAACTGTCCGATGAACTTCAACTGGGAGGCCGTCTTGGGATTCGCCGCCAGCCGCATCTGCTCTGGCAAGATCGGGAGCGTCGCAAAATTATAGCGGTCCTTCCACTTCGGATCGTAGTCCTCCGGCTCAACCAATTCGAGGAGGTGACCAACCGCCCACGTCACCACGCCCGCTGGCGTCTCGATGCAACCGTTGCCTTGCGGCGGTCCACCGAGTGCTCTGGCGAGGTCGCGGCCTTGGGCGGGTTTCTCTGCGAGGTAGAGTTTCATGGTGTTGGAAATTCGTTGGTGTGAATGAAGGTCTCGATCGCCTCATCGAACCGCATCATGTTCGTGGATTCGGCAATGAGCTTCTGGTTGGTGAGATAGGTCGCCAGACCGGTCGAATCGAAGTACTCGAAAAACTCCGCCAGCTCCTCCCGTGTGAAGAAGAGGCAGAGCTGTGCATGGTTCTCCCAGTCTTCCGGGGAACGGCTGTGCTCCGTGAGAAACGTGCATTGCACCGTGTACCCGTCACCGTTCGCGTAGAGGACTATGCAGGGGGCCGAGGCGCGGGAGTCCTCGCTCTCGCGGTACATGATGCCATGTGTCGCCTGCCAACGCCGGCGATAGCCCGCGTCGACGGCCGCATGCTCCACCAACCGCATCAGGACATGGACGACCTTCTCTTTCAATGCGGCGTCCACGCCCCTGTCGGGGCGACCGAAACTGCCCGTCAAACTGACGAGCAAGTTCTCTGTATCCGTAGCCATGTCGCGGCCACCACCCTCGCCCGCCGGAGTATGATCGGGCATTTTCACGCGCCCGGCAGAGCCGGAACAACGCCACCCATCTGCCGCTCAAGAATGCGCTGCTGCTTGCGTGTCATGACTTCGAGGTAGTGCATCCGCAACTGCTCCGCCGTCGCCATGTCGGTCGCGAGGTAGTTCTCCGCGATCAGGAACGCGAGCTGCGCAAGTTCGGCGGGCAGCGGGGGGCGGCGCATCCCCAGAATCGAGAGCTTCTGGGCGGCGAGTCGCAGATACGAGGGAGGGATCTCGACCGGCTGCCGGCAGGGCTCGCCCGCTTCGGCCTTCAGAATGATTCGCTCCAGCGAAGAGAGCTTCTGTGTATCCGCCGGAGTCCGGGGAGCCGGCTTGCCCCTGCCAGCCGGCGCCGGTGCCGCTGGGGCGAGAGAAGCAGGGGGGCGCGGCTCGAAAAAGCCGGCCGGAGGTGGAGTGGCCGGCGCATTCGCCAGTCCGGCGACGAGCGAACTGACCACCGACTTGCCAGTGGAGGCGGGCTTGGTGTGCTTACCCTTGGGGTCTGCTTTGCTGCTCATGATGTGATTTTGGAAATGGGTTGGGGTGACTGTTAACGCATCAGCTCGGCACAGACAGCATCGAGATGACGACGCGCCTCGGGGTTGACCATCGCCTTCCATCCACGGGTCACGGTCGATACATACGTCTGGTAGCGGGGCAGGTAGCTTTCGAGAGCCACAATCCCCAATGCCTTCATCACACCCTCACGCTCGCCGGCGAGCTGGCTGTTCTCCGACCAGCAGTTGAACAGCAGGCGGCAACGCTTCTTGAGTTCCGGCGACTGCAAAAGCGGGCTGTGCACCAATTCCATCGTCGCCTCCAGATCCACGATCGTGGGCTGCATCGGAACGACGAGGCGGGTATCGCCCTCCTTGCCGAGCAGTCCACACGCCAGACGCATGTTTGCGTCGCTAAGCCGGGGCGGCGTATCCACCACTAGGACGTGACACGGCGGGATCTCCGCCGGCGTCAGCACGACATTGATGCCATTTTGCTCCCGCCGCTTGAAGCAGGTGCGTTGTTCGTGATCGAGGTCCAGTAGCACGACGTTGACCCCTTCCTGCATGAGCCGGAGGGCCAGAAGCTGCGAGACGGTCGATTTGCCGGGGCCGCCCTTCGAGTTGGTTACGACTATGACTTTGTTCACGGGTTTGAGGGGTGACGGGGATCAGTTTGTTACTTCTTTCTTGAGGGTTTGTCTCATGGCGTCAATCTTTTCCTGATTCTCCGGTTGTTTCTTCGCTTGTATCTTTCTTGCCTGTTTCCCCCTTTATGAAGTTTCCCCGCTACGTCACCACCATCACCCAGTCCCCCGTAATCCAACGCGGGGTCTCCCGAGCGGCATCGGCCGCACTGCTGCTTGGCGGCCTCTGGGTCTGCCTCCTCGTCTTGGCTGCGATCGGCTCCGTCGCCGAGGGATGGATTACCCTGCCCTGCTTGCTGCTCATCGGCGGACTGCTGTGGCTGATCTTCCACCTCCACACCAAATGGGAACGGCGCCTCTCCGACCAACGCCGCCAGTCGCTCTTTATCTCGCGGACCATGCAGAAAGACCAGCGGCTCACGGTCCTTGATGCTATGGACGACTTTCGCCGTGAGGAGGAACACCGGGCGACACGGCTAGCCGCCATCCCGCGATGGAAACGCCTGCTGAAGCGCTTCGTGCTCTTGCTGGCGATCGGATGCGCGCTCGGGTTGGTCTTCATCTTCTTCCTCTCCCTCACAAACTAGCGCCCCCGCCTCTTTTTCTTGACTCTTTGCGCCTTCGCGTCATGGTGGCGCCACCATGACCTCGCTCACCTGCCCTCCTCCCGCCACCCCGAGCCGCATTTCCCGCACGACAACTTCTCCCCTCGCCGCCACATTCATCACCAGCGCCATGCCCTCGCACCAGCCCCAGCCGGCCGCCGAGCCCATCGAGGCCGTCCTGCATCGCCTCTCCCTCGCCTGCGATGTGTCGCGGCGCGCCGGCCAGCCGTATCTCTACGCTGCGAAGATCGAGGACGTGCAACGCCTTATCGCCGAGCTGAGCGGCGGCCGTTCCGCTTTGCCCTCCACGCCCGCTTCCGCTACCTCATTGCCCCATGACCACCATCGCCGCGCATGACATGGTTCGCCGCCTCGTCCGCCTTGCTCTACAAGAGCCGGCGGCGGAACTCATCCTCAACACCGAGGACGATTGGCTCTGGAGTGAAGCCTCTGAAATCGAACTGGCCAGTCTGCCCGACCCTGAGAACACCGCCGACCCGATGGACTCCGTAGCCGATGCGTCTCGCCGCTTCGTCTCGAAACTGTGCGCACAATACCCGGGCGAAGTCCGCACGGACTTCAACCCGGAGACATGCGACATCGACAGCCCAGCCCCCGAGGGGTGATTCTTCGCTCCACTCTGATCGCAAAAAACCCGGCCTTTGCAGCCGGGTTTTTTTGCGCGTTGCGCGCCGTACTCAGTACCACTCGTGCACCATGTCGTCCACGATCGTGTAGCGGGTTGTATCCGGCGATGTGGTAAGCCGGGTGTAGTTCGTGCCGCCACTGGTTGGATCTCCGACATCCGTCAGGCTCGTGCCCATGACCAACCAAACCTTGCGACCGCTGGGCACCCGATCGCCCAACTGGATCGTCGTCCCGGAGACGCCACTTGTGCCGTAGGTCTCGCCCGGCACGATGCCATACGCTCCGCTATGAAGGGCCGGGAACGTGACCGTGGGCGTCGTGCTCACCTGATCCTCGCCGGAGGCGACGGCGTGGTTGAATCCGCCAATACACGGGATGATCGTGCTGCTCGCAGTCGCGGGGAGCTTCACGGAGACCGTGAATTTCTCCTGCGTGATGCGCGTGATGACGAGTCGGGCGAGGTTCGTCCGGCCATACGTGGTGGCGTTCCACGCACTCGCGACGGATGCCAAGGCGGTGTCCACCGTCGTGTTGCTGGTCGGGTTGGCCGCGACCGTCACATTGCCGACGCTTGTATCCAAGCTCCACAAGTACTCGAAGAGGGCTTGGTACGCGGCCGTGTTCGTGGCATTCCCGAATCCGGTGTACTCCGGCAGTGTCGTCCCGGTATCGTCCTCGATCACCATCGGTGAAATGAGCAGGAACCGCTGAACTGACGCCCCCACAGTCGGCGGGCCCGCCATCAACACACGTTGGCGGCCGAGACGGTTGAAACACACCTGCGTCGCAAAGCTGCCGTTGCCGGAAACGCCCCATTGGTCGGTCGACGGATAGATGAACGTGCTGCCCGTCTTCGCCACGAAGGCATGGCCGGCACCATCGAACTTGAGCGAGTGGCCCAGCACCCGGCCAACCTTCACCTGCCACGCATTCGTCGTGAGCTGGTTGAGCACCGGATGGGCTGAATAGGAATACTGCGGCGCCACACGAGGGTCGAATGACGTGTCGCCGTAGGGATAGGCCGATGCACCGCAGCCCGCCATCGCCCAGTCACCGGCCCCGGACTGCCACGTCGAAACGTCATAGGAACCGCCCATCGGAAATCCGCGCTTGATGGCCTCGCCGATCGTTTCGCAGTAGCGGCGTTCCTCGGAAATGTTCCGGGCCTCGATCACGCCCATCGCCACCGGGATCGAAACGGCCGCGATCACCGCCATCAGACTAAGGACGACGATGATCTCGAACATCGTGAAGGCTTTGAAGGCTTTATTGTTACGCATTGGGAAAGGTACTGGGGGTTACATTTTGTCCGCCAACTCGCGGAACATAATCAGCATCGGATAAATGAAGCTGTAGACGAGAATGCCGACGCAACCTACGAGCGCCGCCATCGCGATCGCCTGCAAGAAAGCGCCAAAGCGGTCGCCGAGGTAGGCTACCTCGTCGACATAGCGATCGCGGAAGCGCAGCGAAATCTTCGTGATCGACGGACGAGCCCCTTCGGGGGCGATGCAGTTCAGGTACGTGTCGTCAATGGCACCGCAGCGGCGCAGCGCCGCCACAGGGTCATGGCCCATGTTCTTGACGTTCTCCACCGCCAACTGCACCCGGATGCGCCGTTCGGGATCAGGCATCGCGGCTGCCGCATAGCCAAGCGACTCCAGCACGTTGCTGGTCGACGCATACATGTTGCCGAACACGCCAACGAACCGGGCGTAGGCTTGGTTCGCCAAGATTTGATTGAGTATAGGTGTCTTGCGCGCCGTCCACCAGATGACCGGCCGGAGTCTTCCCGTTAACCCCAAGGCGACCAACACGAGCACCACACCGAGAAAACTGATGGCAATCAGGCCGTAGTTTTCCTTGATGACGTTGCCAAGGGCAATGAGCCACTGGGTCACCAGAGGGATTTTCTTCAATCCCATGTGCTTGAAGAAGGCCCCGATGCGCGGAAGCGTGAACGTCAAGATCACGATGAATGCGATGGCCGCCACAATCAGCGAAGCGATCGGTTGGCGTACCACCCGAATGATGAGCTTCCGGAGCGTTTCGTTTTCGTCGTTGATCCGCACAATGCCGTCGATCTGCGACCATAGACTCGATGGATCTCGCTCCTCCGCCGCGCGCACCATCGAACAAATATCCTCTTTCCAGATGCGCGGGAACTGAGCGAAAGCCGACGACAGCATGCCGCCGTCCATGATCTTGTCTCGCAACCCGGTCAGAACCCGACGCACGCGCTTGTCTGTCGTGGTGCGCAGGAGCGCGTTGATCGCGTCGAGAGACGTGGACCCGGCCGCGAGCTGCACGGAAATGGCGATGTGCAGCGATCGCACAGCCCCGAAGGGGAGCTTGATCTGGCTATTACGCTTCGCTGTCGCATTTCCATCCACGGCCGCCGCCACATCGCAGGTTGTGACGTACAGGTTCGCCCGGAGCGCCGCCCGGTTCGCCTCCTCGGGCGAACCGGCGCGCACGGTCATCCGACGCGGCTTGGTCGTATTCCCGTCGATCCCTGCGATGTTGTAGGTTGGCATGTCTCAGGATGAGGTGAGCAACCGCACGCCCAATCCGACCGGGCAGAAAACCCGAGATTCGCCCACCCGGACGATCACGCCATCACGGCGAATCGTGTCGACCACCACGCCGTCAAGAATGGCTTGGCCGACGTAGGCGGTGATCTTGTTGATGCGCGCATAGCGGCCTTCCCTGCCCTCAACGATGCAGATCACGAATACTGTCCGCTCGGCAGCCTTGCCCGTGAGCACACGGGCCGGATCAAAAGGATTGGAGCGATTGGTAGCCTTGTTGACGGCGAGGAAGACCGTGCCATCCAGATCAGGCGTGAGCACGCCGTCCGGGAGCTTGCCGTCCTCGGCTGGCTCCGGAGCCCGGGCTACCGCGCCGGGGACATCGGAACCCATCTTCAACACCTCCGTGGCAGCCTTCTCCTCCACAGGTGGCGGCGGCATGTCGGTGCCGGCAGGCGTCACCACCACCGTGGCCGCCGCGATTTCGCGAGTGCTCAACGGCCCAGTGGGGCCGGGACGCACCTCGATCCCGGCAGGAGTCGCTGCGAAGTAGGCTGTGTCGTTGTCGCCCGCGATAGACGCCAGCGGAGCGACAGCCGCCAGAATCGTGAAAATGAATGAGCCGCGCATGGGAAGATCTCGGTTGGGGTTATTCCTTTGTCGTGATGGGCGCCGGCGACGCCGGCGTCTTCTTGGCGTCCTGCGGGCCGGGGCCGGGAGCCCCTGTAGCCGTGAACGTGCGTTCCGCCTGCGCAGCCAAGCGCACGAACGCCGCGACCGCCTTACGGCGCTCGATGATCCTCGCCTCCAGTTCGTCGATCGTCGCCTTGCGCTCACCCTTTGCCTGCTCCAGTCGCGCCAGCTCAGCTTCCAGCCTGCGGATGTCCGCCCGCAGTTGCTCGACCCGCGCCAGCAGTTCGAGCCGCTTGCGCAGATCCTCGCCCTTCTGGGGGTCGTTGGTGAAGATCCGGATGATGGTCGGATTCCCGTGCTGCGTGCACACGTAGTCGAAAGCGTTCTTCAGATCCGCCTCCAAATCGTCGGTGATCCGGACCGCCGGCGCCGCCGCCAGTTGGTCCCCTCGCATCACGCCGTCCAGCTCGGCCTTGGCCGCCGCCAGCTCCTCCATCGTCGGCGTATATTCATAGCCTTCTGGCTGTGCGAGTGCAGGCGGGATCGGGACATTCTCGACCCCTCCGGCCGGCGCATGCGGCGCCGGCTTTCGAGGACTCGCCGGCATGGTCATGCAGCCAGAGGCCATCATCAGCATGGCCATCCCGGCGGCAATCGCAGCCGTACTGCGGAAGTTGATGCTTGGAGACATAGGACTTTTTACAAAGGGTTGGCGGAAGCGATATGAAACTCGTACACCGCGAAACTGCCGTCCGCGAAGATCGGACCGGGCAAACGAGTTTGCGGATTCAGCGGGCCGAGGCCGAGGTGGAGCTGTTGGCAGCCGCCAACGGTCCGATCGAGCCGCTCCAGCAGCTCGATGATCGCATTGAGGTTGGTTTCGCTGGCCGGCATACCGGAGAACTGCAAGACAGCCCGGATACGGACCTCAGTGGTGTCCCCCGCCCGGAGTTCGTTCGTCTCGATTCGGATGCCCTCGGTTCCAGCGGTCCGAACGATCTCGTCCCACGCAGCGCGCGAGATGCGCATCCGCGCGAACTGGTCGGCGCGGGCCTTCGCTTCGGTCAACCGTTGCTCAGACCACTGCCCCTCCTCCTGCTCGGCCGCCACTCTGGCGGTGTTATGCGAGGACTGGGCCTGCGTAATGATCCGAATCTGCGCCTTGCGCGTCGATGTCTTGTACCAATACCCCACCCCACAGATGATGACGCCGATGAGGGTGAGGAGAATGGTGAGTGCGAGAGGTTTCTTCATCTGGAAATTGGTTACGGAAGTTTCCCAGTCACAACGATGGAGTCGATATACCGCTTGGACCCGACCGGTTGGATTTCCCGGAGGGCGGCATAGCCGGCCGTCGCGAGCGAGGCGGCGAATGTGTCGGCCGCCTGCTGCGCCCCCTCGGCCGCGAGCTGCTGGGGTGAACGAGTGAGCACACCGGGCGTCCCACCCACGGCCTGATACCGCAGGGAAAGCCTGCGTTGGCGCTGCGCTTCTGGTGAAAGCTCCGTCGTTTGCCCGGGCGCGGTCCGGGCCGTTTGAGCCGATGCCAGTTCAACCGGTGGATACCAAAGTAGTTCGCATCGGAATTGGCGCTGTTCGACTGTCAACGATCCGACGAGCGTGTTGGCAGGAATCGCGTTCGCGATCGAGTTGATGACCCGATAGGCGCCGGCGCCGCCGGCGGCGGATGGATCAATGATATTCTCCTCGTACCGCTTAATCTGGGCACTGCGTTGGAGAGCTGTATTCTTGCGCTCTTCACACACTCTTTTCTCGTGCTCGATCTGCTGGACGACCACCGGCGTGCGCCGGATGTCGAGCAGCGCTAGCACGCTCATGGTGATGCCGGCGACGACCAGCACGGTCGCCAGAACGCCGAGCACAATCGCGACTTGGCGTTGTGCATCGGCCGATGCATCGAAAAAAAGATTCTCGGCACCGCGCGGCTCCATTGTGCCGAGGAGGTCGGCCATGCGACGGGCTTCCATCATCACGGTCGCTCCACGGCAGACAGGCTCCCATAGGGGCTGTTGCTGCACCCACTCCGGGTTCATGGCGCCAACCACGATCGAGGCTTGAGGCCGCCCAGCCGCCCAGTCGAGCAGCAGCTCGCGCCACCGACTTTCCCGCTCATGCTCAACGCAGGGGAAAGACTTGTAATCATGGATCTCACCGTCCCGGACATAAGCCCCGGCGACGAAGGAATCCGCCACGATATAGACGATGGTCCCATTCGGCCCCGGCGCTTGCGACGCCATCTTTAGGGTCAGGGCGAACAGCGGCCATCCGCCTTGCACATCGAGATTGTGACCGATCAGGGCATCACGGAGCCCCGCCAACTGGCCATCCGTCTCGTATGCGAAGAATGAGGAAGGACTACCCGCCTTGGCGGTGGGCATTGTGAAGCCCATCAACGCCTCCGCGTGGGAGGCTTTCTCCCGCAGGACGACCATGCGAAGGCCCGTCCGGGCCTTCGAGATGTTCGTGTAACGAGGAACCACACGCCGCTCCACTACAAGAGCGGCCGTGTCCACACAGACTCGCACCGACGCACCGTTGCCCGCTTTGCCACCGGCCAGTGTGGCGGCGTCGCTCAGGACCGCCGCCGAGGACTGGCAAGCGACCTCGGTCACCTCGCCAGCCTGCGAGACATGATAAGCGTGTTCGCCCAGAACGAAGAGTGCATCAGTGCGAGCCATGACGTGAATGGGGGTTCGGGTTGCGGGATTAGTTGGCCGTGCAGCAGAAGATGCGGATCGTGCAGCGACTGTTGGCGTCCAAGCGGGTCGCCTTCACACGACCAACGGAATGGCCCACAGCGGTCGTCAAAGCTGTCACCGGGATTTCGGGTGACAGCGCCTCGCTCAGCTCGTTGAGCAGCTTCTGGCTGCCGTTCTCGATGATGAGTTCGATGATCTTCGTGCCGTTGGCGAACGCCGCCGTGGCCGCCTGATCGCCGGCGATGTAGTAGTTGTTGTTGTATTCGTTCGGAACGCCAGTAACCCGCGAGCATTCGAGCCGGGGCGCGCCGAGGTTGGAGTCGGCCGCCGTCACCGCACGATCAACCGGCGAGGTCTTGAACCTTTTCGTGGCCACGTCGAAAACGATCGGGTTGGTCTGCGGAGTGAGTGTGACGCTCGGATCGCAAAGCGAGGTATTGAAGAACGTCCAGTCCGGATTCATCGCCCGGAACACCATGTCGAGGCGGATGGCGTTCGAGAGTGCATTAGCGTTGCCCGCGACGGCGAAAGCCGCGCCGTTGCAACTATCGGTAACGTCCTGCGCCGAGAAGCTGACGGAGGCCGTCGTAGCCGAGCCACCGCCGGAGCCGTCCGTCACCGGAATCGAGCCATATTGCTGTTTGAAATCGACGACCGCGCCTTGCGTGTTCTTCACCGTCTCGCGGATTGCGGTCAGTTCCGCGCGCCGTTGGATGTACATGAAGGTCGGGATGGCGATGCCGGCGATGACGGCCATAATCGTAAGGGCGACCATGATTTCGATCAGGGTCACGCCTCGCTTGCTGTGCATACTGTTGTGGTACATGGGTTCGGTATTCATCTAGCTGTTTGTGTTATGGGTTGGAGGTACGAGAGAAGGGTTACCGTCCGGGGATGAGCGGGTCCGGAGAAGTGTTTGCCTCGACGCTGGACATGGACGCGAAGCCCACCGCCGCCTTCATGATCGCGTCCTCGCGCATCGTAACCAACGGGGTATCGCTGCGCATGCGCGCCTTCTGCCGGGCGGTGGAAATCGAATAACCGGTGCCTTCGGTCAGGATCATACGCCGATCATCGTCGTCGAAGAGATGCGCCTCAGAGAATACGATACGGCCCTTGAACCCTGTGCCACGGCAGTGGCTACAACCCTTATGGTTGCGCTCGAAAAACTGGATTTTGGGCAACCCTGCCCGCAGCAATAGCGCCTGCATGTCGCCGGGGTGGCTCTCCATCAGGCGTTGGTACAAGGCCGCGAGTTCTTCGTGACGAGGGCTTGGTGTTCGGCAATGCTCGCACAGGCGGGGGGAAAGCCGCTGCGCACAGCCGACGTTGATATACTCGGCGAACGAACCCGGTTCCGCGCCCCAAGTCAGGAAGCGGTGCACCATGTCGAACGGGGTGTTGGTGTGCACCGTCGTAACCACCGTGTGGCCGGACTGCACCGCCTCAAGGCACAACTGGAATACTTCCCTGTCGCGAACCTCGCCCGGGGCAATCACGTCGGGGTTCTGCCGTAGCACAAAGCGCATCCACTTGGGAAACGGCATATCGTGCGTCACCTGCCGCTGATCCAGCCCGTCAGGAAACTCCACCTCGCGAGGGTCTTCAATCGTGATGACCTTCATCTCCTCTAAGGGGAGCGTGCGGAGAGCACAATAGAAGCTCGTAGACTTGCCGGAGCCGGTCGTCCCGAGGAACGCCGTCAGGCTCGTCTTCTTCGCCACGGCCGCACGCAGCATCTCTGCGATGGAGATGCGATACCCAAGATCGTCGAGCCGTGTGCCAAGGATTGTGGATTGGTCGATGAAACGCACCACCACGTTGTAGCCCCATGAACTCGGGCTGCCCGAGAAGCGGAGAACCACCCGGCGGCCGTCAAAGTTGCGGTGCGTCACCGCGTCCTGTGAAAGCGTGTACTGGCCAGAGTCCATTCTGGAAGGGCCTCCGTGGTTGTCGCGCTCGACTCCGGCGGCCCCCCGCCCCGACGCGAGGCGCACTTGTGCGATGTACGATTCCCACGCCGGCAGTCGCTTCACTTCGCGCATCTGGCCATCTACACGGATACGGACCTTCATGCCGTTCTCGATGCATTCGTAGTGAACGTCCGATGCCCGCTCACGGAAGTAGGCCAGCAGATCCTTCTCGATCATGTCGAACGTCACCTCGTCGGTCGCGCTCGTCACCACCACCCCAGAAGGGTTCGCACTGTCGGCGCTCGGCAGAGCGACGGTGTGGCCGTCGATCGCCGCCGTGATCTCCTCCAGCCGCCCGACTCGCCAATCCACCTTCCGCCCTGTCTGGGCGGTCAGGATCATGTGCCGGAAGTTATGGAAGCCGTCAACCCCGGGATCGGCGCACGCGATGACGAGTTGGTATTCGCCGGAACGATCCAGAACCGGCACCGCCAGCATGGCCTTGAATTTATCCCGGCCGATCCGCTCCACGAAGGAGTTGGCCACTTCCGCGCCAGCGACGCGGAACACCGTCATATTGTGGCGCTCGGCGATCGCTTCCGCGATCACGTCGCTTTTGAACGTCCCAAGATTTGCGAAAGTCTGCACGATCGAGCGCGCAAACACGCTCTGGTTGCCGTTCGTCGTCACTCCCTGCTGACGCGCCTGCTCGTAGTTGAGCCACGCCGACTCGATGGCGTGGGATGCGACCCTATGCTCCTTCGCGACCTCGCGCCAGAATTCACGCGGCGCCATCTGTCTGCGGTCAAGCGCCGCCATAGGCGTAGTGGGGTTGATTGGTGCCTGCTGGAAGGCTGGTACCGGAGCGACCATTGGATGATGTGGAATCTGGGGATGGGCGGGTCACTTCGTCTGGGGCAGCGGGAGTAGCACGCTTGTGCTGGCCGATGTCTCCTCCTTGGCCGGCACCGGTAGTACGATCGGATAGGCGGACGCCACCACTTCGCCACCGATACCCTGCGCCGGGTCCGGCGTGTAGACCTCGATGGGTTTCGGGGCCGGGATCTCTTTGAGGTCCGCTGTCACGATAATGACCAACTCGCTCCGCTGCGAAATCTTGGCGTTGTTCTGAAACGCCTTGCCGAGAAGCGGGATCGACGAGAGGTAGGGCACGCTGCGGTTCTGATCGCCATCGGTAACGCGGTTCAGCCCACCGATGACGAAACTCTCGCCCGAGCGGAGCTGCACCTGCGTCTTCATCCTCTGCACGTTCTGCCGGGGAAGATTCTGGTATCCGTCCGTGCTCGAATCCGTGCCTTGGAAGTCGGTCAGGACCGGTTCCAGATCGAGCGTGATGACATTCTCGTCACTGACTTGATCGGTCACGGTCAGCATCACGCCGAAATTGCGCGTCGTCGCCGTGTACTTCGTGCCGTTGACGGTCGACGAAGACGACCCGGTCGTGCCAGTCACCACCTCGTAGTCGTTCGACCGGCTGAAGAAATTCCGCTCCAACGCCATCTGGATGACGGAGGTCCGGTTGTTGAGCAGCGCGATCGTCGGGGAGGATTCCTTGCGCACGTTGCCCTGTGTCTGGAGCGCGGTAACAAGAGCCGAAACCTTGCCGAGCCCGATCGTCCCCGTGAATGTGCTGGGCTGCAAAGCGTTCGTCGCCACAGAAGTGATGCCGCTCGTGACCCCATTGATGCCACTCGTTGCTGTACCCGCGCCATCGGTGAATGTGCGCCCGACTTCGAGGTTATGGCCCAGCATGCCGTCCGTCGAGAAAGCCGCCACGTTCCAGTCGACACCGAGTTGCTTGGAGTTCTCCAACTCCACGTTCAGGACTGTCACCTTAACCAGTACCCCGCGATTCGCCCGCGACATAACGCGACGCCAGTTCGCCTCGAACGCCGCATGCGTCGCGAGGCTCGCATCGAGGTACGCGATGCCCGAAGTCCGATTGAAAACCAACTTCTCATCCTTGAGGAGAACGGCCTTCCCGTGATCCTCCAATTCCTTCCAGAAAAGAGCGTCATTGCTGTTGGTGATCGAAATCTGGTTCTGCCCCGAGGCGCCACCACCGCCCGAAGTGCCGCCTGCCGTGGTTGTGGTTGTAGTCGACCCGGAGCCGCCGCTATCGCTGCTCGACGAAGAGAGGCCGACGCTGCTCGTCGTCTGGACCTTCGCCTCGGCAGCCAAGTAGTCGATCGGGTAGATTCGGATGACGCGCGAGCGAATGAGGATGTATTCGTCTGGATGCACGACGAAATGCAGTCCGTTTGTCGAGCACGCTGCCGTCAGAAACTGGCGGAGCGTCATTCCCGTCACCTCGAAGTTGACGGTCCCGCCAACTCCCCCGTCGAGGATGATCGGGATGCCTGTGGCCCGGGAAATCGCCGGGACGACCTCACGGAGTTCGCCGCCCTCGGAGTTGAATTCCGGAAGGGGCTGATTGAGCGCGGCGCGCGTTCTGTCGCCGGGGACGGCGATAGCCGTCGCTGCGCAGAGCAGCACGGCGAGTATGCTGGTTGTGATGGTCTTCATCGGGAGGAGTTGGGTGCGGCGTAAAGTTTGAATAGCTCAGCGGTACAGTTCTTGGCTTGTTCGAGAAGTTGGCGACGGTTCTGCCTCCAGTCGTTCGGACGCACTGCGGCGCTCGCGGCTTCCTCTTCGGAAACGCGCCCGAGTGCGACGAGAACAGCCAGCGAGTGCTCCATCGAAAAGCTGCCCTGCGCGAATCCATCGCTCCGCACCCGGGATTCGAGCGCGGGCTGTGCTACCTCAGTGCCTTTCGCGAGCGAGGACCGATCGCCGGGCATGATGAACAGTTGCTCGAATGCGGCGACACGGCCGCCGCCTTTCAGTCGGACTAGGCTCTGGCAGAGCACCACTGAGAGGTTTTTGGAGAGCTTGTCGGCGTATTCAATTCCCGCCAACGAGTTGATGCGGCCCACCACCGTGGCGGCCGTCGAAAGGTGCATGGTCGAGATGACCAAGTGCCCGGTGTCCGAAGCATCCAGCGCGGCCTGTACCGCCGCCGGCTCGCGTAGCTCGCCCGGGATGATGATGTCCGGGTCTTTGCGGAGAGCGGACTTGCCCAGTGCGTCCCCGAAGTTGGTGAAATCCGGACCCAGCTCGAATTGCTGGATGAGGTGAACTCCAGACGTGTGCCGATACTCGATCGGGTCTTCGTAGAGGAGCACGTTCAAGCCATCGGTGTTGTCGCCACCGGCCGGCAGATGGCTGCGCACCACCGACGCCAGCGTGGTTGATTTGCCCGAACCGGTCGGCCCCGAGACGATTATGAGCCCCTGCGGGCAGCGGATCGCCTCAATGAACTGCTTGGGCAGCCGATGCCCTTCCGGGATCTCGTTGGGCAACCGCCGCACCGACATTGCGAGCGCCGGAGCCCCCTTCCGGTACTGGATTTGCGCCTGCATGCGGAATCGCCACCCTCCCCACTCGTACTCCATGTCGCTGTACTTGGTCGTCCGCGCCAGCAAGCGCAGCCACGCCAATACTTCATTGTCCCCGAAATCCACCGGCCATGCCTCCATCTGTGGCTGGCGCTTGACCACGCCATCAACCCGGAGGTACGGCACCTCACCGGGCGAAAGCAGCATGTCCGAAGCGGTCGAACGGGTCGCCTTCTCGGCCACCTCGAAACTCTGGCAGAGCAGCGCGTCGAGCCGGACGGCCACAACCGGCGGAAGTTTTTTCAGCTCGGCCAGATCTTCATCGGCCCCGAAATGCCGCAGGGCGCGCGAACCCAAGCCGGATAGATCCCGCAGCGCGGTGGCACCTGATTCCACGGCGGAAACCAAGGTCGGGAAGAAGGTACGGAGGGTGGAGGGCATGCGGGGATAAACGAGGTGCGTTTGCGAAAACAGCAGGGTTGAAAAAAGATACAAGCTCTTTTCCGCTGGCTCGGCGATACACTACGGTGTCGCCAGCGGGATGATGCCTCCTATGTGGACGGTTTCATCTCACGGAAGGTCTCCCGAAGCTCGGGCGTCAGCTCGTTCTGGGGAACGAGTACAACGTACCGCGCCGGCATTCCATCCCGGCCCTTGAGCCCGAGTTCGGAGCCAAGGACGAAATATAACACCGCTTGAGGCTCCGGTTCCACAAGCAGATAACGGCCGGCGGCTCCTTCGAGCAAGTTCTCGCACGCACTACGCACCGGGCGGGCACCCAAACTGATGTCCCGCCCTGCCGCCGCGATCATGCTGCGCACGCTTGGCGAGAGCAGCAGCTTGTGGTTCTGGAACTCGGGCATCCGCGTCACCAGATCCTGCATCACACGGCGGACGAACTTTTCGCCTACCCGGCCGATCCCTTCGCGGGTCAATGGGTCGAACAGGACAACGCGGGTAAACCGCCCAATGACTTCCTTACGGAAGAATCCGCTGAGCGCTGCGTTCAACGCCTCTTCGATTGTTTTACGCGGCTGTCCGTTCTTCGCCATGTCAGCCGCGATCGCCGTCCCAAGGTTCGATGTGACGATGAAATGGAGGTCTGTGAGCGTGTCCTTGCGGCCGTTTCCGTAGCAGATTTCGGCCGCCTCCATTCCAAGGAACACGTCGGAGACCTTCGCATCCGCCTTCTCGATCTCGTCCAGCAGTACGATCTTCCCCCCGGAGGCCCGCAGCCGCTTGATCTCCGCACCAAGCCGGCCTTCGTCTTCCGGGTACTCGATCCCGCGACCAATGACCCGCCCGACTGTGTTCGCGTCGGAGTACTCGGCCATGTTGAGGCGCGCGATGCAATCGCTGCCCCAAAGGTATTGCGAGGTGAGAAGGCAAATCTCCGTCTTACCCACACCCGTGGGACCAAGAAAAAGCTGGAACGAGAGAGGCCGCCCGGGTTTGGCCGACACACCTGTCTCGCCCCGGATCATCACGTCTGTCACGTCGTGGATCGCGTTCGGCTGGCCGAACAGCTCTTCGTTCAAATAGCTCTCCATGCCAAGCAGCTTGGCACGGAGTTCTGGAGTCAGTCGCTTCCGGTTTTCCATGTCGTCAGGTCAATTCCTCCGCCGCTTGTTGGGCTGCTTGCTGGGCGGGCGATGCGCTATCACTCCCACGCCCTCCGCCATCATTGCCGTGCTTCCCTCGGCCACCCATTATCCGGGATACCTGACCAGCGACATTCATCCACGATCCGTGAGGCGACGCACCAGTTAATCCTTCACCGAGCGCACTCATGAACCGACCGCCACCACCTCCAGCAGCCGCCCCACCGGCGGCCCCCCCCGCAGCAGCTCCACCACCGCCGGCAGCGGCAGCAGCCGGCGCCGCAGCCCCGCCAGTCGCGATTGTCGCCCCGGCTAGGACCGCCGTCTGGGCAGCCTCACTGACCATCTTGGCAGAGGACGTGAACGCCTGCGTCGCAACCTGCCCGACCATATCGGCGCCCGTCTGCACCAATTGCACATAGACAAAGGGAAGCCGGACATAGACGTAGAACGCCCAGACGCACATCGCGACCACCGCGAGCAACGGCGTCAGGAGGGAAATCAAGGGCCCCATGATGATCGCCTGATGGATCTGCCCCGCCACATCCGCAGCTTGGTTGACGGTCAATGATCCGTCGTAGGAGGAGTGGATCAGGCGGCCAAACTCGGCGAATTTCGCCTCGTTAGCATCCCAACTGATCCGGTCTGCCGTAAGTCCGAACATCGCACAGAAGGCATTGCAGGCCACGTTGAACAGCGCGACTATGCCGAAACTGCCCATTGCCCACACGATATTCCACGTCGAGATACAGAACATGTGGATGCAGTAGTTGCGGGCCGCCCCCTCGAACCCCCTCACGGCGAAAAAGGCGATGAACATCGGCAGAAGCATCGCGCCGAAGATCATCAGAAATTGCTGCAACACCTCCATGAAGAAGGCCACCGCCGAGACGAGCAGCATCACGATCGTTATCACGACGAACAGCACCATCATGAAGATGAACTTCACCATGCTGCGCAGCAGCGTCCCGATAAGTTCGTACATGAGCTTCAGGAACTCGCCGAGGTTCTGCACGCTCGTGAATACGTTCTCCACCTGATTGGCCCCCACAGAGGGCATCTCCGCCAATGTCGCCAGAAACGACCCCACGGCGTTACTGCCCACTGTGTCCAAGAACCATTGTGACACACGATTGAGATTCTGGCCTTGTTGTGCGCCCGCCGCCGGCGTCGCCAGCTTGTTCGCCCGCGCCACGATCGAGTCGAATACCTTGTCCATCTCCGGCATCGAGCCGGCGAGCATCAAGCACTTGTACGAAACCTGCGTGGTGGACATGCCCATGTCACGCTGGGCGTACCAAGACATGTCGCGCAGCCCACGCATGAAGGATGGCCCTATGAAGATGAAGGCGATCAGTAGAAGGGTCAGCGTCCAAACATCCTGTTTTTCGTCGGTCGTGTTCGCTCTTTTGAGTCGCAGGATCGTCCCCACCGCCAGAAAGCCGCCCGCGATCGCGAGGAAGAGCCACGCGATCGCCTTAAACTGTGGAGTGTTGGCGAGCCCGTCGAAAAGCGCCGATGGGTTCTGATCGAAAAGCCGGAAAACGTGGTCGTTCATCGCGAGATGGTTGACGCCTTACTTCCCCGTGCTGGCCGTGCTCCAGTAGCCTCCATCGGAGGCGCCGATCCAGACGCGGACATTCGTATTCGATGGCGGCGTCTCCTCAGGCGCCTTCGCCAACTCCGCGATCACAGTGTTCCGATTCGCTCGTTCCGCCTCCATCCGCGCGCTGTACTCCTTCGAGAGCTTCGCCCGCTCGTCAGTAGCCGCTGCGATGGTAGCCGCCCGGGCTTTTGCCTCCCGCTCGCGCCGCTCCTCTTCCTGCATCCAGAGCACCTGCTGCTGGCGATAATACTGAGCCTGCATGCCGGCCATTTCCCGCATGAGCCGCAGTTGCGCCGCGCTGAAATCGTTCGCGCCCGCGTTCGGGTTCCCGACAACCTTTTGGACACCCCGGTCGATCGAGCGCAGTCGGGCATCATCGCGACCGATCGAGTCCCGGATGAGGGTTCGTGTGTTGTGCGCCAGTCCCGCCGTTGCTCCCAGCGCCTCGTAGAGACTCACATCGCGAGGTTTTCCCTCCGAGTCGAATTCGCTCACGGTGTCCGCCAACGCAGAGCCGGCGGCAAACAAATCCGTCCCCGCTCCCAGCAAGTCCCCGAGGCTCGTGCCGTCGCCGGCGATCGCGTCAAGCGTACCTGCGATGGCCTCCAATTCTCCGATGCTGCTGAGCGCCACCTTTGGGTCCGACACAAACGCCGCTATGGTCTGGGCCTGCTGGTAAATCTGCTTCGCTTGTTGGATTTGCTGGTTGAGCCGGTTGATCTGGTCCGCCCAATGCGCGGCCTCCTTCACCCATTGCACCTTCGTTTGAATCTGGGTCTGGATCTCCGGGGCGGATGCTACGATCGAGACCGGAATGCCGGCATTGAGCGGCATGGCGGCCGAGAGGAGTGTGATTAGAAAGCAGATGGTGATGGGCTTTGCCATGCTTGGACTGCTACCCAGCCCGCCGTAAGCGGGCAACGGAAAAAAGGAACAAGCTATTTTCACGCTTCTACAGGAAAATGGAGCAAACTCCTTGGAATATGGTTGCATTTCTGCAACCGCGCTCGCAATAATACAACCATCATGACAACCAATCTCCCATTCAACAGCCTCTCCAACCGTCTGGTTCGCCCCTGTGATGACCAATTCGCCACGCTAATGAAGGACGACCAAGCCGTAGTGCGTATGATCGGCCCCCGACGCACAGGCAAAACCAGCCTCGTCGCCTCCTACTGCCGTGCCATCCGCACCCCAGCCGTCACGGTCTCACTCCATCCCGCGCCCCAATCCTCGCCGGCTGTGTTACTCGAAAGCTGCCTTCTGGCGGCTATCCAAACGCTCGAAACGGAAGCCCCGAAGCTCCATCGGGCGTTCAAGCAGATCGCGCCCGAGTCCGTGAAATCCCGCCTCACCATCAGCGCGAATCTCCCCATCCCCGGTCTCCCGGACCCCTTGGCTGTGGGCGGCTCCGCCTCGTATGAGCAAGAGCCGATCCTGCCGACCAACGTCCCTCTCGATGTCGAAACCGCTGCGCTGGGCCGAGTCGTACCGCTGCTGCGCAGCCTTGCCCTCGCGGCCGACAAGACCAAGTGCCGGCCTGTCGTTTTCTTCGACGAGATTCAGGAACTCCTTCTTTCGGACTCTCCCGGCAAAGCGCTCGGCATGGCCGCCGTCTGGGCCATCCGCAACGAGGTGCAGCATCACACAAGCTGCCGCTACGTTTTCGCCGGCAGTAACCAGCGGCTTTTCGCCACACTGCAATCTGGCAAGGCCGCCCCCCTCCTCCACTTTGGGCATGCGATCGCCATCCCCCCGCTGACCGTCGAAGAAGCCGACAAGTGGGCCTTGCCCTTCTTTAAGAAGGCTCAGGTCCATGTTCGCTCATTCGAGCCCCTGTGCCGGCTGCTTTGCGGCAAGATCGGCGAACTAACCGACGTGCTCGCCTATCTGTGGGTTCACACCAACCCCAACGATTTCCTCGACGAGAAGGAGCAACTGGCCGCGCTGCGCCACGTCGTGCTCGATCGCACTTCGCCGGAGGCCGATGATATGCTCCGCCAGCTCACGCCCTCGCAGGCGACCATTCTCCAGTGGATGCTCACCCATCCCGCCCAAAGCCCGTATGCCCGGGCGGCCTGCGCCACCGGCCACCGAGTCCCGGTTGGCACCGTCAAAACTTCCGTGCACGCTCTGATCGAGAAAGGGTTCATTGAGGATTTCGACGGCGCGTTGCTCTGTGCCACGCCCATCCGGATTCTCGGGGCGCTGCGCTGATTTTTCATTACTTTCTCTTGACTCTTTCCGCCTTCTGCCGATACTCCATTCATCAACCCAATTCCCGCCATGCCTGCTCCTCTACCTGAGACCCCTGCGGCGCCCCCCCCTCCTCTGCCCGAGACGAACCACCTGCCTCGGTGGCAATACCGCGTCATCAAGAACCCTGATTTCGCGATCTTCCGCGATCTCGGGAATGAGGGCTGGGAGCTAGTGTCGGTCACCAACACCCTTCTCGGGGTTCATCCATGTGGCCCTGTGGTTTTCGCGCCCGCAGATTCGTTCACCACCGCCTACTTCAAGCGGCAGATCGTCGACTAGCCGCCCCATTTCTTCCTGAAACACCAACGGCCACGCACAAAGCGTGGCCGTTTCGTTCCCTCCAGTCCGCAGATCCGGTCAGGAAGCGGGGCCGTCGTAAAGTCGCATGATTCCGGTGACGCCGTTGCATTTTTCGTTCTGCACTCGGATCGCGTCATAGTTCGCCTCGAACCACTCGCGACGCGACGACAGCTCGAAGGCTCGCGTCTTGTCGATGCGCCGGCGTTCCACCATCGCGCAAAGCGAATGCTCGAAGGAGAACGAGCCCCGGGTCACCCCCTGTTCACGGACCTGTGCCTCCAGCGCCATCATCGTGCGGGACACTCCCTCCGAAGTGGGCTCGGTCCGGGCGATGATCGACCGCACCGTGTCGTCGATCGACAGGTGCTCGAAGAGCGCCATGCGCCCGCCGCCGTTCACGGCGACGAGCTTCTGGCAAAGCACGGTGCGCAGATTTGCGGATACGTTCGCGACGTGCCCGATGTTTGCGTCACCCATGACGCGACCAACCACGCCCGGAGCAGTGGAGAGGTGCATGGTGGAAATCACCAGATGACCGGCGCCGGCGGCGGCGACGGCCGCCCGCAACGCCCCATCCTCGCGCAGCTCCGTGGGCACAAGGATCTCGGCGTCCTTGCGCAAGACTTGTTCGCCCAGCGCCAACTCCAGATCGTGGAAGTCCAAGCCGCGCTCGAACTGGCGGATCAGGGTGTTGGGCTTGGAGTGGTGGCGGAATTCCGGGGGATTCTCGTACATGATGACATGCCGGCCGTCGTCGGGCATATCAATGAGGAGCCGGGTCAGCGTGGTGGACTTGCCTGAGCCGGTGTCGCCCGAAATCGCAATGAAGCCGTTGGGGCTTCGTAGGTGTTCCTTGAACACAGATGGCAGGATCAAACCGCGCGGTAGATCTTTGATGACACGGCGCACCATGAGCGATACGACCGGGCAATAGTCCAGCGTGTGGCACACCTGTGCGTGCACGCGGAACTGCCAACCGTGGTAGAACATCGCCGCATCGGCCACCTTCCGAGTATCCAACAGTTTGAGCCATTCCTCTGTCGCCTCTTCCCCCCAAGCATTGGGCCAGATGCCCTCGACCTGCGACAGCTGCCCATCCCGGCGCACATAGGGATGCTCGCCGGGATGCAGGTGCCAGTCCGAAGGAGGCATTTCCGCCGGGCTCAACCGACGACCGTCCTGCGAGAGCTTCTGCCAGTCCGTATAGGAGATGCAGGTCTTGGTGATGATCTGCTCGGCCTTCGCCCGGATTTCGCTGGGGAGAACGCACAGACGAGGGTCTATCATGGCGGTGGACGCAGACTGTAGCGGGGTGCTCATGTTGCGGGAGTCTTGGCGACTTCCCCGAGGGAAATCAACCGCGAACATACAAGCTCCTTTTCCCGGTTCTGCCTCTCTACCTCGTGGACAAAAAAAAAGCCCGGAAGCTTTTTAGGCTTGCCGGGCAAAGTGGTAGGTGATGAAGCTACCGGTGATGTATCTAGTGGCGGCAAATCTGCGCGCATCCCTGCTTGGAGTCAAGTACGAGTCTGCGAAAAAATCTCCGATTGATTCTCGGAATGTATCTTTTCGATGGCTTTGTCACCTGACGTGCTCAAGCCCGAGAGAGCCCGATGAGGGTTCTTGTTAGCGCGAAGCTACCTCTCTCCTCGCCGGAGTCAGGGACAGAAAACCCGACGCGATCGCGAACGCACTGAGCGTCTGCGGATCGAGCGTCGGGTTCGCCTCTATGTGCTGCGGATCGTCGGCGCTGGACATCGACATGAACTGCGCGACGCTCTGCACAACGCCCTTTCGACCGTTCTCTTCAACGGCGACTGCTCCCCGGGCGACTACCTCGTAGCCAAGTGGTTTCGCCTCTTCCGCAAGTGGGCAAAGCCCGCCGATAGCTGGTTCCATATCTCCCGGGGAGCTTCCGGCACTTGGTACATCACGGCGTCCCTCTTCGGCCGCGAGGAGTACACCTACCGCTTTGGGTGCCAGATCCGTGAGAAAACACCCAAGAAAACGATTCCCGCTACCACTGCCGACGAGTGTGTCGGAAATGAGCGGACAAATTCCGAACTCTTTTTCAATAAAGGGAATAATAAAGTAAGACCCTACGGGTGTGCCGGAGGGGGGCTCCGCCCCCCCTCGACCCCACACCGCCGCAAGCGGCGGAGTCACCTACGACTCGCGTTCTGGATCGCCCGACACCAACTTGCAGACCTCCACGAACAATACCCCAGAGTCGCCTTCAGCATCTCCCACGCCTTCAATTTCCTCGAACGGGCGCTCCTCCCCACCCGTAGTACCGAACTGGCGATCCGTGCCTACGAGCACGGCCTGCGAAACGCCCATGCCCTTGCCTCCGACCACTACACGACGGGTTGGCAACCAGCCTCTGTCGTGGCCGATGCCGAAAAATGGCTCCGGGAGTACGACCAAGCCCACCCAGAACCGACCTACGTCCCACAGAAGGCACGAAAAGCCTCGGAAGTGACGGAGGTTGGCGGCCCGCGCGGCTGGTATGTTTGGCTGGCGATACACATGCCGGGCTCGCTCTACGGCCACGGCGGCAAATTCGAGACAAACGTATGGGATGACCTGCCGAGCTTCGTCCGGGATATGGTGGAAGAGAAACGGTCGCCGGATTTTTCTCTTCCACCCCCAGACGAACAGGACAGCCCAACACCCACACCTTGCGTGCCTCTTTCGATCGAGATTGAGCCGGAAGGATGGCAGACGTGGGCGGTTGAACATCGCCTCGGGAGCTACGCAACGTGGCACTGGCCTAGTTTGCCGAAGAGCGTTCGCGAATTAGTCCACCGCCGGATGATGGTGGCGGTGTAAGCCCAAGTGCCGGATATGGCACAATAGCGGCCGGAAATCGCTTGCCGAAGGCGTGATGTGCCGTAAATATCACATCATGCAAACGATGGCCGAGGGTGGAGCCCTGATCCGAGCCGCCCGCAAGGCGGCTGGACTCACACAGGCTCAACTGGCGGCCAAGGTCGGAATTGGGCGCGAGACACTTTCCCGGATCGAGACGGGGATGATCGATGAAATCGGCATCCGAAAGTACCGCCGGCTTTGTGAATCGCTCGACTTGGAACTCGCGGTAATGCCCCGGTCCGCCCCCCTCTCGTTGCATGAGGTGTATGCGCAGGTTCGTGCGGAAAAAGCCGAAGCTGCCCGCCTCACCGACGCCATCATTGCCCGCGAAGGCCAGTCCCGCTCCCATGCACGTCCACGTCGGAAATAGCCCGGTTGGCTCACTGCGACGGGCCGAAGATCCCGCAGCGTGTCACGAGTTCTGTTACAACACCGGCGTCCCCCCGGTGTCGGCGGTCTCCCTTCTGATGCCGGTTGTGGCGGAGGAGGACCCGGGCTCGCGCTATCTCGCGTCCGCGCCGGGTGAGCTACATCCGGTCTTCGACATGAATCTGCCGGAAGGCGCGCTACGGGGTGCGCTTCAGCAGATGTTCGCGAAGACGTTGCCGACGTTCGATGACTTCGCCCTCCTTTCGATCGTCGGCCCTGCAAACCTCGGCCGGCTGCGTTTCTACGGGAGCGGGAAAGCTGCCGCGATTCAAACTGCGGAGCCTTTGAACCTCCAGACCGTGTTGCGCGATCGTGGCACGCAATCCCTCTTCCGTGAGCTTGTAGAGCGCTATGCCCGCAGTTCCGGAGTGTCTGGAGCGCAACCCAAGCTGTTGGTCCGGTCCGCCGAGGCGACTCTCCCCTCCCCCTTTAGTCCGCCGACCGCTGCTGCCTCGCGGATCACCGTCGCCGACTCCACCCACATCCTCAAGTCCTTCGATCCCGAGAAGTATCCCGAGATGGCGGCCAACGAGTCCCTTGGGATGCTGGCTGCCGCCCGGGCCGGGCTCCCGGTCCCCCACATCGAGCTGGCGAACGATGGCGGAATGCTCGTCATCGAGCGGTTCGATGTGGCTGCCGATGGCAGTTACTGCGGTTTCGAGGATGCATGCGCCCTCGCCGGCGTTGTCTCCAAAGATAAATACACCGGTTCCTACGAGGGGGTCGCGAAGCTCCTCCGCAGTCACCTGCGGGGCGATGCCTCGTTGCTAGAGTATTTCAAGATCGTGGCCCTGTCGACCGTCCTCCGCAACGGCGATGCCCACCGGAAGAATTTCGGAGTGCTCTATCCCGACGTGGCTGGCCCCGTCCGGCTTGCCCCGGCCTATGACATTCTCACTACCACGGCATACGTCCGGGACGATTCGCTGGCATTACTCCTCGATGGAAGCAAACGGTGGCCGACCACGAAGAAACTGCTGCGGTTCGGAATCCAGCACTGCGGGATGACAAAGGAGCAGACGGTGGGAGCGCTAGAGCAAGTGCGCGCGGCCGTAGCGCAGACCCGTGCGGATCTCGAACGGATCGGTAGCCCCGGAATCCGTGGTGCCATCGCCAAGGCATGGGAGGATGGTTTGCGGGAAACCCGTGTGGAGTCGACGGTGCCTGTCGCTCAGGTAATGCGGCCGGCGCCGGTTCGGCCCTTGTCGGCTGCGGACATCGACAGCTTGCGTGAGCGTACCGGGTGCGGCTTGCGAGATGCGTGTCGCGCCCTCGAATGGGCGCAAGATGACCTACTACTGGCGGAGGGGTATCTGAAATACAAAGACTGCGCTATCAATGTCCGCAGCCACAAAGGGAATACCGGCCCGGCCGCCTTCGATGCATGGTTGGCGGACAAGGCGGCGGAGTATGCCGCGAATCGGCGTTCGGAGCCTAAGGTTGCGGCCGAGGAGTCGGACTGCGCGAAGCGCAAGCGTTGATACAACCGTAGATTCTCCGGAAGATACAGGAAAAGATACAAACTAACCCACGAGAACCCATACACTTCCGGAAAATAACGTCTCAGCCTTCCGTTTATTTCTTGACTCATTGCACCTTCCACGCATGCTCGCCTTCGTTCGCAACAACTTCCTCACTCCAACTCGAACCATGAATACCCGAAACAAGCTCACTGCTCTGTTCACCGCCTTCGCCGTTCTCGGCGCGGCCTATACCCACGCGCAGGAGGAGGCGAAGCCGGTCGCCGGCGTCTTCCGTCTGCAAGCCATCTACACCGATGGCGGCTACGACTTCGTGAAGCACCCGACCCACACGGCCTACGCCTACGCCAACTCGGGCAGCGATTGGGAGCTGGCTCCCTCGCTCGAACTCGGCGCCCTCGTGAACGGCAAACACGAGTTCACCCTCTCGGCCGACATTGCCTCGTTCTCGAACACCGTCACGACTTCCTTCGAGCCGGAGGGGGTCAGTGAAGACTTCGACCAGCTCAACATCCTCGGCCACTACCGCTACCTCATCAGCAAAGGCAAGCTCACGACCTCGTTTGGCGTGGCCGCTGGCTTCTGCCGCGAGAAGCTCGGTGGCGATGCCTTCAGCGAGTCGCAGACCAGCGTCACCTACGGCGCGGATCTGAACTTCGCCTACAACTTCGCCAAAGGTTGGTCGCTCAACGCCGGCGTGCGCTACATGCTTCGCAAGCAGGATGATTTCAACGGCCAGCTCGGCGACAACAGCGGCACCGGTGGCGCCAACTCCACCTTCCCGACCTTCGACAAGATCGGGACCGTGGGCAGCCTCGGTTTCAATGTCGGTCTCGGCTATCGCTTCTAGTCTCGTCGGGTCCGCAGGTTCAGCCCCACCCTTCCCACAGGGGTGGGGCTTTTCGTTTGTGGAAGCCAACAACCCAAGACACCTTCACGTCATGCTTCGCGATCGGGAATCTCTTCTACTCGACCTCTGCCAGCGCGGATTCGCCGCCGCCGAGTGGCATTCTCTTGCGGCCCGTCTGACGGCCGCCGAGGTGGCCGTCGTAGCTCGGTATCTCGCGGATACAGGCTGGTACGGCCACACCGCAGAACTCGCGGCCGTCGCCGAGTGTCTGGCGCCCGGAACCGATTACCCGACATTGGCCCGGAAGACTAATTTCTCGCCCTCACGCTTCCGAGGAATGCTGCAACACCGCCTTGCCCATGCCTGCCACCCCTGAGCTTGAAGACGCGCTCGCTGCGCTACTGGACAAGATGCACGACTCACTGACCGCCGGCGGCTTCAGGGACACGGTGGACATGTACTTAGCAGGTGGAGCGGCCGTAAACTACTACTGCGGGACACGTTACACCGAGGACGTTGATGCTTCGTTCTCCCGCCGCCCCCTTCTTGATTTCAGTGAGATGGTCGTGCGCTACAAGCGTGCCGATGGTACGGCCGCGATGCTCTACCTCGATCCGAACTACAACACGGCGTTCGCTCTGCTCCATGAGAATTTCGAGGTGGACGCACTTGAATGGCACGGCATCGGGAACGAGCGTCGTTGTATCCGGCTTCATGTCCTCACCCCTGTTGATCTTGCTGTCTCGAAGATCTCACGTTTCACCGATCAGGACCGGGCGGACATTCTTGATCTGGCCGATCGCCGGCTCTTCACCGCTGAAACACTAAAACAACGAGCCGAACAGGCGCTCGGCAACTACATCGGCAACCTAGCTCCGGTCCGATCGACTATCGAGCGCGTGTGCGCGCAGGTTGCGGAGATCCAGCGCGGGCCAAGGCAGAGCCGATAAAAACCCCCGCAGCAGATGCGGGGCTTTTTCGTGAGCGGACGACGGCCGTGGTTTATGGTTTAGCGGGTCGAGGTGATGGTCACGGCAACGGATTCACCAGTCGCGTTAGTCCCGGCCCGATCAGAGTAGATGTAAAGCCGCACCGATTCCGATGTGTTCGCCGCCATTGTGGCCGTGGTGAGGTCAAGAAACCCGTACACAGTCTTGGTAACTTGTCCGATCTTCCGTGTTCCTGATCCGATATAATACTTCCCGGGACTCGCAAGCGACACATCCGGCAATGTACCTGCTTCAGTGTTCCAACCCGTGATAAAGAGCTGGTTCGCGAGGTCCGTCGTGGACACGGAAACCACCACCTTGGCCGTCGTCGGGGTCTCTGTGCTAGTGCCAGTCCCTGTGCCGGTTCCTGTTCCTGTGCCAGTGCCAGTCCCTGTGCCGGTTCCTGTTCCTGTGCCAGTGCCCTCGTCTACTGACGCCGCGCGGTTGACGGCCGCGTTCACGCGATCGAACTCGACGCGCTCGCCGAAGGTCGGCGTCCGGCTCGTCATCACGACGCGCCCCTGCGCGTCGTAGGTGACAACCATCGGCGCGCGGCCGTTGATGTCCCGCACAAGCTTGGTGTCCGCCCGTGTGTGCAGCCGCCCCGCGTGCGACGCCCCCATGTCCTCCGGGATGTAGCTACGTAGCTTCGCCGGCGTCGCCGCGACTATCGGAACAGGGTCTGCGACTTCTCGCGGCATGAAGATGATACGGCAGTGAACATTACCGGTGCCATGCAGGCACAGGTAGTACAGGCCCTTGGTCTTTGCGGTGATGCTGTACTCTGCGGTCGGATAGCCGAAGTCGATTTCAGGGTGCCCACTGCTCGCTGCGCTTTCCCGAGCGTCCGTGGAGGAAAGAGCCACCTCGCCGGGCCAAGTTGTGTAGGTGCCAAGTCCGAAGGGCGGAATTGTGTAGGTAGGGAGCTGGTTATCGACCTGAAAACCGGCGGAACCGTAGTCCTTGAATCGCGCCGATCCGCCGATCTGGGCAAGGCTCAGTGAAGTCGCCTTGTCGGCGGACAGCAGCGTTGCCCCGCATGAACCATTGACCGATACCGTCTTCACGTTGCCGTCCGCTGCCCCAGCGCCGTAGAACTCGGTCGGGAAAGGCTGCCCGTGGCCGGAGATGATCTTCACATCGAGCGCGCCGGGCAGAGTGATCGGAACATCCAGAGTCGACGCCGAGTAGTTTTTGAAGAACGCCCCATCCTGATTGATGGTCATGTAGATCCCGGGAGCGGAGCCCCACTTGATCTTCACGTTCTGCGCGTTGTGGGTCATCAGACCGCCGGAATCATATTCGATACCCCAGTAGCTCGAAACCGGCGTAGCGGTTTCGTCGATGTACTTGCCGATGCGGTTCCCGCTCTTGTCGAGCATGTAGACATTGGGCTCAGTTGGATCGGCAACGTAAGGTGTCTCCAATGAAACGGTGGAGACTGATCCGCCGGAGCCCGCCGAATTCGCAGAATGGGCGACCACCGACACCGTGTATGTGCCCTTGGGTAGATAGACCGTTGCTTGGATCTGGTAGCCGCACTGCGCAACGGTGCGTTGATCCTGCACGCTGGTGATCGTCGGATTCCACGCAGCCGGAAGCGCCCCGGTTGACCACTTGTTTCCGTCCCATGAAACAGAGTATGATCCAGAGCCCGGGCTAGTACCGGAGGGAACAATGGAAATCCCCCCCGTGTTCCCAGAGAATTGCCCGCTCGAATACTTCGGGTACGAACAAGTGACGGCGAGCGTGTACGCGGCATCGGTGTTCACCGTCAGCTCACCGGAGGCGCTTTGATCGGTGTACATCGGGGCCGACTGCGCTTGGCATCTGACGCTCACCCACGGTTTCGGTCGGTTGATTGGCGTCATCCAGATCGGGATGCTCGGCGGCGACATGTATTGGTACTGCACCATGTACTGCGTCCGATCAGTCCGGACGGTGACCTCGGCGTAGCCGAACAGTCGTTGGGCCGAGGCCAGCGCGATCACGCCAGCCACGAGGAAGAACAAGCGATGTTTGAGCAGGTGCATGGTGGTAGGTCGCGGACTATTTGACGGGTTGAGGTTCGGCGACGGGCACGGAAACCTTCGTTCCGGCGGGCTTCACCTGCCCCGCTGCATCGGTCGTTCCCGACTCGTCATAAGTGTAGTAAACGGTCCGGTGTGTTGCCGGCTTCTTCGCCTGCGCCTTCCAGTAACGGCGCTTGGTCTCGTCGGATTGGCGCTGCGCGTAGCCTTCATCGACGCCCTTCTGGTACGTCGAAGCGCATCCGGTCATGGTGATCGCGGCGACGGCCGCGAGGACAAGGAGGATCAGGGCTTTCTTCATGTGAAAGGAGGGGTCAGGACTTTTTCTTGTTCTTGGCCGCATCGAGCTTCTTCTGCACCTCGGCCAGCACGCCATCGAAGGCAGTTGGATACTCGCGCATGGCCGTCTGGCGGGAGTCGAAATTGTCGCCCGAGGAATCGGCGATGTAGAGGAGGTGCGGGCCGAAGACGTTGCGCGTCGTGCCGACCATGCTTGTGCCGTTGCCCGTGGGGGCGAACAGGCACATGTAGGAGGCTCGATCGTTGGTCGGTTGGTCCGCGATCATCGGATAGCCGAGAATGGCGCGCTGAGCGGTCTGCGGGAGCGGCGTCGACTGCGCGACGCGCACTACGTCCTCCGGCCCGGGCATGCAGTGCAGCCAGAACTGTGCGGACTGCCCGAACAGCAGATTCATGAGCGCTGGGTTGTGCTCGTCGATCTGGCTGGGGGCTTGGAAGTTTGTGCAGAACCAGACCGCGTACTTGCGGAACTGGGCGAGGCATTCCTTCGTGCTCTTGTCGAAGCCCGGGATGCCCGCCAGCTTGGCGAACTCCTCCATGTAGACCGCCTTCAGCTCAGCGCGGGGCCGGGTGACGATGTAGGAGCGAACTCGACTGAGGATCAGCATCGGCGCCACCGCCCGCAGCAACGAACCTTCGGTAAGGTACGAGGTTTCGACGTAGATACCCGGCGACTCGATCTTGAGCGTCGTGTTGCCGTCCAAGAAATTGCCGAGGGTGCCGCCAGCCAAGCCGGCGTTCAGGTAGGTGCCGAGCATGTCCAGCTCCTCGTAGAAGCCTTCGCTGACGAGCTTCTTGTTGTGCTCGGGCAACTTGCCGTAGAGGAACTTGCCGACGAGGTGCTTCCACTGGGGGAAGTCTGGATGCTGACCGTCGATCCGGGTGTAGGCGTAGTCGCGCACGAGAGTGCGCAGCGCCGGCGTCGTCAGGTAGTTGTTGACCTCCGACACCGCGACGGCCGCGAGCCGGCGTTCGCATTCCTCCGGCTGGGTCTCACGCAGTTCCTGCCACGCGACGTAGGCGTCCAGCAGGTCGCTTTCCTCTCGGAGCTTCTTCTTGAGATCGAGCACGGCGATTAGCTCCCGGATCAACGTCTGTTCACGCTTTGGATCTTCTTCGAGGAACGAATCGGCAAAGTCGTCCGACAGCCGGCGCGCGTACATTTCGACGAGGGACTTGCGGGTCTGATCCTTGTCCTGTTGACCGGACAGACCGATGAGGCGCAGCGCGATCGCGACAATCTCCGTGAATACGGAGCCAGTGCGCGGCAAAAAGTAGGTGTCGAACGGATTGACGCTTGGCGTGGCTCCCTCGCGGAGAATGACGGTGCGCAGCCCAAGCAACTCGGCCGTGGTATGCCATGCCAAGCCTTCATCGAAGATGGCGAGGAAACCCGATGGCTTCCCGTTCTTCTTCCGGCACCAGAGGTGTGCGATCTGCGAGACGATGTTGATGCCGTCCGCCGTCTTGCCGGAACCGGTTTTACCCATGTTCACAGTGAACTGAGGCGTCTTGTTCCGGTGATCGTAGATGCGGACACCGACGATGTTGTTGCGGTTGCCCAACAACAGCGCGTCGGCGTTGTCGAAGAATCCGTTGAAGCTCGCCGAAATCGGCATGAGGTCGGCGAGGTTCGGGCTCTCGTAGTACACGTCCCAGCCGCGATAATCCGAACCGGCCCAGCCGGGGCACATTTCCGCATAGAGCCGGCGCGCCGTCTCCGGATGGTCGGCGGAAAGGTAGCGCAGTCCGTCCATCGCCGCCAACGCGGTCTTGATGGCCGTTGTGCGCTCAGCGAGGAGATCCGGCGTGGCCGCCGAAATATGGATGCAGGTGAAGGCGTTGCAGGGTAGCACCTGTCCGGAGGAGAGCGCCTGAATCCGGGCGTTCACCGAGCCGATTTGCGTGTTCACCGACTCGGTATTGTTCTGCTTGCTCGAAATGCTCTGTCGCAGAGCCACCACGAGATCCTGCCCTTTCTTGATTTCCGACTGCGGGCTCAGCGGATAGATCGTCATCGCGATGTGGATGCCACGATTGACGGCGCTCAGCAGGTTGCGCGTCTTGTTGATGTCGGTCGCCCGGGGGCGCGACGTGAACACGATGAACGAATGGTACATCCCATCGTGCCGCAGAACCACCGAATCGTCATCGAGGAGGAACGGTGCGGACTGGGTGCGCAGCACGTTGTGGGCGATCGACACGTCCGGGTTCATGTCCTCACAGGTGGGGACCCCCCGGGAATAGTAGGTGGCGAGGCTTGGGTTGGCCCACTTGCGGAGGTGGAGACAATGCTCTTGGTCGTTCATCACGCCGGAGGGATCGCACCCATACACCCGGGCAATCTGTTCCAACTGGAACCGGAGGTTGCGCTCGGTCTGGCGGAGCCATTCCCGAGCGCGGCCGAGGGTTTCCTTGCCGCCCATTTCCTTGATCGCATCCGCCTTGTGGCAAAGATATAGATACGTCTTGTCCCGGCAGAGCTGCCCGTTCTCGGACATGATCCGGAACTGACGGGATGTCATCTTGCGGTGTAGAGCAACCCACGGCGGGCAGCCGTTCGCCTCGGCATCGGCGGTTGTGGCATCGTAACGGTCGAGCCCCGTCACGTAGTCATCCTCCGCCATGAAGTGCAGCTTGATCGCGTCCCCAGGCTGGCAGAGCGCAATCATGGATAGATTGCGCTGGATCACTACATCGAGCGCCGGATCGTCGAGGGTCTGGATGTCGCCGAGACCGCGCAGTTCGATCCCCTTCGAGACGTAGGTGGCCCGGCCGAACATGTGCCCCCATTGCAGGAGCCCGCCGGAAAAGTACCCCGGCGGGATCAGGTCGTTTTCAGTCCACTTGGAAAGCAGCGCGGTGAGCATGGGCGTTTCAGGAGTCCAGACGAAGGAGCGGATGGCTGTTGAAGCCGGGATTGGGGTTGTGCAGCCGGGCGACTTGCTCGCAGCACTGGCCGATGTACCGGTAGTGGAGATAGGGCGTCGCCAGCAGCAGCGGCAGACGCCACCAGAGCCCGGCCAGAACACCCGTGAAGCCGACAGAGAGAACTCCGACGACAAGGAGTACCAGCGACAGCACGAAGGTGGCTCCGAAGTGGAGGAGGAATAGGGTCATCATCTTGCCGCTGCGCTCATGCACGGAACGCCGTGGCGCCATCAGCGTCATCACCGTCTCGTCGTCCTCCGGCACCAGCCGGGGGAACAGCGGGAAGCGATCAGGCCACGGCCGCCGCATCGAGAACCGCAGCCGGCAGAACCAGCGGATGCGGTCCGCCATGTAGTGGGGAGTTTTCCCTTCCACGTAGCTTTTCAGGAACCAGTAGTGGAAGCTGGGGGTGGTGAAGAACAGTGGCGCCCGCCACCACCACCCCGCCAGCATGTCGCCGAAGCCGTGCATCTTGATCGCGAGGACAGCGAGCGAGACCGAGAGAAACGCGGTCCCAGCGCAGTGCACCATCAGCATAGCCCCCAGAATGTGGGGGCCACGAATGAAGAACGTCACGGGTTCGATCCGCAACGGCTCGGGACAGGGCCGGACTCCGGGCATGGATCAGAAGTCGGTCTTGAGATTGTTGATTCCGTCGAGCGTCGTCATGATGTCGATGCCGAGCCACGTCATGAAGCCCAAGACGACGAGGATGAGCACGATCGCGACGATCGAGTTGGTCATCGCCTCGTCCTTCTGGTCCTTGTTCTGGGCGTGGCTGTACTCATGGATGCACTTGCGGGCCCACATGCCGAGGGTGACGACCACCGGGATCGAGATGCCAAGGCCGATGATCTGCTTCGGGGTGAGCGAATAGGTCATCGCGAGCGGAAGCATCGGGTACTTCACGGATACTGCGGCGAGGAGATTTGTCATGATTCTCTGAGTTGTTGGTTGTTGGTTTGGTTCGGATACAAGAGTCAGCGCCCGGCGATCAGGCCGATGAGCAGGCCGATGCCAAAGATCAGGCTGCCGCCGGCGGCGCAGCCGAGTAGTAGCCAGAGTTTCCCCTTCCAAGTGTGGCGCCCCATCAGGAGCGCCAGCTCGTAGGAGTTCTGATTCATGGCGGTCATTGTGGAGGTCACTTTCGGCAGTGTGTCGAGGAGCGAGCCGTTCATCTGCGCCACCGCCTCCACGGCCATGCGCAAGGCCGTCAGTTCTTTGCGAGCCTTCATCGCCTCCTCGATCGTTGCGGCGAAGACCTGAGCCACCGCCAGCACGGCGCCGCCGGTCAGCCCGACCATTTTCGTCATGTCGGAATGGAAGTACCGGAGCCGGGCGTCTTGAAGGACGTGCAGATCCACCAGCATGAACATGAAGTCGTTCTTCGGGAGCCCGGCGTCCATCCAAGCGGCCATCGCATTCTGGACGGAGGGCAGCGACGCGAAATCCTCGACGGAGCGCGTCGCGGTCGCCTGTAGCTCGTTCTGGAAGACCTTCAGCAGCTCGACCAACTGGGGGCTGCACCCCTTCGCCAGCGCACCGTCGATCAAGGTGCGCATCTGCGACTCGGAATGCTCCAGCAGTAGTGCCCGCGCGAAATTCGGATCGGACGCTGGATCAGGGGATTGGCCGCCGGTCGGCCCGGGCTCGGTTGGCATGGTAGTGGGGTGGGTTATTCGATGGTGTAGGCCGGCGGGAGCAGAATGTTGGCGACGCTATCGAGCGTCTTCTTGATCGCTATCCACTCGGTGCTCACACGGTTCGCAGCGGTGGGGGCGAGCCGGTTGTTCGCCACCACGGCCGCCCGCAGCGTCGTCATCGGTGTATCCGCCAGCAAGGCCAGATCTTCCGGCTCGTCGGCGGTGCCTGCTTTGAGCAGGACCGTCGTCGCATCGAAGAACGTCGGGTACGAGATCACCCGCGCGCCGTAGCGGGCCGCCAACTCGCGGGTCTCCGCGTTGCCCGGGCGCTCCCAATCGGTCGGCACCGGAGCGTCCTTGCCACGCGCAGTTCGGACGACGATCAGATAGTCGGCCTTCTCTTTCCACGCATTGATGGTGCGCTGGGTCTGCATGATCGTCGCCGACTCGGAGGTGATCGGGCAGACGAACAGCACCCGGAACGCGAACTCCTCCTGCAACAGTTGGAAGTCGACGGATCGCACCCACTCACCGAAGGCGGAGGAGAGTTTCTGAGCTACGGAATCGACGATCGCGATCGGGGCCTCCGCGAAGCCGTCCGTCACGGCGTCCAACTGGGTGAAAGATTCCGGACCGGTGTCGTAGTTGAGCTGAATGACACGATGCAGCTCCTCCTTTGTGAAAGCCCCCGGGGCGCCCGGCGCAGAGAACATGCGGGAAAGCGTCCGGTGTGTGGGATCGGGATCGTAGAGACGCATCGCGAGTTCCGGGCAGGCGTAGCGATACCATTCCACCATATGCGAGAGGATCGTACTCTTGCCCTGTTTGCCGCTCTCGATGCCGGGGATTATCAGGCGGCAGTCCGCAAGTGATGCGTCCTTGGACTTCTTGAGTTTGAGTTTTGGGGTTGTCATTAAAGTTAGGATTCGGCCAACTTGCGGAAGGGACCTGTCTTGTTCTTGCGGGGGGAGAAGGAGCCGTTTCCCCGGCCATTTCTTATGGCGCCTAAGCGCACCACGAATTGCGGGGTCTGGAGTGAGGCCGCCCGGACGGAGGGCTTCACCTCCGGCGTCGGGGACTGGTTCGCCGACTGGGGTTGGAATTGCGGGGTGTTCATGGATTGCGAGAAGAGGAGGCTTGGAGGCTCGCGCGCAGTGTCTCGTCCGTCAGTTCCGCGACGGTCTTGCGACCATGCACGAGCCGGCGCCGGCGTGCGTCCCGGGGATCGACTTCGGGCACCGGGGCACCCTCCCCTTCAGGGGCGGCGGGGGTTGGCGATTGGGGAGAGACTGCCGGGCCCGCCGGCGTCGATACCACAACCTCCGCGTCGATCGTGATGGCCGCGCCATTCTGCTGCGCAGCCCGGGCAAGGCGGTGTTTGCGTTGCAACATCAACTCCCGCTTCTTCGGCGGATAGGTGAGAATATCCGCGTATTCGCGGATGGCTGGATAGAACGTCTTGTATGGGACAGCTTCATCCAGCCCGCCCGAGGCGATCGCGTCCCGCCACACGTCCGCAAAACTCCAGTCCCCACGGAGCTGACGGGACACCTTCGCGCTGTGCGCGAGGATGTATTCGATCGCGCGCCGCTTGGGTACGGGGCCAACCGTGCGCTCCGGCGCGGTCAGGGTGGAGAGCACCGGCCGCTTCGAGAGCCATTTCCGGACCGGCCCGCCATGATGCGCCGCGCCGACGCCAGCGGCGGCCAGCGTGGAGGTTTTGTGGCGGTTTGATCTGGGCATGCGAGAAATAGCTTGTTCGTTTTCATCTCGCAAAAATCGGGCCGCTTGGTCAACTCCCGTTTTCGTCGCAGCCCCTCAACCATGACCCGCTGGCAATACTGCCTCTACTTCCTCCGCAGAGTACTTCAGGCGATGCTCTTCGCTGTCGGAATCGCCATCGCCGTCGCCATCGCCCAGTGGGCGACCGTGCTTCCGAAATCGAATTGGAAACCAGCCATCCGCCCGGTGAACCAGCTTTGCATCCGGATGTTCAGCCGCCCAGTGATCCGCGCCCCACTCGCGAAGGCCCTCGAATTCTGGACATACCCGCTCCTCCTCGCGTTCCTCGGGCATGTGTTCTTCGGTCAGAAGCAGCGGCGCCCGGTTTACCTGAAGTACGGCGAGGGCATCGCCCGCGCCTACGCCGGCGTGAAGCAGGATTTTAATGACGCCAGTCGTGGCGATTTCATCACTGGGGCTACAGGCACGGGGAAAACACAGATCTGCCTCAACCCGATCAACGAGTCGCAGACGGTGCACATGTGCGGTATCGAGCGTGACGGGTGGCGCGGGAGCGAGGCGCGCAAGGATTATGAGGCTCTGAAAAAGCAGTTCCTGCGGCAGACAGCCCACCTCCGGCGCGAGCTGATCGAAGCGTGCGACCACCGCGATCACGTTCGTGAGCGCGAGTACCCGATGTACGCCGAAAAGTTCGCCTCGCTCCTCTTCCGCTATCTCGTCCGCGCATACAACGACCTGAATGGCGCCAGCCTTACGGAAGCGGCGCAAGCGGCGGCCGACGCCCGCGAGAGTGAACCCACCTCACCCCGAACGCTTGGCGCCGAGGACATCGAGGATGTGAACGCCGCCGATGCCCTCCATCGGACCATCGCGAACTTCGCGAAGAAAGGCGCTTCCGTCGACCCCGAGTTGCTGCGCCGCGTCCTTGACGAGACCAGCGCGGCGGCACTCTTGATCGAGCGCCCCCTGAAGCTCCCGCCGGATGCCCCAAAAGACCTACTGCTTGCCGGCGCCGAATGGCAGAAGGGCAAGCAGGCCGTGCTCGATGCCGAGGACGCGATCGAGATCGTGCAGAATAAGATTTCCCTGCGGCGGTTGGAGTTGTCCCGCGCGGCCGACATTCTCCGCCCGCTGCGCTACGCCAACTACCCGTGGGGCGGTGCGGTCTATGACCAGAAGGGCAACTGCTACCAGCAGCAACAGCCCATGCTCGAACGCCACGATCGCCCCGAAGACATCATCGTGTTGCAGGTTCGTCCCCGGAAAGCGCCACCGTCATGGGTGCCGGCGAACACGATCAACATCCTCAGCTACGACGGCTTCCCGGCCGAGACCTACGCGAAAATCATCGTCGATACCTACAATCAGGTCGAAGAGTGCGACAAACCCGATCCGTTCTTCGTCCCGGCCGCCCGCGATGCCCTCTGTGGCGGCGTCAAGCTGTTACGCGCCATCCGCGACGCACAGCTCTCCCTTCCGATCCGGCCTCCCAAGATCGTCGTCCCGGCCCTCGATCAGATCTATCGGCTCCTGAAGGACTATACCCCGGCGCCGAACATGCCTCCGGGCTCCGGCGGCCAGACCTACATCACCTTCATGCGGCAGGTCGGCGCGATGCAGACGCCGGCGATGGAGAAGAACAACGTTCCTCCGCTGCTGAATACCCCGGAACTGATCGACGCGATCGAGCTGCTGCGCACATCGTACTGGACCCAGCCGGCGGAACAGCTCGGCGGCGTCGCGAAGACGTTGGACAACTTCATCGCGCCCTTCGCCGAGCCCGCGATCGCGGAGATCTTCTGCCAAGGCAACACCTGCAATTTCACCGATGTGGAGCGGGGCAAGATCTTCACCATTTCGATACCCCAGCGCTTCGCTCTCCAGCGCGTCTACATCAACACCGTCATCTCGTCGGTCATCTACCAGATCATTCAAGAGCGGTTCGACCTCAACAAAGAGACCTCCCACGACTGGCGCACCCGCAACATTCTACGGCAGGAGAAGGACGAGGCCCAGCGTCTGGCGACCAACGCCGACACCAACACCGACACGATCCGCGAGGCACAGGGCTCCACCGGCCTCGCGTCCCAGTCACACGATGCGATGTGGAAGCGCTTCGGCGGCCGTGAAAAGGCCGAGGAGCCGCTCTCGAATTTGCGCAATCGTTTCGCCTGCCGCGCGGCGACCTACAACTGCGCGGAGGCGACGGCGAAGATCATCTCGAAGGGTATTTTCCGCGAGTCGTCCGTGAGCGGAAAATCCGGCGAGAACCTTTCCGTCTCGTCGTCTTTCAAAGATCACTACTTCGTCACGCCCGAGCGGCTTTTGACGCTACCGGACTTCAACGTCATTTTCGCCCCGGCGGGCAAGACGTGGGCATACCTGCACGTCATCCCCTGCCCTATCCAGCCGGACGGGTACGTTCCCTTCTGGTGGTATGGCGAGGCGAACCTCTTCAAGATCCTCGCCAAGTACCTCCATCTCCCCCGCCGCACCCCCGCGAAGATCCTCGGGATTCCTATGGGGCCCCTCGGTCGGCTTCCGCTGCTCTGGTTCGACCCGAAGAAGGTGCACCCCTTCTGGAAGGGCAAATGCTGGGCCGCCAACAAGCGGGTCGGGATTCGCTACCTTCTAGGGTTGGATACGACGTGGTATATCGTCGAGAAGATGAAGCAGGACGAGGCGCGCAAACTCGCCAACAACCGCAGCCACCTCCGGAAGAACTGACCGCCGTCATGCAGAACGAGTATTCCATGTTCGCCCCGGACGGCTTCCTCGCCATCGAAGTCGCCGGCCGCCCATACATGATCGTCCGATTGCCAGCGTCCTACTGCTGGCCAGTCTTTCCCCGCTCCGAGGTGGATCGATTCAGGCATTGTTCGATCGCGGCCCTCGCCAGTTGGGCCCGGGAGACATGGCCCGTCTGCCACATCGAGGTCACCGTCAGCGAAATCGCGGCTTGCGACGTGTACGCCGCCCGGAGCGCGTTGGGCGAGGTCGAGCAGACCGTAGCCGAGCAGGAGTTCGAGGCGGCCCGGCTGCGTTTGCTCCAGCAGGTGATCGCGAAGCTCGGCACCTCCCCAGACGGAAAGATACAATCCGAGATACAAACGGGGGCGCCCCACCCAATCCCGACCCCCACGAATCAGCACAACCTCCATAGCGCGCCGGCGCGTCCAGTGTCGGTGCGCTAAAATTGAATCTAAAAAAGAGACTCTGAAAGATACAAACGAAGAAACAGCCAAAGAAACAAGCCATGACCATCCCCTACCCTCATAAAATCGTGTCCGGCGGCCAGACAGGTGCGGATCGCGGTGGCCTCGACGCCGGTCTCGCCCTTGGCATCCCGGTCGGCGGGTACTGCCCGGCTGGTCGCCGCTCCGAGGACGGCACCATTCCGGACCGCTACCCGCTGATGTGCACGACACATTCCGGGTATGACGAGCGCACCCGCCTCAACGTCCTGCACTCCGCCGCCACCATCATCTTCAATCAAGGCGCCTCGATGTCCTCCGGGTCGCGCAACACACAGGTCCACTGCGAGGCGTTGAAACGCCCCTACCTGCTCATGCGCCTGCCCGCCTCCTGCTGGTCGGCGCCGTCGCTGGCCAACATCGTGGCCGGTTGGCTCGCCCAAGTCCGCCCCGAGATCCTGAACGTCGCCGGCAACCGCGAGAGCAAGGCGCAAGGCTTGCAGGCGGCCGTCGCTGGAATCCTGCAATCTGCGATCACGCTGGCTCCGCAAAAGGAGGCAACCGGCCCCATCGTCTATAGCACCATCGTCACGTCGGAAACACTGGAACGCCTAGCACCATCTGCTCTGGGCATGCTTGATCTGGGCGACATGGGCACGGAGCGTGCCGGCCGGCACCGGTGATTCTTTGGGAGAAACTTTGAAAGATACAAACCGAGATACATAGTGGCATGAGCAGCGAGATAACCATTCCTTCCCCTGTGAGCGCGATCCGGATCACGGTCGGCCGGGCGGAGTACAGCGTCGAGGAGTTGCCGGTCCCCGGCGATTGGCCGGTGTTCGCGCGGGGCGATGTCCGACGCCTACAAGCTCGCGCCAGCGCCGGTCTCCCCCTGCATGAACGCGAGCGCGGGCCGTTGTGCCTCGTCGCGGTCGAGACGGAGGACATGGCAGCTTTCACCGCCTACCGCGCGGCTTTCGACCGGAACCTCAGCCCCGAGGAGGGCGTCATGGTCGACCGGGCATTCGAGGCGGCGCGCCGGCGAATCGGAGCCCGGATTGCCCAATCCATCACAGCCACCGTTGTGTGATACACCGAAAGATTCTTTCCGAGATACAACTCCTAATCCATGAGCACCCTTCACGGCTGGCCACACACATTCCCTCCGGTCGCTGTCTTTGGCGAAGTTGCCGATCTGACCGCTCTGCCCGACTTCAAGCCGGCCAAGCGTGGCGACCTCGCCGCCGCCGAGCGCGTCGTGAGAATCTTCCTCGATCGGCGACCTTACCTCTTGGACGCACTGCTCCAGGCGCGCCGTTGCGCGGCCGTCGTCTACGCGGATTCCTCTTCCGGCAACCGTCTGCCTGAAGCGTTCGCCCACGCGATCGCTTCCACCCACGGGCTCCAGCCGTGGCGCCTGAATCAGACGCGCTCTGTTGTATCTTGTAAAGATACAGCGAAAGATACAAACGGAGATTCAAATCAGCCGGCCCAATCAGTCCCCCACCATCGTGCCCACGAGTCGGCGATCGACCGATTCCTTGCCCGTCCCTGCTTTGAATGGAGCGTGCCGGCGCCCAAGGTGCCACCCTGCTGCCCTGTCTTGCTCCTCGATGACGTGGTGACCACCGGCGGCTCCCTTTCGGAAATGCGCCGGTTCATCGCCCGTGAAGGTGGCTGGCCGCAGGCCGCCTGTGCGCTGGTCTCCACGCCCTCACGTTCCTACCGCGACGACGGCACCGAGCTGGTCCCGGATGCCCGGACCAAGGCAGATCTGCTGAAGATCTGGCCTGAAGTTGGGAATTACCTCGCCGAGCACGGTGTTTGCGCCGGCCGCGTCGACTGCCTCACGCAATCGGAGATGCGCCTCCTCATCCGCGAGGCGCGAAAAGATTCTTCCCGTGAAACTTCCCGAGTATCATTAGCCACAGCAACCACCCCATGAGCATACCAACCCCAGCTCCGACCAAGAGCCACATTCGCCGGCAACGTCTACTGGCGGCGCTCGACAGACCCGCTCCCAGCCCGAGCACGCAACTCGATTTCTTCAATGCCTTCGCCACCGCGATGCCGGCGAAGTTCGCCCCGGTCTTTGAACTCTTCGATGCGGCCCCCAAATTCCTCGCCGGCGCGGTCACCAGCAACAACCCGGGCGAACCACTCCAGATCACACACCGGGTGTTCTCGTGGCACAGTGGAACGTACTCCGCAGAGATCGCGCCGACCGTCATCGCGTCAAAAGGGACAAAGGGGGAGGCGATCCGAAAGGAGGTTTTGCCCGGGGAGCGGGAGGAATGTATCTGGTTGGTTCTTCGCAAGATGGCCACGGAAGCCAACACCAAGCGTCAAGCCTCCGAAAGCGGCCTTTCCTTCACCTGCACCATCTCCCAAATCCGCCGTCACCTTGAGGAGATCCATCGGGGATGGCGAACATGGGAAATCCGTGAAGCGCTCGAAGTTCTCCATCGCACGCCGCTAAAGATCCGCAATGCCGACAACGGCAAGATCCTGTTCTCGGGCAGCTACATCACCCTCGAATACATCGGCGACTCCAACGACGACACGGGGGAGCGGACTACCTGCCGGATCACGCTCAACAAAATCGCGGCGCGCGCCCTCTGCCTCGGCCTCTACGACTCCATCAACTATGAGCGCGTCGCCGGGCTCACCTCCGCCCTCTCCCGGTGGATCTATGAGCGGATCGTCCTGAACTTCCGCCAAGCCGGCGGTGACAACGGATACACCCTCTCCTTGTCCCTGATCGTGCGCGAAGGCCCCATGAAGCAACGGGCACGGCTGCGCACGGCCGTCGAAGAGGTCCGCGCCTGTCTTCAGGAGATTGCATCCTGCTCACGGGATACCTCGGGGCCGATCCTCAACCCGCTCCGCCCCTTCACAGAAGAATTGATCCACGAGGAGAAAAGCGGACGCGGCCGGCGCCCGATCGCTGATGTGAAATGGACGCTCTTCCCTGCGGATGCGGTCGTCGCCGAGATCCGAGCCAGCAATGCCGCGAAGAGCCAGCGGGAAGAGCGCCTGACGATCACCACCCAATAAACGCCACGCCCGGGGTAATGGGTGGCGTAATTCGTATCTCGGTTTGTATCTTTTGGTTGGCCGACGCCATTCCCGGCCCCAAAGGGGGGTGGAATGCGCCCGCAAACGGTTTGAGGAAGTGCGCAGCACGGTCACGAGACGCCCGGGGTAATGGGTGGCGAAAGTCGGGGTAACGGGTGGCGAAATTCCCTAAACCCTTTTGGTGGGCGGGGTAATGAGCGGCGAAAATGCCCCGACCCCGGGGTAATGGGTGGCGATTTCTGAGTAACGAGTGGCGAAATTCGGTTCACCCCGGGGTAATGGGTGGCGAAATTCCAAGCCCCTCTTCCCGGCTGAGTAACGAGTGGCGAAAGTCGGGGTAACAGGTGGCGAAAATACCCCTCGTCGGCTCCGTAACTTTTTGGCTATCAACACCGCCCTCCCCGATCCCCTCCGCCTATCCGTCTTTATCCTCTTATCCATATTTAACCCTGCGCACCACCACAGCCCCGCACGCGCGAGCCCATGACAGCCGCCGTCGCTCCGCCAGACCTCCGCAGAGGTGTGCCCCGGATCGGAAGCTGGTTATGGGGGAGTGGGGGTTGGGGAACCCCGCCGGTGAGAGGGTTCAGCACACAAGCCCTCGGTCGATTCCGACCGGCGGGAACCGCGACTCGATCGGCCGCAAACAAACCCTCTCGGGGGCTGTAGGACCGACGGGAAGGCCCATCAGGGGCGGTCAATCCCCACGAGGAGACATCGCAGCGTCCCCATGCACCTCGCGAGCGCAGCGCTTCAGGAACGCATTGATCCGGGCCTTGCTCCATCCGCGACGCGCGAGTCGGGTGTGAACGGCCGTCAGTTGCTCTTGCAGGGGGAGCCAGTCGTCGGAATGGAGCACACGATCGTGGATGCGGAATACCCTCCCGGGCTCGGAAAGGTACGCCGCGTAGGCGATGAAGGGCTGGGCATCACGCCAGAGTTTCCCCGCCTGCGATGCTAAGTCCTTGAGTTGCTGACGGTAAGCCTCGTGTGTGCAGCGGATCAGATACTCGGCCTGCTCCTTCGCAGATCCCCCGGTGAGGTCGCCAGCCCATTCGAGCGTGGCCCATGCCCCCTTCGAGATCGCCAATTCGAGCCGCAACGCCCCCGCTTTCCGCTGTTTTTCCCGCTGCCGCCGCTTCCGCACAAGCGCCTGTAAGCGTGACCGGTCACGCTGGTCTGTCGGCAAGGGAGTGAGGTTGGAGCTGGTCATTGTGAGGGGAAATTAATGAAGGGCGTCGCCCGCTTTGTATCTTTCCAAGATACAGGCAGAGAGACAAACCAGACACGGCCCGGGCGCAAGAAGTATCTTGTCACTTTTCCTCACTCCCCGAACCGGTGGAGGAACGGCGCGATCGCCGCGCTATCGTCGGCGGGATGGCGCCCCACCCTCATTTCCGCCGGCGTGTCCGTCTCCTCGTCCGGCACGTAGAGCACGATCCAGTCGCGCCCAAACGGGAAGACAGCGATGATGAAGAAACCCTCGGCGGTGAGGTGGCGGAGTTGTGGAAGGATTCGCGGCTGCATGCACTACTGCCGCCGCGTCAACCGCTCGCTGGTTTGTTTCGCGGAAAGATACAATCAAAGATACACAGCCCTGCCCTACCCCCTCCGGTTGCGCCGTTTCGACAGTCCCAGCTTGTGCTTGAGGTTTTGCACGGTCGCCAGCGAGACACCGATCGCATCAGCAATCTCCTGCCCGGTCGATTTCCCAGTCTCTACCATCGCCTTCACCTTGACCTCCATCTCAGGGGTGACCCGGACCCGCTTTTTGAAGCCCGTGCTCGCAGTGATTTTACTGCCAGCCTTCCGTGTCGGGGCCGGCCGGCGCCCGGCAGACTTCTTCACGGCCGCGATGAAGTCTTCCACACTGGCGTAGCCGTACTGGGCGGGGAGTTCCGCCAGTTCCGCGACCAGCTTTTGTTCGAGTGCGGCGAGCTGGGCTCGGCACTGTGCAATCTGTCTTGGGGTGTCCATTGGTGGACGAAGCGTAGGCGACTCGTGGTACGGGTTGCAATACGGCGGCGCGGAGCCCCGAAAAGATTCTTGGTTTGTATCAAACCGTGATACAAGCGGGGCCGAGTTGCCTTCTTGCCCAAACATTCCACCGCCCGTGTCATCTGTGCCATGCTTCTGTACGCATTCCTCGCGGTCCTCGTCTTGGCTTTGTTGGCGCTTGTTGCCCGGTTCCAACCCAAGCGCGCCTCAGGGACCGGTGGGGCCGAAATTGGCACCCTCGGGGATGATGACAAGGATGCCGGTGATACCTACGCCCTGCGCTCCGCGTTGCTGACTCCTGCGGAGCGATCATTCCTCGGCGCATTGGTCCAAGTCATCCCTGCCGACATGGCGATCTTCGCCAAGGTCCGTCTCGGCGACGTGTTCGCCCCCCGATTGGGTCTTGATCCGTCCGCCCGCGCGACGGCACACAATCAGATCAACCGCAAGCATGTCGACTTCCTCATCGTCCGCTCGTCCGACCTCACTTTCGTCGCTGGCATCGAACTCGACGATCGCTCCCACCGCCGGCCCGATCGGCAGGCCCGGGATGCCTTTGTTGATGGGGTGTTCGCCGCCTGCGAGCTTCCACTGTTCCACATTCCCGCCCAGTCGGGCTACCGTGTGACCGAGCTGCGCGCCGAACTCGATCCGATCCTTGGCGGGCAGACCAAACGGCTGGAGTAGGGGAGTATCACAGGAAGAGTCGGCGGCTGTATCATCGAAAGATACAACGGGAGAAACAGGCCGGAACACGTCTGTTCCAGATCGGCATTGCGTTCGTGGTACAGTGCTGTTCCATCGCGGCATGAAACCCCAGATTCCGCCCGAACGGGCCGCCCTCCTTACCTCTTTCACGGCACTTCCGACCAACGAGGACTTGCTCGCCACCGCTCTCAACGCAGTCACCCAATTCCGTCTCGAATTCGCCAAGCGCCCGGGCGTGGACCTTGCGGCCCCCGTCCTCGCTCGCGCGATCGCCGATGCCACCTCGAAGGCGTTCAGCATCCGCGAACTCGCCCAGTGGCTGCTGGACAATGGCGTCCCTGCCAGCGTCACCCAACTCCACCGCATCGCGAAAGCGACCCGCAACCCCGGGGAGCCCCCATTCAGTCAGGACTTCTTTCAGAACGCCTACTTCCGGATCGAGGAGGCCGCCAAGTGGATTCTCCAGAAGCACAAGATCGAGCCCGGAGCCGCCGGCGTTTTCAACCACGCCTTCCTCGGTACGCCCGTGCCGCCGAGGACGCCACTCCATCACGCTTTCGAGCTGACACACCCGGAACCGGGCACCGTCAAAAGCGCCGCGCAAGCACTGGCCGAACAGTTCGTCGCCGCGACACAAGGGCGGCCGATCGTCCCCGGCGAGATGCAGCACTACGAGGTCATGCGTGAACTCGCGACGATGCCCAATGAGATGATCCGGGGGATTCTCGACTTCGCTCGCGAGCTGAACCAGATCCGACCGCCTGCGCAGTAGGGGGAAGACCGCCGGGCCGCCCCGTCCTGCTTGGACTACGGCCCGGCGCTGGCGGCGGATAGGGCGGGGAGGGGAGCGCGGCTAAGCGCTGGCAACGATCAAGGAATCCTTGACGGTTGCCGCACCCGCAAGCCGACGAGCGAAGCGAGGAGGCGCAGCGCCGGCGATGCCGCGGCTGGAGCCTGAGACTCGCAAAGAATCTTTCCAAGACGCGCCCGGCGTCTCTTCGCGCGAGCCTTTCGGAGACACCGCGAAAGGCTCCGGGAATGACGCGGGGGAAGAACCAAGCCGAGATTCTTCCGGAGAATCTTTTTTTGTATCTTTCTACTATTTCTACTAAATATGTCTCGTTTGCTCCATATTGTGCAGGGGGCAACGAATTGGGTTTTCGGATTGCAGGCCGGCGGGCTTCGGCGAACCCTCGGCCCATGCTTTCAGTCGTCCAACTCAAGGGAGCACTCGCCCGCGTCGACTACCTGTTTGCCCCGGAACTCGCCGAGGCCGAGCGCAAGGGGTTCTGGATCGGCTCCGCCTGCGGTGCGGCAGGGGTGCAGGCCAACGCCACCGTGCAACCCGGTGACCTGCGTCTCGCCCTCGAAGGGTTTGCCCCGGGCGACATGAGCCTCCTGCAACAGCGTCGGTACACCAACCGCCTCGCAGGTTGGGACTTCACATTCAGCGCGTCCAAGTCCGTCTCCCTCGCCGCCGAGTCCCCGGCGCTCGATCCCATCATCACGCGCGCCAGCACCAATGCCCTCGCCGGCGTCGTCACGATGCTCGAATCACTCATCACGCCCACGGCCGACCTCCGCTACCGCGACGACCTCGCGGCCGTAGCCCGTCTTCTCACCGCTGCCTTCCTGCACCGGTCCAACCGCTGGGAGGAACCTCATCTCCACTTCCACCTCATCCTCGCCAACACCTGCATCGCCGATGGTCGCCCCGGATGGACGGGAATCCGCGAGCGTCACGCGATCGCCGCCAGCGCGATCCTCGATCGTGTCTGGCAGCGCCAGCTCTTCCTCAACCTGCAAGCCGAGGGGCTGCCGGTCGCGCTCGACCCAGACGAGCATGCGATCGTCCCCGACATCCCCGAGGATGCCTGCCGGGCGTTGTCTTCCGGGCGCCGTGAGATCCAAGAGTACGAGGCCCGCGAAGGGCGGTCGCTGCGCGACCGCCGCCGGACGCAATCAGGGCAGGGGAGGCGGCTCGCCAACTACGTCGTCCGCCCGCCAAAGAAGGCTGCCGTCACCGATCGCCTCAAGAGCCTGCCCGCCGCGCTCGCCGACAAACTCCGCTCCGCTTGGCACAAGATTGTGCCGCCGACTTCGCGCCGCCGCCGATCGGCGAACGATCCGATCCGGTTGCCTCCACCGCAGCCCAAGACCGTCCTCGCGGCCCTCGGCCGCGAGAAGAAGACGACCGCCGAAACCCTAGCCCTTGCGATTCGCCGCCCCGGGCGGCTTCACCTCGCTCGCGTGACGTGGGCTTTCCACCGGGAAGGGCATGACCTCGCCGCGAGCCTCGCGGCCGTGCGCGGCGCAGCGAGCCGGATCGACCGGACCTCCGTCATGCTCGATGCCTTCTGCCCCAGCACCCGCCCGCCAGTTCATCTCCTCGATGACGTGGCCCAACTCCTCACCACCCCCATCTATGCCCACGAAACGGAAACTCGGTCAATCGGCCGCGAGTAGCGGAATCCTCACCGTCGACGACACCAAGGACTACGCCGCGCACGAACGGGCGCGGTTCGAGACCGAGAACCGCTCCTTCGAGCACGAATCCTGTCTCCTTGGCGCTGAGCGTCAGATCGGGCTCATGGTCAAGAGCCTCGACGGCGCCACTGTCGTCTTACCTTACATACGGTTCAGCGGAGCCTTCCAAGAGGCGAGCGCCGGGCTCATGATCGTGGCCGCCTTCGGTGACGTGAAGCTCACCGTGCGTCGACCCGAACAGCCCGAGCCCCCGGATGAGGACGGGCTCGATCGCGAGGGCCTTGCCCTCATCCAGCACATCCTCACCGCATTTCAGGACTGCAAGTTGCGCGTTCTCCGGGCGGTTCCTGACGCGCTCGAAGTCGCGTGGGTTGTCGAGGAGAAGAAGAAAGGGAAGGGCGGCGGGGGCGATTGAGGCCGGCTACCGTGTTCCGGCCTGCTTGTCGGGGCGTCGACGGAGCAGCCGCCGGCAGACCATGATGTTCAGCCGCTTCACAGCGAACTGCCAGAAGATCCGCGACGTGTGCACCGTGTACGGCCGTCCCTCCCATGTCCACGGCTTCCCGTCCGTAGCGATCCGGATGGCGCAACCGAACCGCCACAACCGGACGGCCCAACCGTGGTAATCGCGGCGCCGGCGCAGACGGCGAATAATCCGGGGAGCGCGGGGCATTGGATCTCAGCGGCCGACGCCGGCGTCGGCCGGGCCGAGCAACCGTCCGACCTTGAACGTCGCAACGTCATTAACCAGCCCTGCGAGTTGTGGGGCGAGCTTCCGCGCGACCTGCGGGCCGTGCTCCTTCTGTACCGCCCTGAGTGCAGTGCGGAGCCGTTCCACATGAAACGTCAGGGCGGTACAGCGGAGCCCTTGCTCTACGGGCATACCCGCCCACTCGCGGATCTCCTCGAAGGTCTTTCTCCCGCACCCTCGGATTGGCTTCGCATTGAAGATACCCCGGCGCTGCCATGTGAAGCCACCTGCTTTCAGTTCGGCGACGTAAGTGTCCTTGGCTGATCGGTACGGGTCCAGCGCGGGTAGAAGGTTCCAGAGCACAACAACCGCGTGCGTCGAGAGTCCGATGAGCGAGTTCTCGCGGTCGGGGCGACCCCATCCAAGAGTGACGAGTTCCGCGAAGGTCACGGGGCCGATCTCTCGGTACTTGAGGGCGGCGTGGCGGTCGATCGGTTCCGCTTGGCTGTAGCCCTCCGATTGCAGTAGCTCGATCGCGCGGGCCGCCCGCGCTGTAGGTTTGGTCGTCATAGTTGAATGTCGTTTGCTCTCGGGGTGATCGGAGTGGGTGGAGAGCATGGGTTGTCGCGGGTGATGAATAGGGACTTGAGATAGGCGCGGCCGTACTGGCGACCGTGCGGTCGGTCTGTACGGTGGCGAGAGGGCGCCGGCTCGACTTCGATCACTTTGCCGGTGTCCCGCGCAGTTCCATAACACACCTTTGCGAAGACGACGGTGCCGAGGTGTTGTAGCGAGACACCGGCAAAGGCGCTTGCTCCACGGTCGATCTCAGTCTGCGTCATGGCCAGCGGCGGCGGCGTAGCGCTCTTCATCCTCTGCACGGCCGTAGGCACCGCAGAGGTACACGCTTCCGAATAGGGCGAGCATCACGGCCGCACCTATCGCTGCACCGAAGAAATCGCCTTTGGCGCCGGCGATGGCGCCCATGACGACGAACAGGATCAGGAATGGGGTGCCCGGGTGGGCGCCGCAGTGTGGGAGAGTTCCGCAGCCGCGAATGAGTCGCCGTAGGTGTTTCATGGGGGATAGGGGTTAAGCAGCCCTCGCGCACAGGTCGCTTGTGGCCGGTTCCCGGTACTCGACGCCGAACCAGTATGCCCCCGCACCATCCTGCACCCAAGCTGGAGCCAGAGCGAAGCGAGGACTGGTGTCGTTCTTGGCGATAGTGACGGCGTTGTAGGCGTAAGTCTTGCCACCCCACTGGAGGACTTGCGGTCCCTCTTGGTGCGTATGGTTCGAGTCGGTCAGGAACGTGTGGCTGAGGCGGACAGCCGCGTAAGCGGCTGCGGCGAGCGTCGGTGCGTCGACGCTGTAAATCCGCCATCCGTAGTGGTGTTTCAGGGCGACATTCATCGGGAGGATGGGGTGACGATGAACCGAACCGAGCGGTACTCGCCCTGCAAGAAGGGGACCGTGATCGTGCGGCCATCCGGGATCACGCTCTTGTATTCCTGCACGGCAGTGTCTCCACCTTCACTCTTCCAGCGCCCGGAATAGGCGACGTGAACAGAGCCGTCATCGCCGAGCGTGGCGGTCACGGTGACGCCAAGATCCGGAATGGACGGCGCGGCCATCGCTGGCTTCACGCTCGGGGCCGGCACGTCGACCAGAAGGTCGCGGCAGATTGTGTGCACGACGCCGTTCGCATCGACGCCGGTGACATTGAGAACCTTCGGAGTCGCGGTCGCGATCGTCGCGAGCGCGAATAGCGGGAGGATGAAGCAGTGGAGTTTCGTCATGTGAGGTGGGGTGTAGCGGGCTTGTCGATGGAGATTGTGATACACGCTGCGGATGCGGCTGAGTCGCCATAGCACTCGCGCCAGCCGGGGAGCAGGCTTGGACTGTCGGTTTTGAGCAGCGCAACGATTTCCCCGGTCAGACGATGCGCCCGGCTGTAGCCGCGCGCGAGAGAACGACCCGTCGGCCGATGCGGCACGTCCGCTCGTTCCACCTCTTGCCCCACGGCCGGAATTCCTGCCGTTTCTCACCGCGAGCAAAGGCGTCGAAGTACTCACCCTTGAGAGGGATGAAGAGAGGGCACTCCTCAGTATCACTTCGGACGGTCATGTGAATGGCGCTGTTCATGGTGCACTCACGGGCGTTCGGATTACCGGCACTCACGTTCCCGCGCACGATTGGCGAGTATTCGGAGAACGAAGGCCCCGGCAAGTGCAATGAACACGACTATGAACACGATGATGACTAGGGGTTGAGTGAACGCGGCACGGATTTCCGCAGAGCGCACGGCCTCCGTATCGGTTTCCTCCCGTTTGGCTTTTTCGGCTTTCGCCCGGAATTCCGGGGACGCCTCCACGGCCGTGCGTAGCGCTTCGGCTTCGCCATACGTCAGGGTGCCAGCATCGAGCTTCGCTTGGAACTTTGCCGCCGGCGCCGGATAAGCCTGCGCGATCTCTCTCGCCCGGTTGAGACGGGACACCGGGATGACAGCATCTGCCGGATGCTCATAGGTGAGGAGCAAGACAGCGGCGCAGAAGAGGACGATGGCCGCGAGGATCTTGAGGAGTGTGTTCATGGAATGGATGTGAGTAGGGGGATGGGGGCCCAGTAGATCCGGCCGCGACCGGACGCCACGGCCTCACGGGTCGCGACGACTATCGCTGGGATCTCCGCGTGCGGCGGGGGTGGGGTGAGTTGTTCGAGGTACGCATGTTGGGCCTCGTGCCGGGCGATGTACTCATCGTCGGACAGTCCTCGGCTCGGTGCCGGCGGCATACCTCGGCGCCGGGCCTCGATCCACTCCGTCAGTTCACGGGTGACCGTGCTGGCGTGCTCTTGTGAGGTGGTGACCAATAGCGTCTCCAAGGTTAACTCTTCGGCACAGAGACCGCCGTTGTCGTACTGGACGAGGAAAGCTCGCGTGAAGGTGCCCATCGGGATCAGTCGTTTTCGAGCGCTTCGGCCGGGACGAGGATCGCGTCGCCGACGATCGGGACGCGGGTGAGTCGGGTGGCGCAGGAATTCAGCGGGAGCCCGTGAATCCGCCCCTCCTCGTTGCAGAACATCACGAACTTTTCGGCATCCAGCTTCGGGTTTCCGCTGTGGACTCGCTCGATGTAGCCGCCAACGGCTTCCTGCAACGCCGCAAGAGTGAAGGTCGTTGATCCCTTCGGAGGATAGAGCGCGACGTGCGTTCCGTCGACGCGGAGTATGGTGGCGGGACGGGTGGCGATCATGACGCACTTTTCGACTGCCCCAGCTCCGTGCGCCCGTAAGTCAACCCCTTCAACGGGAGTACCCGCCGGAACATGCCCGCAAGGGCGCACATGGTGAGAATCCAGAGGGCAACGATCGTGACATAAAGGGAACCCGGGGCGACTCGCGCTCCGTGGAGCGCGAAGGCGACGGGCTCAGCGCTCACAAAGCTACCCTCGTTCCCGACGACATGCAGCGTGCCAATGAAATCATGCCAGACTCTCGCCTCGGTGAGTTCCCGATCCGCGACATGAACGGAGTCGTATTTGAAGAGCAGGTTGGCGTAGCCGGACCAGAAGCCGATTGTCAGGATGGTCCCGACAAGCATCGCCCACCATAGGAGGGATGTGACGCGGATGCGTTTCATGGGGAGGGGTGTGTGAGGGAAGGGGATTCCCCCGTACTGGTGGCCCGCAACTGCGAATTGAAGGTTCCAGACGAGGCCCGCCGACAGGGCGGGCACGGGGGGCAATAGTTAGCGACGGCGGCTGAGCATTTCCTCCACGGTGCCGGCGGCGACAATCTCTGTGATGCGCGCTCCGACGAGCATGGAGGGGAGGTCGTGCTCCCAAAGCTCGCATTCAAGGGTGTCGCCGTTCGGTTTTTGCAGGACGATGCGACCGTTCTCCCCGCCGAGTTCTTCGAGGGCGATGTCCACGGCGCACTTGATGACGCTCAAGCCCGTGGCGTTACCCGCCACGGTGGCCGTCATCGTCTTGAAGTATTCCCACTGCTGGAAGGTCAGCTCCACCGTCTGTTTGGCGGAGAGGCCGCATGTGGTCATGTTGGGATCGTAGTTCATGGCGATGAGGGATGGAATCAGGAAGACGCAAAGAGGCAAGAAAGAAACAACGCGAGAAACAACGAAAGAAACAAGCGGTGTATCACCAAAGGCGCGCGACTTCTGCTCGCGCATCGCGAAGCGATGATTCCCAGATGGGGGTGAACGCACGGTGGAACTCCCGGTAAAGGTAGGCGTGCTTCCTGCCAGCCCGTCGCGCTTCGGGATGGCGCGCCCCATAGACTGGGCAACGGTACATGCGGAAATAATAGTACCACGGCGTTCCGTAGGATGAAACGTGGCGAGCTACGTTTTCGACCTCGCCGGGCTCTTTCACATGCACGGCCCAAGCGGCGTGTTTGACTGCGAACGCTGCGATTTCGAGATTACTGAAGAAGTACGCCTCATTGGTCGTATCCACGACGCAAAGGCGCGGGATCTGTCGAACCATGTCGAAGGCGCGCCCAACCCCGAACAGATGAGTTGTTTCGTGCAGCATGTCGCTGAGGAGATGCGCCTCAACCTCTGTCCGTACCTCCGGGGCGAGGTCGACGATCGTGGCGTGATCCATCAGGTAGTCGGGGGCAAGGTGGATCACCCCGCAGGGGTGTTGGGCGGTGGGGCCCGCCGCAGCCGCATAGCCGGTGTTGATGTTGATGTTGAGCCCAAGGGAACAGTGCGGGGGGGCGAACCGCGAACGCCCGAGCGCGAAGCCGCAGTGGTCGCGTGCTCGCTGGAGCCGTTGGACGAGTTGCCCTTCCCAGAAGGCACAGAGGAGTTCCATCATCTCGGTGTGCTCAGCCGTACCCTTCCGTTTCAACAGACGGGCGCCGGCGGTGGCCTGAAACCGAGCGAACTCATCCCGGGTTTCATCGAGCAACCGGATCAAGACGCAGCCGACGTAGAGCCCGGCGCGAAGGATCTCCGCCGCCCGTTGCGCACCTCGCCCGGGCGGGCGACCGCGCCGGAGCCAGTGCTCAGCAGCGGGGGCTGCGACTTCCGGGCTATCCGGCCCCGTTAGGGCTGGAATCTCAGGATCTGGTGAATCGGATGGGGCTAGCGGTGGGCGGTCTTTCATGGGCGCGAGCCTCAGAAACTCGTGTTGGGCTTGAGCCAACTGATTTCCGGCGGAATACGCCCGATGGTCGGCGCATACTGCGATGTGATGGACCGGACGCCCAGTCGTAGAGCCTCTTCGGCGGTCTCAGCGTAGCGCGCGTCGGTCATGTAGGGAGTTGCCTGATCCGGGGTCTGGATGTAGTGGCTCTGGGTGAAGTAGTAGCATTTCGGAGAGAGTGGTTTCAGGTCCTTCCAGATCCGGAAATGGACGATCCGGAAGAGGTCGGTAAACTGAAACGCATACTCTCCGACGAGAATCGAGGCTTCGGAGACGATCGGGTCGTTGATGATTTTGTCGATGGCGGTTGGGGTCATGGTGTTTGGGTGGGTGGGATTGCGCTGGCGATTTCCGGCCAGCGGTCGGGTGTGGTGTATTCACTGCTGCGGCTCTCGCCGATCATCCGGTAGTAGATGGTTTCCTGTCGGACGGATGTGACAATGCAGCGGGCCGGCTTGGTCAGGTCGTCGGGGTCGAGAATTCGTCGGTGTAGAAACTCGACGCCCTGTATGGCGGCCGGGACGCCGGCGGGCGTCACCCGCTCCCATCTCCGGGCGCCGTATTTACGGGACCAGACGATACCGGGCTCATGCAAGGCGAGTTCGCATTCCTCCTTGTGCCCCGTGATGCCGGCATGCTCCGCGAAGTCGCTCAGGGGCACGCCGATCAGCCGGGCTGCCTCCAGCTTCGCCCGAGCGGCAACCATCCGCTCGGTACGGCCGTCGTAGTTCATCACGAACACCCTGAATTTCGCTGGCATGGGTCAGCTCCCTTCGGGCTTGGCCCCGCCCCGATGCTTGCGCACCCAAGCGGACAGACGCCGCAGGGCGAGCGGGCTCGGCCAGTCCACGCCGTCGAGCCAACGGGCGAGGGTGCGCTCGCTTACCTCGGCCGCGAGCGCGGCCTGCCGGGGTGAGATAACGCCGTAGGTGTATTGGGTGGCAAGCAGCGAGGCGAGGTCGGCAAGAACGGTGTTCCGCTCCCGGGAGTCTGGGTTGCGGCGTTTGCCTTTGGTCCAGTGGCCCTTTGGGCGCTGGTTGGATGGCTTCTTCATGTGGCGAGAGCGTGTTTGGCGATGATCGCTGCCGCGTCGGCAATGGCGTTGTCGAAACGGGGCAGGGCTTGCAGCCGGCGGACCTCAACGGCGAGAATGTGGGCGGCGGCCGAGTCCAAGATGGAGTTGGGCACTTTCTTCGGGTCGGGGAACGACGCCCGCATAATGGGATCGGCAGCCCAGAGGGCTTCCGCAGCCGTGTCGCATGCTCGGGAGTTCGTCACGTCGACTTCGATCCACGCGAGTGCGAGGGCCACGCTGGACGAGGAAGTGGGGTCTGGTGCGAATGATTTTAGTCCCGGCAGTTCCGCAACGATTTGTTCCGCGACCCGTTGTTCGAGTTGCTCCCGGACTTTCCAGCGCTCCTCGGGACCGAGCTTGCGGTTGGCGATCTCGGTCTCGATCGTCCGGACCAACTCAGTGACGTTCTTGGCGAGCCGGAGCGCGGGCGCGGGGCCTTCGCCAGTCAGTTTGCGGATGAGCGCATGGACGATCTTGAGCAGGTCGCCTTCGAGGCTGTTGGGGAAGCTCATCGAGCCATCCGTCTGCGCATAGAAATGCACGAGCCGATCACGGATCTCGCGGACGATTTCAGAGGCGGGGCGTGTCGCCCACGGGCTGGGGGAGGTGTTGCTCACTTGGTCCTTTCCGTGCGCGTTTTAGCTTTGGCGCGAGCCGCCTGCATGACGGCGCGCTCTGTCTTGGGGTTGTAGTCGGGGCTGGTTGGATCGGCCACGGTGTAGATGGTCAGTCGGCACATGAGGGCGTTCAGCTCTGGATCGTTGATGGCCGCAGCTCGCTCGCCGACTTCCGCCAACAACTTCCCGAAAATGCTGAGCGGGATCTTGTAGATCGTGTTACCAGAGCAGTCGGCGATCTCCTGTAGGAGAAGAGGAGTGTGAACTTTCCAGCTCCCAATTTTGGCGTTCACCAACTCAGGTTTACCGGGCGTGGATTTCATGATGCGGTTGGGGTTGGTGCTAGTGTAGTGTATTGGAACGGGTGATCCGGCGCACGAGACGCGCCGGCGTGTTCGCTCGGCCCGTGAGGGCCAGTGCGAAGTCGGCGGGAGTCATCTCCACGTCGATCAACTCGCGGTCGATTTCCAGACGGAGCCGGATGTTCTCGGGGTTCGACATCCGAGAAATGGACACAGTGACCTCCGGGGATGGGGGCTGGGGATCGCTCATTTGAGTTGGAGCCTAAGGGCTGCGCGGATTTTCCCTTCGAGGTGTGGCGGCACATCGCCGCCAGCCCAGAAGTCCCAGATCTCCCGAAGTAGTGGGCGGAGGTCGGTGATGGTAGGGCTTCCGGTGCTGTTGAGAGCATCACGGAGGCCCTGCTTGGCGTCGCCATCAAGCGGACCGGGCTCAAGGTGATCGTCGAGAGCACGCAGGCCGGATTTGCACGCCCCGCGCAATGTCTCAATGACGGCGGCGTACTTTGCCTCGGTCTCAATGACGGCGGGTTTGACCGCCTCCTGATCGACTTGCCGGGCGGCGGCCTCCCAGTCGCGTTCGAGTGCGGCAGTGTTCTCCGCATCTGTGGAGTAACAGTAGGAACCGAAGCCATGAGGCCAGCGGGTTTTGACGTAGCGCAACGCATGAACGGATGGCGCGGGGGAATTGGAAGTCATGGGTATGATGTGGCGGCTGTCGTGGTAATTAAGGTTAGAATGCGGCCCCAATGATAACACGCAAGCCAAGAATAAGGCCCCAATGAACAGGGGGTTTGCATCCGCTTCAATCTGGAGCAGTGCATCGGGCGACGATCGCATCGAACTGCTCCACGTTCGCGTCTGTACGGGCGCCGGCGATCTCTCGGGCGACGCACGCCGCTTGTTTCGGTGTGAGTGGGCCGTAAGACAGAACATCCACGAGGTCGCGGAAGAACCGGCGGTTCTTCGCGCGTAGAGCCGGGATGATGTCGGAGAACATCGCTTCCCGCCTCTGGCGGATCGCGTCGAGCCTCGCGACTGCGGCGGCATAGGCGGCGTCTCGCTCTGCTTTCAGGGCTGCATCTGGGGTCTCGGGGGCGGGCATGATTGGTGGGGGCGGCTATGCGCCCCGAGCTTCATACAATGGCGCGCAGGTGGAATCGCGACCGGCGAGGCTGACACTGTAACGACTCTGGAGAGACAGCTTCGCGGTTTCAATGGTGTCGAAGGCGTCGATGGGGCTCAGTGGCGCGGTGAAGCTACCGCTCAGGTAATTGAGCGGCACCCCATCGGCAATGTTGCAGACGCCCCAGAGCCGAACGGTAACGGTTGGCTTGGTGCGGGCGGAGTGACCGTAGCATCCAAGAGTCTTGCGGTTCATGCGGCTACGCTCGAATGGGTAGATCGCCATGCCGAGGTATTCATACCAACAGCCGGCGGAGGTCTTGTGGCGTTTCATGACAGTGTGGCAGATCAAGCCAGATGGAGAAGGGGTAGGGCACCGGCATGCTGCCGTGTCACAGCGGCGACGATCGAACCCCGCCATCCGGCGGCCCGGGCAAGGCGGATGTGCTCGCGGGCAAGCCGCACGCTCGCGCAGTAGTCGTTGAGATTGCGCCGTGGTTTGCGCCCTCTCCCCGTGGGACGATGCCGATTGCGGAAGAAACTCAGGGCGCAGAGCGCGGCCGTGAGTCCCGGAAGCGGTTGGGGTGTATTCGGGTGCATTGGCATCAACTCAGTTGAGCGGCGCATAGACGCCCGGGCGGGCCGTGAGGCCGTTCTTGATCTTCTCGGCCAGCTCGAAGGCGGGGTAGGTGATGGACTCCCCATCCGTGCCGAAGCAGACAGAGCGGGAAACCGTGATCTCGTGGCCGCTGCTCAGCAACGAACAGTGGCCGAATGGGGCGCATCCGAGGAGCGCGCGTTGATCGGATTTCCGGAGGCGGAACCAACCGTCTTCGAGGTCCGCCAGCGCGATCGCGGCGAAGAAACCATGAATGTCGGGCGTGGTGGGGACAACCCAAGCCGGGATCTCGGCGAAGGTGGCGCTGCGGGGGTGGCGTGCGGTGCTGGTGCTCATGGCGTGGATCAAAGGGAGGTGCGCAGGCCGGTGTGGTTCTCGATCGCGCCAAGCAGGGCGTCGGCATACAGCCCGGTCAGGTCGGCGACTGTCTTGAAGTCGTACCGGGCGCACTTGATGAACTCGACGCGGTAGGTATCGCTCGGTTCGAGGGTGATCCGGATGTGACTCACCGACCGGGATCCAGCGATCTTGAAGGAGAGGGCGCGGTCGCTGCCGATGAAGTTGGTGGCGCCGAGCATCACGAGTGCGCCATGACCGAGCTGTTGTTTGATCGTCGTGGCGACGACAAGGGAGGGACTGGTTGCCGGTGTCATGCCGCTAAGAATGCGGCCCCAATGAGAACGCGCAAGCCTAAAACATGGCCCCAATGAAAGTCGGGTTTGTAATCTCTCCCCGATCCGGAACTCCCGGGATGCCCTTGGCGCCTTCGGCCAGACTCAGGTAGGCGCGGAACTGGCGGCCGTGGGAGTAGAGTCCGATCCGGCGTATCCCGTCTTCGCACCGCCCATCGAGATGCACGCCCAGTTCGCCGGCGCAGCCGTCGAACAGCCGCACGATCTGATCCGCATGGTCGTGCCAGCAGATGCAGCAGGCCGCGAATGTGCGGCCCTCGAATTGGACCGCTGCGATCGGACCGCCGATGGCGATCGCGTGCTGTTGCAGCGCGGCGAACTCGCCCGGAGCCCATACGATGTGCGGTGTGGCGCGATCGAAGAAGACCCGACCGCAGGCACACTGGAACCGCTGGTGGGCGACATGCGTACTGAACGCCTCGCGGAAGATGGAGTATTCCCCGGGGGTCATGTGACTGGGAGCTGGGATCGCGAGGGCAGAACCAGCGCCCCGAGGTCGGCGCAGGTGGTGAGCCTCCGGCGGGCCTCCTCTCCGTGTCCAATCAGTACGCTCGGACCGCCGCTGTTGTGGCTCTTCGGTGCGGGCTGTCCGTCAGGTCGGCAGAAGTTGATCCGACCGCGTAGGAACAGGAGTGAAGAGGCCACCGGCCAGACATGCTCATGGAAGAGCTTGGTGTCGGTCCGTGCGAACAGCAGGGCGATGCCGTTGTAGTGGAGCGCCATGCGCTCCATCCAGATCATGCTCTCGCGACCGTAGGGCGGATTTAGCCAGACGAATCCATACCAGAGGCAGATGAGGCCGTTCTCCCGCTCGTCGATCATGTGCGCGGCCGTGGCCCACGGCTGCGGCCGGCTCACGCATGGATCAAGGTCGAACGAGCCAAGGCGGTCGAGCAAGGGCTTGGGGGTGATCCACGAGTCCGTCGTCTTCCCTTTGCGACGGGTGTGGGCGGCGTGAGCGACGGAGGGCATGGCTGGATCAATCGTTGCCGGGGAGTGCCACCGCGCAGCCAATACCAATGAGGACATGGATCAGCTCGGACCGGATGGGGAGCGACAGGCTGCCGGGATCGGCAGCCACCCCCAAGACAGGGAGCGCGAACGCGATCAGCTCGTTCTCAACCTGAAGGTATTTGCTCTCCGCGATCAGCGCGGGCCGGGGATCTTCTGCGCTGATGGCGCCGTGTTCACGAGCGCGTTCACGGGTGACGTGCGCTTCGCAGAGGCGTAGGCGAAGGAGGATGCCTTGGAACTGCGGATTGGAAGCGAGTTGCTTGAGGCCGTTGATGGTGAGTTTCGGGCGGGGCGTGTTGCTCATGGGCGGGTTTGCAGGGGGTGGGGGGCTCAGGCGCAGGGGTCGATGATTGCCCAGCGCACCATGCGCCCAGTGTCGTTGTCGTGGATGTAGTGCTCTCCGCCCCGGCTGTGTGTTTTCCGCACGTAGGCGGCGAGTTCCCGGGCGAATGGGAGGTCCGAGGCGGTGACGATGCGGAAGCCCTCGATCACAACGCCGGCCAGACTGCTCTTGTCGGGGATTTCCGCCGGCACTGAGCGAGTCGGCCGAGGCAAGATGGCGGTGGGGGAGTTCATGACGTGAGCCTCCCGCCGTGGCGGCGCAAAGAGGCAAGAAAGATACAGAAGAAGAGACACGCGAAGAGACTCGGCGGGATACAGACGGAAGCGGCAGGGCTCACGCGGCCCGGGCCTTCGCGGGCCGGGCGATGACCGACCAGCCAGCGGAAAGGGTCTCTTCGTCGCGCCCGGTGAGCCAAAGCAGGGCATCGAGCGCGTTGGTGTGGAGGTAGTCATCGTGCCCGTAACGCTTCGCGATCGCGTCCTCGCTGAGATGATCGGCCAGTACCGTGAGCTGTGCGTCGACGGCGCCGCGATTGTCCTCGCCGTGGCGACCGCGCGCCGGGATCTGCGGCTTGGTCTTGCGGAGGGCAGTGATCTCGGCGGCGATCTCTTTGTGCGTGCGAATGATGGCGGTCTTCATGGCGGGGTGGTCAGTTGGCGGCGATGGCGGTGGGGGTGGGAAGGATGCGTGCGAGGTTCGATTTGACGCGGATCGGGATCTTGCGGGCGTCGAGCTGCGCGAGGAGTTCGCGCAGCGTGTCGGCCGTGGGCTCGGTCAAACCGTGCTTCTTCGAGTCCGCCCCGATGTTCACGAAGTCGGGTCGGATCGCTTCCAGCCAACCGGCCAGCACGGCCGGGTCGCAGTCGAGCACGGGCTCGATCGTGATGAAGTACCGGAAGCGCTTCGGCTGGCAGCGCAGCAGGCGCATGGCGACGAATCGCAGCTCGGGGGCCGGTGCGGTTGATATGTCCACCGGCCGGTTCGTCTCGATCGTGGTGCCGAGGAAGCTGTTCTCCGGGATCAGATCGAGAAATTCGGTGTAGCGAACCGGATTCTTGGTCTGGAACACGTATTCGCAGTCCGGCCACTGCGCGCAATGGCCGAGGATGCGGCGGATGAACTCCGCCGGGATCGCGGCGGCGAAGAGGTCGTTGGTGTTCTCGATGAAGATCGTCTTCCCGGTGTGGTAGTTCACGGCGAACTCCGACTCGATCAGCCGGACCGGCCCGTCGTGGCGCTCGTGCCGCCCGAAACGGGGCGAGTCGACGTAGCAGTATTTGCAGAGGTGCGGGCAGATCCCGCCGAGGTGGGCGTGCATGTGCGTAACCCACGGGTACATGTTTCCTTCGGATTTCTTGAGGGACATGGGATTAGCGGAGGTTGAAGACGACACCCCCGACCGTTTCGGGGGTGAGTTCGATGCAGGAGGTGAATTCCGGACTGGCCCAACGGTTGTTATCGGGCTCGCGTTTGAGCATTTCCACGCGGGCCTCGTCCTCGGTTGGCGCGGTGACGAGTCGGCAGTGGCTCGGCGTGCCGTAGGCGTAGCCGTTCAGGTCTGTTTCAAGGTCGTAGAGTGCCCACAGCTTCGCCGGCCGCCGACCGGCGAGCCGTTGCCAGAGCATGAATCCGGTGCCGATCGCGCCGCCGCACAGCAGAACGGCCCAGTCGCCGCCGTAGGTCAGCGCGGCTTGCTGCAAGCCCAGCGTGATGAGCAGGACGATGATCGCGGCAGCGGGTCGGCTGGGGCGAGGAGGGAGGAGGTAACGGAGCCGGTGTTTCATGGCGACGTAGGGCGTTAATCGCCCCGGAGGAAAGGGAAGTTGTCCACGGTGCGCTGCGGCAGGCATAGCGACAGCAGACCCCGCAGCAGCCCCGGGACACAGAAGCAGACGGAGCCCAGCCGGCCCTTGCGTGCGTGGCGGGCGATCGCCCGGGCGTTGATGGTGGCTTGTTGCGGGTGCATGGCGGTGGATTCAGGCCCGATGCTGCGCAGTGAGCAGGTCTTGGAAGAGCCTCAGAACCCGCTCGGTTTCCGCCGGCGTGAGTGGGATGCCGGGCTCAGGGCAGACTTGGCGCAGGACCGGGAGGGTTTCGGAGGGGAATCCGTGCAGGGAGAGGAATGCAGTCCCAGCGGCGTCAGGGAGCGCCGGCCGCTCTGGCTGATGGGCTCTGGTGCAGTTCATGTGACACACGATGTCGCCAAGGGTGGAAACAGTCAAGAGTAATACTAGACACCATTCTAAAAAACATTGCCTCGTTCTTCCAACTTACTATCAATCGGGAGCATGGAAACTCTTCATGTCCTACGGTTCGAGGGGCCGCCCGAGTCGGGCAAAACAGCGGAGGCACAACGCTGGTTCCGTACGGCCAAATTGATGGTGCCGACGACCCCGGAGGACTCCGGGACCGAGGATGTCTCCATTCTCCCGATCAGGGAGTTCTTCCGCGATCCGACCCCGGGGCGACCCTTCTCCCCAGCGGCGGCCGAGGAGTGCATCGAGCTGGCGCTCCATGCGCTCACGGACTCGGTGCACCCCCGCGCCTTGTTGGTTACCCGTACCCGGGATGTCTTCACCGTCGCCGGCGAGCATTCGGCGCATGTGCTCGACTACCTGTATCGCGCGGTGAAAGGCGCGGGCCTCCAGTTTCTCGCGTTCGAGGACTCCATGCCGGCACCCTCGCTCGATGATGCTCCCGCCCGGAAGCAATGGGAGTCGTTGCCGTGGCTCGTCGGAGCTGAGGCCAAGACAATGCCGCCGGCCACGACGTTCAATATCGGCTCGATGGTGCAGGACATGGTTTGGTCGAACCGACAGCTCCGCGTATTCACGCCGTACACGGCGACGTTCTACGCCACTCAGCTCGGATCGTTCCGCTTTGGCGTCGTCCAACGACTTGTCGACGCTGCTGCGCGGGTGTCTCTGGCCGAAAATGAGAAGAGTAAGAAGGCCCGGATAGTCACACTCGCGGCGAAGGAATACGAGGCAGGCGCTGGCGCCCTGTTGCTGGAGCGGAGTCGGGAGCACTCGCTCATGTTGCGCGGTCCGTTGTCACGCACCGAAGAAAGCCTGCATCTGGCCACCTGTGTGGCGAAGTTCTCCAAGGATGGCGTGCCTCCATTGGGGAAGGACGTGAGGGAATATGTCTCCCAACGTCTCGGGCGCGAAGTCGTCACTGGTGCGCTGCATCATGCGGCGAAGATGCTGGTCCGTGACGGAGTGCTTTGGCTCTCCGGCACCGGACACGCCTACCTCTCTGACGCATTGCTCGCGACGCGTCTCACGAATCCGGAGCTGGCAGCCAAGGTCGACCAACAGACACTGGCCCGCGAAACCGAACGTTCGGTACGAGCCTCGATGCTGCATCTCTGAGCCCCCACAACCCATTTTTATCATGTCCGTTGTTCTCGCCCCCATCCCCGAAAACATCACGCTTCCCGCCGAGCAGAGCGAGGCGCTGCTCAAGCAGGAACGATACAGCCGCAAGGGGGAACTCAACCCGCCGTTGATGGTGACGCGGCAGCAGTTCATTGAGGACATTCTCGCGCAGGGCTTCACGGAGCTGAAACGATCGCATGATCCCCGCAACGGCCGTGTCGTTGCCGTCTCCGTTGCTCGCGGCGAGGGGAAGGGCCGGCAATTCTACACACTGAACCGTCGCTTCGAGATGGAATACCTGCTTCTGCGTCACGGGCAGGTGATGGAGATGCAGGGCAAGGCGCAGGTCGAGGAAGGTCGCCGGCAGGTGAGCGCCCGGGGCAATGGCTGGCAGTTCGGCGAGGTGGTGACCCAGCAGCTCACCCATTTGGACGGTCGGACGTACACGATCACCGGTGAGGTGACGATCAACTCCGCACAGCGTTGGCGTGTTCGGATTACGAACACTGACGGCGCGCCCTCGCTCCGGGTCGGCCAGAATTTTCCGGTCACCGAATCTTGGCGTCGCAAGTCCACCGTCGCAACGGCGGCAATCCCTGTGGTGGCGCCCAGCGTGGCCCCGATTCCCGTTGTTCCGGAGGCGAAGTCCGCCGAGGCCGCGACGCCGGCGGCCGGTGTCGAGCAGATGGATGCTCAACTCAACCGCTCCGGAGTCGCCTACGTGGACGGGGTGCGCTACGCGATCGCGCCGATCCCGGCACGCATGACGGGATACGTGGCCCCCAACGACGCTGCATGGACCGTCGAGATCACACGCAACGGGCAGGTCGCTGCCCTGCCCATTGCGGTCTCGATGGAGGGGGCGCGCAAGCGCGCTGCGCAGGAGGCGTACCCGCAGCGTGCTGCGATCGGCGCACCCGAGGTTCCGGGCGAGGCGCCGGCACCGACGCCGGGCGGCGAGACGGAGGCCACCCCCACCGTCGAGGAGTCGACCAAGACGCCCCTGCCCGCGATCGGAACGGTGGTACAGTGGGAGCCGCCGGTCGGTGGGTTGGTCATCGGGCGCGTTGTCGAAGTGAAGTCGGTCAATGAACCCATGCGGGTGCGAGTGACTTCGACGGAAGGTGTCGCGGGTCAGCGTTACCCCCGTGGGGCCACGCTGCCGTTGACGGGGGAATGGCGCATGCAGGCTCCCGACATGGCGGCGGTGCCGCCGGCACCGGAGCCTGTGCCACTCACGGCGGAGCCGCCGATGGATTTCATCTACGAATTCACGGAGCCACAGAGCCGCGCGCTGGCCGCTACCCCTGTTGGGGTGGAGGCGGTCTTGCTCGCCGGATTGCTCCGTAATCCGCGTGTCGCGGACTTGGCCCGCCGGACCGAGCCGGGAACCACAGTGGAGAGCATGGCCGAGCTGATCGCCGTCTTGCGGATCGAATGCCCGCGAGCGGTCGCGGCGTTGGAAACACGGGTTGCGGGGTGGTCCGCTCCGCAGAGCTATCCGCTGACTGCGCTCGACAGCTATCGTTTCCTCCTTCCCCCGGGAGGACCGATGGATTTCGGGGTGGCGCGGTCGATTTGCGACGCGGTGCGCCATCCCGAGCGACAAGCGCAACCGACGCTGGCGCCCGAGGCCCCCGCGCCAGTTGTTTCCGTCTCCGAACCGTGGGCACCGAACAATCCCGAGGACGTGTTCCGCTACGAACCGGCGGCGGATGGCTCCGCCCGATGGGTGCTGGTCAAGGGCGAGGTCTTCACGCATCCGGAGCTTCCCGGCATGCGTTTCGCGCTGGTGTCGGACGCGTCCCCGGATGTTTCCAACTGGGTCGCGGTCCTCGAAACCTCTTCCGGCCAAAAACTCGTCTGGGAGGCCACGGTCGAAACCGTGCGGTCCTCCTTCGACAAGCTCGTGCAGCAACTTACGCCGGACGGCGTGAGGCGGTCGGTGGCAGAGATTGTGGCGGCGCGTGGCCGCGCTCCGGTCGCGCCGGTGCCGGAGGCTGCGCCAACGCCTGTTGACACCGCTCCTTCCGTGGCGCCCGTTCCGGCCCCCACTCCGTTGGCGGCCGAACCGGCGGTTGTTCGCCCGGCAACGCTCACCTTGAGCGACTACCGTTTCCGGGTTCGGCGGGGCGATCTGCACTGCGAGATCCCGGGCGGGTATTTGGCGGCAATGGACAGCGCTGCGTTCATCGAGGGCGAACGCGCCGTGTGGCGCGAAGAGGCAACCCCGGAGGTTCGGGAAAGCCGCACATCGCAGATGCGGTCACAGTTCGCGCTTGGAACCTTCACGGCCCATCAAGCGTCGGTCGCCACCGCGCTCGATGCGGGGCAGGCGCTGCCGGAAGCGGTGGTGCGGGAGTTCCACAGCTTCTCGCGCGACAATGCCGCCAGTGCGGCGATCGTCGCCTCGTGGCCCGGTTCGGTGCCGTGCGCCAATGAATACGCGGAGAGCGGGGCGCAGGCCCTCACCGAGCTGAAGCGCAAGAGCGACGCGGAGAGTCCCTACGTCGGCGAAATGGCGCCCGCTGAGCGGGCCGCCTATCTTGCCAGCCAGCTCGCCTCCTCGCGCGTGCTGTATCAGAAGTTGGCCGATGCGATTCTCGGCAAGACCGAGATCGTCAACACACGCGGCTTTCTACACCGGGGCAATCCCGGTGTCATGCGCCTCCTCTTCGACCTCACCAGGTGGAAGGATCGCACGATTTCCGAGAAGAACGCCGTCGCCTGCTACGAGGCGTGGATCGGCAAGGAGACGCTGGAGAGCACGCTGAAAGCCGCCCGTGACATGCAGGCGGCGGCGGAAGCGCGCAAGCGTCTGGATCACGTTGTCCGGGTGTTGGAGTCTCAGCGCCGGCGGTATGTCCCGATGGGGCAGACCGAGCCCAAGGAGATGAACAGCCGTGAGCTGATCGACCTGCTTGTGGCGGAGGGGCATCGGGTGCTCGGTCGTGCCAAAATGCGGGAGGCTCGCGGCGGCTGGGTTTTCGCCAAGCCGGACGCTTCGCGTGGCGTTGTGTTGCGCTCGCAAGAGGAGCGTGACTACGCCGAGCACGCTGTTCAGCAGGCCAAGGCGAAGGAAGCGCCAGCGCAGGTTGCGGCGCCGGCGGTGGATGCTGCCCCCGCTGTTCAACCGGTGCTGGCACCGGTTCCGGAGGAGAAGGCCGCGCCGTTCTCTCCGTCGCCGGCGCCCGAGAAGCCCGCCAAGCCGGCGGGTGTCCCCGGCGGTGTGACCGCCTACGTTTTGTCTTCGGAAACGGGGTATCACTTCCGTCGTGCTGATACTCAGGACCCGGTGGATACGCCGGTTGTTGCCGAGGCTGCTCCTACGCCACTTTCGCCGGTCGAGGTTGCGCTGGCGGCCGGTGCGAAACCGGTCGACAGGCAGACGCCGGCGTTGTCGCTGATCGACTGGCACACCGCGACTGGCACGGTCCGTATGGTCGTCGCCGGCCCGGCCGGCGAGGGTTCGGCGGTGACGGCGTTTCACGCCGATCAATACCTCTCGGGCGAGCCCGTCAGTTCAGTGTCCGTGCCCGTGGCGGAGGCTACATTGCCCGCAAAGGATTCTCGGCTTGATCGCGCGCCGGGCGTGTTCCGCGAGCAGATCACACGGTTGGCTTCGGGTGTCGCCCGATCGCTGCCGGCGGAAGATCCCGTGGCGGAGCGGTTGTTCGCACTCGCGACGGCCGCTACGAATGCCAAGGACGCCGAGGTGGTGGCGATCTTGGCGGAGCCGGCCGTGGCGCTCGCGATTGGCGAGCCGACGACCTTGCTCGCCAGCGAAGCGGCCCAAGTGCAGGCGAAGACCGTCAAGGTCGACGATCCCAACGCTGCGAACTTCTACTTCGCCCGGGGCGAGAATGTGGCGCCCCGCTCGATCGACGCCCGTACCAAGGCGAATCTCGCGGCGATCAAGCTGCTCAACCGACTGGGAGAGGAGGAGCGCCTTGCTACTCCGGACGAGAAGCGGGTTCTGGCCGGGTTCTCCGGCTGGGGCTCGATGAAGGGCATCTTCGACGACGACATGGCGAAGTTCGATCGGACCGCCCGCGATCACTTCGCTCGCACCAAGGGCGAGATCCACTATCGCAAGGACGCCGACGGCGTTCGTGAGATGGTGGATAAGGAAGAACCGTACAACAGCCGTTCCTACGGCTTTGGAACATCCTCGACACCGAGCACCGCCGAGGTCGAGCGTTTCGATGATTTCGATGCGTGGCTGGTCCGCTACGCCAAGCTGCTCAATGAGGCGAAGACGCACCCGGAATCCTTCAACCATGCGCAAGTCGAGATGCGCGGGAATCCGGATGCCGAGGACAACAAATACAATCTGAAGTACGGCGAGCGGAAGTATGGTGTCACCGGTGAGGAGATCGAAAAACTCGTTTCGTGGACCGCGAACTGGCGCGACTACCGCGTGGAGCTGGAATCCGGGCTCAGCGAAAAGGAGTTCCAGTATGCGGCTGTATCCTCGCTCAACGCGCATTTCACCGACGAAGGGGTGTGTCACCGACTTTGGGACATCGCGCGCCGGGTCGGCTTCAAGGGTGGCGTGGTCTTGGAGCCGGCGATCGGCTCCGGCCGCATCATCGAGGCGATGCCGGCGGACTTCCGCGATCGCTGCACGGTCGTTGCCGTCGAGAAGGACATTTTCACGGCGAAGCTCTCGCAGGCCCTGCTGCCCGAGGTGAAGGTGTGGGCAGACCCCTTCGAGCATTCGCCCATCAAGCCCAACTCCGCCGATCTGGTCATCGCGAACGTCCCGTTCTCGGACATCGAGGTGGGGGACTCCGGGCTGAACCTCCACAATTTCTTCATCAAGCATTCGATGGAGAAGCTGAAGCCGGGCGGTTTGGCCGTCATCATCACCACGGCCAACACGCTCGATAAGAGCCCGAACGAGCGCAAAGTCCTCGCGGCGGAGACGGAGTTGGTCGAGGCGTTCCGCCTTCCGAATGATGCGTTCAAGGCCACAGCCGGCACGGATGTGGTGACGGACATTCTCGTGTTCCGCCGCCCCAGCACGACCCTCACCCCGACCGGCGAGCTGTTCAAGGCGACGCTTCCCGTCGAGGTTCCGGTCGGCGAGCGCCCGGAGCTGACCGAGGACGACAAGTCGGCCGGTATCAGAGAGCCGGCCAAGGTCGCGCTCATCAACGAGTACTTCCACCGTCATCCGGACCGGGCGCTGGGCACGCACTCGCTGCTCGGCTCGATGTACCGGAAATCCGGTGCGGACGGGCAGTACACCCTTGTATCCCCGAAGGGCTCGGCGCCCCTATTGGATCGTCTCGACGAGGCGATCAAGACCGTTGTCGAGATCGAGAACTCCACCACCCCCGTGGTTGCCTCGACCGAGGCGGAGCAGGCTGAGAAGCGGCTGGAGGCGTTGAAGGAGGACGCGATCGGCAAGATCGTCGAGAGGGAGGGCCAGCTTTGGCGGGTCGGCGAATATCGCGAGCTACTGCCCTTGCAGCCCAATCCGAGCGCGAAGCTCTCGCCTGCACAGAGTGAGTTGGCCGTGCAGATGGCCGGCGCCTACGTGCGCGTGCGTGACGCCTTCGTCGAACAGATCACGGCGGACCTTTCGGCGGCCACAACTGACGAGCACAGCGCGACGCTGCGCAAACAGCTCCGTTCCGCCTACGAGGAGTACCGCGAGGCGTTCGGTCCGCTCAACGACGAGAAGAGCGCCAAGCTGCTCAAAGCGGTGTGTGCGACCGATACCAACCTCTACTCGGTCTTGGCCTTGGAAGACGTGGCGATCGAGCGCAAGAACGGGAAGCGGGTCAAGGTGTGCACGGCGTCGAGAATCCTCTCGCAGCGGACACTTTTCCCGGTCTCCGCTCCCGATCGGGCTGAAGGGCTGGAGGACGCCTGCGCCATCTCGATGGCGGAGAAGATGCGCCTCGATATGGGCTACATCGCCCGACTCCTCGGGCGTGATCTTGTCACCGGACCGGATGAGGTCCGCAACGAGCTGATCGCCCAACAACTCGCCTTCCGCGATCCGAAGACTGGCGAGGCCATCCATCGCAACGAATACCTCACTGGCGACATTTACACCAAGCTGGAGTCGGCCCGGAAGCTCGCGGCCGAAGATCCCGAGTATGCCGCCAACGTCACGGCGTTGGAAACCGCGCTGCCGCGCATGAAGATCTTCGAGGAGCTGGGCTACACGCTCGCCTCTCCGTGGCTTCCCCATGCGGTCCTGACGACATTTTTCCGCCGGCTCGGCTTGCCCAAGGAAGCGACGATCGTCTTCGATCCGGAAAAGGGCTGGCTGCCCTCGGATGCGACCGGCAACGAGCGGGATTGGGAGAAGTTCTTCAAAGAGTACTACGGGGCGAAGGATGCCGCCGCGAACTACAACGTGCTGGGCGAGGGCGGAGTGATCGACGCCCATTTCACAGACGTGTTCCGGTGCGCTCTCAGCGGCAAGAAAGACCCCATCATCGAGGAGACAGGGACCGGCAAGAAGGTCGTCAACCAGACGGCCACGTTCTCGCTCGGGTCCAAGGTGGATGAACTCAACAAGTCGTTCCACGAATGGCTCAATGAGGAGGCGCAGGCTCGCCTGCGGCCGGCGATGGAGCAGGCGTATAACAGCCGGCACAACCGTGTTGTCGCCCCAACGTGGGACGGGGCCAAGCTGCGTTTGCCCGGACTTTCCAACTACAAGCCGATGGATCATCAGCGCAACGCGGTCCAGCGCGGCCTGATGACCCGTCGCGGTCTGGTTGGGCATGGCGTGGGTTTCGGAAAGACCCTCGAAATCATTGTCACCGCCCACGAGATGAAGCGGATCGGCCTGTCGAGAAAACCGCTGATCGTCTGCGACTCGGCCAACTACGAGCAATTCGTCGCCGAGGCACACAAGTGCTATCCGACCGCCCGGATTCTCCACGGAGAAGAAGGGTGTATGTCTCCCACCAACCGCGAACAGTTCAAGGGCCAGATCGCCTCGGGCGACTACGACCTGATCCTCGTCTCCCGTGAGCAGTTTGGTCTCATGCAGCTCTCGCCGGAGCGCCAGATCGCTTTTCTGGAGGCGGAGCTGGCCGGGGAGGAGGGAGTGGACGCGGACAACGAAACCACGAGCAAGAAGGCATCCGCGCAGGCCAAGCGGAAGGCGAAGCTGCTCCAGAAGGCCCTCGATAAACTGGATGCACTGCGCAAGAGCGGCATCGGGATGACCTTCGAGCAGATGGGCATCGACCAAATCTTCGTCGACGAGAGCCATCGTCACAAGAAGATCGGCCTGAAGACGCGCTTCGAGTGGAAGGGCATCGACACCGGCGTGTCTTCGCGCGGGCGCGACCTCTACTACAAGGCCCGGTTCTTGCAGGAACTGCTTGGGCAGGGGCGTGGCGTCATCGGATACACCGGGACGCCGGTCTCCAACACGGCCGCCGAGCTGCATACGGCTGCGCAGATCTTCGATCCGCCAGCCCTCGAATCGTTCGGCGTGAAAACCTTCGATCAGTTCGTCACGACGTTCTGCGAGACGACGAACGAGCTGGAGCTGAACGAGGCCAACGGCCGCTGGCGTTACGTCGAGCGTCTGGCGAAGTACACAAACTTTAATGACTTCCAGCGGTTCCTGCACTCCTTCGCCGACATCCGTATGGATTCGGCCGAACTGGGGATCAAGAAGCCCGATCACGAGAAGGGCGGGCACGAGCTGGCGACCTGCCCGCTGTCCCGTCTGGTCTGGAAGGGGCAGCAGTTGGTGGGCGGGATCTTCGATGTGTGGGACAAGCTCATCGAGAACGCCGGCAGCGACTCGGATGCGCGGAAGGAGGCGTTCAAGGAGAAGATGGAGATGGCGTGGATTCAGCTCGCCCTCATGCAGATCAACTCCTCTGTCGCGATCGACCCGCGCTTGGTCGACCCAAAGTCTAAGGTGGGTAAGGACGCGCTGATCTACGGCGTGGCCGACGAGATTGCGCGGATCTACCACGAGAAGAACAAGACCAAGAAGGTCGGCGAGATCACCCACGCGCAGGTCGTGTTCTGCGACCGCATCCAGTCGAGCGCCGATCGCCTGTTCGAGATCGACCTGCACAGCGGCAGGAATCAGGACGCCGACGACCTTTACGCGGCAGCGCGGGTGAAATGGTGCGAGCGTCACGGGCTAGATGCCGACTATACCTTGCCCGCCGGCAGCGACGACGATGACGACGAGGAGGAGACGCTGACCGACGAGATCAAGAAGGCCGCCCAACAGGCCGGGGTCGAAGCGGCGGACACGCCGGCGACGGGCCAACGGTTTAATCTTTGGGAAGAGCTGCGGAGCGCCTTGGTCGAGCGGGGCATCCCGCGCGAACAGGTTGCGCTCATCTCCGATGCGAAGAGCAAGCGCGAGAAGCGCGAGATCTATGAGCGCATGAACGCCGGCGAGCTGGCGGTCACAATCGGTTCCTCGGACAAGATGGGTGTCGGCGCCAACATGCAGAAGCGGCTCTACGCCGCCCATCACATCGACCCGTGCCGGTCGATGACGCCGGACGGCATGGAGCAGCGCGACGGCCGTATCGAGCGTCAGGGCAACACGCATTCCAAGATCCGGAACATCCGTTACGGCATGGCCGACACGGTGATGCCGGCCATCTACGGCCGCATCAACTACAAGGCGGCGATGGCGAAGCAGGTCTATGCGAAGCCCGGTGCCGAGCTGGAGTTCAAGGAAAGCAACGACGTGGGCGCCGAAGCGATGCGGGCGGCCCTCCTGACCGACTCCCGGGCGCGCGACTGCGCGCTGTTGGAGACGGAGATTCGCGAGCTGCGCGTGCGAATCGACGCGGTGAGCGCCGAGCGGGATCTACGCCGGCGCCGGCTGGAGTCGAAACAGGGTGAAGCGCTCGCGGCGGAATCGCGTTTGTCTCAGGCCAAGAGAATCGCCGAGTGGTTCGAGTCGAATACCGCTGCTCAGTGTGCTGATGGGCAGTGGAGCCTTCGCTTCAAATTCCGGTATGCTCCCACTCCGTGGGACGATGCGATCGTGCGGAAGGCCGGGCTCCAATTCAACCCCGCGCACACCGAGATCCAGATGCGCGCCGATGGAGATGCGGTCCGGAAGTTCCTCGAAAAACTGGTCGAAGGCTGGCGGGAGACGGAAACCGCCCGCCCGCTTGGCGTACTCGAAATCAATGGGCTCCCGGTGAGCCTCAGCATGGAGCGGCAAGCCGGTTGGCGCGACTCGCTCACGAGTTCCGACAAGTGGGGGGTTTGCGGTCGGATGCTCGACCCGCTCAACCCGATCGAGAAGGAGGACAAGACGACGCGGTATTTCGCGTCGTTCAGCAACTGCCTGACCGGGGCTGGGTTGATCCGCGAGTACGGAAACATCCATTACAATTGCGCATCGACGTTGCGCTATGCGGAGGACACGTTGGCGCGACAGCGCGCCGAATTGCAGGCGCTGGAGGTGGCCGAGGCGAAGGCATCGAACGCCGCCAGCACCGTGAAGGAGGACGAAGCCCGCATCGCCGAGCTGCAAGCGAAGGTCCGCGAGCTGAAGGCCGACATGCAGGCGCGGCCGTTCGCCGGCCGCATCCCGGAGCCGAACGCCAAGGCAGGTAAGTGCGAGTTGGCGTTCTCGGTGCCCGCCGTCGAGGCGAAGAAGGCGGCCGAGGCGAAGCTCGCGGCGGGCCGGAAGAGAAGCGATCCGGTGCCGGAACAGGCGACCGAACCAAAGAGCATGCCGGCCCGCCGGCGTTGATCCAACATCACAACATCAACCGACAGCGAACACCATGAACGAGGCTCCCATCACTGCCGACAAGCTCTCGGCGCTCACAGAACTGCTCACGCACCTCGCGGATCGCGATTTCACGATCCGCGATGGTGCTGCCCTCCGGAAAATCCCGCACTATGCCCCTTACGATCAAGAGGGTGTTCGGGCGGGTGTAGTCGGCGCAAACATCCACTATGTCGTGACGAACCGGAGGGAAGTTGTGGCGTACTGCGCAGACACGGAATCCCCCGGCGAATTCATCAAATATAGTGCGGTGGTTGGAGTCCGGCTCAGTGATGGGACAATCCTCAACCGAGAAACCGTTGCGGGTTGGTCCGCTGTCATCGCCGGGATTTGCACGAATCAGGTGCATGAACGCAACTGCGAGGCCCAAAACCGTGTGTATGAACGCGACAGCAAAGACTACTTCACGGTGCTCGATGTGGAGAATGCGAAGGTATTCAGCAGTCTGGTAGGGGCGGATTTGCGGTTGAAGGTCGTGGCCGATCCGTTGCACGCGGGGAAACATCCGTTCCACGATAGTCGTTACATCATGACAGAGGGCGCGGAGATCGTGGTGTATGAAGGGACCGTCAGTGATGGGAGATTGCGGGATGCGGAAGAGCGGGAGCCCGTATGGTTTGTGCGCAACGGGTCGTTGATCTGCACCATGCGGGACGTAGATCCGAAGCTCACGCAGGCGCTTGCGGCGGCGCCGCAGATGCAGACCGCATTGCTGGCGTTGCTCTGTGAACGGGAAGCGATCGCGCAGCAACTCGCGGAGCGGACTGGCATCACTCAGACCTATCACCAAGGAAGGGAACAGGCGTGGGTGGCGCTCGAACAGTCAGGCATCCCCCGCAAGGAGATCGCGGCCCTGACGGCTCTACGGGACCCGGTGACAGATTTGCACGAGGCGGCTCGGATGGGGCGTCTCGCCGAGGTAGCGGATCGTCTCAACGAGCAGAGCATCGCGTTGCAGAACGAGGATGGTCAGACCGTCGCCCATGTCGCGGTGCTGTACGGGCACTTCGACCAACTGCCGGCCGGGTTGCAAACGGCTGCCACCTTGCAGCTCAAAAATGCAGACGGCCGAACCGTGTTGGATGAAGGCGGCTTATCGGGACGTGTTACCCAGTTTCCGGCGGAGTTGTTGGAGCAACTTCCAGCAGCCGACCGGCCGATGACACATGCGGAGATCGTTGAGTATGCAACATCCCGTGGTGTGATCGGGGCGCGGCTGGAGCACGAGAATCTGGGTTGGCATCTCGTCGGAAGCGGAACGGGCACAGGTATAGATGGATGCCAGCTTGTCTCGGCTGTGTGCGAGGAGCTGGGGATGCTGTTCGGCGGCGGCGGCACGGTTCGGGGCCTCGATGGGAACTACGTCGATTGGCACCAGTGCAGCCCACACACAGCCCGGCCGCCCGGCAGCAGGAAGGACCGTCGCGACTACCTCCCTGAAACCCTCTCGCTGCTCGATCATCTGAACAAGGCTGGCTTCGAGCTGGTCGATGCCGACAACGGCGAGGAGCGCCATCGCATCACCTCTCCCGAGATGGCGGCGGCTGTGCTCACGGTCACCGACGAGTCCCAGCTCTACGTCAAGGCGCCGGATGGCAAGAGGCTCGGGTTGTTCCTCGTGTACGGGAACAACCCGGGGGAACTGGTTGCCGATCACCATGTGCATCCTTTGCTGGAAGCCACGGTAAGCGCCTGCGCTGACGAGTGGGAAGGTCGGGAGCAGCCGATGACCGACCGGGCCACGGCGGAAGCGTTCACGCAACATCATTATCCGAAGATGCCGGCGGCGCAGCAAGCCAAGCGCCGTTAAACCCAATTCTGGAAAACCTCATGAAAACTCTTCGTATCAACGTTCCTGTGAATATTTGCGTGTCGGTTCCGGCCGGTGAACTTGCCGGGGAAGGTGACCTCTGTGCCGAGGCGGCAGAACTCGTACAAGATCGGATCGAGAACCGGATGGAGGATGTGCTCAGAAGCTGGTTCTCACTGGCGGAGGATGTGCGGCTCTACGCCATTCCGGCGGAGGACGTGATCGACAATGACCGTGCCTCTGTCGAGGATCGTGATGCCGACGACGTGGTGGAGCCTGAAGCGCGGGTGAATGTCCCGGCCAACGTCTGCATCAGTATGCCGATCGCTGAAGGCGAGAAGGATGGTGATGTGATCTCCCGGGCGGCTCTACGGGTCCATGAGGGGATTTCAGGCGATGTGGAGAGCGCGCTGCGCGATGGGTTCGACTCCGAACATGATGTGCGGATCTACGCAATCGACCCCAAGGATGCGGTGCTGGATTCCTCGGTTGAGGACGTTGAAGTTGGAGGAGATGAAATCAGGGTGACCGACTTGCACGAGGCGGCCCGGACCGGCCGGTTGGCAGAGGTCGCAGACCGGCTCAACGAGCAGAGCATCGCGTTGCAGGACGAACACGGCGCCACAGTTGCTCATGTGGCGGTGCTTTCGGGTCACTTCGACAAATTGCCGGCTGCACTGCAAACGGCAGCGACCCTGAATCTCACGAATTCGGAGGGGCAGACCGTGCTGGAGGAAGCATGCAGGTCGGGTTGTGATGCTCAGTTTCCGCCGTCGCTGTTGGGGCAGGTTTCAGACCGGCCGATGACGCACGCGGAAATCGTTCAGTATGCAATGGCGCGTGGTGTTCAAGGAGCGCGGTTGGAACGGGTAGATTCCAAGCTGCTCTTGGCCGGCAACGGTCTTGGATGGCATCTGGTAGGTACTGGTTGGGATGGTGATGGGTACAGCCTTGTTTCGGACGTATGCGAAGAACTTGGAATGCGTTTTGGCGAAGATGGGCGGGCTCGCAACCTAGACAGGAGGCAGGATGGTCCGCAGGCCGAATACTGGCAGCAATGCAGCCCGCAGAAGTCCCGTCTGCCCGGCACCCGCAAGGATCTACGTGACTACACGCCCGAAACGCTTTCGCTGCTCGACCATCTCACCAAGGCTGGGTTCGAGCTGATCGAGGCCGACAACGGCGAGGAGCGGCATCGCATCACGTCGCCGCTAATGGCTGCGGCCGTGCTTACGGGCGCTGATGAGCCTCGGCTCCACGTCAAAGCGCCTGATGGCAGGCCGCTCTGTGTATTTCTTGTTTACGGGAACAACCCGGGCGAGCTGGTGGCACTACACGGGCCACTGCATGGCAAATACGACGTACATCCCTTGCTGGAGAGCACGGTGAACACGTTCTCCAACGAGTGGCAAGGCAAGGAGCAGCCGATGACCGACCGGGTTACGGCGGAAGCGTTCACGAGACAGCACTACCCGAAGGCGCCGGCGGCGCCGCAAGCCAAGCGTCGTTGAAACCCCCCAACTCCAGATTCCTTCCCCAGACGAACATGCCAGACCTACGCACTCCATTTTCCGCCGCTTCGCGCGGCGAACTCGATCCTGCCGGCACTTGGTTCGACACCGAGGCCGTTGAACCGCTTCCGGAGGGGGCCACGGCCGAGTTTGACCTCGGGCAGTCCCGGTTGCTCGATGCGAGCGACGCTACGGCGATGGCGGACGTTGTAGGGCGCGCTCTGGACCCGGATCGGGCGGAGTTCAGTCGGCCCCTGACTCGCGAAGAATTCGCTGGCCTGAGCGACCTCTGGCAAGGGCTGGTCGCGCCGGGCAAATCGGCCGCCGAGCGACCGCGCATCACAGAGCAGACATGGCGGGATTTTCCAATGCTACTCAGCGCGGCCAAGACCTTCCTGTACGATGGGATCGTGTTCCCGGGCGATCGAGGGCAGGTCTTCGTCTGGGAGTACAACCGGGTCCGTAACCTCCCAGCGAAACCGCAGAGCCCGGACTATGACCGGGTGGAGATGGCGGCCGACGAGAAGCGCGTGACGCCGAAAACGGCCGTCGCTGATTCAGTCTATCTGGCAGATGATGAGTATGGCGCGAACCTCATGTGGATGGCGGCGCTGGAGCATTTCCGGCAGAACCCTGACAGCCGATTTGTCGAGGTCCGCGAACACGGCGGCTGGTTCCTTGGGTACGTTCGGGACGACGGTCAGATCTGGGGCACAGCCAACGACCGATCGGAGATCGGAGAGGAGATCCCGCAACCCCGTGAGTTCTCGGGGAAAACATTCCGACGAGACGAACTGCTTTCCGCGAAGGTGCGGGAGGCGCAGCGAGCCATCGACGAGGCCGAGCGCAAGGGATTGGTCAGCAATACCCAGCCACAGGCGTTGCAGGTGAACGCCCGGGGCGAGCCTGAGCATCGCCCAATCCTCGGCTTTCTGGTGGTTGAGAGTACCGTCTCCATTGGAGACACTGGGCGGCAGTTTCAGCGGCTGGACGTGTGCCCGGCGTATTCGCACCTCGGGCAGCCTCCGGCGGTTGGCGAGTTGTTGGCGCCGGACGCTTCGGGCGACCGGCTGGTGGTGAAGGCATTCGTGCGTGGCTGCTCAGAGAAACAGTACGCGACGGACCGTGAGAACACGCTGCTCTTGCAGAAGGCGATCGACGGGATGGTGGCGGACTCGCATCGGTATTGCTGGCACAAAGGCGCTCCGCGCTATGACGGCGGTGACTGCTATGCATGGATGGGTAAGCGCGAGAAACAGGTTGTGCGTGAGGTCGCAACCGAGATCGAGGGCCGGGCGGACCAGATCAATCAGGCGTGGGAACCGACAGGCGACCTCCATGACGCGGCCAGCAAGGGGTATCTGGACCGGATCAATCCGGCCCGCATCACCGTCGAAAGCATGAGCCTCAAGGATGAAGAGGGATTGACCGTCTGGGATGTGGCATGCCTGAGCGGCCACGCGAGCAAGGTGCCCGGTCCCGTTCGCGAGGTATTGGAGGCGGCTTACCGATACGACGACAACAATGCCCGTCTGGGGCCGTGGCATCGGCACTCCCGGGCTGACAATCCCGAGGAGGCATACGTGCGCGAGTACATCCATCGCAGCGGCGATGTGATTTCTCGGGAGTATGGGTCGGAGGAGAATGCGTGCGGAAAAGAGCACCCGGGCACGCCGAACAGAATGATACTCTATTCGGAGTCTATGGGGGTGTACCTTGGAAGCACCCTCGGACTTGGATTCTGGTCGAAGCTCGATCCGGTCGGGCAGACCGAGGCCGTGACCTTCGAGAGTGAAAAAGAGATACAGGATGCGATCGCCACTTGGGATGGGATGGGGTCACTGCCATCAGATCTACGATACCTCAAGGTGGTAGCGGATGCGGCCGGATATGCCTCTTTACGGGCATGTGTGGCCGCTGGCGCTGATCCTTGGAGCCCAGAGGGACCAGCAAACGAACAGGCAGGAGCTGTGAAGTCCGGCGGGGAAGCGCATCCGAAGGCACCGGCCCGCCGGCGTTGATCCCAATGGCGACCCACCGACAGAAAACAGCGGCTGAGTACGCGGCGGTCCAGCCGTTCGAGCGGGACGGTAAATGGTATCTCGAATACGATAACTTCAGCGATACTTTCGAGATCCACGACACGGAGAAGGAAGCATTGGATGCCAAGCGCATCAATCTGACCCGTCTGCAACAGCGTGAGGCGGCATCTGCGCAAGCTGCTGCCGCTGCGAAGGCTTCGGAACAGCGAGAGGCGCAACTGCTCGCCAGCTACGAGGGGTTTCTGTCGGGACCGCCAAGGGAGCAGGGCGCGCAGCGCAAAGTGCTGGAGACTCGGCTGCGGTTCGATGGTGTCGAACGGACCCGCAAAGAGGATTTGGAGGACAGGGTTCGGCGGCGCGGAGCACGTTTCGACGGCGACCGGTTGGTGGATGCAGCAGGCGCGTTCCGGTCTCTGAATAAGACCGAGGTGGAGTATGCCGCCCATCTGATCGCGAAACTGACGGCAGCCGATCAGGCGCAGGCGGCAATGATCGCGATGCCAGCGCCGAAGACGGAGGAGCCATCGCGCGTGGATGGTGAGCTGGTTCACTCATTCACGGATGACGGGCGCCGCTTTGTGGAGGCGACGGTGGCGCCGGGATCTATGCTCGCGGCGAGGGTGGGGAACACGGGATTTCAGCCGGTTCAGATCCTGATCCAGCAGATCCGGGGCAGTGACGAATTCGCCCTCCTCACCAAGAACCCAGACCGGGCGATCGCGAATGGGAGCTTCACCGAACTCCTTGCACTCGCCGGATTGCCAGCGGAGTCCGAACTGCCGGAGGCCACCAACAAGATTTCGCAACAGAACACCGTACAAAAGGAGAATGTTACCATGTCCAATGACGACGAGAGTCAGGCCAAGCCCCAGCTCATACTTGCCGGCTTCAAGGATGGCCGGTGGATCGAAGTTGAGCGCGCTACCAACGACGATGACGGGCAGGAATTCTTGGACGGCATGCGATCGTCATTTGTGCATCGCGGGTTCACCGACATGCGGACCTTCACAGCGGCAGAGTTCCAGCAGCTCACCGCAGAATCCGCAGAGGCTGCCGCGCGGCCGGCGCCGACGGCTCCGGCCGCCCCCGCGAAATGGGCCGCCGGCGAGGGCCTCGGCCCGCGCATGGCGAAGGAATTCAACGAGGCAATGCGCGATGCCAGTCGTGCAGCGCAAATGTTCCGGGAGAAGACCGGCGTTCGCGGCGTCAGCGAAACGCTGAGCGGGGGCTACGTGATGATGCTCGGCGGGGGGTACGGGACGAACAAGCACTACCAACCGGGGATTCTCGAACTTCAGGCCAAGCACGGCTCGGTTGTAACGAAAGCCAACTACAAAGCGATCATCGCGGGATTCAAAGAGCTATCCGCGAAGATGGGCGCCGATCCGGTCATCGTGGACCGCACGATCACCCCAGAGGAAGATGCGAAGAACAAGGAGGCGGAGGCGAAGCGACAGGCCGAGGCTGCGGAGCAGCAGGCGCGAGCCGACGCAGCGAAGCAGGTGTTGGACGCGGTTCGCCCGCGCTGGGCAACTGCCGTTGTCGTGGCGGAATTCATCAAGAACGAGTCGGATTCGCAGAGCGACTACTTTGGGCATTCAACCCAGCGACGGGTCGCGATCGGGTTCCGCAGCGGCAGCCGTGAAGACTTCCGGCAGATGCGACAGGCAGCGGCACAGTTTCCCGAGACGGCGCATCTCGCGACGGCTCCGGCGGCGGTTGAGCATCGTGACAACTACTCCGGTGGCGGCGGGAACTTCATCGCAGATGGGGGCCAGCACTCCTCTGGATGGCACATCCGCACCTACACATTCGGCAGCTACATGCCGCGCGACATCGAGGTCGCCGAGCACCTGCAACGGCCGCAGACGGCCGCAGTGGCACCGGCGCCGGCTGTCGGCGAAGCTCCGGCTGCGACGCCTGCGGTGCCAGCCCCGGCGGGCAAGGACGGCGGCGTGAAGGTCGGGCGCAATGCGGAGAAGGGTGGCGTTGAAGTCACTTTCCCGGCCCGGCCGGAACAGTCGGTGATCGACGGATTGAAGGCGCAGGGCTTTCGCTGGTCCTCATTCTCGAAATGCTGGTGGGCGAAGTTCGATGACTCCCGGTGGGTGTATGCGACCGGGCTCGCGGATCGGCTCAATGGGGTTACTACGGCTGCACAGCCAGTAGCAGCAACGCCGACGCCGGCGGTTGTTCCCGTGCCCACAAAAGCCGAACCTGCGCAGATCACACCTGCGGCTATTCCGACGGCACCGGCGGAGCCGGAACGCCCGCAGCCCCAGCCGAGTGTGCCACCGCCACCTGTTGCGCAGATCTCGGCTGAGTTCGCCCGGGCCTATGCGGTTGAGCAGTTGTTCGTCTGCCGGAAGACGAGCGATGCGATGGGGATCGACTTCTACAAGGCCGAGCAACTGTCCTATCAGCAATACCTCGCCGATCACGAAGGTGGCCGGGTGGAAATGCTGACCGACACGGCGGCGGATGCCCGCTTGCTGCCGCTGTGGGCGGCGGGCTGCGCGAGGGAACGCGAACGTTACGAAGGGCCGCGCATCCCCGGCTCTGGCGAAGTCAGAGCGGCCCTCGAACTATTGGTGGATGATGCACAGGCATTGCTTCCCGCTGGCGATCCGAGGTGGGCGCGCTCCAGTGCTCCCGCGATCGAGGAACTGGCAGAGTCGTACATCAAGCGTGAGATCGGCCAGCAGGAATTCATCGAGGGTGTGGTGTTGCGCGAAGGGGCGATCGGATGCACTGACGCCGATGCTCGCCATCACGAGATGGCCGACGTGATCCGTGGTATCCGTCACTTCTGCGATGCAGCGAAGATCGACTACTCCGAGGTGGAGACGCGGTCGTATCAGGAGTATTGCAACGCGAAAGAGATGGGCGCCGATGTTGCGGTGCTCAACAGTGATGCCGTAGCCGAGGTTGTAGGCGTCACCGAGAACAAGCCGGGGCTGCGCCGGTAACGACGACGGAAAAGCCGCCCCGTTTAAGGGGCGGCTTTTCCCATCAGGTGAGTGGAGCGTGGGTCAGTCGTGGTAGTCGCTGTACTGGACGACGACATTGGCATCACCGGCAGAAACGACTTCGACCGTGAGAGTCACCATCCCGGTGAACGGGAAGGTGAGCTGTTCCACCTGCGGGCGATCGCTCAGCGTGACGATCTTGTCGAGGAAGAGATCCTTCGGATGGCGGTAGCGATGGATCGTGACGCGCACCGGGGTTCCGGAGCCGGTGAACGAGAAATCGACCGGGAGCCCTTGGGGGACGGGGAAATCGCGGCTCTCGGTCACCTTGGCGTCGCGGCCGATGTCCATGCTGCGGACGGAGTGCAGCTTGAATGTGCCGACCTCTTTCTTCAGGGCGGCGCCGGTCGCGGTCGGGCGCGGCTCGACACGCGGATGGTGGTGACAGGCGGAGAGACCGAGGCCGAGAACGGCCACGATCGCGATAGCGGACTTTGCGAGGTAGTTTTTCATGTGATGTTGGATGGATTGGGTGAAAGAGAGTGTTTCGATAGCGTCAGTAGGAAATGGCTACTGGGGAAGCTGTCTGCAACGTGGCGTACTCGTTGGGCGAGAGAAATGTCTCCGGGCTATCGGGGCTTGTCTCGACGAGAAGCAAACCCTTCGAGATCTGCATCGCTGAGGCACCGATGACCCGCAGACGGGGCCCGGGTGAAAGGCGGACGAGATGCAGCGCGCCGGTTTCGTCACTGAACTGGGCGTAGTCTTTGGGGTTCCAAATGGCGACGTATTCGCCGGGAGCGGCGGCCACCGCCCGCCAGAGCGATGCTTTCGCCGCGATCATCGCGGCGAGTTCCGCCTTCTGCTCGGCGGGATTCGCGGTCCCGAAATAATCATCGCTGATGCTGGCGAAGAGGTAGTCGACTCGACTGAAGAGATCGCTCTGGTGCGCGAGCAGGCCGCGAACTAGAACAGCTTCGAGGCATGTCGCATCGGGATAGCTGCGGAAGATTTCCGCCAAGCCCGCAATCTGCCAGAGCCGATCAAGCCTTGTCTCGGATTGCTGGGCTCGTATCTTGGCGTCCTCGAAAATCTGGAATGTCTTCAGGCCAACCTTCTGTTGTGCAGCGGTCGGTTCCGGAAGGGGCACCCGGGGGAGTATCAGTGCGTTCGGATCAGTCACACGGGGAGGAAGCGGCGGTTCGACGCCGCTCTTGATGACGGGGTTTGACTCGAACCATGCCCGCAGAGTGGCGCCCTTCGCTTGATCGAGTTCAGGATCGGTCGCGAGTGCTGCGAGCTTGGCGTCGAAGTCATCAATCTGCTTGGACCAAGCAGCGAGGCTTTCCAGCGCGGCCGTTGCGGTGGCCGACTCTCGCGCCGCTTGGTTGCGATCGCGCTGAATGAGGAATGTGGCGAGAAGTGCGACGAACAGGCCAAGCAGTGCGTAGAGGTAGTGATGGCGTTTCATGTGCGAGTGATTGTTTGTAGTTACGACGCGACGAGTTCACCCCAACCCTGCGAGGGCCGTTCGGTGGAGTGGCCGTCGAGCCAACTCTGCGCCGATGTGGCGATGTCGCGTTGCTCGTTGGTGAGGGATTGGAAGTCGGCGGCCGTTGTCGGATTGAACCCGCCGGCGAGCACCTGTGAGGCAATGCCGATCAGTCCGGCCGTTGTGCTGGCCCAAGGGCCAACCGGCTTGAGCGTATTCAGAGCGGCAAGCTCCGCGTCGACCTCTTGTCTCGTGGGCTTCATGGGGAGATGGATCAGCGGCGCACCTTCTTGGGCAACGGGGTTGTGGCAGGTAGAGTGGGGCGCTCCTCTTCCGGTTCTTCTTCGGCGGCGGTCTGCTCGGCGGCGGCGTTTTCGATCAGCGGTTCGAGATCCGTCATGGTCAGTTCCGGAATGGTCTTCCGGGTTCTACCGCTGCGGACGAAGGCCCAGATGCTTTGAACCTCCGTCTCGAATTGCTTCATCGCGGCCTGCGCTTGGCTGAGCGCAGCCCGGTCTTGAACCTTCTTCGCCATCTTTTGCTCAAGCATGGACGTGGCCGCAGCCGATTGGGATTGGAGCGCCTCCAGCGCGTTGCGGTAGCGCTGCGTGATCGCGGTGTGCAGTTGTGAGATGTACTTGGGCATGGGATGCGAAGGTTGAGGGAGCGGTTTGGAGGCGGTGTTATTCCTTGGCTTTGGCCGGCGAATCCTTTGGCAGCTTGTTGTCGCAGGTCAGAACGAGTACGGGGGTCTTCGTCTTCACGACGAGATCCACTTCCTTGAAGTGCTTGGCTGGAACCGACTCGAATGTTTCGCCCATCGTCTCTACGGGGAGCTTCCTACCCCGACGGGAGGCGTTGAAGTCGTAGGCGGCCTTGTGGGCGCGCTCTTGTACCGACAACGGGCTTGTATCTTCCGGGATCTGGAGCACCCAGCCGGCGAGTTCCGTCTCGGGCATGACGCCATCGGGATCGGACACCAGAATCACGAACTGCTTCTTCTGGGCCGGCGGTTTCTCTTCATCGGCCGCTGCTGCGGCTTCGGTCTCCTTGTTGAGCTGTTCGAGAATCCGCCGCATGACGGCGGGTTCGAGTTGCTGTTGGCGGAGCACGTCCGCGACCTTGGCTACTTCAATTTTGGCCATGATGGGTATGGTGGATTGGGTGAGAGAAGGGGGTTAGCCGATGTTGACGGGGTGCCGGCGTTTCCATTGGGCCAGCGCAACGGGCGGCAGGTAGTACCGTAGGTAGAACGCAGCCGTGGCGGTTTCGGCGACTCGCGCCCCCGGCATTGCGGAGCCATCGGGGGCGACGAGCGATTTGTGGCCGAGGACGCGCCCGGTCCATGCCTGCATCGCGCAGGCGGCCGGGGCGTAGTGGTCGTAGGTGAGGAGCGCGTAGATCGCGCGCAGGTCGTAGAGCTTCAGCCCCGGCGGAAAATGGCGGGCCATGATTTCGGAGGCGCGGGAGGCGCGAGTGCCTGCCCACACTTCCCACTTGAAGAGTTCCGGGGCCTTGGAGTTCTGTTTAGGTAGAGCGGTACGGAGAAGGTCCCAGCCATTAAGTACGAAGTCAGCCGGAGCCAGCAAAGGGATGGAGAAGGGCTCCAATGCGGTTCCTTCCGCTCCACGAGTCTTAGCTTGGCCGTCGAACATGACCCACTCGCGGCTCTTGCGGCCTTTGCCTTTCACGAGAGTGAGCACCCCTGTATCCGTAATTTCCTCCGGGCGTCGGCCGGTGAGAAGAGCCAACCCGACGAGAATGGCGTACCAGCAGGGGCGTCCCGCGTTGGGGCCGGCGCCGATGACACCGGGGTTTTCGACGAGTGATCTGGCGATCTTTACCAATCCGACCGGGTTTGTGATTGGAACCCGGTTGTGCTGTTGGGCGGCGACGCGGTAGCGGTCCGCCTGCTTGTTGTGGCTGATTTCTGCGGCGCTGAGTCCGAGGCAGTGCTTTGGCGGTAGCCCTTTGGCTCTGCCGGCGATTTCCGAGAGGAACATGTCGGCGGCGACGTGGCTGGGCAGAGTCGTCAGGATGGCCTTCCGGTATCGGGTGAACGCTGCCGGCAGGGTGGCTTGGGCGTAGTCTTTGCGGAGCTGTGCAATCTCGGCGCGTACCAGCTCAGCGGACTTGTTGGGGCTCTTCACGCGGCGTAGCCGCAAGACGAACATTTCGATCCGCTTGAAGAGGGCCAGCAGGACTGGGGCTGTGATTGGCATGTCGATCTGGTTAGTTGAAGCAGGCGATCGTGGTGGCAATCAGGCCGACTCCGAGCGCGCCCACCGCGCAGTCGAGCGAAAGGCGCCAGCGGGTGTAGTTCGCGGAGCTGCGCGAAAGCCAGAGGGCAATGCCGAGGGCGTAGGCGATGATGCCGGCGAACATCGAGGTCGGGGCGAGTGTCGGAACCAGCGAGGGGATGAGCACGCAGACGTAGAGTGTGATATGCATCACCATCACGGCTGCGACGGCGGCCATGATCGTGATGGACCGTGCGTGGCGGTCGATCGAAGCGAGGATGCTTGGATTGGCGGAGGGGAGTTCGAGGTAACCGAAAGAATGCGACTTCATGGCGGGCATGGTTTGCGAAAGGTGCAAAGAGTCAAGAGAATAAAGTAAAAGGGCGGTCCCTTTCCCTTCTCGTGCGATCAGGAGGATGTGGGCAGGGTTGTCTTGAATTCCTCGATTACGCGGCGGCAGACATCCATGCGACAACCGCAGAGCTTGCGCAGCCGGGTGGGAGCCGGAATCACCCCCGTGGCCTTGTAGTCGGCCAGCAAGGCTTCATGCGCCCGGTCTTCCGTGGCGCCCCTCACATTCGTATCGCCTCGTTCAATCCGCTCGTGCTGGAGCAGCCTTGCCGTGATGGCGCTGTGCGCAGCGCGACGGAGCCATTCTTCGGGAGTGGTGTTATCGAGCTTGGCGACCGCCTCCAGCGCACCCAACGGGGTGCCGCCGGCGATCGCAGGGCCGGCGGCCAGTGCGGATTCACTGAGGAGGAAGCGTTCGTTGCTGCCGTGCAGCAACCGGTTCACCTCATCGGGGATCGTGCGCTTCGGGCGGGCAGCACTAGCGCGTTTGAGGAGCTTGTCGTGATCGCTCTGGCGCACCCGAATCAGGACGGAGGGCTCTTTGGCTTTCGGGGAGGAGGTCTTGGTCATGGGCGGTGTGAGATTCTGCCCATGACAGTGACTGGGCAGCGGGATGGATGCAAGCAAATAACTTGACTGTTAGCACCTAGCCCAAGCGGTGCTTATGTCGAGGCCGGCTTCCCGGGCTTGGGCCCGGTGGCCTCGCGTTTGACCAACGCACGGATTTGCGAGCCGGTGTCGATGATGGCGGGGATCGCTCGGAGGAGCTTCACGAAATCCTCGCTGAAGGTGATCCGATAGGTGTCGGAGCCGTCCGCTGTGCGGACTTTCTGCACGGTGGTCTTGTCTGGCTGGCGGAGCCAAGACCGCGCCTCGGCTTCTGGTTCGTCATCGTCGCTGGCATTCCATTGCGTCGCTTGGTGCTTGCCGAGAACGGTAGAAAGTTGGGAGCGCAGTTCGATGACTTCCGCGCGCAACTTGCGGAGCTGTGCAGATGCGCGCCGCGAATGAGGGCGGGTATCGGGTTTGTTAAGGCGGAGTAGGGTGTGGCGGTAGATCAGTTGGAAGAGCCACCGTTGGAAGTATTCCGCGCTGATCGGCTTGGGGCCGAGGTCGGACCAGCCCTGCTTCAAGACTTCGGCAAAACGTTGCCGGCAGAAGTCGTAAGGCGTGATGACTGAGGATTTCGTGCGGCTCTCCAGCTCGAAATCTTCGGTGGGCGCATCGTGTGCGATCCGCCGAAGACGCCAGAATAGCGGCGATCCGTTCCGGTCGTGGACAAGGCGAATGCCGATCAATGCGGCACGGTCGCTCGCCTTGTTGTGTCGGCGGATGGCCATGAGCAGTCCCTGATAGTGGGTCAGGCGATGGACGATCACCTCTTTCAACTGCGGGTTTTCCATCATCCCCTTGAAGATCTTCGTCCACCGATAGATCATGATTTCGCCGAGCAGTGGCAGTTCGACCGGCTCGGGAAACGAGAGTACAACGTCAGTCTCTTTTGTCGGGAGGTAAGCATCCTCTTCGGGAGAGGCGGGAGGCCCATTCTGGGGCTGGGGTGTGGAGGAGGCGGAGTTCACGGGATGGGTCACAGCGGAGTTATGAGCCGGGCCGGGTTCGGCCGCCAGTGGAGAATGAGGCATGGCAGTGTCGGCAGAGTAAGTTTGTCCTTTTCTCGACGATCAAGACCAATCATGGTATGGCTCCGTTATGGAGACCTCTGCCGCCCTAATTCCGTTCAGCCGCTTCCCGGCTCGCTGGCTGTTGGTATTGGATGAACAGATTGTTCAGAAGAGGGGGCCGGGACTCGCCTATGTCCCCGGGACCGGCGAGACGATCGCCGTGGCTGCAACCAAGGGATGCCGCGAACTGCCCGATCATCCGTGCCCGGGCGAGGGGCAGCCTTGGGGAGAGCACGATCCGGAAACCATTTGGGAAACGGCGTCGCTGACCGATCAATCCGCAACGAGCGCGGAATCCGGAATCCTCGCCCCGATCCACTGTATCTGAAACGTCCGAACATTCTCACTCATGGCCTTCTTCACTCCTCCTCCTTCCCCGGCGGTCTCTGCACATGAGATTGCGACGAGATTCAAGGCGCTGGCCGGCGACAGTGCCGCCCTCAACGCGGCGACTTCGACAGGTGCCGTCGCCGCACTTCGGGCGATGCCCGTTGTCGACGAGGACACGATGCAAGACGAGGGGCGTCTGTGCTTCCAAGGCGTGATGACTCTGATCGCGGGGCTCTTGACGAACCGGTGTCCGCTGATGCCGCGCGACACAGCGCGGATCGAAAGCCGAAGCATGTACGCCGTGCGCAACGGCAGCGACGAAGCCGCACGAGATGCGGCTGAACTGGTCGAGAGGCTGGAGGCGCTGCGTGCCGAGTTCGCGGCCGTCCCGGAAGTGCCCGGCCGGGAGGATGACGAGATCCGCGAGGATCTACTCAACGATGCGAAGTCTGCGACGGTCCGGATGCGGGATTCGGTGCAGGCGGGTGCGATCGAGTACGTGAGCGGGCGCATGTCCCGCGTTGATCTTGAGGCGCTTGTTTTTGCGAAAACAAAGCAGCCGACCGGCGAGCGTGCGGGGGCAACTCCCGCCCCCTCGATCGGGGGCCGCCGCCGCTGAACTTCAGGGGCTGTAGTTTGTAGGGGATTTGTGCGAACCCCGGGCCGCGCGAGCGCCCGGGGTTCTCTTTTTGCGCGACCCGTAAGGTACAAACAGGCGAGAAAGAAACAAACAGAGATAAAACGGAAGAGACTCAAGCTAGACAAAGGTCCGGGAAATTGGCATTGATTCGGGTATCCGCTCCGGCTGTTATGTTGGTGCCATGCCTGACATCGCTCCCAATTCACCAACCCCGCCGGCGGGCGGTAAGGCGCTGCCTTCCACTGCCGAAATCGTGAAGAACTCGCATTACGAGGCGAAGTGGAACGCCTATGCGGCGCAGATCCCCAACCTTTGGGCACCGGAGCATCCGGTGTGGATGGATCTGTTCGATCGGCTCGAAGTTGCCTTGGAGGCGGCGCGCCCGCGCCTAGAGGTGATTGTGAAGGGGCATCCTGATCGTGCGGGGCGGCTCGGAGTGGACGACTACATCACGGCGGCCAAGGTCTATCTCCAGCCTCGGATGGATGAGAATTTCAAGTACATTGCTTTTGTCGCTCCCGAACAACGCGACCTGTTGCGATGTGAGCCAAGTGCGATCGTCGATGCGGTCTGCAAGCTCGCCGCCAGTCAGTTGATGGTTTCCCGGGATGCGGACACGGCATTTCTGATCCCGGTGCTTCTTGCGAAGAAGACGATGGTGGGGGTGCAGGCAACGCCCGGTGTGCGCGGGTATGAGCAGACGCTCGGCAGGTCGGGCATGCTCCAGAACATCAAGTCGTACATCGTGTACGAACAGGACCAGTTCGATTACGTGGAGGGGGGCGATCGCGATCCCGAGATCCGGCGCCCGCGTTTGGGCTACAAGACCGACCAGCCCAACCGTATCACCCATGCGATTGCTCGAATCGTCCTCAAGGACGGTCGCAAGCATATCGAGTGCGTGATGCACGACCCAAACACTTTGGGGGCGATCGGCACCCGGAACTCCCGGCTGACAGTCGAACAGAATCTGGAGAAGCATGTGATGCTGCGGGCGCATCGGCATGTGCTGCGCACCTATCTCTATGATACCGTGGCCCAAGAATTGGTCGAGATGGCGTCACCGCAACTCCCGGACGGGGTAGAACCAGCTCAGTCCGCCTTGGGTCAGTCCGCCTTGGGCGCCGCGCCGGCGCAGGCCGAAAGCCGCAAGGCTCCGGTTCTGCATATCGGTAGCGATGCGAAGCTCGCAACTCCTGCCCCGTCGCCGGCGCCAGCTCCGGCGGCTGAACCTGCGAAGGTGGCGGCGCCGGCTGTTGCCACTGAAGCCCCGGCTCCAGCCCCCGCGCCGAGTGCTCCGGCTCCGGCGACGCCCTCAGCGGGCGACGCAAGCGATGCAGCCCGAGCCCGGGCCCGGGAGCGGCTTGCTTCCGTAGCGACTCGGGCAACGCAGGAAGTTGCTGCTTCGATCAGCACTCCGCCGGCTGTCGCTGCTCTGGACGCTCCCGTCAGCGCGACTCCGGTCAAGGAGGCCGCGTCTGTGTCTGCCACACCAACTCCGCCAACTCCGTCTCCGCAGTCTCAGCCACCGCCCCGGCGCCGGACTTTCTGAATCTCCTCATCCGTTAGCGGGGACCGCAAACCCGGACGATGAATCACCAACCGCAGATCAACCAACAACCCAATACAGATATGCCCGAAGAAACGACCCCCGCTCCCGAACAGGAGCATCAGGAACAACAGGAACAGAACCAGCAAAAGCGCGCCAAGCGGAAGATCTTGGCGTCGACCCCCCGGGATGCGACCGATCAGGTCGTTGTCCTCGAACCCGAAATGCGTGGCCCGGCCAGCGGCGACCAATGGGAATCCTATACTGTTGGCGTCGGCAAAGCCGGCACGGACAGCAAGGTCTGGTACGAACTGCCCGTGGTGGTGGCCGGCATCGGCCTGACTCCCGATGACGCGCTGGATCTTGCTCTCGGCCGGCACATCCTCCGTGAGAAGGTCCTCAAGCCCGAGCAGATCGAGGAGCGCAAGGCCAAGGGGCAGGCGGTTCCTCTCCTCGCCATGCAGGCGTTCCCCGATCAGTGGACGAACAAGAGGACCGGCTACGTCAACAACGAGTTCAAGGTCGTGGTTGCCGAAGCCAAGATGCGCAAGGCCGATGGCCAAGACGGCGAGCCGATCGGTTTCCACATGCTGGCGGTGCCCGGCGACCAGAAGGCTGGCAAGAAGCCCGTGTACGCCGATATTTGGCGGTCCCAGTGGTCGTTCGACGGAGTGACCGCTCCGGATGGCAGCCCGTTGCCGAAGCTCGACCTGATCGAGTGCTACCAGATCGTCCGCGAGGGCAAGGCGGTCTATCGCGAGACCAACAAGGGCGAGATCCAGATCAAGATGAAGGGTCTTGAGACCAAGGCCGGCACGAAATTCGTCGAGGTGAAGTTCGAGCCGTGGCAAGCCCATCTGTCGCAACAGCAGCAGCAGAAGCAGTCGCAGGGTGCGGCGCGCGGCGGCTTTAGCCGTCGCGGCTGAGCGTTAACGCATTCCCTCCTCTCCCTCCTGATCGGAGGGAGAGCTTTTTTCCACCGAACCGAGCAACGACATTCCATCATGATCCACGAGACGCATTCACCCACGCAGTTCTTCCGGGCATTTGATTCGCTTCAGACCGGAGAGTTGGAGACGGACCAAGGGACGTATGCCATGCTGCGAAGCACGGCGATCCCGCATCAGCGGCATCTGCCGTTCGGTTGCTCGGAGGCCATCACGGTCCATTACCTTCCCCGGATCACCCCTGACGAGCTGGCCCGTCTCCAGAATGCGCAGGTGCCGGTCGGGTTGTTGAGCGAGGCACTGGTGCTCAATGGCGCCACGCTCTTCGCGGCGAACTTGCAGAGCGAGCGCCGGGGCGTGACCACTTCGGCGACGGCCGCGCTCCTCGCGTGGGGGCATGCAAGCGGCTATGCTGCGCGGTTCGCCAACACCGACGAGGCTGGCGCGACCCTGCGTGCGGCCGTCGCGGCGTGGGAGTCGGGGCCGAATGACCGGACGACAGAAACAGATCGGGCAGCGGTGATGATCGCGGCGGCGGCGGTCCGCTTCGGCAGCGGTGTCGAGCCGTTTGCCTACATGTGCCAGCAATGCGCGATCGCCAATCCGACCGAGGGCGCCTCCGACGCCCTCGGGAAGATCGACTCCATGCTGTCGCGGACGAATGCGTTTACACTCACGGACGGCGGCGACGTGCAGGCCGAACTCGACGCCTTCGCCAAGGAATACTCGGGCACGGTCGCTGACCGTCAGCAATCCGACCTCTGGATGTTTCAACCCAATCATGTCGCCGACACCCTGAGCCGGCTTGCGGCGGCGACCCAAGGCGGAGTCGTCCCGATCCCGCCGGTCGAATACGCTCCGTTGCTTGCTGCCCGGCTCCGGGATGCGCAGAAGGCTGGTCGCGAGTTCATCGAGTCCAAGATCCGGGCCGATGACAACTGGCTGCATAGCCCGATCCAGACCCGGCAGAAACAACTCGAAGAGGTCATCACGGCTTCCTTGGTCAAAGACATGGACATGGATCGGTGCAGCGGGATCTTGCCCGCCGCACTGAGCGGGGGCGTTCTCCCGTCGACGTTCCACACGACCCGGTTTGTCAAAGAGACCGATTTCGCTCGGGATCTGGGCTCGATGCTTGGGTTCGAGGTCGAGCAGTTGCAGGCGCTTGATCTGGCAATGGCGGCGCAGAGCCAAGAACGGATGCTGTCCGAAAACAGCCGGCGCGACCGTATCCCGTTTGGTAGGATTCCGCCGATGATTACGCCGATGATGGAGACTGGCGAGGATGTAGGTAAACGCCCGCTCTCGCGGCTGCTGAGCGGATGCAAGCCCGGTGCACTGTCGTCGGCTCTGGCGAATCCGAAGAACGAGCGGGACGGTTTCTGGGCCGTTCTTTCCTCGGAGCAGACCCTCCCCCTCATGCTGCTCAAGACGAAGTCGAAGCCTGTACTGGAGGCGAGTGATGTGAAGCTGAACGCGACGCCTCCTCCGTTTCCGCCGCAGGTGCAGACGCAGACGCCGGCGACTGCGCCGGGGCAAACTCCGCAACCCGGCGGGTTCCGCCGGCGCTGAGGGACTGGATCATGGACGCCCCGAAGTTCACTGCCTCGCGATTCGGACTCTATGAGTTGTGCCCAACCGCCTATGCTCGCGAGTTGGAGCTGGCGTGGTTCTGCGCGGACAACGACATCGCGGGACCGGACACCGGAAGCCCGCTTGCGGATCGGGGTGTGAAGTTCCATGCAGTCCTTGCGGATATTCCGTACACCGGCAACGGGATGGGACCTGCGGGTTTCAAATTCTGGCCCGCTGTGCATGAGTCGTGCGAGAAGCATGGGATCACGCTCCGCTCCGGAGATGCGTGGTTCATCCGCGAAAGCATCAATCGACGGAACATCCTGCTCGATCATTGCATCGAGCAGGTTCGGAGCCGGTACGGAAGCGTTGGCCGTGTCGAGATTCTGAACGACACAACCCGCCTCCACATTGGCGTCGACATCCCGGATGGCGGGACGATCTGGCCGTCAGGTAGACCCGACTACGTGGCGGTGATCTACGACGGCAGCGATGTGGCGCGCTTGGCTTTCATCGCCGACTACAAATCCGGATACGCAGGGCAGGGGACGGAAGAGCAGAACGCGCAGTTGCGGACGCTCTCGATCTTGGTAGCGGCCCAGTATCCCTCGATCGACGAGACACTGGTCTCGCTGCTTGCCCGGGCGGACATGCAGCCGGGCGAGGTGACTGGCTATCGGTACGGGATCGAGGCCCTTGGCGGGCGGCACTTCGACACACTGAGGGATTCCCTGCATGCGTCGTCTTTTCTTGCCCAGCCATTTTTCGACAAAGGGGCTGCCGATACCGATCCGAAGCATCAGCAGCTACTGCACGAGTCCGGAAACGTCGGAGATCACTGCGAGAACTGCAAAGGCAAGGCGTGCTGTTCGACGATTCGCGAGTACCTGACGCTCAGCGCGGCAGTGGTGAACTCAACCGATCCGGGCCTGTGGGGGATGCTCCGGGCTCGCGCGTTGAGCGCGACGACGGCGTTGAAAGAGAATCCGAATGCAACCTTGGAGGAACAACAAATGACGATCGAGGAACTGGCCCGCAATTCAGCGGCCGTGACTGAGGCGGCGGCGCCGCTGAAGCTCGCGAATGCCGTGCGGGAAGACATCAACCACCTCATCCGGCAGGTGGTCGCGAAAGGGCAGACGGTGCCTCAACATTCCCTGCGGAACTCTGGATTCACGGATACACTCGTGAAGAACGAACAGGGAGAGGAGCCCACCCCGGTGGCGCTCTGCCGGCAGTTGATCGACGCAGGGTTGCTGCCCGGCAAGACGCTGGAGGACGCCCTCCTCGAAGTTTCGGAAGTCAATGGGAACGCGGCCCGGGATCTTGTGGCGGCGTGCAACGGCATCAGCAGCGCCGAGGCGATGAAGCTCATCGGTGATCGTTTGCAGGAAGTAGCGCCGCTAAAGCGGGTGCCGAAAACCCCGGTGGTTGTCTACAGTCCGGCCCCGGTCGAAAAGAAGGCGGAAGTCGCGGAGCCAGAGCGGGTCGGCGCCTCAACGCCACTGCCCAAGGGGCGCCGTCGATAGGGCTGGAATACCCGGCAGAACAGAGCCGGATGGGGGTGGGGATTTCCCCAAGGAGGCGTAAATAACGCCCCGCGCATGAAGGAAGCATTTGCGTCGGGGCTTCTGTTAACGCACTCTGATCCCCTGCATGATACAAGGCACGTCGCGGCCCTCGGCCAACATCGTCGTAGAACTCTCGGATTTGCTGGGGCGGGCCGTGGCTGAGGAGCAGGGAATGGTGTATTCGCATGCGGCGCTCCCGTCGCCGACGTACACCTCGATCGGGCCGACGACGGATGCGCGAGGGCGTCTTTGCATCGTTGTCCCGAGCGTGAAGGCGACGATGCACTCGATCTGCTACTCTCCGAAGGGCGGCAAACCAGTTTCCATCGAGTGGCCGCCGGAGTACAACGCCGTGCTGTTAGCTGCCCAGCGTTGGGGACGCGGCGATGGTCCGCTCCCGAGGCTGCCAGAGAAGGCGGCGGAGTTGCTCCCGGTGGTTGGATCGCGACAGCTTGCCAGCGTCTTCGCGGCGCAGGCGCAACCGTCTGCGCACGTTACCCCGGTGGTAACGCCGGTGCCGGTGACGAAGGTCCGCCGCTGAGCTGAATTGGGCTTGGCCGCGCAATGCGGGCGCCTCCGGCGGGATGGGGAAACTCCGAAAGGTGGATTTGCACCCGTGCAGTGGATGCTTTGTCGTCTTGCATCGCGGGCGGATAGTCTGGAAAACATACAAGCTATTTTCTCAGCTTGAACTTTCCGCGACGCATCCCAACCTCCCCGCAGTCATGCCTTCTGACGCTTCCATCCCCACTAAACCCACGGGCCAGAGCTTCCGACGTGCAGTGCCGGAAGCTCCCGTGAACGCCGACGAGATCCCCAACCCGCACATGGGGCACGTGCACTTCATTCACGAGCGTTGGAAGGCCAACCTGTGCATCGCGGTCGCGGTGCTCAGTCTGGTGTTGGCGGGGGAGATGATGATTCGCCACGTCAAGGCGACCGAGCGCAAAGGCTATGCCTTCGTCGTCGGCGAGGATGGTACTACGGTCTATGGCCGGTTGCGGGGGCTGAACCCCGACAGTGGCGTCTACAAGCGTTTCCTCCTCCATGTGGTGCGGTTGCGCGCGCAACTCACTCCTGATGGTTTGTCGGACCCCGAGGGGGCGGAGGCCGTGTTCGTCGACATGGCGAAGGACAGGCTGATGGCGGACATCAAGCGGTGGACGGCACAGGCCCAGACGAACAACCTCTACTCGCAGCCGTTCATCTCCAGCTACAAGAAGATCGCGGAGCGCGGTGATTCTCCGGTGTACGAAATCCGAGGGCACTGTCTCATTTCCGGCGCCGCAGGCGGGATGGCGATTCGCGAGAAGGAGCCATTCATCATGATCGTCCGGTTGGCCCCGAATCCCAAGCTCGACAAGTCCGAGATGCTGGATGCGCCGTTCGTGGTGACGGAGTACTCGGGCTGGTTCAGCCAGAGGGAGATCGACCGCGAGCGCGAGCGCCGCCTCAACGAGAAGAAGTGACCTGACGACGATGAAGCGCCTCGCCCTCTGTCTTGCCGCCTTGCTGGCGGCCTCCGTTCTAGCTCAAGAAATCCCGGATGATCCCAGTGCGATGATCCGGACGCTGAACCTGCCCAACCCCGACACGCAGCGTGCTCCGTATCCGTTTTGGGTGAGCCCCAACGACGGCCTCTTGATTGAGTTCCCTTTTCCGGTGGTGTCTGTCGCTGGCCGAGGATTCCGCGTTATCCGCGATGAAAAGGATGCCGGCGATGTGAGAGCAGAATGGGTGGCAGTGCCGCATCGCGTGCCGCAGGGCGTCACGGACGTATCCGAGATTCCGCCGCCGTACACCCTCTGGGTGAATCCGCAGTTCGAGGCGACGCAACGGGTGCTGCATGTGACTCTTGGTGATGGGAAAGTTTATACGTTCCTTTTCTCGACTCCGCTCAAACCTGAGAAGCCGAAAGAGGGGGAGACGGCCCAGCCCCCGGTTGCGTTTGCCCGTGCGCGATTCAGGGCGCCAGTGCAGGGGGACGCGGACGCTGACCGGGGTGCGAGCCCCGGGGCGGCGCCGGGCGGTCCGTCTATGGACGCTTCGCCGGCGGCCGGCGCTGGCAATCCGCAGGTGCGTGGTACGCATGGTGGTGTGACCCGGAGCGAGTCGGCCCCCGAGCCGACATTGCGCGAGCTGACACCCGAGGCGGAGGAGGGCCTGCTCGACTTCGTGCGTCTCCTTGGGGCGTTGCCCCGGATGAGGGCGGAGGAGACTGCGACGCAGAACCCGGTTTACGAAACGGTGTTTCTGGAGCCGGCGGCGAACACGTCGAAGTTCGGCGACACGCACGCCATCCGGACGTTCTGTGTTTGTCGTGACACGACATCCGGCGCGCTCGGGTTGGGCGTCGTGGTTGAGAACTTGACCAACGAGAAACTGACGTTCGATCCCCAATCGTGGAAGTTGCGCGTGGGGCATGGCGCGATCTACGATGCCACCGCCTCCAGAGGCGGGATCGAGGTCGGCCCCAAAGAGACGGTCTTGGTTCAGTTTACGATCGCCCGCGATGCGCAGGGGCGGCCGTTGCAGGTGGCGGTGAGCAGCATGTTCACCCCGAGCGTCCGGTTGACCGGGCGTTCGCCCGCCAAGCCCATTCAGCTCATTCCTGTCGAACTTCCATAAGGTCATGGCCCAAGAACCCGAACCCACCCCGGTGCCTGATTCTGGCGCCAGTCCAAGTCCTGTACGTCCTGCGGAGCCAGCGGTTGCGCCAGCGGTCGCGGACACGGCGGAACTCCCGCCGGTGAAAAAGAGCATTCTGCCGAAACTGGCGCTTGGTGCGCTGCTTTCGCTCGCGCTGATGGGCGTCTTTCTGGGGCTTATCTACTGGAAAGGGAAGGGCCGTGCCGTGGATAAAACCAAGACGACAGCTCATCCCGCGAACACATCCGAGCCGGGTACGCAGGCGAAGCCCAAGGACAACGATGCCTACGGGGACTGGGTGCCACCGGGGATGCGCGAGCCGAGCCCAGCGGCACCCGTTGGCGTCAGCCAACCTACGCCGCTTGCGTCGGCGAGCCAGAGCGGCCCTGCGCCTCTGGTGGCGACTGAACCAACCAAGAAAGAGTCGGAGAAGCGCGTGAAGGAGTCGGTCGAGGGGGGCGAATTCCGCACGCCGGAAATCCGAAACCCTGAAGCCACGGCATCAGCAGACTCCGACAGCGACTACGGTGCGACGGGGGATGGCTATTCTTCGAGCGGCGGGAATGCAGCGGCGTCGGGTCGGCCGTTGGCCGCTCCGAAGGAGAAGGACGTGAAGCCGGAACAGTATTTCGCGGACATAGTGCCGCTCACGAAGCGGCCAGCTACGTCGAAGCGCACTCAAAACCAGCAGACGGCCGTGCGTGCTGGCGCGCCAGCGATCGGGAAGGTTCTGGGCGGTCCCAATTCGGATGCTCCTCGCCCGGAAGCGTTCGCCCCAGCGGGGCGGGTGATTCCGTGCGAGCTGGTGTTCTCCGTCGATTCGACGGCTGGAAGCGCCGGCGGGAACATCATCGGGCAGACGACCGAAGATCTGGTGTTCGAGGACAAGGTGATCGTGCCGAAGGGCTCCGAAGTGCATGGCAAGGTCGGCACCGCCATCTTCGAGTCGGACAAGGAAGGTCGGATTTTCGATAACGGAACGTGGCGGTTCGTGCTGCCCCGGCAGCCGGGATTGCCAGCTGGTCGCGAACTGTCGGTGCGCGCCTCGGCGCATCTCCGGAAGCCGCTGGTAACGGAGCCGTCAGGGCGGGTTCGCCAGTGGGATCGGGAGTTGGACGGCCGCCCGGGCTTGCCCGGGAAGGTCGTTTCCATGCGCGATAAGGCCAAATGGAAGTCGCTGGGCATGTCCGCTCTGGGGGCGTTGGCGAAAGGTAGTCTGAGCACGCTCAAAGATGAACGTTCGTCCGGCGGTTTGGTTGGCGGCTACGAGGACACGCCGACGATGAAGAACGTAGGCATCGATGCGGCCTCCTCTGCCACCGAGAGCGCCACCAACTCCGTTGCACAGAGCTATGAGGAGCAGGCGAACCGTCTCGCCGAGTACGTCATGGTGGATAGCGGCACCCAGTTCTACCTGATCGTCGAAGACACTCTACTCCCGGGAGACGCGGTGGCAGGCCGGAAGCCGGTTGCGGCTCAAGTAAACCAAGGAAGGCCCCAGAGCCAAACCGCGCAGCCATCCCCAACGCTCAACTGATCTTTACCCTACCACTATGACGACCATGAAGCATTTCGGGCTGATTCTGCTGGCGGCGTGCCTTGCCGCTGGCTGCGGCGGTTGCTCATCGAGCAACAAGCCACGCAATGCCCGTCAGGCGCCCAAGCCGGCCACGTCAATGGCTGTGCTCGACCAGATCGACCCTCCCGACGTGGTGCTGGCGGGAACGCCCGCAGAAGGCCCTAGAAGCCCTGCACGTGTCGAGTTATCGCCACTGTACGAAGCGCACTGGCAGGTGATCGACGGTAAGGGTCGCTGGATCTTCCTGAAGGTCGCGGATCAGCCGCGATCGCCGAACCTGCAACCCGCGCTGGTTCCGCAGGAGGTCGGGCTCGTGACCGCCGAGTGCATGCGGACGAACGCAGAGGTTTCCCGGGCGTTGAACGAACTCACTGCCGATGCCGCCGCCACGAAAACAGAGCTGGCGCGGCTCGGGAAGGAGAGAGCCCAGAAGCTGATCGAGGCGAAGCGGCGCAGCGAAGCCGGGGACGAGGCGGACCAGCCTGAACAACAATCTCCGCAGCGAAAGTAGTATCCAACAAGCAGTCATATAGCGAGAAGCCCCGGCGTTCTGCCGGGGCTTCTTTTTTGGCCGGAGCTTCCGGGATCTGCGCAAGAGAAAGCCCCGCGCGGCGCTAAGCGCACGACGCGGGGCTGGCGGGTGGATGGGATGGGGGATTGTTGGCTGAGGATACGGCGTGCGTCAATCGGCGAGTGGCTACCGTTTGGCGGTATTCAATTCGGCAAGGTTCCCGTGACTTATGGCCGTGTAGGATTGCTCGACGAGGTTGACGACGAACATGCCCAGCCGATGGCTGTCTTTGACGGTCTTGAGGTCTTCGGCAATGGTGGTCTTCTCCCGCCCGAGCACGACGCCGTAAACCGATCCCTCGGCGCTGAACACGATCAAGCCCAGCCCTGCGACGCCTGTGCTTTGGTTCAGGCACTCGACGATGCCGACGAGCGTACCGCCGGGGATTGGATGCCGGAAGTACCAATCGTAGGCGTCGGCATGCACAGTGCTAACGTTGGCCGCGAGCGCGAGGCTTTGATGGGAGCCGCGAGGGGCGGGGTGGCAACCGACAGTGAATGTATCCGAAGGAAGGAGATTCTGGATTTCGGGAAGCAGTTCGGAGAAGACCTTCTGCTGTGCAGCATGTTTCTCGGCGAGGCGCTTGATGGTGGATTCGAGAGGTGTTGGAGTCGGCATATTGGGAGTGAGGAACGAGTGTTATTTCTGGGCGAAGTGAAAGAGGCTCGGCAGGTCGTACTGTGGGTAGTGCGTGATCTGGAGGGCGGGGTTGTCGCGGATCTCGCCCTTCCCCCAGCGCTTGTAAGTGCGTCGTGAGAAGTGGAGACGGACGCAAAAATCCATCCGTTGCCACGGGTTCACGATCCGCTCCATTGGGTCGATCATGTTGAGGATCGGGTTGCCTGTGTGGCGGCGAAATGCGTCTCATCGTGCCAGTGGCGGAGGACATCAGGCAGTTCGTCGATTGAGAGCCCCGCAATGTGGGCGAGCGAGGAGGCGTCGATCGGGGAGAAGATGGCGACGCACCGGCCGCAGGTGGCGGAATCCTCGACGCACTGGTATGCCCAACTGTACCGCTTGGTGATGCCGCAGTGGCAGTCTGCGAGGATCTGGCAGAGCCCCCAGCCCGTGTTGGGCTCCGTTTCATCATGCACGCGCCAGACTGAGAGAATGTTGCGATCGGCGATAACCGACTTGTTGGTGAAGCCAGTACCGGCGCTGGGATCTTGCACCCGTGTGGGGACCATGCAGCTCCCGGCTGCGATGGCTCGCTTGAGCGAAGGCATGTTCAACCGCACACGGGTTTGGAACCAAGAGACGATCTCAGCGGCTCGATCGACGAACTCCTTGTCGGCGAGCGCTTGAATCGCCTCCGCTTGGTTGCCCCGGGCAATGAAGAAGCGTTCGCGCTCGATCTCGGCCTTGGTGCCATAGAGGCCATCTGGCGTGAATGCTTGGATGTCGTAGCTCAAAGGGGTGTCGGATGATCCCCTGTCGGATTTCAGGAAGACCGAGTGAGAGGTGACGGCGTTGTCACCAGTAATCGGGAACACGGGGCGGAGGGGCATTTCCGGTTCGCCATTGCTGCTCCTCTTGCAGCGGGCGAAGAAATCATCATCGGAAGGATGCTCGGCGGACGGAAGCGCAAGCAGTTGCTTCGGGAGCTGTGTCAGGGCGGGAGCGTGGACGACGGCCGAATACCGCTGCACGAGCCAGTCGTTGACTCCAGTGCGACCGCCTACGTCATGCGGACCTTCCCAGTTCGTTCCGTCCTGTCCGATCTGATCGAGCGTAGCAGTGTCGATCGGTTTGAGGTCCAGCGGGGTGTAGGTGGTCGCAGGGATGATCGAAGCGGGCTCGGACTCGGGACCGCAGAGGAGCGCGGGGCCTTTGGCCGGTTCACTGAGCAGCATGGGGGACGACCTGCGGGGACTCCAGCATCTCGCCAGTGTACGCCAGCTCGGGGGTCTTCTTTTCGTGTTCCCAGTAGTCCCGATGGATGAGGTCGGCGATAAGCAGGAGCCATGTGATTTCTTCTGGGGTGAGGTCGCAAATGGGTCGCATTTTGTGCAACGCGATCTCGTGTTTCACGATCGCGTTGCCGGCGGGGGCCTCGCCGTTGCGGAACATGCCGGCGATGCGGACCTGCGATCCGCTACCTGATGCAGTTCGGGTCTCTTCGTAGGTGAAGATGCTGTACGGGTAGAAGCAGCCTTCGGCTCGTCGCTCGAAATCCCGGCCGGGATTTCGCCGCATGAACTTCTGACCCCGGTGGCTGAGGCCATTGTCTTGGCTGAGGACGGTGAGGGTGGCGCCGGTTTTCAGAGCCCACGCGAATACCGAGTACTCGATGATGTCGGGGTCGATGACGACGCAGAGCGTCAGTCCGTCGACCGGCTGGCGCGCGATCGCGCAGACCAGCTCGTGCATGCTGGGGAAGGCGTAGATCCAACTGTTGAGATGGAATCGCTCCCGCTTCCCCTCGCCCTGTGCGTACTGATGGACGGTGAGTGACCGGAACTCGCTCTCCGCCGTGCGTAGCAGCTCACCCAGCCGGGTGTTGGCGAGCACGGGCTCTATCTTGGCGCCGGCGCCGAACGCCTCGGCGGCGGCGCGCAGCTTCTCGCGGCAGCCGAGAAGGAGGCGCTGGATCTCGGGGGCTTCGGCGGCGGCTTGGATCGCCCGGATCGTGTCGATCTTGGCCTGAACCTCGGCGCCATTGCTGATGAGATCGGCGGCCGTGAAGCTGCACATGCCTGCGGCTTCATGGGCCAGCCGGGATAATTCCAGCGCGAGGATGATGCCGTCCGGGCCATCTGCCTCCAGTGCATCGAGGCGGTGGCTTTCGGAGAAGAATTGGATGTTCCGGCCGAAATGCTCAGCCCACAGGGCTTGCGCCTTCTGGATCAGCTCGATCGTGGATGGGGAGAGGAAGCTCATGGCTGATGGGATTGCAGGCGGGTGGAGGGTTCTGGGCGCTTCCAGTACCCATAGACGCAGCGGGTGCCGCCTCGCGTGGAGTCGTGAGTGTCGTGCACTACGCCGTCGATTACCGCGATGCTGTGCTTGCTCACGTTCACGACCAGCCGCCCTCGGGGGAGTTCGTCGGCCCGGAGATGGACGGTGCATCCCTGCCCGATCTTCATGGTTGGAACCCAAACGAAGCCGAGTCGGCCCATGTACTCCTTGAACCACTTGGCTTGCACCTTGATCCCGGTCCGGGCACCGCGCCGGCTTTGCTGGCGCTCGGTAGCAGTCCCGGAGTTCATCGCCTCGTAAACTTCCATGTAGGGGAGTCCGGCGGCGATCGCGATTGCCCGAGTGACGCAATCGCGCGCCGGCCCTTTGAAGCCAGCAGCAGCACGGCCGCCGTCGTTGTAACTGAATGGGTCCATGTCAGGTTTGCGGTGCGACCCGGGCAGCCACTTCCGGCCCGAGCTTGTCGGCAAGATAGGTGCGGGCCTCCTTGTATCCGTCGAACCCCGATTCAAAGACTTTTCCGGCGATGTAGATGACGAACGTCGCGGAAGATTTCCGCCAGCGGATCGAGACCTTGGCGTTGGTGCGAAGGATCTCGGCGGCCTTAGCCGCCCTCTGGGATTTTCCGGCGGCGAGATACTTCTCGATCGAGTTGTTGGAGGTGGGCACGAGGAAAAGGCTGGCGACAAGGTGGAAAGAGGCAAGAGAAAAGAAGGCCCCCGCGATTCTCTACGGTGGATTCACCCCTGCGGGTACACACCGGAAGCATCGGCCGGCGTCTGCTCCACCGGCTGAGGTTGAACATCCCCCTTGCGGAAGGATTGGCCGTATTTCTGGTCCAATTCAGATTGGATCTCGCGACAGGCGGCGACCCAAGCCTCGCCGTCGACGGGGCCGTTGCTCATCTGCTCGATGAAAGTCGTCTGGTTGGAGATTACGTGGCCGGTGTACCGCCCGAGGGCTTCGACGACGATGCACTGGATCAACGGTGCGTGGTGGCCGAATTCCATGAGGCGCGTGATGAACTCGACGTTCGTCTCGCGGTGAGGTGCTTTACGGGGAGTGGCTTTGTTGGGCATTTGGAGATGGAGGATGGGTTAACGGTTGCGGCTGACGTGTTGCTCGATTCGACGGGTCGGCCACTGATTGAAGTACTTACCAAGGCATGACCGATTGAGAATGATCTGCGTGTGCCATGTCTGGACTCCCTTGTCGGTGGCGACGGTCAGCACGGAGTTGGTCCACATGTCGCCGGAGCAGGTCAGTGATTGGACGGCGCCGCCCCCTTTCTCGGCGAGTTCGGAGTCCACCTTTCCCGCGAGCTTGGCGGCGAACCCGCAGACTTCCGCTTTGGCTTCCTGTGCGGCCCGCACTGCGATGATGGCGGCGGGGGTGACATTCGGTAAGCGACCGACCTTCCCGGTTCGGGCGGCGAACTCTATCTTGAAATAGGCGTGGAAATCATCGGGAAGGGAGCAGCGGTCGGGGACGATGGCACCGGTCTTGCGGTCGGTGTAAGGGAAGGCTAGTGACGGGGACCAATCGGCCTTTTCGAGCGTGGCGAGCATGTGCTGGTAGGTCTGGGTGTGGATCTCGATCAGGCGCCCCCGGATGCCCTCTTCGATAGGCTTCAGCCCGGTGTAAAGGGCGGTGAAGGTGGCTTCGGTGGCAATCTCGCCGCCTCTGGAGCGGAGGTCGACCCCCAGCTCCTCGCGTTTGGCTGTTCGATCAGCCCGGGCCTTCCTGCGCTCTTGGAGGGCCTGTTCCACCTGTGCCCGTTCCACCTCGGCTTTGGCGATCGCATCCAACAAAGCGTCGACGGCTGGGGCGAAGATAGCGGCCTCCTTGGGGAAGTCCTTCGCCAGCTTGGTCAGGTGTTCCCGGGCTCGCTTGGGTTGCTCGCCGTAGTAGAGCTTATTCCACATGGGATGCGCGACGGTCGGCCGGACCTGATCGGGGGTAAGCCCGAAGCGGAGCTTGGCATCGTTGATCTCCTCTTGAGTGATGGGGTGCTCACACCGGTGCTGGAGGCATAGGGTTTGCAGGGCGCTGGATGCGGCTTCGACGATGTTCGGCATGAGTCAGAGGGTTTGCGTGAAGGCGGAAAGAGGCAAGATTAAAAAGGGAGAGCCGGTGTTTTAAGGGTGCTGCCATCGAGTGAAAAAAAGCCCCGCGTTGGCGGGGCTGTAGCAAGGGACCGGGAACTTTGCGGCGGCCGTTATGAAGGCCCAACGGGATCGCGATCGCCGGTGCGGAGCCAGAGGATGACTGCTCCGCAGGCGGCCACGTAGATGAATGCCGCCATGAACGGTGCCCGCTGCATCGGCTCCGCGACGGTAAATGCGAGGCGCGAGATGAGCGGCGGCCGGATCTGCGCGGCGCGATAGAGCGCAGCGAGAACAGGCAGGACGCGAAAGCAGAGGAGTAGTGAGCCTGCGCCGGTGCCCATGAGGAGGATTATTGGTGCGATGAAGCGCCTCCGCTCCATCAATAGCACGGAACGATAGCCGCGCTGTTGCAGGCGCTCACGGTGGCACGCAAGGACGTGGCGAGCGGTGCGCAGTGTGTTCCAGCCCCAGATCAGGAGAAACGATGCGAGCATGGTGACGAGAATCCACGCAAACTCGGTGAGTAGCGGGATCGAGGCTGGCGCCGGGCTGTGCGACTCGGAGAACAGTTGTTGGTAGATGTAGTAGAACATGGCAGTACTAGAATAGTGAGAACGTTTCGCCAACTTTAGCGGGCGCGGGGAGAGTGATTCGGGGCGGGCGGCCCGAGCGCGGCGCCGGCGGCGTCGCGGCGGGCTTGGCCTCATGCGGGGGACAGATCTCAGTTCCGAGAGCTGTAGCGAGGAATTCGGGCAGGGCTGCGCGGGGTAGCATCTTCCGGCGCGGTGGGCCCGGCGGGATGGCGTAATAGATCGGGACGGTGCTTTCCGCTGGGGCAAGGACGAGTTCAACAACAAAGCTGGGGCTTCCTTCGGCCGCCGTTCCAGTGTAGCGCAAGCCGACAGGGAACGGGCGCTCCTTTTCCAAGAAGTCGCTCACGCGGGCGACGAACCCAGAAGGGTTGCCGTTGGTGCACTCGATGAAAGCGGGACGCATGGTTTGACGTCGCAACACCTCAGATTCGTTCGGTGAGGTGTTACGCCGCGATGAAGGCGAAACCCGCTTGCTCCCAATCGCGGCCGGTCGGCTTGAATCCTTCAAGCCACGGCCACTCGACAGACACATCGGAATCTTCGCTCGCAAAGGCTCGCGTGTCCTCGTTCACGAAGTCGAGCACATCGGCGCCGTCTGGATAGCGGAAGCAGCAGATGCGAGGGAACCCCGCCGGCGCCGGCGGGAAGGTCCAGTTGGGTTTCAGGGCAGGATGGAGCGAGTTGTTCGGCATAGTGGAGAGTGTTGAATTCAGCGGGGTCTAGTCGATGTAGTCGCGCAGATCGTGCGGGTTGTCCGGGTCGATCACATTGCGGCCACAGCGGCAGTGTGTGAGGTAGGTCTCGACGGCCCCAGCGTCGTCGGCCGGGATGGTGACATTGGACAAAGGACCGCCGGGGCGTTGGCAGGTGCAACCTGTATCGAAATATTCAAGAAGTCGGGACAGTCGGTCAGCTCGGGTTTCGGTGGTGGTTGGCATGTTGTTGTTGAGAGTGGGCGTCTTCGTTCTGTGAGGCTCAGGGTAACGGCTTCTGTGTGCCGTCCTTAAAGACGATCCGACCGCGGAAGCTGGGAAGAATGGCGTCCGTGGACAATCGGGACATGGCAGCAGCGGTCGGTGAAGTGCGAACCTCCTCGCGGACTGTGCCTCGCGGCTCACGGATCTTGCACGCTTCGTCGTAGCAGAAGCCGCAATCCGATAGGCAGCGGCCGTGAACATGAGCGAACAGTCGCGCGGCCGAGTTCGGCCCGACCCCACGCTGGACCACGGCCCCGGCTTGGTCGTAAAGCTCGATGACGAGGCCATCATCGGCAGCAACCGTGGCGGAATACGGCGAAGCGAGGACGCGGTTGATTTGGGCTTTGCGCTGCTTGCGCGATCCGCTCGCAAGCGGAGCCAGAAGCCGGCGGAGTTGAGAGGTTGTCATGGCGTGAAGTGTTTCTTTCGATCAGCGCGGTGTTAAGCGTTGTTACGAGGCGCGCTCCCATGCGATGCCCCCAAAGGCAAATAGGATGACGCTGCTCAAGACTAGCACGATGACGGCCTCTGCGGGGCTCTTCGCATCCGCGCCTGCGAGGCCGCTGTGGTAGAGAACGGTCATCGCGCCGGCGAGTAGGAGTGGCAGGCAGGCGCAGAAGGTGAGGATGAGTGAGAAGGTGTGGAGGGTCTTGGTTTTCATTTTTCACTTCAAAGATGGGGCTCTTTGTTGGCGCGACACTTGGCTAAATGGGCAGCGACTTTAGCTCTCCTTCGACGTTTATCGGAGATAACGACGCCGAAGAGGAGCGGGATGGGGGCGATGGTGAGCGCCCATACCCAGATCGGGTAAGGAGTACCGCGAATAACACTACGGACAAGACTGGAACCCCACCAAAGGTAGGCCCAGAGGGAAATGAAGCAGAGGAGATACGCCAATAAGTAGAAGCCGCTCGGACCATTGGACGGCTCTTTGGGCGTGGACTCAGTAGGAGGGGTTGGTTGTTTGGTGGGCATAGTGGAAGCTTACGCGCTGACGTGTTTACAGGTATCGGCGTCCTCGTAGCGGACGATGGGGGTGCCATCCGGGGTGGTGCCGCCCCACATGGGGCCGGCGAGGTTGGCGAACATCGGTTGGCATTGGAGTTCAGGGCGGAGCCCCGGGCGGTTGCACGGGCCGATGAACTTGAAGCCCCGGATTTCCATCGCAGCGAACACGTCGACCTTGGGGCCGAAGTTGGAGGGGATCATGAGGCCGTCGACCATCTGCACGAGTTGGACGCAAACTTGAGGCGAGCGGAGTTGGACCATGACCGGAGGGTGCCCCCAAAGGTGGAAACAGGCAAGCGAAACCAGTGAAACCGATGCAAGAGACGAGGGGGCGGTGATGTCGAGGGGAACCGGGTGTGCAGGGGCCGGGCGCCGGCGTGGCGGCGCTCGGTGGGTCAGTGTTTGGGGTGGGAGCTGGCGGCCGGCGCGGGCGGCGTGGAGGGGGCCGGGGCTGGGATACGGTCGAAGGAGACTCTGTGGAGGAAGTCTTGGACGAAGGGAGGGAGGGAGTGGAGGTCAGCGGGTTTGATGGGTTTCCACTGATGGGCGAAGGGTCTGAGGTTTGGGATGATTCTGCCTCTTGAAGGGGAGGTTGAGGCGACGAAGGCGCCGCCCTTTGCGGAGGCTTTGAAGCGCAGGAGGAGGCCGATGTGTTCTGGGTGAGGGAGCTGGAGGAAGATGACGGGCCACTTACGCGGGGTGGAGGAGCCGGGTTTGGGATCTGCGGAGAGGTAGGAGACGACGACCTTGGCCTCTGGAGGGCAGGCGAAGCCCTCTAGGCGAGCCAGAGGGGAGCGATTGGGCAGGCCCTTGGATCTGGCCTTGGCCATTGCATCGACGGAGCGCTGGACGGTCTTGGGATCGAGCTTTCTGCGTCGGTTGAACTCGGCGAAGGCTCTGGCGACGATCGGGGGTTTTGAGGCGCGGAAGGCGGCGTAGGCGGCCTTGACCTCCGGGGAGGGATGGGAGCTGACGATCTTGCGGGCCTGCCAGACGAGCTTTGACCATTCGGAGCGGATGAGGGCGACCTTGGCGGCGGAGATCGAGCGGACGGGTTGAGCCCACTCGGCGGGGATCGCGGGCATGGACGGCGCTTTCGGCGCCGGCGGACGGAGATGGATACGGCGGGAGGAGGGCATGGAGTTCGGCCGGCACGCTCCGTGCGCAGGTGCAAAAAGGCAAACGAATAAAGCGCCCTCCCCGACGCTATAGAGGGAGGCGCGTAGGTGACGGGGGGCCGTCACTATAGGCATCCGGAGGAGTGACAGCGAACCGTCACCTTTTCAGAGGAGAAACCGGCGGGCAAAGTGACGGCGTGCCGTCACCTATAGGAAACGGGCTAGTGATGATATAACGATGATATAGCGAGGGCGGTTCTGTGTATCGAAACAGTAATACACAATAAAGGGCGAGCGCAGCGAGCCCGGCGTTCTGTATATAAATACAGATACACAATACAGCCAACAAGGCGCGGCAACGCCGCGCTATGTAATGAAATAATATAGACTATAGACTCGGGCGGCGAGCCGGTGACGGCGAGCCGTCCGCTTACAATCATGATTGTAAGCGGACGGCTCGCCGTCACCGGCTCGCCGCCC
>Ga0209373_10000236_pt1 | contig 115827 bp, 90 predicted proteins | sample Higcelweek5metaG_FD_187173 | JGI IMG/M metagenome (GOLD analysis project Ga0209373, IMG submission 187173) | Freshwater pond sediment microbial communities from the University of Edinburgh, under environmental carbon perturbations - High... | ecosystem: Environmental > Aquatic > Freshwater >...
GCCTGATCCACCACTGTGAGATCCTTAACATGACCGGAAACAGCTATCGTCTTGAACATCGTAAATCGATTACTTAAAACTGTGCACTTTGTGGCGAAAATATGTGCAGTTTACTTGACTGCTTACAATATATCACTCCAATTGTTATTTCATTTCCATTTGATCTAAATAACAGGAAAATTTTGTGTCATAAGCATATATTCTCCCGTTATTGCATTAACCGCGCAGGTCAAATATTCCGTTGAGCCGAACATAGAAGTGTAAATTAACCGGAACGTCCAGCACGGAATCATTTCAAAAGGGAACGTCGGCTGACCGTCCTCTGTCTCTGTTAGCCCTTCTGTGAAACCCGCTCCCGGATTCTCATCGTTCAGCGTGGAGAGATTAACCGGCAGATAACAGAGCTCGATCTGGTCTATTTCCATTTGTGTTTTCTTAATGGAGTCATCATAAAGAATTTCCATTTCATATGCAGGGTTGTTTATTTGTGTCTGAAGTGCTTTCAAGGCATCCCAAACGGATATCAGTTCAACTTCTTCGCCCTTGCTCTCACTTTCAAACATGTCACAGACTCTAAAATATGAGACGCCTTGTGCGTTCATCATGAAAGAAATGTTCGACGAACCTATATTATGAAATGCATCGCCTTGAAGTTTTTCTCCATCAAAAACACAACCTATATATTCATCTGAACGAATCGGAAGGCCATTCCAATCCTGTGTTGCGGCGATCCGATATGTGCTATCCGCATCCGTCCAGGTCTTATCCGGAACATTCTGTCCCTCAGCAAGCATTACTCTGTTTACGGTGTCCAAACTCTCCGGCGTAATATAATCTATTGAATAGAGTGGGGATAGCGTAACCCCGAGCGGCCCAACAAGATTCTGAAGCACTATAAATGCGTCCTTCCCGGTTGCAAATGAGAATTCCTGAGTGCCCAAACGATACGGATTTGAATCCCATGGTATACGCTCCGGAACACAATCAAAGGGTATTATATGATCGGTCATATAAATTATATCGAAATAATTACACATAGTGACACTTCTTCCGTCAGGCAACAAATAGTTGACCGTGCGCTGGTCACATACAGGGACCCAATCATATCTTCCGTGTACCGTCTTATCGGAAGTCACCTCCCAAGTCGGATCCGCCAGATCATCAAGATCTTTTGGATAGAACTCTTTATAGATTGCCTGGTCCACACTTCCCGTTCCGGGTTTATCCAGATCTCTGTCACAGATGACCTGTGCGTGAACAGAGACAAAGGGCGTCAATTCCCCCGTCATTACAAGGTTTTCGGACTCATTCGTCAGGGTAAAACTCACAGCATCTACGGAGTAGGCCGCTGCTTCGGTTGAAGCGGAAGTCGCTGCTGCGCGAGTTGTGGAAGCAGTCGCATCTACCGGGGAGGATGTATTTATCCCGGCACTGCTCGAAGAACATCCGGCCGCCAACAGCAGCCCTGTAAGGACTATCCCTAAAACACAGATATTTCTTCTTTTCACGCGCTTAACCTCCCAAAAAATATACGTTCAGAAGACAAATTCTCATCGTCTTCAATCGTTTCATTTTCATCTCTCCCAAAATTGCCTATTACCATTTATTATAACAGAAAGAGTTTTGTATCTCGTATGATAGAATATTTTCCAATCTGTATTCATTGCCATACTTCCGAAAGCTAAAAATGTCCGATCCGTTGCATGTTTATCGCGTTACCGACAACCCTCTATGATAAAATCAAAGAAGCAACCGCACACAGCAGAGCGAGGTATCCGTATGCAGAAATTGACAGGACGGGTCTGGGCTTCTTTTCTGGTTATAGGCCTGATCGGGCAATTCGCCTGGACAATCGAGAACATGTACTTCAATGTCTTTCTTTACAACACGATTTCCACGGACCCTGACTACATTGCCGTGATGGTCGCCGCGAGTGCGATCGTCGCAACTCTCACGACTCTCCTCGTCGGAGCCCTCTCGGACCGGCTGGGACGCCGCAAGATCTTCCTTGTCGCCGGCAATCTTCTCTGGGGCGCCTCCCTCCTCGCCTTCGGTTTCGTCCGCGTCGACCTGATCGCCGGGCTTTTCCCCTATGCCAACGCCGTCGCGACCGCCGCAATCCTCGTCGTTATCCTTGATTGTGTCATGACCTTTTTCGGATCGTCCTCGAATGATGCCGGATTCAACGCCTATGTCACAGATACGACGACCAAAGAGAATCGCGGGCGCGCGGAGTCCGTCCTCTCGATCCTTCCCTTGATCTCGATGCTGATCATCTTCGGGCTTTTCGATCCGCTGACACGAAGCGGACAGTGGCAGCTCTTTTTCACGATCTTCGGCGTGGCTGTCTCCGCCTCCGGAATTCTCGCGATCTTCCTCATAAAAGAGACAAGAAGGCCCCCGGTATCCACGCCATTCCTGCATGACATTCTGTACGGATTCTCTCCGTCGGTCATCCGCGCCAACAAGCCGCTCTATATCACGCTCTGCACCTTCTGCCTCTTCTCGGTTTCTGTGCAGGTCTTCATGCCTTACTTCATCATCTATATGCAGAACTACCTTGGCTTCGACAACTATGCGATCGTGCTCGGTATTGTCCTGCTCACGGCTTCGGTCGCCAGTGTTATTGCCGGTCGCTTCATCGACAAAGCCGGCAAACTCCGTTTCCTTCTGCCGGCCGCAGCCGTTATGTTCGCCGGTCTGATCGCGCTCTATTTCACACGAACATTCGTCCCTGTCATCCTCGCCGGCATCGTCATGATGTCCGGATACATGATCGTAACCGCAACGCTCTCGGCTATGATCCGGGACTTCACGCCGGTCGAGAAGGCCGGTCATTTCCAGGGAATCCGCATGGTCTTTGCGGTCCTTCTCCCGATGGTCATCGGCCCGGCAATCGGATCCTGGGCAATCAAGAACAGCGACAGCACATACATCGATCTTGGCGTTACAAAACACGTGCCGACCCCGTCGATCTTTCTCGCCTCCGGCGTCGTGCTTCTAATGATCCTCGTCCCGTTGTGGTTCATGAGAAGAAGACCTCAGGAAGAGAGCGCACCGCCCTCGTCCTCCCAATCTTAATTACGCGAAAACGCCCCCCGATGCGTCCTCTTTTCGAAAACGAAGTGCAGCGAAACGGAGATTCTGCTATGCAAACAAAATGGGGAATGTCCCTTGATCCTCTTCATGTCCTGCCGGAATACCCCCGTCCGCAACTGGTACGCGACAGCTTCCTGAGCCTCAACGGGTACTGGGACTACTGTATAACAAAAACACCGGAGATGCCGGCCGCATTCGACGGCCGCATTCTGGTGCCTTTCTCGCCGGAAAGCGAGTTAAGCGGTGTATCGCGGACACTCTTGCCGACAGAGACTCTCTGGTACAAGAAGGAGTTGACCCTTTCCGAGGACTTTCTGAATGGCCGGACGCTCCTTCATTTCGGAGCGGTCGATCAGGAGGCGACGGTCTATCTGAACGGCGCCCTAGTCTTTACCCATAAGGGCGGCTTCACGCCTTTTACCGTTGAACTGACCCCCTTTGTCACGAAGCCGCTCACAATTCTGATCCGTGTGACCGACTCTACCGAGACGAGCGGACATGCACGCGGCAAGCAGTCATCCAAACGCGGCGGCATCTGGTACACGCCGCAGAGCGGAATCTGGCAGACCGTCTGGATCGAGAACGTTCCGGCCGACTATATTGAGGCCCTCCGCATCACGCCCGACTTTGACACAAAGTCCGTACGTATCACGATCGAATCCGAACGGGATCTCCCCGCGACGATTACCCTGAACGATATGGACTACTCCGTGACGACGAACACGGCCGCCGAGATCTCCATGACCGACTTCCGTCCATGGTCTCCCGAAGACCCGTTCCTCTACCCACTGACAATCCGACTCGGCACGGATCTCGTACAAAGTTATTTCGGGATGCGCAAGTTCTCCGTAGAGCCCGATTCCAAGGGAGTCCCGAGGCTTTTTCTCAACAATCGCCCCTACTTTCACAACGGGCTTCTTGATCAGGGGTACTATCCCGACGGACTACTGACCGCGCCCTCCGACGAAGCGATGATTAGCGATATCCAGAAGGCCAAGAGCATGGGCTTCAATATGCTCAGAAAGCACATTAAGATCGAGCCGCTCCGGTGGTATTATCACTGCGACCGGCTCGGCATGCTCGTCTGGCAGGACATGATCAACGGCGGCGGCCAATACAACAAGCTCCTCATTACGTATCCGCTCTTTATCGATCATCCTATGAAAGACAGTCACTACCGGCTTTTCGCGCGAAAAGATTCCGAAGGCCGCGCGCAATACAGAACGGACCTCGAAGCGATGCTCCGCCATCTCATAAGCGTCGTTTCCATCGCGGTATGGGTACCGTTCAACGAGGGCTGGGGACAATTTGACGCGGCAAAGGCCGCGGCGTGGGTTCGCGAATACGACCCTTCGCGGACGATCGACCACGCCAGCGGATGGCACGATCAGGGGGCGGGCGACCTTAAGAGTTACCACGTTTATTTCCACCCGTACCGCTACAAAAAGGATCGCCGGGGCCGCGCTGTGGTCCTCTCGGAATTTGGCGGCTACAACTATCGCGTCATGAATCATGCCTGGAACGATGCGGACTTCGGCTACAAACGGATCTCCTCGAGTGAGGAACTGATCCGGTCCTATCGGCGCCTCTATGAAGAAGAGATCCTGCCGGCTCGTGCACAGGGACTCTCGGGTGCCGTCTACACCCAGTTGACCGACGTCGAGGACGAATTGAACGGCCTTCTCACCTACGACCGCGAAGTTATGAAGATTCCGGAGGAGGTTCTACGGGAGATCAACGCGCAGGTGAGCGGGGGAATAGAGTAAAGCGAGGCGGGTTTCATGCTTATCTTTGTAATCTTGGCGCACTCTATAAGCTGATCGAAGAGAACTGATACCCCCTAAAACGGATCATGAGCAATCGGCTCCATATCATATGAAACGCATGGATATTCGCAACTGTTCCCCAACCTACTGCGAAACAGATGTCTATATTCCGATCCACTCTTGAAAAGCCAAGCCGGGGGACAGTCACTAATGGTGTTACTGACGTTCCTTTGCGGTTGCTTTCGGGGGAGAAGGACAAAATTGCATTTGGATCTGCATAAGCACGAATATCTTTACAGACCCCACGATTTATCTATATGCGTCATATCCCAAAGAATTGCCCGCTTTAATGTCGATTTTAAATCTTCTTCCATAAAAATCGGTAGCGTATAAATACCCATCAATTATCGAGATCAGCTCAAACGGAAATCGTTTTATCATCCCATATTCTCTGGTGTTACTCCAGCAATCTCTTCTGCTCGCGTAAGCCAACCGCCCTTCTGTGGTGAATTACCCCATCATATACCCTAACTAAACTACTCGGAGTGGCCACTCTCCCGAAAAATACGATCCTCCAAACACAATTCAAATTATCCGCTACTTCATCAACGTATACTTGATTTCATTCTCCACCGCGTAAGTTTCTGCATAGGAGCCCTCCTTACAATAGATAACAAGGTTTTTGTAAGAAGGTATCGCATATTTTCCGATACTTGTCACGGTATCCGGAATTGTAATCATATTAAGATCCCATACGCAGTCAAATGCGTACGAACCAATCTCCGTGACTCCTTCCGGCAGTGTCACGGACGTAATCCGTTGACATCCGTCGAATGCATGAGCCCCGATTTTTTCCACACCGTCCGGCACGTATACCGGCCCATCGACCCCGGGCATACAACAGATCACTTCTGTCATTTCTTTGTTATAGAGAATACCCGCTGCGCTGGTAAATACAGGATTTTCCGCTGATACCGAAATATCTTGCAGCTTTGTAGAACCACTGAAAGCGAATGAACCAATTGACTCGACACTCGCAGGAACATTGATCTCCGTAAGAGAGTTGCATCCGGAGAAGGCGTACTCGCCGATCGTGGACACTTGGTCCGGAAGGTTAATTTGCGTCAGAGAGGTGCATTCGCAGAAGGCCGATTCCCCGATGCACGTCAACGCGTCGGGAAGTACGACTTCTGTTATTCGCGAACAGTAGTAAAAGGCCTCGCACCCGATCTGCTGAACCGTATTCGGGATCTGGATCTTCCCGATTTTCCCGCCGGCGCAGAGTAAGAGCGTTTGCATATCCTTACTGTAAATCATTCCGTCGGCACTTACATAGGCCGGATTATCAGGAGATATCGTGATCACATCCAGCTCATTGCACATGCTGAAAGGATTCCCCTCAATGCTCGTCACACTCTTTGGAATCGTGATATTCGACAGTGAGGAATTAGAGAAAGCATTTCCTTCGACACTCCTCACGCCCTCCGGAATCACAACATTTTCAATCGAACCACTTCCCGCAAATGCATTGATGCCGATCTTCGTCACGGGTTTCCCGTCAATAACAGACGGAATCTCAATATCCTTCTCGCTCCCCATGTACATACCAATTGTGATCTCCCCGTCTACCTCCGTGTACCCGTAATCTTCGTAGCGATCTTCATAATCACGGAGCATCGTCGGCGGTGACTCCTGTGTTTCGCATCCGGCTAGCAGAAGGACGGAAAGCAGAAGGACGGTTAATGTAAGCCTCTTCATTGATTTGGTCTCCTCTTTCATCTTCTTCTGCCGCGAGAATCGCAGGCTGTCAGCCCCAGTTCGGTGTGATTTAGGAAACGCGATTCAGGTAGATGATTTCGATCGGCTCGACGATGCGGCCGCCGTTCTCGATTGACGCGTTGTACGCGGCAAACCACTCCGGGTCCGTGCTAAAACGCGGCGATGGCTTCGTCACTGTGCTGCTGGTCGCGGAACCCGCAGATGTAATAAATTTGAGTTTGTATAGCATAGGAGCCTTCCCGGCATCGAATCACTATAAAAAACCAGCATATTGCATCCTCGCGTGGTGCCATACCGCGGAAATTATTAGTTTGATTATCATGCGTGGGGGTACGAATTGTCAATCCAATTTCAATTGTTGCGTGATATGGTTCATATTGCGAAGGGCTGCGAGGATTGGGTCCGGTGGACCCGAGTTGCGTCCGGCCTGCGCGGGGACTCGAATGATAGACCGTGAGGCGATTGGCTGATGGACCCGACTTGCAGCGGAAAATAGAATGCGCAACTTGTTGCTTGCAGGGAATATGTCACATTGTATTTACTGTGTACTCATTGTTTGGAAAGCGATAACGTTTAGCGCAGAGCACAACATAGATGCACACATAAAATTTGTTGATTTTAACTCTCTAAGTCAATGCAAATGTCCTTCCTAGCTGATCTTTGTTTCTATTAACGCCACATATTTTCTCAAGCACATCAAGATCGAGCCGCTCCGATGGTACTATCACTGCGACCGGCTCGGCATGCTCGTCTGGCAAGACATGATTAACGTCTGCGGCAAATATAGTAAGCTCCTCGTTACGTATCCGCTGTTTATCGATCATCCTATGAAAGACAGTCACTACCGGCTTTTCGCGCGAAAAGATTCCGAAGGCCGCGCGCACTACAGGGCTGACCTCGAAGCGATGCTCCGCCATCTCATAAGCGTTGTTTCGATCGCGGTATGGGTGCCGTTCAATGAGGGCTGGGGACAATTTGACGCGGCAAAGACCGCGGCGTGGGTTCGCGAATACGACCCTTGGCGGACGGTCGACCATGCCAGCGGATGGCACGACCAGGGGGCGGGCGACCTTAAGAGTTACCAAGTCTATTTCCACCCGTACCGCTACAAAAAGGATCGCCGGGGCCGCGCCGTCGTCCTCTCGGAATTCGGCGGCTACAACTATCGCGTCGGGAATCATGCCTGGAACGATGCGGACTTCGGCTACAAACGGGCCTCTTCGCGCGAGGAACTGATCCGGTCCTAAGCGACCGGAATCGGGATCAAGTTCCTCCATTCCAATGATTCAAATCGTGAGACAATAATCGCTGCATTTGGGCAATTCTAGTCCAGCGGTTACAATACAGCCGTTAGGGAATGGAGGGTCAGAGTTGCGTATTGTCCTCCTTGATGGGAATCAGGACCATTCGTCAATGGATAGATGCTCAACCTACTCAAATACGCTCCGATGTCGATTGAGTAGGTATATCAATGATAAAAAACGCCCTTCGGAGCACCGTCGAACCTACTCAAATGCACTGTGATGCGGATTGAGTAGGCTTATCAATGATAAGAAACGCCCTTCGGAGCACCGTCGAACCTACTCAAATGCGTTCAGATGCCGATTGAGTCGGCTCTCAATGATAAAAAACATCGCATCGGGGCACCGACGAACCTACTCAAATACGCTCAGATGTCGATTGAGTAGGCTCGCAATGATAGAAAACATCGCATCGGGGCACCGGCGTACCTACTCAAATACACTCAGATGCGGATTGAGTAGGCTCGCAATGATAAAAAACAACGCATCGGGGCACCGGCGAACCTACTCAAGTGCGCTCAGATGCCGACTGAGTAGGCTCTCAATGATAAAAAACATCGCATCGGGGAGTCCGGCGTACCTTTGTCATCCCCTACTCTTCAATATGAAATCGAAAATTTTCCATGATATCGTACATCAATCATATTACACTTTATTATCTGCAATTTGTTTACCAGTTTTTGTATGACATTATACCTGGTATACCCGAAGTCGGATTGCCTTCCGCTTTATACGCCTTGTTAATGCGTTATATTTCCACGATTTCTTGTCAAATTGCATATAAGCGGATTTTGATTTTTTCTGCAATATCACGATATTGTTAATTATTTAGACACATTTGATTCATAAAACGTCTTATAATAATAAAGTATTCATTCAGTTCAACATTTACCGGAAGCTATTGATTTCGCGATAGGTAAGCAAATGGAAGAGACAGCAGAGATAATTCCGTTATTTGACAAATCAGGCGAGAAGAATATTCTGTCAGAGTCCCTTCTGATGCATTGCCTTATGGAAAATTCTACGGACACCATCTATTTCAAAGATATAAATTCGCGGTTCATCCTGAACAGCAAAGCGCATGCGCGCCAGTTCGGGGTTGATGACCCATGCGAAATGTACGGCAAATCCGACGCCGATTATTTCCCCGAGAATTTTGCGAAGGCGTCTTATCAGGAAGAGCAGGAAATCATGCGCACGGGGAAGCCGGTTATCGGCCACGTCGAAATGTGTATTCTTGCGAACGGGCAGCTCAAGTGGTACTCCGCTTCGAAGTACCCGCTTTATAATGAGGACGGCAAAATCATCGGAACCTGGGGCACTTCGCGCGAGATCACCGATTTGAAGAAGGTCGAGCAGGAGCTGGCCATCGCCAACGCAGAGCTTAAGAGGCAGTCCCGGATCGACGAGCTCTCCGGGCTCTACAACCGCCGTTATTTTTATGAAATGCTTACCAACACCGCGCGAAAATATTCCGCACGGCGTGATTTGGGATTCCACGATACTTTCTCGCTGGTCACTCTGGATATCGATCGCTTTAAGACGATCAACGATACCTTAGGCCATCTCGCAGGAGATACCGCAATCCGCCATATGGCAGGTGTTCTCCTTAAGAACCTTCGTTCTACCGATACGATTTTCCGGATCGGCGGCGATGAATTTGTCATCATTCTGCCGGATACGGACTATGACGGTGCCAGAATACAGGCAGAGCGGATACGCCGCGCCGCCGAGAATTCACCGATTCTTCTGAACGGAATCACTTTTGTGCTGACGGTCAGTATGGGTATCGCATGCTATGAGGATCATACCGACATCACGGAATTTGTTCACGATGCCGATATGCACCTGTATCATTCCAAGAGGCTCGGCAGGAACCGGGTGACCTGATTACCGGGGTCCTTCCGCGGCAAAGAACGCATCCATTTCATCTAGAGTTGATTGAATCACTGTAAGGGCGTCCGCATCCGCGGCCGCTTTCATTTTTTCAAGGTAATAGCGGGTCTTTTCGAAGTCTCCTGTCATGTCAGAACAGAACGCAAGAATCTCGAGGACCCGGATGTTCAAAGGATCGATCGCGAGACACTTTTCGAGAGGGATTTTCGCCCTGTCGAACGCCGAGAGTCCGTACAGACAATAGGCGGACGTGTAGAGATACTCCGGCTGTTCCTCCTCGGCAAGCGCCGCGTTGCACCAGGAAAGGGCCGTAAGATAATCCTCCGCCTCGATGAAGGAGAGTGCCTTCGCGTGGAGTTCTTCGGCGGTTCCCCTGATGTCCGGAGGCAGAGCGCGCACGGCTTCGTCCGTAAGTACGAAATTCTCACGCGGGCCGTCGTATGTTTCGATGAAGTGCAGCACTTCGGGGATCAGGACTGTTTTCGCGTATTCGGAATCAGCAAACCAGACGTCGTCTTTACCGAAGCCTTTCCCGCGGCCGGCTTTCGCTGCCCGCTCCACTTTGAGAATCCGCTTGTTTTCGGGCAGAAGGACACAGTTCTTCGACTCGGCGCTGAAGTAATAATCGAGTTCATAATCCGGATTCGTGAAGGACGGCTGATACTGTTCCTCCGCGAAAAGCGCCGCATCTTTGTACCAGCCGACGACTCTCCCCTGGTTCTTGTCTTTGAAGGCGCACCAGATGATCAGGCACTTCGAATCGTCTTCGCCGCCTGCCGTGGGGGGAACGAGATCACCGGTATGGCGGACGTATCCGTAGCATCGGCTGTTGTATTCGCTGAAATTGAAGATGTCGCTTTCGGCATCTTCCTCGCGGACATATTCACCGCAGTATTTGGGCTTGTCGTCCTCCGTTATTCCCTGGTATTTCTTCATCCAGACAATATTGCAGAAAAGAATTCTCATCTCCAAGCCCTCCTTCGGTACCGTATACTGAGATTGTACGCTTTTTCGCGAAGGATTTTAATAGGTGAGACCGTAACCGAGCGGGAACAGGAGATCCACATCGTCCGTCCCGATCTGTGTGGCGTCCGTATACCAGGGCATCGGCAGTTTCCCGGTGAAGGGGCTTTCTCCGGATAGCACGGCCGCAACACCGCCGCCTTCGGTTCCGGGCAGGAAGCACATGACGGCAGCACTCCAGTCGGCCATATAACTGTCAATATCAACCTCGCGACCCGCGACGATCAGTGCAATAACCGGCTTCCCCGAAATCTTTGCCTCGGTGATAGCGGCACTGCTGCCGCTTAAGCCCAGACTTCCTTCAAGGGACAGATCGATGGAATCGCCTTCGAATTCCGCATACGGCTTCTCGCCGATTGCGATCAGCACGGCATCGGCCTCGGACGCGCGCGCCGGATCGGTGATGATCTCGAAACCGATCTCCTTGGCGTATTCCTCCAAGCCCTCCAGGATTGTGGTTCCTTCCGTAATCTTCTTGCCGCCGTTGTCCTTGTCAGTAAGGCCCTGCCAGGTCATCGTCCATCCGCCGCACTGCACGCCGATATCGTCCGCTGCGGGACCGGTCACGTAAATCTTCTGGCCGGACTTAATGGGCAGAATACCGTTGTCGTTCTTCAGGAGAACAAGCGACTCTTCAACCAATGACTTGGCGATCGCCCTATATTCATCCGAGCCCATAGCGGTTTGATCGGTCTTCAGATTCTCCATATACGGATCTTCGAAAAGTCCCATCTCGAATTTTACGGTGAGAATTCTTGAGACGGCGTCGTCTACCCGCTCCTCAGGTATGGCACCGGAATTGACTCCGTCAATGATCGCCTGTACGGCATCGGAGTACTTATATGGTTCCATAAACATGTCGATTCCGGCATTCACCGCTGCGGCGATCCGGTCGTCAAATGTATCTTCGCTCAAGCCTGCGGTCGCTTCCCAGTCGGAGACAACGAAGCCCGTGAAGTTATATTCTCCCTTAAGGACATCCGTTAAGTAGTACTTGTTCTCGGTCATTTTCGTGCCTTCATAAGAGCTGAAAGAGGCCATGACGACTCTCACTCCGGAATCGATCAGCGTCTTGTACGGTGCGAGATGAATCGTCTCGAAATCCTTCGCCGAAATCAGCACATCGCCTCTGTCAATCAGATACTCGCCTTCGCCCGTACCGTACGAGGTACCGCCGTCTCCGGCGTAATGCTTGGCGGTTGAGAGAATGCCGTGATCGGACTGTCCTTCAAGATACGAAGAGGCAAGCGCCGTGACAATTTGGGGATCACTCGAGAAGCTCTCGTAGCATCTCCCCCATCTCGGGTCCTGCGCGACCGCAACGCACGGGGAGAAATTCCAGAGCGTATGCGTAAGCTTCATCTCTTCGGCGACGGCTGCGCCCATCTGGTACATAAGCTCCGGATCGTTCGCGGCGCCCAGACCGATATTCTGAGGGAACACAACCGCACCGTATACATTGTTATGACCGTGAACGGAATCGATTCCATAGATAAACGGTATCTGAAGGCGTGTCGCCATCGCTCCGTCCTGGTAATTCTTCACCAGATCCTGCCAGGCCTTGATCGAGTTGTCGCCCGGATGAGCACCGCCTCCACTCAAGATCGAGCCGAGACCTAATTTCATAACATCCGCGGCGGTCGCCGTTCCGATGACGCCCTGCACCATCTGCCCGGCCTTCTCCTCGAGAGTCATCCGTGCGAGCAGATCTTTTACACGGTCTGCGACCGGGAGTGACGCGTCTTTATACGGAGCGCCGGCAAGAGCTTTCTGTTCCGCGAGAACGGACGGACTCGCTTTCACGGCAGGCGAACACCCGCATACGGAAATGGAGAGGACGAGGGCAAGGCAAAGCGAGATAAACTTCTTCATATCAAAGCTCCTTCGTATATTCGGGTTAAACATTTTCGATAATCCAGGTAATCCATTCTTGGAAAATCAATACGTAAGACCGTATCCGAGCTCGAAAAGGAGATCCGGATTGTCCGTTCCAATCTGAGAAACGTCCTTATACCAGGGCATCGGAAGCTTTCCGGTAAAGGGGCTTTCTCCGGAAAGTACGGCCGCGACGCCGTCGCCTTCGGTTCCGGGAAGGAAGCACATGACGGCGGCACTCCAGTCGTTCATATAACCGTCGATATCGACCTCACGGCCCGCGACGATCAGAGCGATAACCGGTATTCCCAGGTTCTTCGCCTCGGCAATCGCGTCACTGTTGCCGCTTAATCCCAGGCTGCCTTCAAGGGAGAGATCTTCCGAATCGCCTTCGAATTCCGCGTACGGCTTCTCTCCTACTACCAGAATTACGGCATCCGCCTCGGACGCGCGAGCCGGATCGGTGATGATCTCGAATCCGATTTTCTCTGCGTATTCCTCTAAGCCCTCGAGGATTGTAGTCCCTTCCGTTATCTTCTTGCCTCCGTTGTCCTCGTCGGTCAGTCCCTGCCAGGTCATCGTCCACCCGCCGCACTGCACGCCGATATCATCCATCGCGGGTCCGGTCACATAGATTTTCTGACCGGATTTGAGGGGAAGAACATCGTCATCGTTCTTCAGGAGAACGAGTGACTCCTCAACCAGTGTTTTGGCAAGAAGTCTGTATTCGTCGGAACCCAGCCCGGTCTGCTCCGTCTTCAGATTCTCCATATATGGATCTTCGAAAAGTCCCATCTCGAATTTGACGGTGAGAATTCTTGAGACGGCATCGTCAACCCGTTCCTGATCTATGGCACCGGAATTGACTCCGTCAATAATCGCCTGTACGGCCGCGGAATACTTATAAGGTTCCATAAACATATCGATTCCGGCATTCACAGCTGCGGCGATCTGGTCTGCAAAAGCACTTTCACTTAAGCCGGCGGTCGCCTCCCAGTCGGAAACAACAAAGCCGGTAAAACCGTATTCTCCCTTAAGGACATCCGTTAAGTAATACTTGTTCTCGGTCATCTTTGTGCCCTCATAGGAGCTGAAAGAGGCCATGACAACTCTTAATCCGGAATCAACCAGCACTTTATACGGCGCCAGATGAATCTTCTCGAAATCCTCCGCTGAGATCTGTACGTCGCCGCGGTCAATCAGATTTGAACCTTCACCCGTACCGTACAGCGTGCCGCCGTCACCGGCGTAATGCTTGGCAGTCGACAGAATGCCGTGATCGGCCTGTCCCTCAAGGTACTCTGCGGCAAGCGCTGAGACAATCAGGGGATCACTCGAGAAACTCTCGTAGGATCTTCCCCATCTGGGGTCCTGCACGACAGCAACGCACGGGGAGAAATTCCAGAGCGTATGCGTAAGCTTCATCTCTTCGGCTACGGCCGCGCCCATCTGATACATGAGTTCGGGATCGTTCGCGGCTCCCAGACCGATATTCTGAGGGAAAACGACGGCTCCGTATACGGTGTTATGGCCGTGTACGGAATCGATTCCGTAGATGAACGGTATCTGAAGACGCGTCTCCATAGCCGCTTCCTGGTAATTCTTCACCAGATCCTGCCAGGCCTCAATCGAATTGTCACCCGGATGAGCACCGCCTCCGCTTAAGATCGAGCCGAGACCTAAGGTCGTAACATCCGTACCGGTCGCGCTGCCGATGACACCCTGTACCATCTGCCCGGCCTTCTCCTCAAGAGTCATCTGAGAGAGCAGGTCCTTGACCCGGTCCGCGACAGGGAGTGACGCGTCTTTATAGGAAACAGCGGCCGGAGCCGACGATTCCGTGGCTTCCGCGGTGCTCGCTGCGGTCGTAGATTCGATTGCGGACGACGCAGCTGTCGTCGGGGTCTCCGTGGCCTGTGAGGGATTCGTTTTAGCGGACGGAGAACATCCGCATACGGATATCGATAGAATTGCGGCAAGACAAAGCGAAATTAGCTTCTTCATATCACTGGCTCCTCCGAATGATCTTGTATACATAAATCATGATCAAATATCTTAGATAATTCGAAGTATATCATTTTTCCCGGCTTCCGCGAATCGTTTTGCGCAAATTGTGTAAAAATGCCCGTAAAAGCGTTTTTCGCTATTGCAAATTTTTTTGACATATACTAATGTGTGGATAAATGACAAAAGAGCCCCCTTACATGTAAGGAGAAAATCAATATGCAAGCGTGTACCCGCTGCGGATACCCTTTCAAGGAAACCGATACCTTTTGCACGGTCTGCGGAGTCCCTCTCCCCAAAATAGAGACAGCAGCCGAACCCGCTCCGGTTGATACCCCGAAGAAACCGGTCTGGGAGACAGCCAGACCCACGAATCCGAATGATATTACGGACGACTTGTCCGAGGAAGAATCAGCCGGTTCTTCGTCAGGACAGCACAAAGATTCCCCCGGCGTGGTATATAAATCCCTAGATGAGGATTTGTTCAAGCGCGCCAGGCATGAAACCGATGTGCTGAAGAATGAAATTCAATCGAACAGAACGAAAATCCTTGCGGTTATACTGATACTGGCCATCCTGATACTCGCCGCCGTGCTGTTCCGATCCTGCACACTGCAGCTTTTTCATTCGGCAACTGCGGGTACGGACAATACGGTCTCTTCTCTTTACGGACCGATCGGCTGATCCATCCATTCAGCCCATCAAGAACAAACGGAGAATCATGTATGATATTTTGTTCAAACTGTGGAAATCCCGTAAATCCGGAAGCTAAATTCTGCGAGTGCTGCGGCGCGAAGGCAGCCGGGCTCACTCAGGCCAACCCCGAAGATGCGACCTCCTGTTTTCTGCCGGAGGGAACCGCAGATCCTGCAACGGAGCCCTCTCCGTTTGCTCAGGCGGCTGCGGCTGCCGGGCCTTCTCCGTTTGCCCAGGCGGCTGCGGCTGCCGTTCCCGCGATGCCCGATTTCTCTCTCGCGGGAGCAGACGACGGTTCGTCTCTTGCCAAAGCGGACTCGCTTTTTGCAGACCCCGCCGATTTCCCGGGCGACGCCGCAGCGGCCTCCTCATTCGCCGGAAGATCTTCAAGCCCGGACCCTGTCGGGAACGCGCCCGGCTCCGCAAACAGTCCGATCTGGCTTACTGCGAAACCGGAGGAGCCGAAGCAGCCTAAACAGCCCTTTTTTGCGACGGGACCCAATGCGGCATACCACGCTCCGGAAGAGTCAATACCGATGCCGGCCGCGCCGGTAGCGAACGTACCGATCTGGCTGTCCCAGAGTTCCGATCTTCCCGAAGACTTAGGCGACTTAACGCTTGATGATATCGACCCGAAGTCCACAAGCCCGATCGACGAAGTATCCTGGCGCGCCAAAAGAGGCGGCCCGATCCCGCCGAAGAGAGGACTCTCCTGACCGATTTCTCAACGGAGCCGTATTATCAGGAAAGCCTCATTTTAAAATCTTCGTATCCGAAATTTTTCACGGATTCCACCTGCCGGTCCATGCCGATCGCGGCGATCGACGGCAGTGCGATGCCGTTAAATGTGTTGTTTTTCACCATGGTATAGTGGGCCATATCGAGAAATACCAGCCGGTCCCCGATCGTAAGCGGCTCGTCGAAGGAGTAATCTCCGATGACGTCTCCCGCGAGGCAGCTCGGTCCGCCCAGCCGGTATGTGTATTCCTTTTCACCGGGATTCCCGGCGCCTATGATGCCCGGCCTGTAAGGCATTTCGAGCACATCCGGCATATGACACGCGGCCGATGTGTCGAGAATCGCGATCTCCATGCCGTTCGTGATCCGATCGACAACTTCGCTTACGAGATAGCCGGTATTAAGAGCGACCGCTTCACCGGGCTCGATATAGACCTGTATTTTGTAGGTGTCGCGAAGACGGTTGAGGATGCGGACCAATCGCTCGATATCGTAGCCCGGGCGGGTGATATGGTGACCGCCGCCGAGATTGAGCCACTTCATGCCGCTTAAATACCGGCCGAATTTCTGTTCGAATACGGCGATTGTCGCCTCCAATGCATCGCTGTCCTGCTCGCAGAGCGTATGGATGTGAAACCCCGAGACGCCCTCGAGAAGGTCTTCCCGGAACTCTTTTTCCGTCACGCCAAGGCGCGAAAAGGCGGCGCACGGATCATAGATCCCGTGCTCCTGCGTGGAACATTCCGGATTGATGCGAATTCCGTATTCGCGTCCGCGCGCCTTGGCCCGCGGCCCGAATTTCTGAAGCTGCCCGAACGAATTGAAGATAATATGATCGCTTACATGAAGGATCGCGTCGAATTCACGGTCCGTATACGCGGGCGAAAAGACGTGCGTCTCGCCGCCCATTTCCTCACGGCCCAGACGGGCTTCAAAGAGTCCGCTCGCGGCGGTGCCGGCCAGATACTGTCTGATCAACGGATAGAACCGGTACATGGAGAAAGCTTTCTGCGCCAGGAGAATGCGGCAGCAGGTCCGGTCCGAGATGCTTTTCAGAATCTCGAGATTCCGGACAAGGAGCTTCTCGTCCACGGCGTAATAAGGCGTCGGAAGGGCGAAAACATCGAAATCAACGTTCATCATCAGTCCACCAGATCGGGCGCAAAGCTTTCTTTCCAGGGAAGGCCCCATTTGTTGAGTGCATCCATGAACGGATCCGGGTCGAATTCTTCGATGTTATGAACACCGGGCTTCTTCCACGCGCCGTTCATGACGAGCATCGCGCCAATCATGGCAGGTACGCCGGTCGTATAGGAGATCGCCTGGGAACCGACTTCCCGGTAACATTCCTGATGGTCGCATACGTTGTAAATGTAATACGTCTTCGGCTTCCCGTCTTTTACGCCCTGAAAAATGCAGCCGATGTTCGTCTTGCCCTTCGTACGGGGGCCCAGAGATGCCGGATCCGGCAGAACGGCCTTGAGGAATTGCAGGGGGACGATCATCTTGCCGTCGAATTCGATCGGCTCGATTGAGGTCATGCCGACATTCTCGAGACATTTAAGATGTGTAAGATAGCTCTGGCCGAAGGTCATGAAGAAGCGGATCCGCTTGATTCCATTAAGGTTCAGCGCAAGAGACTCGAGTTCTTCGTGATGCAGGAGATACATATCCTTTTCGCCGATCTCCGGGAAATCATAGACGCGCTTGATCTCCATCGGCTCCGTCTCGACCCATTCGCCGTTCTCCCAGTAGCTTCCCTTGGCAGTAACCTCCCGGATATTGATCTCCGGATTGAAGTTCGTCGCAAACGGATACCCGTGATCGCCGGCATTGGCATCGAGAATATCCAGATAATGAATCTCGTCGAAATGGTGTTTCTGGGCGTAGGCCGAGAAGACACCGGTGACACCGGGATCAAAGCCGCTGCCGAGGAGAGCCGTAATACCGGCCTTTTCGAATCTCTCGCGGTATTCCCACTGCCATTTGTACTCGAACTTCGCCGTATCGAGCGGCTCGTAGTTGGCGGTATCGACATAGTCGGTTCCGGTCGCGAGGCAGGCATCCATAATCGTCAGATCCTGATATGGGAGCGCCAGATTGATCACGACATCCGGCTTGTATTCACGGATCAGAGCAATCAGCTCGTCCGTATGGTCCGCGTCGACCTGCGCCGTCGTTATTTTCGTGCGGCCGCCGTCCAGCTTATCTTTAAGCGCGTCGCATTTGGATTTGGTGCGGCTCGCAATACAAATTTCTTCGAAAACATCGCTGTTCTGGCAGCATTTGTGGATGGTTACTGACGCAACACCGCCGCATCCGATAATCAAAGCTCTTCCCATTTTGAAATCCTCCCGTATGAATGATGAAAGCAAAAGCAATATAGCATATATTGCGTCCGGAGTGAACTTTTTCGCGAAACAGCATATACAGGACATTCCGGATATACTTTCCCGCGAAACGGCGGCTGTCAGATATCAGGAATTTCCGTGGCTTGAAGCGGTATCTTGCACTTCTGGCACACTGCCTCTCCGAGACTTTCGAGCGGAGCCATGCGAGCGTTGCATTCATCGCATTTGTGACGGAGCGTAAAATCCGCGTTGTTGTAAACGAGGCGCACGAAAAGCTTCTCTTCGAGATGTCCGCAGCGATTGCAGCGGTACAGAGCCTGTCTGGCTTCGATTGCGGACTGCGGGTGATCGGTATAGAAATGACGCATATCGTCCCCATAGATCCCGCTCTTAATCTGTGCCTTAACCCGTTCGATTTTGTCCTCCGGATTCTTGTCCTCTCCTATTGCTACGACCTTTGTGAATTTGCATTTGGGACAAATAAGCGTAAATACCTGTCTCATACGTTCACTCCCCTTCCCGATAAGAAGTGTTTCTTACTTTTATTGTAAGATATTTTTGTGACCGACTTATGACGGCACATCACGAATTTCCGCGATCACGGGCCTGTTTATATTGCCGTAGTCGATCCGGACATCACAGATATCCTCGGGACGGTAATCGTGTTTATACCGCTGCTGTACGGGAATAAAGAGTTCTTTGTACTTCTTCAGTATCTCCGTGTCGTACTTGTAATCTTCCCTGTCCAGGCCGCGTTTGATCGACTCCAGAAAATCGATTTCGAGAAAGACCTTCGCGTCGAGATATTCCAGAACCGGCTGCCGGAAAAGTATGCTGCCTTCGATCAGCACTACGGTATCCTCGTCCGCATCGTATTCTCTGTGTATATCGTAGGAATCTGCATCCGGATCCAGACAGTTAACCGACACATGAAGGCTCTTGTCCAATCTGAGAGGATCCAGTACGAGGCGTATCAGCTTCCAGTAATTATAGGAATTGAATAAAACCCCTTCGATCGGATCGGGAATCTCGGCTACGACCTCCGGCGGATTTCTGTAATCGCTCATATGGATAATCATCGTCTTTTGCCCCGCCTGACCGAGATACTCGGAAAACCGTTCCGTAAAACGCGGTTCGCCCGCCGCATCAAGTCCTCCGATACCGATCATACGGCAGTTTCTTTTCCGGACAAATTCCCGCAACAGGACCGAAAACACTTCCGCCTCGCGGATTCTGTCGATCATTTCCTCCGCTGTTCCGGCCGAAAAGAGTGCAGGTTCTCCGGTCTCTTCCTCATCTTCCGGTATCTCGTACGATACTTCGACGGCCGCTGCCTGTAAGGCCGGCACCGCCGCTTTGTCAGCACCGGGCCGCACGACGAATACGGTCATATCCTCCGGCTCCGTTAACGATTCAAACAGAGACACTTTATCGGAATCCGAAACCGACGGGAATACGCGGCTGAAAAGAGCGGTCGCCGCCGTTCTCTTCAGCATCGTATGCACAATGTCATCGTCCTTTGCGGAAAACGCGATCAGTTCATACCCGTCGTTTTTCAGATCCAAAAGCCCGTTATAAGCACCGGGATACATTTTGTAATCCCGGTTCGCCTCTTCCGAACCCGATCCCGGAATCTCTCCGGCGGATATTTCCGCGGCGGCCTTAATCAGGGTGCCGTCCAAATCGAAAACCGCTCTATTCATATGCTGCGCTTCACTTTCACCGCTTTAATGTATCGTCTTTAAGGTCCGTTATTTAATAAATGTACCGTCCCTAAGTTCGCGAAAAGCCTGATCGAGCTCCGCTCTCGTATTCATGACAATCGGACCGCCCCATGCGATCGGCTCTTTCTGCGGCGGTCCCATGAAAATAAGGAGCCGCATTCCCTTGTCCGAGGCATGCACATATACTTTATTTCCGTCTCCGAAAAGGACGGCGCGCCTCATATAGATCCGCTCATCCTCTTCTTTGGAGAACCAGCCCTCGCCGGTCATAATATACGCAAAAACCGTGAGCTCCGCTGGTGCGCTGCACTCCCAGTATGATCCCGGTTCCATGTTGACGTCCAGAAAAGTCATCGGTACAAACTCGCCCCGGACCGCTCCGTCGCGGCCGTTTAAAGACCCCGTCAGGATCCGGACGGCCACGCCTTCCTCTTCCGTTACGGGTACGTTCGCGCTCCTGATATCCCGGTATTCCGGAGCGGTCATCTTAAACCGCGCGGGGAGGTTGAGCCACAGCTGGACACCCAGCATGTGTTCGCTTGGGCGCGGCATTTCCTGATGCATAATCCCGCTGCCCGCCGTCATCCACTGGCAGCAGCCGTCGGTAATGACACCCTTGTTGCCCAAACTGTCTTCGTGTTCGATGATACCCTTAACGAGGTAGGTAACGGTCTCGATACCGCGGTGCGGATGCCAGGGAAACCCCTTCTCGTAGTCGGCAGGATTGGTTGAATCAAAGGCGTCGAGCATCAGGAACGGATCAAAATCCTCCGTATCCGGATGACTGATTACCCTGACCAGCTTAACCCCCGCACCGTCATACTGCGTGGTACCCGTCACAATTTTTCGAATCGGTCTTATCTGCATACGATTGAATCCTCCCTTTCGGAATGCCGGATCCCGTTTGGGTCCGGAGGTGAACCGGATCTCTTCTCATGTCGCGGTACACGCTCAACAGCGGTACATAGCCATATTCACGAAGCAGCGAGTAAGGAATCTTCTTATAGTTTAACTTGCGATGGCGTCCGTCGGCAAGATAACGCATCCATTGCTGCAGGTATTGGTCCACCTCCCGGAGGCCCTCCGTGCGGTTTATGAGCGGAAAATACCACCGGCTCCAGGTAAGCTCGTCGTCCTCTCCTCCGGTGCCGAAGAACTTGAACTGGAATTTCCGGATCATTGCGCGCACGGCCCGCTCGGTCGACGCGTTTTTGGACAGCTTCCAGCGATACAGTTTGCGGGCGGACCGGGAGATTTTGCCTTTCATCTTCTTTATGGCCGCGTCCGAAAGACTGACGTTTCCCCTGTCGCAGGAGAGCCCAAGAAACTCCCATTTTTCGCCGGGGCCGGTGATTCTGGTCTTTCCTTCGTTGAGCGAGAGCCCTCTCTTAAGGAGTGCTTCACGGATCTTTTCCATGACGGCCGGTATCTTTTCGGGCGGGCAAAAGAGAACGAGATCGTCGGAATACCGCCCGTATACGGGGACCGTTTCCATCATCTCGCGGTCGAAATCCGACAGATACAGATTCGCGAAAAGCGGTGCCAGCGGCATTCCGGCCATCGCGCCTTTGGCCGTGTCCCGGATCTCCACGCTGTTCTCTATAATTCGGGTGTCGAGAAGAAGACCCTTAAGTGCCGGAACGATCCCGGGTATAGCGGAAAGCCGGTTCTCGAGAACGCCGGCAAGAGATTCGGCCGGTATACTGTTGAAATAATTCGTGATATCCAGCCGGATACAGCCGTATTCCTCGCAGGCATCGTTCATGACCTTGCGAAAAGCGCGGTGAACCGAGAAGCCCGGACGAAACGCGAGACAACAGGGCAAGAGCCCGAGATCCGAACGCGCCAGGCAGTAATGGACGGCTTTTAACATAAGCTGATCTTCGGGAGGGTAAATATAGATCGTCCGCTTCTTTCCGGAACCGAATTTATTGATCCGGCTGCGGGTCGGTATGCCGGGACAAAGTTTCAGAGCGAGGAAAAGTTCCGCCCGATCGAGAACTTCTTCGGGCGTAAGATCTGTATTTGCCTCTTCCTCCGCAATCTCGCATTCGAGATAATCGCGAAGGCCCTCATCCCAGAACTCAGACAGAAATGACATCTCAAATCCTCCGCGGGACAAACAGGGCTGCCATCCGTCCGGGTAAGATAGATGGCAGCCCCCCTTACCCGCTATAGTCCGAAGAATCTTTTGAAATTGCTGTAAGCAATACCGGGTTGAACCTGGAACCTCTGCCTCCAAAGAATAAAAACGGTTCAGGCTTCGCCCATTCAGAGGCACCTTCGTAGCTTCCGATCTGCAGCGGGATTGTTCTAATTATATCACATACGAGAATTTGTAATCCTGATCTCTTCCCATCCGGCTCAAAAAAGCGCCTTTTAGTGCGCTTTTTGAACAAATTTTACAATGTTAAACATTCTTTTCGTGGTTGTTGATTTGTATCTTTTGGTATAATTTGAGTTAATTTAACGGTTATAAATGCATTATCACAGCTGTCAAAAGAATGAACCGGGAGGGTCCGGTACTTGGAGGCAAAAATGTGTTTTGATCTATCCGATAGCAATTTGTACGCATCTGTTGCAGCGACGCACCTTACAGACCGTCAGCTTGTACGCACCATCATGGACAATTCCTTCGACACAATTTATTTTAAGGATCTCAATTCAGTTTTTCTTCTAAACAGCAAGGCGCATGCCAATGAGTTTGGTGTCGACAGTCCCGAGCAATTGATCGGGAAGAGCGACGCGGATTTTTATCCCCCGGTTTTTGCAAACCGGTCGCTTGCGGATGAACAGGAGATCATGCGTTCCGGCAAACCGATTATCGGACGGATCGAGAGGCTCGAGAGGGAAGACGGGCAGGTCACATGGTTTTCCGCATCGAAGTACCCGCTTTATGACGATAACGGCGTACTGGCCGGAACATGGGGCACGTCCAGAAACATCACGGCCCTAAAACAGGCAGAACAGGAGCTCGAACGTGTCAACGGTCAGCTGGCAACAGCGAATGCCAAACTCAAGGAACTGGCGATCGTCGACGAGCTCTCCAGCCTCTACAACCGAAGACATTTCTACGATATTCTGCAGAAGACCGTCAAGAGCTATTCAAGGCTTAAAGAAAAGGGCCGGCTCTCCTATTTTTGTCTGCTTCTGGTCGATATCGACGTTTTCAAGAAAATAAACGATACATACGGTCATCTTGCGGGCGACGCGATGATCCGGAATGTCGCCAAATTTCTGGTCGATCATACACGAAGCTCGGATTACGCATTCCGATACGGCGGAGACGAATTTGCCCTTCTTCTGCCGGACTGCGACCTTGCGGGCGGACATCTTCTGGCCGACCGCCTCCGTGAAAGTCTTCAGAAGAAAGTCTTCACGTATGCCGGTATCGAGATGAATCTTACGATCAGCATCGGAGTCTCTTGCTGTGATGGTTCCGGTGATGCGAAAGACGTTGTTCACGACGCCGACACCATGCTTTATCAGTCCAAGAACTGCGGCAGAAACTGCGTCTGCTAACCGGCGATTCTCCTTTATTGACCATTATTTTCACAATAATAGCTGTTCTGCAGACGTAAAATGCCTGTCCGGATCACCGCATTTCCATCTTTTTATCAGACGATTTGAGAAGTATAATAATCTTATCAAGGGTTGGATCTTCTGATAAAAACGATGGATTGGGGAAAGTAAATGAACAACAAAGGCGTTGTCCGGACGGTTATCGTTGTTCTCGTCTACTTCGCACTCTACGCATCCGCTACGGTTTTTCAATCCGATTTCTGGGGGAATCTACTTTCTCCGATCGGAGCGCTGTTGTCTGCCTCTCTCCTGTTCCTCTCTTTTCGCCGTGCGGACAAATCCGACTTCCTCCGATACATATGGCTTAACTTCTGTATCGCTTCTTTGTTCTGGGCGGCCGCCGATCTGTCGTGGGCCATCAACACGCTGTTCGCGCTTGCTGATCCGTCCGCGGATCCGGTTGCTCTTTTCTGTTACTTCGCAACGAGTCTCTTTCTCGCAATCGGCCTTGTTATTTTCGCGTTAAATACGGCAAAAAAATGGCCCGCGGTACAGCTCCTGACCGATATGGCTGCGGTATCCTCGGCCTGCCTGCTCCTCTTGTGGATTTTCTTTTTTGATAAATCCCTAACCGGCATCGCCGTCGTTTACACGGACGGCTGGTACAGCGCAGCAAGTCTCTTTATTGATCTATTCCTTTTCATCGGCACGGCCGTCTGGTATATGTCCATTCGCCCGTGGAAACTCCCTTTCGTGATGCGTCTTCTCCTGTCTTCCATCGTTTTATATGCCGTTTCCGACATTGTATATTACTATCTGTATTTCAAGAATCTCTATATCCCGAATTCCGTTATCGACGCGCTGTATATGGCGTCTCTTCTGGGACTTGGCGTCGGATCTGTTATGGTTCCGAATGTCTATATCGTCCCGGAACGGCAGAGGAATTTCGTCGACAAAGTCGGTTACATCATTAAAAGTCTGATTCTCCTGCCGCTTCCGCTTCTGGTCTTTCTCTATGAAGGCTTCAATATTCCCGATCTGTTCGTCTGCGGTCTCTTAATTATTTCGCACAATACGATCACCCATTATATTCAGACTTCAAATATGAACAACAGCCTGCTCGAACGCGAAAAAGAGCTTAACGCGGAGCTCGAAAAGAAGATAGACGAACGAACCATCGAGCTGATCGAGAAGAACCGTCAATTGGACTTCCTGTCCAATCAGGATACCGTGACCAGCCTCTATAACCGCCGGTTCTTTCTGCAGGAACTGAATTCCCGGGTGCAGGCAAACGGCAGAGACAAGAGAATCGCTCTTGCCTTCCTGGATTTGGATCGATTCAAGACGATCAACGACACCTACGGACACTTTATCGGAGACAATATTCTGATTGAGCTTGCCAAAAGGCTTACGTCGCTGAATATACCCGATACGATGATCGCCCGCCTGGGCGGCGATGAATTCGTCATCGCTTTTTGGGGAAATCTCCCGTTAAGCTCTGTCGAGAATTCACTCGAAGAAATATCCGCAAAATGTTCGGAACCGATCTTTCTCAGCGAATACATTTTCCAGATAACCACGAGCATCGGATTGTCGGTCTACCCGACCGATGCCGACAGCGCCGACGCACTCTTAAGAAACGCGGACATGGCCATGTATCAGGCCAAGAACGACGGTTATAACAAAATTGTGGTTTTCAGCGACATTCTGAAGCAGAAAAACCGCTGGAAGAACAAGCTTGAAATCTGTCTCAAAAAAGCGGATTTCAACAAGGAATTCATGCTTTACTATCAGCCGCAGTTCTCGATGCCCGATAAAAAAATCATCGGCATGGAGGCCCTGCTCCGATGGAATTGTCCGGGCAAGGGACTCATTGATCCTTCCGAATTTATCCCTCTCGCAGAGGAGATTGACTGGATCATCCGAATCGGAGACTGGGTTATGACCAAGGCCGTCAGGCAGATTGCACAGTGGAACAGAGAATACGATTTGAACCTCAAAATGGCGATCAATGTATCTCCGAAACAGCTTGATCAATCGGGGTTTGCCAATCAGATTCTGTCTGTCATGGCGTTGGAAGGAATCCCCTCGTCCTGGATCGACGTGGAAATTACGGAAGGCGTCGCTATGGAAGGTGTTTTCAAGATCAACAAGATATCCGATGAATTCAAGGATTCCGGCATATCGGTATCGATCGACGATTTCGGAACGGGATACTCTTCCCTTAGCTATCTTAAGATGTTCCCTTTCCGCCGTGTGAAAATTGCGAAGCAATTAATCGACAACATTACCTTTGACCGTTATGACCTCCAAATCGCGCGTTCCATCCTGCTTCTGACCGAATCGATCGGTGTCGACTGCATCGCCGAGGGAGTGGAAACGGAGGAGCAGTTCAATCTCTTAAACGGTCTCGGGTTAAAGCAGATGCAGGGTTTCTTCCTGGGCCGGCCGTGTGCGGCGGAAGAGTTTGAAGACACCTTCCTGAAACCGATCCGTAAAATCGATCATAATCTCTGATAATCGACTTCGTGCCGCATGTATGTGTCTTCAATCGGCGTGAATCCGAATTTCTCGTAGAGCGGACGGCCATCACGACTCGCAACCAGCTCGACATCCGTGACGTTCTGTTCGCGCGCTTCTGCAAGAATCTTTTCGAAAAGCGACGCGGCAAGTCCGTTCCTTCTGTATTCCGGATAGGTAAAGACATTATTGATTGTGGCGAGCCGGCCGTTTGTAACCCTGGTATTCGCGGGTCTTTCCGTAACGGTCATAAAAACAGACGATACGAAACGTTCGTCGTCCTCTGCGATCCACGCAAAAAAATCACGGTTCAGATGATCCTTATAATAACGGGAAAGCTGCAAGCGAAGATGCGACTCAACATCTTCGTCCAGGCAGCCCGTATGATCCGCGAGGAAATCGATCCGGATTGCAATCAGTTTCTCCGTGTCTTCTGCGGCGGCTTTTCGTATACGCATAATCGTTTGCTCCTCTTCTCTTACATCATCCGGTCCGGTTCTGCGGATCGGAATCGTATCGGCCGTATCGCGATCAGGAATCAATGACCACCCGGCCCGGCGCAAAAGGATTCTTGCGGACGGCCAGAGAGTAGAGATACGGGTATTTTCCCTTCAGTACACGCATTTGGTCAAGCCATTCCCCGAACAGGAGCCGGATCGCGCGCTCGATGTCCGTGTTCAGGTGCTTCAGATCGGCCGCGGGCAGATTCTCAAGCGACTCTCTGCTTCTTAGTTCGTCATAGACGTGATACACCGCCCATAACATGTCGGTAAACGCGTCGTGTTCCATCAGATTCGCATTCTCGAAAAGCCTGAGGAGACTGTCCTTCTCCTTTTCGAGAGCGGTGCGAAGAAGATATAGATCATGCCCGCTGATATCGACGCAAACCGGATTGGCGGCAAAGAACGCACGCGAAGCACTGAAGTCCCGGTCGCTCCAATTGATTGAGACCCGAAGCTTCCCGTAAATCGCCTCGCAATCCGCGGGATAATCCCGAAGCGCAAGAAGAATATTGCGTCCGGATTCGGCAAAAAACTCGTTGACTACAATTCCGACCTTCTCCAGCATGGCTTTCTTTTCGCGGCGTACCAGGACCGTATTGATTCCGAGAGTCACAAGAAGGACGTTGATCGGAACAAAGGCCAGATCTTCCAGAAGATAGAACCCCGTCTCCTCGGGTCTTCGGAAAATGAAATACTGGATCAGATACACCAATAGGGACAGAAGGAGCAAAAGAGATATGATAGCGATGGTTTTCAGCCGGTTCTTCATCTTGTGGATACCTCGATTACATCAGTTGGTAGGTGACAACCGCCGTTGTGCCGCTCCCGGTCATAATGTGTACGGGAAGCTTCGTTTGGCCTTCGCTTAGGGTAAAGGTCGCATAGACCCAATTTGTCCCCGCCGGCGCGTCACATGTAAAGGTCTCCGATTCCGTTGACAGCGTAATCGTGTCGCCCCCGACTGCCATAATCTCAAGATAAACCGTTATCTCTTTCTGTGCAAGAAGCGTCGGATCGAAAATGTACAAAGCGGCATTTGCTCCGGGGATTCCGCTGCCGTCTGTTCCGGCAAGGGCGCTGTGAAGAAGGAGACCGGACTCCGAGGGCTTTACGATCCCGTAATACCCGTTGGCGGTTGAGGTAACGGTCGCTCCCGACGCGGGAACCAGCTTATAGAACGCAGCGCTTTCAAACACGGCGTAATCGATCGAATCCGCCGCATTCACGGGATTCTCCGACCAATACTTAGGCGGCATCACCGGGCCGAGCTTCCCGTAATCTCCCAATGATTCGCAGAGATCCTCCAGCGATACCATATACGGCGCGTCACTCATGGCCGTATCCAGCGTGGACAGGATATTGCCGAAATAGAGTCCGTCGCTGACCGTCAGAAGTGTCTGCTCATGATTCAGGATCCGGGCCGCCTCACCCGCGTCTGCTGCCAGTGTCTTTTCGGCGTTGTGGAAATTCAGGTCGTAACCGAAGACATTGTTCGCCGCAATACCGGCGATCAGGCAAACCGCAACGGTATACACCGCCTTTTTCTGAAGTCCGGCGCGCATCAGCCACAGGACGACGGCAATGAATACGATAAAGGCGATCTGCGAAAAGAGTTTCATGTTAAGAGCCGCATCGTCAAAGATGATATAGGACAGGGATAGCGCGTCCACGCAGTAGGTGCGGTTCGACAAAAGCGCGGCGAAAGAAACGCTCGCCGTCATCGCCAGAAGAAAAGCAAGCGATCCGATAAGCTTCAGGTTGATCTTAAATCTTTCCAGCGCCGGCGCGAAAAAGAACATGAGCAGGATCGGCAGATACATAAACACATAGCGGATGTGAATGCGTCCCTGCCAGTAATTGCCGATCGTCTCCTGATCGAAAATGAGAAATGCTGCGGCAAGAACATACCCGCTCAGCGAAAGCAGTGTGAAACGAAGCTTTTTTCTCTGGGATTCGGAGAAAAGCCGGAATCCGGAGGCCGGAACCAGGAGCGGAAAAACACCCATGGCAACCGGCACGAAGAAGAGATAAAGGAGAATTCCCGGGACGGTTCTCTTGATATGATCGAGCGTTAGTGCACTCGATGCGGAAAGATAAAAAGACTTCGCGCTGTAATCGACGCCCCAGAAATACTGATTGACGATACGTGCCGACAGCAGCAGCAAGAGAAATGCGCCGATGAATATTAGGATATAGCGAAGATCCTTATAAAATGCCGTCCGCCCGGAAATGCGGGAGTCCTTTTTTCGAAAGGCAAGAATAAATTCAAAAAGCAGAAGACCGGCAAAGACGATGGGCACAACCGCGGCGACCGCCTTGCACTCCATCAGGAAAAAGGCCGCAAGAGCAGTCGTAAGCGCCCCACGGACCGTGTTGTCCTCTCCGTCATAACGCCGGAATATCCGATAAACGACGTACATGAATAGCGGATACATGACCGCTTCCGACATAATCCGGTTCATGAGAATCATATCCGGCAGGAGGATCGAAACAGCCGTGATTCCCCAGATGATCTTCCTGTCCTCCAAAAAACGCCGCGCTATATGAAAAGTCGGGAATACGGCAAGATTCATGGCGATCGCGTTGAAAAGCTGTATGGAGCGGAACTCCAGTCCGGGCGGCGAAAACGCGTAGATCGGTGAGATCAGAAAGGGATAGAGCAGATTGGTAAACGTAATCGGCTGATTCCGAAAGGACACGCCGTCTCCGCTGATAAGGGATCGTGCGATATTGGAATACAGCAGTTCGTCCGGCATAATAAACGGGTTCGCCGAAGTGACAAGCGCCAGTCCGAACCGCAGGACGACGCCGGAAGCGAACAGAATCATGAGCCATACGAACGTGTTCTTTTTTTGTTCGGCATAGAAATGAAAATGCGACGGTTTCATGCTTAGCTCTCCCTCTGTTCGCAGTGACGATCCGTCCGGGCTTCCGGCGAATCACACGTTCGGAGTTCGTTGATCATTCTTCTTACAACATCATAAATTATACCGTGATTATCGGCCATAGAGAATTTACTTTCTACTTATTTATGTTACATTAATAGTAGATTATTCTCCAACAAGAATACAGATTTCTATAAAGTGAGGGCGTATTTATGGGGCGTATTTCCCGGAACAGCAAGATGATAACCCTTCTCGCAATATTGATCGGTTTAACCGTCGCCGTGAGTGCATGCTCCGGCGGCACAGCTAAAGTTACAGCCGTTACGGGCGCGATTGGCGCAACCGGCGCAACCGGAGCTGCCGGTGCCGATGGCAAAGACGGTACGGACGGCAAGGACGGCGCCCAGGGTATTCCCGGCATAGCGGGCGCCGACGGTGAAGACGGAACCATTGCAGCCAAAGGCGCGACGGGTGCGACCGGTCCTGCCGGAGCGCAGGGAGCAACAGGCGCACAAGGTGTTCAGGGTACTCAGGGTTCGCAGGGGCCAATGGGCTTACAGGGCATTACCGGTGTTACCGGTGCTACCGGTGCTACGGGAGCCGCAGGCGTGACGGGAGCTCAGGGTCTAATCGGCCTTCAGGGTGTCGCCGGCGCAATGGGCGCTACCGGTGCTCAAGGCCTTATGGGGCTTCAGGGATTAACCGGAGCGACAGGCGCGGCAGGTGCCACAGGTGCTCAAGGTATCATGGGACTTCAGGGCGCTGTCGGAGTCACAGGTGCTATGGGCAGCACAGGTGCTACGGGTGCACAAGGCATTCAGGGTATGACAGGAGCCGTCGGTCCGACCGGCTTGACGGGTGCAACGGGCGCAATTGGTGCAATAGGCGCTGCGGGTCCTGTCGGTCCGACAGGTGCGATCGGTTTAACAGGCGCGACAGGTGCAACGGGTGCCGCAGGACCGATGGGTGCTGACGGTGCAACGGGTCCGATGGGTCCGGCGGGAGCTGCCGGTGCCACAGGTGCCACAGGTGCCACAGGTTCAACAGGCGCAACAGGCGCTACAGGTTCACTGACGTCTGCTTATTATTACGCATACTATGCTGGGTCCACCTATACGGCTAACACGGGCGATGCGATTCTGTTCAATCCTTCCCCGTTATCTTCCTCTGTTACCCTTTGGCCGGATAGTTCTTTTGGGATCGAGGTCGCCGGTGTTTACGAAGTCTCATTCAGGATTGCGTTTTCTTCGCCGGCCGCTTCCAAAGTCGGTTTGTATGCGAACGGTGTTCTGATAGACGGAACCGACATTCTGGCAGTAGACTATACTGCCTCCGAAACCGTACTCGTAAGTCTCTCTGCCGGTTCCGATCTTTCCCTCAGATCGATGGACGCGCCATTACAGATCGGCGATTTGGCCACGCCTTCCACAACCGCTCAGATCAGTATCGTCAGGATCGCCTAACGGCTTCCCTTAAATGTGAAAGATCATAGGTTTCTCAAACACACCCGGACTTCAGATTCGATCTGTCGTCCGGGTGTGTTTTTATTGCCCGTCATGAGCCCCGTCCGGGCGGGTACGCGCTCCTGTTTCGAATCCGGATCATGATTTTCGATTCTCTTATATCATTTTCGAATAACAAATCATCGCTTATTGAAAAAGCTCGAAACATCGCTGTTTCTAAAGACTTATTGACTTATGCGCCGGGAAAAAGCTCAATATGTTAAGCGAAGTTTATAATTCCTTGAGAAGTTACCGGGAAAGTCGCATTTTCGAAACAAATTTCGCATTTTGCTTGAAAACGCCACCCCTTTGTGATTATAATTTTGTATCGCTTTTCGTAAGCAGAGAGTCTATCCGAATATTTCGACCCCCTGTCCGGAGGGTTAAATACAATTGGCTGTTTCTTTGCTCACGGATTGAATTCTTTGGGTCTGACAGCAGGAAAATAAGAGCCGCATTTGCACACTTGGAACTTTATAGAGGCGCGTACGCCCCGGAATCAACCGGGACTTCGATTCGAACGGTTCTCATATGCAAATCTCTTATCACTCATGTCGGTTTACCCGTTATAGAAGGAGTGGCTGCTTTGACAAAGTATATTACCAAACGGATATTCTACGCCCTTATCACATTAGCGGTTGTCATTACCCTTACGTTTTTCCTGATGTATCTGATTCCGGGAGGTCCGTTTCTTTCGGAGAAGGCGCCAACCGCTGCGACTACCGCTGCGATTAAGGCGAAATACGGCCTCGATCAGCCCGTTTATATCCAGTTTAAGAATTATGTCGAAAAAGCCATTCAGGGTGACTTCGGTCCTTCTCTGAAGCAGAGAGGGCGCTTCGTCTCCGATATCATCGCATCCAAATTCCCGGTCTCCGCAAGGGTCGGCGGCATTGCCGTACTCGCCGCACTTATTACCGGTATTCCTCTTGGCGCATACTCCGCTCTTCACCACGGGAAATGGGCCGATAAGTTCATCAGCTTTTTCTCGACACTGGGTATTGCAATGCCCTCATTCGTCGTTTCAACTATTTCCGTCATGATCTTTAGTACTTTATTAAGCCTTCTTCCGACATATGGCCTTGATGGTCCGGCGAATTATATCATGCCCGTAATCGCTCTTTCCCTCTATCCGATGGCATATATCGCGCGTCTGATGCGTTCGGGTCTCCTGGATGTTCTGGGTCAGGATTATATGCGGACGGCAAGAGCCAAGGGCCTTTCACCTTCCAAGCAACTTTATAAGCACGGACTGCGCAATGCCATTCTCCCCGTCGTCACATATCTGGGTCCGACCATAGCTTATACACTGACGGGAAGCTTTATCGTTGAGACCATTTTTGTTATTCCCGGCATCGGTAGAGAATTTATCAGTTCCATCCTCAAACGAGACTATCCAATGGTTATGGGTACGACGATTTTCCTCGCGGTACTCATCATCGTGCTCAATGTTATTGTCGATATAGCCTATAAGATTATCGACCCCAGAATCAAATTGCAATAAAAGATGGCAGGTGCAGAAACCGTATGAGTATTAAGAAACCAAATCCGTTAAGCCTACAACCCGATTACTCCATGTTTCTTCCCGCAACCGAGGAAGAGAAGCAGAGCCTCAATGTCATGCGCGAGAGCATCGGCTTCTGGCGCGACGGTGCCCGCCGCCTTAAGAAGAATAAGCTGGCTATGTTTTCTCTCATTGTAATTATTGTGGTTATGATTCTTTCCTTCATCGTACCGGCCTTTTATCCGTACGATTACAAGACGTTTATCGCCGGAAGCGAGAACCTCGCGCCGATGGAATATTCCGCGGAAGAACAGGCGTTGATCGATTCCGGTGTCTCCGTGTTTCCTCATCTCCTGGGAACGGACAGTCTCGGACGCGACCTTACTATCCGGACCATGATGGGCAGCCGGATCTCCCTTCTTGTAGGTCTTATCGCCAGCGCACTGATTATGCTGATCGGATCAACATACGGGGCTATCGCGGGTTATTTCGGCGGTCGCACCGACCAGATTATGATGCGTATCGTCGACTTGATCTATACAGTACCGGACTTGATTATCATCATTCTCCTTGCCACAACTTTGAAATTCCCCCTCCAGGATCTGGCAGACAACAACAAAGCCTTCGCCTGGATCAATGTTCTCGGCGTCGGTCTGATCTGTATTTTCATTGTCTTCGCACTTCTGTACTGGGTCGGAATGGCCCGTATCATCCGTTCACAGATATTGTCCCTTAAAGAGCAGGAATATGTTACCGCCGCCAAGGCATTAGGTGCCAGTCCGGCTAGAATTATTACAAAGCACCTCCTGAAGAACTGCATCGGCATTATTATTGTCACCACCACCCTGCAGATCCCCGCGGCCATTTTTACGGAGAGCTTCTTAAGCTTCGTCGGTCTCGGTGTTTCGGCTCCCATGCCGAGCCTCGGCTCCCTTTCGGCCGACGCGATCGGTGGATTGGCATCTTACCCCTATAGACTTCTGGCTCCGGCCATTATGATCAGCGTGATCATTCTCTCCTTCAACCTGTTCGGCGACGGACTGAGAGATGCATTTGATCCCAAGCTGAAGAAATAAGGAGATCCCAAGATGAGCGAACGATTATTGGAAATCAAGAACGAGCGCCTTTCCTTCTTTACCCCCGCGGGTGAGGTTAAGGCTTTGAATGACGTATCCTTCAGTATGGATCAGGGCGACGTACTCGGCATCGTAGGCGAATCCGGCAGCGGCAAGTCCGTTACTGCCTATTCCATTATGGGTCTGACCGCCGATCCGGGGCGTCTGGTCGGAGGAGAGATCCTCTTCAACGGTCACCGCATCGACCAGATGTCGGAGAAGGAACTTTGCAAGATAAGAGGAAACGAAGTCAGCATCATTTTTCAGGATCCGATGACATCCCTGAATCCTGTTTTCACGATCGGAAATCAGATCTGTGAAGTCCTTCTTCAGCACACGCACTGCACGAAGAAAGAAGCGCGTGCCAAAGCCGCCGAGCTCCTTGCTCTGGTCGGCATCAACGAACCGGAACGACGTCTGAAGCAGTATCCGCACGAATTTTCGGGCGGTATGAGACAGCGTATCATGATCGCGATGGCACTCGCGTGCGAGCCGAAGCTTCTGATCGCCGACGAGCCGACAACCGCTCTCGACGTTACGATTCAGGCTCAGATTCTTGAGCTCATGGTTGAGCTCAAGAATAAGATTGGCATGTCCATCATTATGATAACGCATGACCTGGGTATCGTATCAACGATCTGTGAGAAGATCGCCGTCATGTATGCCGGCAAAATTGTCGAGTACGGAACGATCGACGATATTTTCTACAACACCGCTCACGAATATACGAAGGGCCTTCTGAACAGCATCCCGAAGCTCACCGAGAAAGAGCACGAGAAGCTGATTCCTATTGAGGGTACTCCCGTAGATATGCTCAATCCTCCGAAGGGCTGTCCTTTTGCACCTCGCTGCAAAAGCTGCATGAAGATCTGCCTTGATCAGATGCCGGAATACACCTATCTTTCCGACGTCCATTACAGCGCGTGCTGGCTCCTGCAGAAGAAAGAGATCGAGAAGCTTAAGGAGGGCACAGACATTGAGTAAGCTTGTTGAAGTCAAGAATCTGAAACAATATTTTAACGTAGGAGGAAGCCTTCTTCATCCTCAACACGTGAAGGCAGTCGACGACGTATCCTTCTATATCGAAAAGGGCGAGACCTTAGGTCTTGTCGGCGAATCCGGCTGCGGCAAAACAACAACCGGCCGTACGCTTCTTCGTCTCTATGAACCGACCGGCGGCCAGATCCTCTATGACGGCAAAGACATCACCCATGCCAAAATGCTGCCGTACAGAAGAAAGATGCAGATTGTTTTCCAGGATCCCTACGCTTCTCTTGATCCCCGTATGACGGTCGGCGACATCGTCGGTGAACCGATCGACATTCATAAGCTGGCGAAGACCAAAGAGGAACGCAAGGACAAGATTATTGCGATGCTTGAGCGCGTCGGCCTCAACAGCGAGCACGCCAACCGTTATCCCCACGAATTCTCCGGCGGACAGCGTCAGCGTGTCGGTATTGCGCGTGCGCTTGCGGTCGATCCCGAGTTCATCGTCTGTGACGAGCCGATTTCGGCTCTTGATGTGTCGATTCAGGCACAGGTTATTAACATGTTTGAGCAGCTGCAGGACGATATGGGGCTGACCTATCTCTTTATCGCGCACGACCTTTCTGTGGTTAAGCATATCAGCGACCGGATCGGCGTTATGTATTTGGGCAAGCTCGTAGAGCTCGCGGACAGCTATGAACTTACTTTCCACAACGTGCATCCGTATACACGCTCCCTTATCTCGGCCATTCCGATTCCCGATCCGAAGCTGAACCGTGAGCGTCAGAGAATTATTTTGGAAGGCGATGTACCGAGCCCCTTAAATCCGCCGTCCGGCTGCAATTTCCGTACTCGCTGTCCGTATGCGACGGCAATCTGCGCGGAGCAGGAACCGGAGTTCAAGGAAGTCGGTCCGAACCATTTCTGCGCCTGCCACAATCTTTCATCCGTGCCGCAGAATTAATTATCTGCACCATCTGTTATTGTGCTTTACGGCGTCTTGCTTCCTGCAGGGCGCCGCTTTTTGTAGTACAATATATGAAATTGTATGAGGGGAGATTCCCGAGGGCTTATATAGGCAAGCGGCATGCCATGTGCTGCTGAGCTTCCTATAGCATTGGGGAAAGTGAAAGCTAATTATTCGATTTGCGAAAATAAAAAAGCACCATCTGCAAACCCTGGGGATGGGAAGTCTGTCTTTTCTGATTCCAGTCTCTCTCATGCTGCTGACACTGTTTTCTGTCGGAATTCATCCATTCGGCGACAAGGGCTTCATTCTGGTCGACGGCAAGCTTCAGTACGTCTCTTTCTTTTCAGAGTATATCCGGCAAATCAAGGCATTTGAGCTGCCTCTCTTCTCCCGTTTTTTTGGTTTTGGTCTGAATTTTTACGGAACCTGGGCGAATTATTTGTCGAGCCCGATAAACCTTCTGCTGCTGTTTTTTTCGAAAACGCATATTCTGGATGGAATCGTCACGGTTTTCCTGACCAAAGTCGGTTTATGCGGAATCACGTTCTATATCTATGCCCGTCGCATCCTGTCTTCTGAACCATGGAAGGCTCTCTTATTCTCTACATCATATGCTTTATGCGGATTTGTTTTGTACTATTCGGATAATTTGCAGTGGCTTGACGGGGTAATCTGGCTTCCGATCCTGATCATTGGACTTGAGACGTTATACAAGAAAGGCCGCTGCGGATTCTATCCGTTTATCGTTGCCATTTTGGTTGTATCCAATTTCTACATCTCGGTTCTGACAGGTGTTTTTTGTCTTTTATATTGTATTTATATGGTTTTCCGCGAGCCGAACAATCCGATCCGGGGTTATAAACGAAATTTTCTCATCAAGGCCGGCTGGAATTCTTTACTGGGTATCGGGATGGCAGCCTTCCTTCTTCTGCCGGTTTATCTGCAGCTGAAGAGCCAGATGAACCTGACCGGACAGGGACTCCCTGATACCTGGTACACCGTAAACCCGTTCGGAACAATTGGAGGGTTATTTATCGGAAGACCGGACAGCTTAATAGACTCAAGCTATCCTAAACTGTATGCCGGGCTTCTGCCGGTGACAATTGTGCCGTTCTATTTTCTTTCGTCCGGAATTAAGAGGCGCGAGAAACTGTCCACAGGGATTTTTCTGCTGCTGGTATTTATATCCTTTCACATTTCCATTCTGGCTTTCCTCTGGCAAGGTATGGATTATGTCGGCTGGTTCCCGTACCGGTACAGTTTTGTGTTTGATTTCCTGCTTCTTACCATTGCCGCCAAAGCCATGAATCTGCCGCGGGAAGAATTGCAGGGTCATAAGAAATTTCGGATCGGATATTTCATAGTCATTGCAGCCGTTTGTGTTTTATCAATTGTAGACTTCAGCCGGCAGGATAATCTCTGTCTGCTCCTTCTGACAGCCAATCTCTTATTCTTCCTGGTATGGAACTATTTTCTGCAGAAGCCCAATTCATCCAGAATTCTTATTATCCTCGTTCTCTGTGCAGAACTCCTGATCAATGCAAATGTCGTGTTTAAAGTGCTGAACGCAAACGCAGGATACGTTCCTTCCGAGAACTGGACCGCCTCCTGTCAGTCCGTGGAAAAGCTTATTGAAGAAAATAATCTGCGTGAGCAACCGGGGAGAACCTCCATAGCACTGCAAACCATCTCCGGAAACGACCCTCTGCTTTTTACCCTGGAAGGCATAGATTACTATTCCTCGGCAGGGAATATTCATTTGTCAAACACGTTCAATCAGCTTGGGTACGACAGATACATTTCGGATGGCTACGAAATCTCTGACAACGGAGGAACCTTATTGTCGAACAGTCTATTAGGGGTTTCTTCTGTGATTGTTGAAAAGACCTCGCTTGAAGAAGCAGCATATCCCCCTCTTCCCTTCCCGGCAAGACACCTTCTTCGAAGCGATAGAATAGGTGAATTGATTATCTATAAAAACCCGCTGGCTTTATCCGGTTCCTATCTGGTTAGTAAAGACATTCTGTCCTTTTCCATGGAAGAACAGCAAGGGAATCCGTTTGTTATAACCGATCAGCTGCTGTCGGCCATGCGGGGAGAATCCTTAAGCACTTACGAAGATGTACCGGTATCCATAACAGCTTCCAATGCGGAAATGAAAGAAACCACAGCCGGCGATCGGATTTATGAGATACAGAATCTAGAGGACAAGGCATCCGTTTCTCTAAATTTCACAGGAAAGGGCGAACAAGTTCCTCTCTACCTATATCTGAATTATGATCTCTTGGATCAGCTGCCTGATGTTTCGGGTCTTGCGGTTCATGTTGTTTTCGGAGGTAAAACGCTGGAAATAAAGAAAGCGGATCTGCAGACGTTTCCGTTTCTCTTGTCCTTGGGGTCATTCCCTGCGGGAGAACCTGTTGCCGTTGAATTGGAAGTGAAGGGGCAGAACCTTGCGATCTGGGATCTTCGTGTCGCGGCTCAGAATGCGGATGTTGTAAAAGACGCACTGGCGCCTTTAAGGGATAACTCGTTTGATTTGTCATGGATTTCATCCAGCGATTTGAGAATTACCGGGCGCGCAGAGCAGGACGGCGTGATTTTTATTTCTGTTCCGTATGATACAGGCTGGTATGCGACGCTAAACGGCAAACCGGTTTCGATTCACAAAGTTGCCGGTGCATTCATGGGAATCGAGGTAAAAGCAGGTGACAACACTGTATCCCTCAGTTACTTTCCTGTCGGACTGAAGCCCGGTATCTACATCACCTTATCCTGCGCAGCTGCAGCGATCCTCCAAACAATCATTAGCGAGAGAAGGAAGCGGCCGATTAAGAGGACTGAGTAGACGCGTATGAGATAAATATGCTTTCCCGAACCATTTCTGCGCCTGCCACAATCTTTCGTCCGTACCGCAGAATTAAGTATCTTTTACATCTATTTTTTGTGCAATCCGGCGCCTCTTTTCCTGCAAGGCGTTGATTTCTTGTTAATATTGAACAATAATCTGCTTAAATGACAATATAAAATTGTTGCTGAAAATCCCTCCAGCGCATATAATTAGATTTATGTAAAATGCGTTTACATACGACATTCCTGAAAGGGGGATCTACAAATGAAGAAATTAGCCCTGTTACTTTCACTTATCATGATGGCATCTGTTTTTACCGTCGCTTGTTCCAACAGCAAAACCGGTACCGACCTTTCCGTAAACGTTGGATCAGATCCCGACACGATCGACCCCGCACTCAACTCTTCCGTTGACGGCGCCACGATGATCATCCATGCTTTCGAGGGTCTTTACACTCTCGACAAAGAGGGTGTTCCGGTTCCCGGTCAGGCTGAATCCGTAGCGATCAGCGATGACGGACTTACCTACACATTTACTCTCCGCGATGGTCTTAAGTGGAGCGACGGTTCCGCCCTTACCGCCGAAGATTTTGTCTATTCCTGGAACCGCGCCATTGCTCCGGAAACGGCTGCGGACTATTCCTATATGTTCGAGGCGATCGCCGGTTTTGCCGACGGTAAGCTCGATGTTACGGCTACCGATGCCAAGACGCTTGTCGTCAAGCTCACCGCCGTCACACCGTATTTCCTTGAACTCACCGCTTTCCCGACCTTCTCACCTGTGAAGAAGGACATCGTTGAGGCCAATCCGGAAGGATGGGCAATTGATGTCAAGACATATATCGGCAACGGCCCCTACAAGATGATTGAGTGGGTACCGGGCTCGTACATTAAGTATGAGAAGAACAAGAACTATTGGAATTATAAGGCTCTCGGACCGAATACCATTAAGTTTGTTCTGATGTCCGACGACGTCGCGATCCTGAATGCTTTCCAGAACGGCGATATTGCCTTTGCGGATTCTATGCCGAATGACGAGATCGCAGCTTGGGAAGACAAGCCCGAATACCACAAGCAGGGTCAGCTCGGCACATATTATGTCAGCTACAACACGACAAGAGCGCCTCTCGACAATCCTCTTGTCCGCGAAGCTCTGACACTTGCCGTAGACCGTGACTTCATTGCCGTCAATATCGGCCAGGCCGGACAGGTTCCTGCCGGTGCTTATGTTGCTATCGGACTTACCGATGCGGATCCCGCGAAGGAGTTCCGTACGGTCGGCGGAGACTACTATGATCCGACCAAGGCCGCCAACGAAGCCAACCTCCAGAAGGCCAAAGATCTTCTTGCCGAAGCGGGCTATCCGAACGGCGAAGGTTTCCCGACCATGGAATACCTCTACAATGATGGAACCGGACACCAGCAGATCGGCGAAGCTCTCCAGAGCATGTGGGCCAAGATCGGCGTCAACGTCAATCTTGTTTCTCAGGACTGGGCTACCTTCCTTAACTCCCGTAAGAACGGCGATTATGACATCGCAAGAAACGGCTGGCTCGGCGATTACAATGACCCGATCTCTTTCCTTGATATGTGGATCACCGGCGGAGGCAACAACGACGCGCAGTGGAGCAATACGGAGTATGATGCTCTGATCTCTCAGATTAAGACCAGCTCTGATGCAGCTGAGAGAATGAAGCTCATGCATCAGGCCGAGGACATTCTCTTTGATGAGTGGGTTCTCTGCCCGATCTACTACTACGTTGATATCTTCCTTCAGGACACGAACCTTGAAGGTGCATGGTCTTCTCCTCTTGGCTACAAGTATTTCATGTATGCCACAATGAAGGCTTAAGAACTGACAAATTCTCTTAATAGCATGACATAAGATAAGAGGCTGCCGTACAATGAACGTAATGTTCGTACGGCAGCTTTTTTCACAAAGGGGAGGTATACGTATTATGACAGCACAACTGAGATACGGTATGGTAGGCGGCGGACCCGACTCGATGGTCGGCCCTTTGCATAGGAAAGCGATAACTCTGGACGGCAGTGCCGTCCTGGCGGCGGGTGCTTTTTCGGGCACATACGAGAAAACGGTCGCGACCGGTCTGTCCCTGGGACTTCCGGAAGACCGGTGCTATCATGACTATCACGAGATGGCAGCCTTAGAGGCAGCCCGGCCGGACGGCATTGACTTCGCAGTCGTCGTCACTCCGAACAATACGCATTATCCGATCTGCAGGGCTTTTCTCGAAGCCGGCATTCATGTCGTCTGCGACAAGCCGCTTGCCCTTACATCGGAAGAATGCCTTGAACTAAAGCGCCTCTCCGAAGAGAAACATCTTCTCTTCATGGTGACATACACATATATGGGCAACGTTACGGTTAAGCACGCGCGGGAGATCATAGCGGCGGGCGAGATCGGCGATATCCATACGGTCATGGCGGAATACCCGCAGAGCTGGCTCGCACGTCCCGAAGACATCGGCGGCAAGCAGGGCGCGTGGCGCCAGAATCCGAAAATCGGAGGGCGCACCAACGCACTCGGAGACATCGGAACACACATCGAATATCTGACGGGCTATATGACCGGGCTTAAGATCCGTACGCTTCTCGCAAAGATGGACAGGGCGGTTCCCGGACGCGTTCTCGACGACAGCGACTTTGTCATGGTCCGTTATGACAACGGTGCCACAGGCATATATTGGGCTTCCCAGGCCGCGATCGGACATACGAACGGCCTTCGTATCCGCATCTATGGTTCTTCCGGCTCCGTTATGTGGTACCAGGAGAACTCCGAGGTTCTGACGGTCGCAAGGATTGACGGAAGCATGACGGATATCCGGCGCGGAACCGCGTCGATCGCACCGAATGCGGCAAAATACTCACGGCTTCCCGCAGGACATCCCGAGGGATGGCTCGAGGCACTTGCCAATCTCTACAAAAGCTACGCGTCGTGTCTTCATGCCGTTATGGCCGGTACGTTCACGCCCGACATGATCGAATACCCCACCGCGGAGGACGGAATCAGCGGCCTTCGCTTCATTGAGGCCTGCCTTAAGAGCAATGAGGCGAACAATACATGGGTAAACTTTTGAACAATCCTTGAATTCCTCAAAAATCACCTGTTCTCGGCGCTTTTTAGTGTATAATCGAAAATGTTCACCTGTTCATCCGAACAGATTTTCACACATAAGAGTACCGGAAGAGCCGGAAGATAAAGGAGCTCTCAATTTTATATGGAATGTAATCACAAAGCAAAGTTCAAGTTCAAGATGCTGTTTTCGCGCAACGTATCCTATATATGCAGGAACTGCGGCGCCGAACTGGAATTCACCCCTGTCTTCGCCAAAGTTAATAAGGCCGTCAATTTTCTGTTCGTCGCAGGTCTTATCTTCTTCGCCTTTACCCAATCCGGTACGAGCGACAATTCTTCGTCCAGGCTGATCATATACCTCCTGGTCATGACCGGGTTGGTCGTGTTTTACATGCTTGTACAGTTTTTTATGATTTCATTCGGAATGTATCAGGAGAAGGCCTTGCCTCCCCCCGAGGCCCCGGAAGTGACGGACACCACGGATGTGCACGAGGCTGAGAAGCCGGTTTACACGAAAGAGCAGCAGGAGATTATCGATCTCTACGCGTATTATGAGAAGAAGAACCGGGATGAGACCGAAGCTTCCTCCGGAGCGGAATCGATTCCGGCACCGGTTCCCGAAGAAGACCTGTGTACGAATCACGAACCCTTGAAGAACTGGCGTACGTATATGCCGGGCGCCAACGACTTCGTCTGTGCCAACTGCGGCAAGACCATAACCTTTGTGCCGGAGCAAAAGAGACGGCTCAATACGATCCTTCTGGCCTTTGCCATCATGGTCATGCTGGGAAGTTTCTACATCCCGGATGTTGTGTTATGGCAGCTGGCCATACTTGGTGTCGTTACCCTCGCAATCTGCACACTCATCCAGTACCTCTTCGTGAAAAAGGGCCGGTTCGAGCGAAAGGATGAGACTTCGAGAAGATAATGCCCTGACACGTAACGCATGATCTAACTCGTTCACCGTTACCGACTATTAAGAATCCCGGCGAGACATCTGTCTCGCCGGGATTCTTTGTTCTTGATGGTTCCGAGCTTAAGGATTCGTTATCGCACCGGAATCTTCTTGTCCAGGGCCTCAAAAGCCTCTTCCGGGCTCCCGATCTTAAGGACCAGTTTCTCCATCGGGCACATATCCGTGCCGTCGCGATTGATCACATAGGGAACGAGCTTGTCGTAGACGACCTCGATCCCGGAATCCTTAAGTACATTCAGCGCGTGACTGCTGATGACTTTGGTATAGAGTGCCTTGATCCTGCCGTACATCAGGAGAAGTGCCGCGGCCTTGCCGATAACTTTATCCGCGACAACCCCGTCTTCCAAGGCATTCGGGTCTTCCCTCAGCAGATCAAGAATGGGTGCTACGCCCCTCATCTCGGACGAGAATGTCTTCCCGCCCCGTATCATGACGAAGGTCGCACTTGATTCAGTCAGGCCTTTTTTCGCCTGTTCCAATAAATCCATTCAGAAGTCCGCCTTTCCTTAGTGCATAGATGATCGGGGGAATGATCGCAAACTGGATAACAATGCCGACGGCTCCCGTCACAACGGCCGCGATCGCCGCACCGGCGCCGACTCCCTTAATGCCAAACAGATTTCCGGCGATGACCAGGGAAAGCGCATAGACCAGCCGTCCGGCCAGCATGGCCAGGAGAAGGCTGATATAGGTTCCCAGACGTATCCGGTACAACTTCAAAGTCTGATAGCATAAGCCGCTCACGAGGCCGTACGCCGCAAGCTCGAGAATCATGAACGGCAGCCGCTCGAGAGACGGCATTCCGGTCATGAAGAAGCTTAAGACGGGAGAAACAGCCCCGATGATGAGACCGAAGACGGGACCCAGGACGAATCCGCCCAGAAGGACCGGAATGTGCATGGGAAGAAAGACATTGCCGGCCTGTACAATCCCCGTCAGATGGAATAGCTGCGGAAGAAGGAGCGAGAGCGCGACAAAAAGCGCACCGACGGTAATTCTTCTTGTCAAATGGTATTGTACCCGCGGGAGTGTCTGCTCAGTCATTTGTCCTTACCGGCGAAAACGGTATCCATCTCGACCTGAACCGCCTCCAAATCCTTTCTGATGTTGATTTTCTGCGGACACTTCGTCTCGCAGATACCGCACTTCACACAATTCTTCGGCTGGGTAGCAGCGGTGATGTCATGCTCCCATGTCCAGTACACGTTGCCCGCATTCCTGAAAACGCCGTATGTGTTCCAGAGCGAAAAACTTCCGGGTATGTCGACGCCTGCGGGACACGGCATACAGTACCGGCAGCCGGTACAGCCGTTGTTTACCCTCTTGTTCAGCATCTCTGTCACTTCGGCGACCGCCGTCTGCTCTTCTGTGTTTAAGGGTGTGAAGGGACTGAAAGTATGAATGTTATCCAGGACCTGCTCCATATTGGACATGCCGCTCAGGATAACCTTTGCATTCGGGAGCGTTCCGACCCAGCGCAGAGCCCACGAGGCCGTCGACTTGTCGGGATGTATCTTCTTAAATACATCCGTGATCTCGTCGGGGTAATTCGCAAGATTGCTTCCCTTAACCGGCTCCATAATGACGAGCGGTATACCGAGCTTCGTCGCAATCTCGTAACCCTTCATACCGGCCTGCTCTTCGATGTCTTTATAGTTCAGCTGAATCTGGCAGAAATCCCACTTCCGGTAAGTGACAATCTCCTCAAAGGCCGAATACTCGTCGTGAAACGAGAATCCGAAGTAACGGATACGCCCCTCGGCCTTAAGCTCCTCGCAAACCTCCAATACACCCAGCGAGAGCATTTTCCGCCACGAGTCGCGGCTCAGGGCATGGAGCAGGAAGAAATCGACATAGTCTTTGTCGAGCCGCTTCAATTGTTCCGTGAAGATCCGCCGCACGTCTTCTTTCTTGTTGACGAGCCAGCAGGGAAGTTTGGTCGCAAGATAGTAGGAGCTTCTGTCGTACTTGTTGAGTGCGCGTCCGACAAACGGTTCGCTGTCGCCGTTATGGTACGGATAGGCAGTGTCAAAATAATTGACGCCATTCCGGTATGCCTCGTCCAGCATTTTCTCCGATTCCGCTTCGTCGATATTACCGTTCTTAAGTGTGGGAAAACGCATGCAGCCAAAACCCAAAAGGGACGTCTTTATCCCGAGTTGATCGAATTCTCTGTATTCCATATAAACCTCCTGATTTTTGTGAACGTTAGAGCTTTCATTTGCAATACTATTATTGTAAAGACTTAAACCGCACTTTCGTCAAGTACTTTTCCCCTCGAAAAGATACCGGTAATAATCCTTGTCGATGATCAGCGCCGAGTACTTGAACTTGTCATTCACGGCGCGGATCAGGCTCTTGATCTCTTCATCCGGCAAAGTCTCGCCGGTGAGCATCGTAACCTCCTGGCTGGAGGCGTTAAACATGATCTTGTCTGTGATGAAGCTGTGATCCTGGAAAATGACCGTCGGGCTTGTCTCCGACAGAATATCCGTTCCCATGTAAAGCCTCGAGTCGTATGTGAGACCGAAAAGATTCGCGAGCGTCGGGGCGATGTCCAGACTCGAGCAGCTCTTATCGACAACGACGGGCTCCGTCATGTCTCCCGACCAGAGAATAAATGCGCTCTTGTACATTTCAAATGTCTTCTCCAGATCGTGACCGGCCAATTCGTCGAACTCGTCCGAAGTCAGACCGTAGGGATAATGGTCCGCACTGATGGCGATGACCGTGTTCTCAAGCTGTCCCGCCGCCTCGAGCTGTGTGAGAAGATTTTCGAGCGCGAGATCAAGTTCCTTCTGGCAGGCCAGATACGCCTGCACATGCGAAGAATAGGGAAGATCCTTGACCAGATCCTGATTCTTGACCGAGATGTAGTTGCCGCTGAAATTATACTCGAGATGTCCGCTCACGCTCATGTAATATACGTGAAAAGGAGCGTCGTTCACATACTCGGGAACCGTCAGCTGCATCATCTCCAGATCCGATTCGGGCCATGTCACCTTGACGTCGAGTCCGTTCCCGACGCCCTTATAGTCATACCCCATCGTCGGATAGGACTGGTCACGGTTATAGTAGGTATAGGTGTGGTCATGATAGGCCTTCGTCACATAGCCAAGATCCGCGAACTGGTTTCCGAATGCGAAAGGCATAAGGTTATCCGCGATTTTGGTGTAGCTCCAGACGCCCGCCTTCGGAATCAGACCGGTCGTCGCGACATATTCGCCGTCCGAAGTCGATACGCCCCAGATCGGTGTATAGAAATTGTTAAAGACAAATCCACTGGTCGCCAGTTTATAAAGCGTCGGGGTCCGCTCGGGATCGATCACGTATTTCGAGAAGCCCTCCGCTGTAATCAGGATCAGGTTCTTCCCTTCAAACATACCGGTATATTCGTTCGTGAGGGTTGCTTCTCTTGTCGAAAAGTATTCGTTCATTTCCAGTAGAGTCTCGTCCGTCTCATCCGCCGGGAAGTCAATATTCATAATATTCGGCGCGTACGGTGTAGGTGTCGGAGACGGCGTCGGCGAAGCGGCTGCGTCGGCTCCTGTCTCGTTTGCGGCGGGAGTCATCTCCGGCTCGTTCGCGTCAGCGGCTGTCTCCCCTGCAGTCGTTCCGGCAGCGGCCGCCTTCTCGATGATCTTGATCTGGTCTAAGTCGATGTCCGCCTCGTCATTCGACTTAAGATTCAGAACATTGTATTTCAGATCGAGGTTCATGGTCGTAATGAGTCCGAAATCGGAAAGGGATTTCTCCTGCACAAAAGAATTCAGGAACAGATACCGCGGGCTTAAGGCTCCGTCCTTATCCGTCAGCACAGCCGCCGTCGTCCCTGCGCCGATCACGAGGAAGGCGGACAGAAGAATCGCCGGGATTCTTCGCATGTATTTGATTTCCCGGAGAAAAATTCTCTGGAAAATCAGGAGGAGCACCAGCGGCAGGAGAAAAAGCAGAATCCATCCCGCATTGTCCCTGATCTTGCCAAAGAGTATATCCGCAAAGGCGGCCGCTTTCCCCGCACCTTTCAGCGACTGGACAAAATACAGCGTGGAGAAGATCCGGTTATAGAGAAACTGCGTCAGGTAGAGAAGAGTGACGAGCCCTGTAAGAACACACGCTATGGCATATTGCACGCGCCGGAAAGGAAATAGCATGGATACCGTCATGATCAGAGCGGCGGCCGCCAGAGAGAATCCGACGTCGTATAAACTCATACGGTAACGAAGAAGCAGCGAGAAAAGAAGCTCCGTATACAGGATGCTGACCGGTACGGCAAGATAGGCCGCAATCTGTAAGATGAGTCCCTTTGACTTTTTCTTTTCTTCTCCCATATCTCCTGCTTCTTTCCTTTTTTCTACATATTATAGCAAATCAGCGCCGTTTTCCTCTTATTCTCCGCCATAGTATTGGAGGAAATACTTGTTCTTCATCAGGAGATCGTACTGAAACGCCCTGTACTCATCCACGTATCCTGTCAGGCTGCTTCCGGCGACTTCCTTCGCGCTGCTGTACGTATTGCCTTCCGCATCGACGACGCCGGCCTGAGAAAAACAAGGGATCACTTCTCTTAACCGGTCTGTGTAGGTGAACCAGGGACCGGCATCCGTTCCGATCTGTTCAAGCACAAAGCCGCCGAGATAATTCGCGCTGATCGTATTCTCCCCCGGCGTGAGCCCCGCGTCATAATTGGCCCAGATCAGATACGGCGTACAGTACTTTTCGAGCTCCCTGCCGGCTACCCCGTCGTAGAAATCGTTGCCGAGTGCCGGCGCATGATCGCCGAAAAAGACGACCACGGTCTTCTCATCCGAACTCCGGAGAGACTCGATCAGGTACTTCAATTCTTCGTCGGACTGACGGATGAGGTTCATATAGTTATCGAGTTCCGTACTGTTGTAGGCATCCGAATGAAGTCCGTACACCGCTTCCGTTCCCGTCGTCGTATAGGGCAGATGATTCTGTATCGTCACGGCAAATGTGAAGGTCGGTCCCGCTTCTTCCTGTATGCGATTTAAGATCACATCGTAGACGGCACGGTCTGTCGTCCAGTCACGGTTCCTGTCCTCAACCGCAAACCCGTTTTCGCTGATAAACGTATCGAATCCGAAATACTTGTATACCTTGTCGCGGTTCCAGAAGGTCGGATTGTTCGGATGAATCGCCTCCGCGGAATATCCGTCGGCCTTGAGGACCGTGGCCAGCGAGACCGTGTTCTGATGCACATATTGCTGGTACGGAAATGCTCCCGCCTGATAGAAATAATCGGAGAAGCCCGTCAGCACCTCAAACTCGGTGTTGCAGGTACCGCCGCCCAATATCGGGACGACGATGAAGCCGCTCTCCGATTCGCTCTTAAGAGAATCAAAATAAGGCATGACGTCAATATCTCTGAAGGAATCATCCAGTTCCCGTAGATCATAGAAGGACTCGTTCATGATGAAGATGATATTGTCCGGCTTTTGTCCCGTGCCCGGGGTCTCTTCCGGCGTATCGAGCTTGACCGTAAGCGCGGAATTCAGGATGGTTCCGTCGATCATTTTCTCGCTGTAAGCCGACGGTGCATCCATCGACAGCACATCCGAATTCATGAGAAAGGACATGAAGAAACCGTTGACCGACGCGTTCACAGAGGGCGCCCAGTTCAGATTCGTGATACCCGCCCGCTCGCTTAAAAAGGCGTGATTGGTATACACCAGAGGAAAACTGATAACGAGAAGAACGGAGGCACCGATCGATGTCAAAATGCGTACGGAGGGCCGCGGAATCGTCTTCGTCATGAGTTTATGCACGAGATGGGCGATCAGAATCAGCGCGTAGAAAACAATCAGAAGCTCATTTCGGATACGAAATACAAAATTCGGACCGAAGACGATACCCAGAGCCTCGGATGACGCAAAGAAATCGGTCGGTATGAATGCATCCCCGCGGATTCGCAGCTTGAAAAACTCGATCAGCGCAAAGACGAACATCAGGACCTGACACGTGACAAGTCCCCAAAGCGGTCTGCCCGTAGCAAACGTCACGGCGATGTAGAGCAAGAGAAACGCTGTAAGCGTCAGCAGATCCGGCCAGGTATTTTTATAGATGTTTTCGAAAAGCATAAATGTCTTGACGAGATAAAGAGAGCCGGCAAGTGCGATCCCTCCGATCGACGTATTGATGACAATATCGGCCGCGCGGTTCTTAAGAGCAGGTCTCCTGAACGGAACAAATAATGCTGTGCCGATCAGCGCGTATAGACAGATCACTATGCCCAGATTCAGCCGGTCATATGAGACGCCGCTTACCGCAGCCCCGATGCAGCCGGTAATTTCGCTCTGCCTCTCCCCGCCTTCCTTTGTTGCCGCCCCGAAATCGGCATACGAAGACTGTACATTATCCGCGGAGGGCGCCCACACCGCCGGCGCGTTATACTCCGTCGTGTCGATTCCTTCGACCGATATGTAGAAGACCGTGCCTGCCTTCACCGCCTCGACCGGTTCGGCCAGCGTGAAGCGCAGAAAGGAGTTCTGCTTAATGGTATTGACGACGACATCCTGGGTGAAGATTTCCCTTCTATCCCCGTCCAGCAGCGATACGCGGATCCGGGAGGTTTGGGTATTATAATCGTCCCATAGATAATGCGTAAAAAAGACTTCAAAGGAGGATATTTTCTCCATGTCCTTCAAGAATTTGACCGGCTGTTCATAGGTCTCGCCCGCAAGAATCTGCGTATTTTCGGGGGCAAATCCCATATCGGCCGATGAGCTTCTGAAGGATGTGTTGAAGCTTCCGAGGTAGAAGAGAAACGGTATAATCAGCATGACAAAGAGACCGGACTTTACAATCAGGAGGGTTTTGGAAGGCTTTCTTTTGTCGCTTTTCTTTTTACTCACTTGTTTTTTCCCTGGCACGATGCCGTTTTCTATTATCATAGACTGCGGACATACGAAACGCAAACCGCACTGTTCACGCGAAAAAGGACGCCTTCCGCAACAGAAGACGTCCCACTAAAAAAACAATCGGGATCCTTTGGGATTCATGCCGGCCGATAAGCCTTAAGGGATGGTCGCGGGGAACAGCCCGGCCACTCGCTCTATGACCCTGTCCCGGAGTACTGGCGCGCACCGCGCATCCAGAACTTGTACGCGGCATAGAAGAACAGGATCGCCGCGACGGGCGTCAGGTACGTAACGGGCGACACGCTCTCCGGCCTCAGGAAATAGAGACTCGGATAGAAAGCCATGAAGCCGATCGGAATCAGAATCGAGAACACCAGCTGAAACGCCCGATTAAAGATCGTCATCGGATACGCCGCATACTCCTTGAATTTGAATAGGAAGACCATCACCATGCCCGAATTGATGATCCAGAAGCCTGTCGCTGCGGCGGCCGTCATCATCGCGATCATGATGAGCGATGCCGAGAAAAGAAGCACAAGAAGCATCAGGATGTTTCCCGCCGTGACGGGAATCGACAGATTGTTCCATGAATAGACAAGGAGAACAATGCCGAAAACCATCTGGCCGATTCCTTTCAGGTCAATCTCCTCCGAGACAAAGTAGAAGAACAGATTGATCGGACGGAAGCAGTACTTTACGAAGTCCCCGCTTCTGAGCTGGAAGCGAAGGCCCCAGTTGTTGTCGAAGAAGATCTGCGACGCGGAGAGCGCTACCAGTGAAAAGGAGTAGAGGAACATCGTCTCCGAGAAGTGCCAGCCGTTGATCGACGGAAAGGTATGAAAGATCAGCCAGAACGAGAGAAAGCCGGCGAGATTCGTCGCGATCATCCCGAACGTCGAGATCAGGAAATCAGCGCGGTACGACATCTTGCTCTTGATCGACTGCGTAACAATCATCGCGTAAATACGCGGGTAGAAAAAGAAATCTCTTTTGACCTTGGTATTACCGGTATCCATGTGTCCCTCCTTAACCGCCGTTGACGGTGATGATTTTCGAGGACCGCCGGAAAAACAGCCGTCCGATCAGCATAAGAACCAGAAACCATCCCGCCTGAATGCCGATGGCTTTTACATAATCGACAGTCGTCATACTGCGCGAAATCAGAATCTGCAGGGGCAGGTTGTAAATCGCCTGAAACGGCAGGTACATCGCGACATTTCGGAACACCTCCGGGAAAAACGCCAGCGGCACGGCCGCGCCGGACATGACCGAGATGATGACCTCTTTCACGATGTTGATGCCCCAGAACGACTGCGTGTAAAGGCACATCGTACCGACGATAAAGTCGATTGAGTAATTAAGGAGAAGCGCAAAGAAGAACGCTACCGGAAAGAACAGCAGATTGACTCCAAGCGGCATTTTCCAGCCTGTCAGGCATCCGACGATAATAAACGTCGGAATAAGCGTTGTGAATGTCTGCAGAATTACGTTGCCCGCGACATAGAAGAATTCGCGAAAAAAGTAATCGAGCGGCTTTGTGAAATGCAGCGCAAACTCGCCGCTCTGGATCTCGCGTCCCATTTTCCAGACGAGAAAGACCTCGAGCGAAGAAAAGATGGCGCCTGCCATCGACAGATACACCAGCGTGTCCTCGAAAGTCATGCCGTTAACGGACGTTTCGCTGCGGGAGGCAAAAATCGCCTTCCAGAGAAAGTACATGACGACCATATACGCGAGATTCCCGATAATATTGAGGAAGAGGCTCGTGCGGAACATGAACGCCTCCATGATGCCGGCCTTCGTCAGCACAAGGTAACTCTTCAGGTTCTTTTTCTCAGCCATGCCGCATCGCCTCCGCTTCCTCATAGATCTTGCGGATAACCGATTCCGTCGAGATCTCATCGATCCGGATATCGCGCACCGGGAAGATCGAATCGATGCACGATACGACGTTCATCAGGGGCAGCTTATCCTCGGGAATCAGAATGGAGAGCCATTCGCCGTCCACGGAGAAGACCGTGTCCTTCGCCCCGGGAAGACGTCCGACAAGACCTTCTTTATAATCGTCAAGCTTCTCCGCCGCAAGATCACCGGGTTTTTCCGGCATGATTTTAAGCGTACGATAAGCGCCGAAGAACTGTTTCAGGCGGTCGATCGAATCGTCATAAATCTTCTTGCCCTGATCGATAATCATAATCCGGCGGCACAGCGCTTCAACATCGCCCATATCGTGCGTCGTCAGAATGACCGTCGTGTTCTTTTCCTGGTTTAAAGACAGGATCAGTTCCCGGATCTTGGCCTTCATCGATACGTCCAGACCGATCGTCGGCTCGTCGAGAAAGACGACCGGCGGGTCGTGCAGAAACGATGCAAGAATGTCGCAGAGCGTCCGCTGTCCGAGCGACATCTGCCGAACCGGCTTGTCATAGAGCTCGTCGACACCGACCAGCTCCTCATAGCGGTGCATATTGTGGCGGTACACGTCGTCGGGAATCCGGTAGATCTCCTTCAGGATCTTAAAAGACTCGATAACCGGCAGCGCCCACCAGAGCTGCGAGCGCTGTCCGAAAACAACGCCGATATTCTGCGCATTCGCCGTGCGGTTCTCATACGGCACGCGGCCGTTGACCAGGAGCTTCCCTCCCGTAGGCTCCAGAATGCCGGTCATCATCTTGATGGTCGTCGATTTGCCCGCGCCGTTCGGCCCCAGGTAACCGACGATCTCGCCGCTTTCCACCTGCATCGAGACTTCGTGTACGGCGACGACGTCGCGGTAATCTCTCGAAAACAGATCTCGGATGGATCCCTTCATACCTTCGTGGCGGTTCAGAACCCGGAATACCTTGGAAACTTCATTGAGTTCGATAACGGATGACATCTTTGCACCTCCCGATAATGAAAATGGGCGCCCGGTAGGCGCCCATACAAATGTAAATATCCATCAGGCGCCCGAAGGCTTCTATTCAAATTGTAAAAGGACATAGCCGGCAACGCGGGCGGATGTACACGCAGCTGAATGCGGGTAGCGGGACTTAAGGGATACTTGAATTCCTGTCATTGCCGGTTCCTCCTTCTTAAATAAACTTGAATGCGTTTATTATATTTACTCATGAGTGTAGTGTCAAGAAGCAATCGTAAAACGTTTTGGTCTGGACACGAGCTCCGATTATAGATATCAGGACTTTTGCGCAGCATTAAATCGTCCTCGTTACAATTTTCCTACTCTTTTCTCCGGATCACCTTGAACCGCGAGGTTGATTCTATAAGTCCAGTCTCGTTCATGAACAGATCCACCGGGTTAACTTGTGTCAGAGTGCCGGAAAACTCGATTTAATCAATGATTACCTACGAAATCAGGGAAATTGGCCTTCTCGTATGTATTAGAGTGCGAGAAAACTGTCATTTCCTTCAATGGGCATCATCTATTCATCCCGAAAATGACTATTCTGGACGTGCTAATGTATAAAAATCGCGAAAATTCGTCATTTATTTTCATTGATCTACATACAAAATCGGCAAAACTGGCATTTTCGTATGTATAACTATGTGTTGTACCAACTTTTCTGCTCATTGATTACCTGCGAATTCGGTTCGCCTCGAGGTTTGGGCATGTGTTCCCTGCAAATTCGGTTCGTCTCCAAGCTCGCGTAAGTATTGGAATGTTATTGTAAGACGCTTGCTGCCGAAAACTCATGGCCGCCGTGTTACGGAACCAAAATACGGGCTGTCTTTGCGATTTATCTCCCGGCTCTGTTCCGGCATTCCAGCTGGAGAACGCAATATGCGCTGCCATCCTCGTCTTCCTATCACTTTCCTCTCTCTCTCCAAAGGAAAAGCCGGCGTGAGGGGGCACGCCGGCTCTTATCGGGGGATAGGGGTGGGGTTTGGGGAAGCAATTTTTAGGGCATCGTGGCCGGAACCGCGTTTCCGGGTGTTTTCGCGTCATTGTAGCAGGCCGTGATGCTGAAATAGTATGTCACTCCGCTGGTAAAGCTTCCGACATCGCCGCCGTTATAGCCGCTGCCGGTCGCGATAAAACACGAGGTGCAGTTGGGGTCTTCAAAGTAGGCGTAGTAGCCGTTATCCGGATACGCCGGACTGGCAGTGCCGACCGAAGCGACGACCTTGTAGTAGACAAATCCTGTAGCATCCGTCGTCGGTGTCCAGGAGACGTTCACTCCGCCTTCGGCCGGTGTCACGGTGATCGTGACCGCCGGATTCGTGGCTACGGGAGCCGGTGCGCCGGGCATGGTGACCTGTACCGCGTTGCCCGCGATCTTCTGCCACTCTTCTCCGTAGATCGCCGTGACGCTGAAGTAGTAGGCCTGTCCGCCGCTAAAGCTGCCGACATCTCCGCCGTTATAGCCTTCTCCGTTCGAGATCGTGCAGCTTGTCGTATTCGCATCCGTGATCCAGGTATAATAGCCGTTCTCGGAGTATTTCGGTGTCGAACAACTCTTCGAAGCGACGACTTTGTATCCGACCAGATCCGGACTTGTAATCTTCGCCCAGGAAACGACGACGCAGTTATCGCCCGCCGATGCGTTGACGGAAGGTGCGACACGTGCGGAAGGTACCGGGGTTGCGGTCGGTGCGGGTGCTGTGCCGGGCATTGTAGCCTGCACTGCATTGCCGGCAACCTTCTGCCATTCTTCGCCGTAGACAGCCGTCACGCTGAAATAGTAAGCCTGGCCGCCGGCAAACTTGCCGACGTCTCCGCCGTTATAGGAAGCGCCGCAATTGATCGTGCAGCTTGTCGTATTCGCATTGGTAATCCAGGTATAGTAGCCGTTCTCGGAATACTTCGGCGTCGAACAGCTCTTGGAAGCAACAACTTTATATCCGACCAGGTCGGGGCTCGTTATTTTCGCCCAGGATACGACTACGCAGTTGCTGCCGGCAGATGCGCTGACAGAAGGTGCGATGCGTCCGGAAGGTACCGGAGTCGCGGTCGGTTTCGGTGTCGCCGTCGCCTTGGGGGCTTCGGTCGGTGTCACGGAGGGGGTAATCTCGGGGGCATCCGTTGCTCCCGGAGTCGGCGAAACAGGCGCTTCGGACGGTGTCGGTGCGGCGGTTGCCGTCGGTTCGCAGTACGGAGTAACCGCGATCGTAGGTTCGACCGTCGGCACGGGGGCTGTCGATACCGTTCCCTGACCGGTCGTCTGCGGCGCCATGGCCGCAAACATGGTTCTGAAAAGGGATCCGTTTGTCGCGACATTCGCGGCCAGGCCGACGGAAGTGGTTAGGACCAGAACGCCGACCACGGATGCCAGAACAAGCCGGCCCTTCGGAACGGGCTTCTTCGCGCTGTTCTTCATTTTATTGATAAGACCTGCTTTAAAACTCTCACTTAATTTCATATTCTCCAACGCCTCCTTGTATTTTGAGTCAAACATCTTCGAATACCTCCTTCAGATCTCGTCTCATCTTTTCCCGGCCGCGCGACAACTGCGACCTTACCGTGTGATTCGAACGTCCGAGCATCGTCGCGATCTCTTCCGTTGAAAAATCATGGTAGTAAAAAAGATGAATAACGATCCGGTATCTTTCCGGCAGACGGAAAACCGCCTTCAGGACGTCGTTTTGCTCCGGGACTTCGCGAGGCTGTACGGAAATGTCCTCGATCTCACTCTTGTCGTCGAGACTGAAGGTATGTTTTCTCCAGCCCGATGAAAACAGGCTTTTCCCTTCGTTCGCCGTCACTTTGATCAGCCAGGCTTTCACGTGCTCCTCGGATTCAAGTCTGTCGATGTTCTTCATAAGTTTCAGGAAAACCGACTGCACGATGTCTTCCGCATCCTGCCGGTTCCTGACCCTTGTGAGTGCAAGCCGATAGACCATGTCGCCGTACGTCTCCACCAGATACGTCAAGTATTCGTTTTGATCCTGCAACCTTTAGGGTCTCCTCTCGAAAGTGTGAAGGTCCTTCACCTTTAATACTTTTCAGGGGCGAGAAATGATGCAAGTTTTTGGAGAATTTGGAAAATAATTTTATAAGACCGGTATATTGCTGCGGAAAAGAAGTATTGATCACTCAAAATTACACGCAGAAGCAATACCGGACCGTACCAAAAATAGAACAGATACAGCAATTCCATAATACGGGAATTTATAATAAGGAACAATATAGAGATGCGGTTTTCGCGCGAAAAAAGCGCCCGGGGGTCGTCCCGGGCATAGCGCGAAGACCCATTGGGACAAGGGGTATCTTCAGGACAGAATATCGTGCAGCATGAAGCACAGGAGAAGCTTAAGGCGCGTATCGAGCGAGGACATGTCCGTCTCCAGGACTTCGGCGGTTTTGGAGATCTTGTAATTGACCGTATTCCGATGAAGGAAGAGCTCGTCGGCCGCTGCTTTCACACTGCCGTCATGCTTCAGGTAGACCCTTAAGACCATAGAAAGATCGGTGCCGTTCCGTTCGTCATATTCGATCAGAGGCCGTAACGTCGAGGAGTAGAATTCCTCCAATATCTCCCTGTCTTCGATGCCGAGGAGAAGCTTGTACATGCCGAGATTGGCGTAGGCGACCAGATCCTTCCCGATTTTGTCATGTTCGTGAAGGCGCTGTATGGCGAGCGCCTGCGCATAGCTCTTGTTGAGGCACCGGATGCTTTTCGTGCATTTCCCGATGCCAAGGCAGCATTCCTCGTTCTTCCTCAGGTGACCGGAGGTATACTCGCCAAGGTCCTGGGAGAACCGGTCAAAGAGTGCCCTGTCATAATTTCCGATTACAATGACAACCTGATTCTCGTTGTGAAAAACGGCATACGTCTCGTGTCTTCTGTACCGGAAAAAATCGTTCATATCGGTTCGGATTTCCTCGAGCCGGTTGAAGGAAACGACATCTCCTGCGGCGGTCATCACCTTGATCGCGCATACGTAGTAATTCCAGTTGACCTGGAAGCCGAGCTGCGAGAGCGGGATGACATACAGCTCCTCCTGTTTCGGGAAAAAGATCGCATTCTTGAAAGCCGCGGCCGTCTCCATGTCCTTCTGGTCGGACTTCGTGATCGCGTAGCAGATGATCTGTATGATCTCAGCGACATGGATTTTCCACGGCACCGAGAAAATCGGGAAATCGTGGCGGTTCCCGAAGCTTATTACCTCCTCGGGGATGCTCTCGATGAAGGGGCCGATGTTTATGACGACCCCCGCCACGCGATTCCTGTAAAGGACTTCCACCAGATCGAGGATACTGAAGCTGCCGCCAAGGCCGATTCCCGTCGTAAACGCGATTTCGCCGCCTTCGAGAAAGGTCGACGCTTCGAGGGATTCCACCATGTGAACCCAGCTCACGAAGTTATGCATGCCCTTTTCGCCGGCGAGCAGCGTAATGTCCTTGTGTGCGACCTTTTCGATCAGCTGACAGAGTTCGATAGCCATATTACGTCATCCCCTATAAAAAAGAAGACAAGGGCGCCCTGAAGCATCCTTGCCTTCTTATTGATTCGGCTTCGATTATAGCACATCTTGGGCTTCGGCACATAGATCTTTAGGCCCCGGATTATTGTCTTCCCGATCCCGTTTCCTATAATTTCGATTATAGAGTGATTTCCGGCCGCGGCCGGTCAAGTGTGAAAGGGGCTTACCTTATGAATGCGGAAGAGATTAAGACCAGCCAGAAAACGTATGTGCTTCAATCCTGGAGCCGTCAGAAAGGACTGAATCCGATTCCGGTCGAAAAGGGCGACGGCATCTATTTCTACGATTATGACGGTGTCCGCTACAGCGACATGTCCTCCCAGCTTGTCAACATGAACCTGGGCTTCGGCAACACGGCGATCACGGAGGCAATCAAGTATCAGATCGACTCCTTCTGTTTTGTCGGACCGTCCTACGCAGCCGAATCGAGATCGACGCTCGCGAAAATGATCGTTGACCTGCTGCCCGATACGTTCGGGAAGATCTTCTTCACAAACGCCGGCGCGGAGTCGAACGAGAATGCGATCAAGATGGCGCGCCTTTACACCGGCCGCCACAAGGTCATGAGCCGCTACAGAAGCTATCACGGCTCGTCGTTCGGTGCGGGCAACCTGACCGGCGAACCGAGAAGATATGCATTGGAGCCCGGCATCCCCGGCTTCATCAAGTTTTTCGATCCGTATATCTATCGTGAAGGCATTGAGTTCTCTTCCGAGGAAGCGGCGACCGCCTATTATCTCGCAAAGCTCAGAGAACAGATCTGCTACGAGGGACCCGACAGCATCGCCGCGATCGTCATGGAGACCGTGACCGGTTCAAACGGCGTAATCCTGCCGCCGAAGGGCTACCTGCCCGGCATCCGCAAACTCTGCGACGAGTTTGGCATCGTCATGATTCTCGATGAAGTCATGACCGGCTGGTGCCGCACAGGAAAGATGTTCGCGTTCGAGAATTTTGATGTCATACCCGATATGATCACTTTTGCCAAGGGGGTAACATGCGGCTATGTACCTTTAGGCGGCGTCGCGGTTTCGTCGAAGATCGCGGCCTTTTTCGACGAGCATCTCTTATCCTGCGGACTTACCTACAGCGGCCATCCTCTGGCCTGCGCGGCCGGCGTCGCTTCGGTCTCCTACTATACCGAAGCCGGCATCCTTGACAAGGTCGCGGTAACCGGCAAGCTTCTCGGCGAGATCCTCGAGAAGCTTAGAAAAGACCATCTTTCTGTCGGAGATGTCCGTTATATCGGACTCTTTTCCGCCGTCGAACTCGTTAAGGACAAATCGACAAAAGAGCCTCTCGTCCCCTACGGCAAGGACCCGGACGGCACGATGGGCAAAATCATCGGCATGTTGAAGGAGCGTCATTTCATGACGTATTCGCACGAGAATATGATACTCGTCTGCCCGCCGCTCATCATCACGCCCGAACAGCTGACCGAAGAACTCTTAAAGCTCGACGAAGTGCTTGACATCGTCGACAAGCAGTTCATCTGACAACGCCCTGAAGGAGGATTTATGGCACATTTTCTTGTCCCGCGGCACATATATACCGGCAAAAATGCACTGACCGAGTCTATGCCTGACTTGCGGGAATGCGGACAAAGAGCGCTCCTCGTTACGGGGCCGCATATCGGCAAGTCCCCGATGATGGATACGCTGAAGAAGAATCTCGCACTCGCGGGAATAAGCGCCGCAGTCTTTGACAGAATAACCGGCGAGCCCACGGTCCGTATGATTGAAGACGGTGTCGGGGCTTACCGGCAGAACTCCTGCGATTTCGTGATCGGTCTCGGAGGCGGAAGCCCGCTCGATGCCGCAAAAGCGATCTCGTATATGTGCGTCAGTGCGGGGAAGCTGACGGATTACCGCGGTCAGATACCGGAAAAGGAGATCCCCCCGGTCGCCGCGATTCCCACCACGGCAGGCACCGGCTCGGAGGTCACGAAATTCACGATCATTACCGATGAAGAACAGAATATCAAGATGCTTATGAAGGGCGACTGCCTGATCCCGAGGATTGCCGTCGTCGATCCCGCGTTTACCGTCGACATGCCAAAGTCGGTTACTGCTGCGACAGGCCTCGATGCTCTTACGCATGCAGTCGAAGCCTACACGTCGGTTAAGGCCACGCCGTTAACCGATGCCCTCGCCATTTCCGCGGTCAAGCGGATCATGAAGTACCTTCCCGCGGCATATTCGAGAGGCTGCGATGCGAAGGCCCGCGAGGAGATGTCTGTCGCAGCCCTCGAGGCGGGAATCTGCATCAACAACTCTTCCGTGACCATCGTCCACGGGATGAGCCGTCCGATCGGCGCCCTTTTTCACGTGCCGCACGGACTCTCGAATGCGATGCTCCTTAAGGAATGCCTCGATTTTGCAAAAAGCGGCGCGATCAAGCGCTTCGCCGACTTGGCACACGTAACCGGTGCCGCCCTTCAGGACGATTCCGACGATGCGGCCGCCGCGCGGTTTATCTATCAGATCGGTGTGATCCTGACGGTCTGTGAAGTCCCAACTCTTCGCGAATACGGAGTCGATCGCGCGGACTATGAGGCAGCCATCGAGAAAATGGCGGCCGACGCCATAGCCTCCGGCAGTCCCGGAAACACCGGAAGACCCGTCTCCAGGGAGGATTGCATCGCGATATACCGAAGGATCTATATGTGATTCTTTTCTCGCGATCTATGTGCCAGAGCACAATCGGCTTTGTGCTTTGGCGCATTGAAAACAAAAAAGCCTCTCGATATACTTTAGAAAAACAAAAGGACAAGGCAACGGAGCTTTCAAGGGAACGCTTCGCGCCTTGTCCTTTTTGTTCCCGGGGGAGAAAAGATGACAGCAAACGCAACAAGAAAAGAAGATCGTGATATAGAGATCCGCATCAAGGATGTCGGCATGACGTTTAAGGACAACCGCGGCAACAGCGTCGAAGCCTTGACCGGCGTAAATCTTGATATCTATAAGGGCGAGTTTATTTCTCTCCTCGGCCCGTCCGGCTGCGGCAAGACCACACTTCTTCGCATGGTGGCGGATCTTCTCGAACCCACACAGGGCAGTATCCATATCGGCGAGCGTCTTCCGAAGGAGGTCCGGATGGACCAGAAGCTCGGCATTGTCTTCCAGAGTCCGGTTCTCTTTGACTGGAGAACCGTAAGGAAGAACGTCGAGCTCCCGCTGGAGGTTATGAAATTCGGCAGGAAGGAACGCGCCGAGATCTCGGAAGCCATGCTCGATATGGTCGGTCTCACGAAGTTTGCCGACTGTTATCCGGCACAGCTGAGCGGCGGCATGCAGCAGCGCGTCAATATCGCCCGTGCCCTGGCCGTCCGCCCGGAACTTCTTCTCATGGACGAACCGTTCTCCGCGCTTGACGAATTCACGAAGGAGAAACTGCACGAAGATCTTCTCTCCATCTGGAGAAAGACCAACAAGACGGTTCTTTTCGTAACACACAACATACCGGAGGCCGTGTTCCTGTCCGACCGCGTCTGTGTCCTCTCCCCTCATCCGGGAAGACTCTCCGGAATCGTGGAAATCGATCTCGAAAGACCGAGAACCCTCGCGATGAAAGAGACCGCGCACTTCAACGAACTCGTGGCCCGGGTCCGGAACACGTTTGACGGTGGCAGCCTATGATGAGCCGTTTTTGGTACAAATTCAAAAAGTGGCTGCCGACGCTCGTCTGGATCCTGATCTTTGCCGCTGTCTGGGAAGCGGGCGCCTTTGCCGTCGCCGCTGTCAAAAGAACACCCGAGAATGTGCTTCCGCACATATACCAGATCGTCGAGGCCGCCTTCAGCTCCAAAAAGGTCAGCGGAGGAAAGACCGCTTCCGACCTCGTCTTGTATAGTGCCTCGCTGACTTTAGGCCGTGCAGCTCTGGGATTCCTGATCGGCTCCGTCTCCGGCTTTGTGCTGGCGCTGATTATGAAGATCTCAAAAATCGTCGAAAAGGTGATCTTTCCGTATCTGATGATCATCCAGATGATTCCGATTCTCGGTATGGCTCCGATTATCCTGTCTGTGACGGGAGACATCAACACAAGCCGGATCGTGATCGCCGCAATTCTCACCTTCTACCCCGTGGCAACCGGAACACTGGCCGGGTTCAATTCGGTCGAGCGCAGCAAATACGACCTGATGCACATATACGCGGCGAAGAAGACGGATCTGTATACGAAGGTCCTTATACCTTCCGCCGTCCCGTACTTCTTTACGGGACTTAAGATCGCGGCTCCGATGGCGATCACGGCTTCCATACTCGTCGATACGCTGCAGGGCGACGGCGGTCTCGGCACTTTGCTGTCCCAGTCGCTTAAGCACGCGATGTCCGTCTACGTATTCTGGCTGATCGTATTCTTCAGCGCATTCGCAGGAATCTTCAGTTCAAAGCTGATGGGATCCATCGAGCACCTGGTCCTGCCGCATAAACGGACCGCAAGAGCTGCCGGGAAGGGAGAAGCCGTATGAGCGACAAACGGAAAAGAGACAAGAGTAAGGTTTCGGTCTTTTTCGCGAACGAGAAAGTAAAGTCCGCAGAAACCTTCGTTCTTCCGGTTCTTTTCGGAATATTCATTATGCTGCTCTGGCAGACCGGAGTCCTTCACCGGCTCTTAAACACCGATACATTTACCCTCCCGCTGCCGGGTAGAATCCTTGCAATCATGTCCGATAATCGCGACAAGATCTGGATGAACACCATGGCCACGGTCCTTGTAGCTCTCGCCGGTCTCATTTCCGGATCGCTGATCGGATATCTGATCGCCATATTCGCGGCGCTTAACCGCAAATGGGGCGCTTCCGGTCTCGGTATCGTCGCCGCCTGCAACGCAATACCGATCGTAGCCCTCGCGCCGGTTATGACCAATCTGACCAAGGACGTAAGCCATGACGCCAATACGAGAAGCATGGCCGCAAAAATTATCGTCGTATCAATCGTAAGCATCGCCAATATGAGCTTTAACGCCTATCGCGGGCTTACGGAACTGAAGCCCTTTTCAGAGGATCTTATGGCATCCTACGCGGCTCCGAAGGCGGTTACGCTCTTGAAGCTCCGGATGCCGAACAGCATCCCTTATGTCTTCACCGCACTTCGGGTAGCCGTTCCCTCCAGCGTAATCAGCGCTCTCGTCAGTGAGTATTTTGCCGAATACATCATCGGCGTCGGAAGACAGATCCGGGAGAACATTGTACTTGCTCAGTACCCGTCCGCATGGGCCTATATCGTCTCGGCCTGCCTCATCGGAATCCTTCTCTACTCGATTCTGATGATAATCGAAGGTATCGTTCTGAAACGGCACGTGAAGGCGTGACTGCTCAGATCTATATAAGAAAGAACCAACGAACGCAAAGCACATAAGGAGGAAATGAAAATGAGAAGGACAAAATTGAAATGGATCAGCACCTGCTGTGCCCTGGTTCTCACAAGCGCCGTTCTGGCGGGCTGCGGCTCTTCGGCCGCGACCGGGACGACATCTGCTGCGGCGACAACCGCAGCGGCCACAGCGGCCACAGCAGCCGCATCTACCGAAGCATCTGCTTCCGATTCGACTGCAGGCGAAACCACTGCGGCAGCAGCCGGTGAAGCGATCATCGTGAAGGCGGCGTCCGAAGGAAAAGTCGGCAACTGGGGTCTCGGCAATGAGTATGAAATCCAGGCACTTCTCCAGAAATACGGTCAGCCCACTACCTACCTGAGCCAGGCCTTCGACATGGACGGATTTGACGACGATTCCATCACGCTCGCATCCGCTATGACTTACAACGAGCTCGGTCTCGTCAAGAACAGCTACGACGGCGGCTACGCCTACGGCGACACCGTCGGCACGATCGACATGAACGTAGAAGGCGTCGCAATGCTCGAGGACAACCTGTTCTGCACGAGCGAGTTTGCCGAGAGCAACCCGAATACCGTAAAGGCATTCCTGTATGCCACTATGAAGGGCTGGGAATACGCCTGCGAACACCCCGAAGAAGCAGCAGAAATCGTATTCAACAACGGTTCTTCCGTATCGGCCGATCATCAGGCATACATGGCCGCCGAGGTCAAGAAGCTTGTTGAGACCGACATGAGCGGCAATGCCGTTACGGATATCGGTAACATGGACGACGCGGCAATGCAGCAGACCCTGGACCTTGCGAAGAAATACATCCAGCTTGACGACTCCGTCGCCAAGGATGCGCTCGGTGCCCTGACCCTCGACGATATCCGGGATGCCTCCTACCTCACAGAAGCACTGAAATCCACGGACGGCAACTTCGGAACGCTCGAGAAAACGGAAGTCTCCGTACAGCTTAAGTGGCTGCCTCAGGCTCAGTTCATGGGCTACTACGTCGCGCTCGACAAGGGCTTCTACAGTGACGTCGGCTTAACCGTCAACATCGTTCCCGGCGGCGGCGACATCAGCGAGACGACAGCCGTCAACAGCGGTACGGTCGACTTCGGCGTAACCTGGGTTTCCAACCTGATCTCGGCAAACGCCGGCGGCATGGACCTTCTCGAAGTCGCGCAGATCTACCAGAGATCCGGACTCGTCCTCGTATACAAACTTGCAAACTTCAGCTGATCAAATATAAAGGAGCGGATATTATGAGCTTACTTATTAAAGGCGGTACGGTCGTAACCCCGACGGAAAGCTTCGTCGCGGACGTTTACGCCGAGAACGGAATCATCACCGCAATCGGTAAAGATCTTAAAATATCTGCGGATAAAACAGTCGACGCATCCGGCAAGCTCGTCTTGCCGGGTGCCCTCGACGTTCACACTCATATGGCAATGCCATTCGGCGGAACCGTATCCGCAGACAGTTATTTAACCGGCACGAGAGCCGCGGCATGCGGAGGCGTCACAACCGTTTTCGATTATCCGGTGCAGCGAAAGGGCGGTACGATCCTGGGCCTTGTCCGCTCGAAAATGGATGTTCTCGAGAAGGAAGCCTGCGTCGACTATGCGTTCCACTGCTGCATCACAGACTTGAACGGCGGCGAAATCCTGGATGAAATGGAGCTCGCCGTCAAAGAAGGAATCACCAGCTTCAAGTGTTTTCTCGTGTACAAGAAAGAGGGCATGATGGTCGACGACGCGACACTCGTCAAGCTCATGATACGGGCCAAGGAACTCGGTGCCCTCATTAACGTCCACGCGGAGAACCCCGACATTATCGATATGAACATCGCGAAATTCCTCCGGGAGGGCAAGACGTCCGCCTGGTACCATTACTTAAGCCGTCCCGAGTTTGTCGAGGCGGAGGCGGACAAGCGCGCCGTCCACTGGGCGAAGAACTTCGACGCCCCTCTCTATATCGTTCACATGGCCGACAAGGAAGGCCTCGAGGCCTGTATTAAGGCCAGGGAAGAAGGCGCTTCGATCTATGTCGAGACCTGCCCTCAGTATCTGGAATTCACGAACGAAGTCTATAAGCGAAAAGACGGGCGCAACTTTGTATGCTCGCCGCCGATGAAGGGCATCGAGAGCCGGGAAGCCCTATGGGCGGCTCTCAAGGCAGGCTTCATCGACACAGTAGCGACCGACCACTGCCCTTTCCAAAGCTACGAAAAAGACTGGGGAAAGGACGACTTCACGAAGATTCCGAACGGATGCGCGGGCGTCGAGAACCTGTACCCATACATGCTTGACGCGGCGAACGCCGGAAAAATCACGTTTGAAAAAGCGGTCGAGGTATGCGCCGCAAATCCGGCCCGGATCTTCGGCTGTGAAACCAAGGGCTCCATTGCCATCGGAAAAGACGCGGATATTGTCATCTACGACAAGGATAAGGACTTCACGGTATCCGCCCAAAATATGCACTCCAACTATGACCATACGATCTGGGAGGGTAAAAAGCTTCACGGCTATCCCGTCCAGACCTACCTTCGCGGCAATCTTGTCTACGATAACGGGGATTTCGTCGGCAAACCCGGCAGCGGCCGTTTCATAAAGAGAATCGCAAAGAAATAAGCGTCTACTTACGCAGAATACGAGGCATGCACATGACATACGAAGAAATGGAAGCAAAACGGAATACGAGGAAATGTCTGCTCTGCCGCGACGCGGCCTGCAGCCATGCCTGTCCCGCCGGCGTCTCGCCGGACAGGATTCTCCGGTCGCTCTTTTTCGACAACGAAAGCGGCGCGGCTGCACAATTCTTTGAGAATCCGGCATGCCTTGATTGTTCCGGCGCCCCCTGCACGAAGGCCTGCGTACTGTCCGGAACCGGCTCAGCCCCGGATATCACCGGGATTTTTAAAGCCTCGTTCAGGGACAAGGCCGGAGACTCCCGCACGGAACCGCCGGCACTGATATCTACGGCCGTCGAGTTCCTGGGTGTCCAATGCGAGAATCCGTTCTTTCTCTCCTCCTCAATCGTCGGAAGCAATGAGGAAATGATCTCCAAAGCCTTCGATATGGGCTGGGCCGGAGTCGCCTTAAAGACCGTCGGGACATTCGTACCGGAAGAAGTCTCACCCCGCTTCGATACCACGGAGAAGAACGGAGGAAGTCCGTTCGGCTTCAAGAATATCGAGCAGATCTCGGACCACACCCTTGAAGAGAACCTCTCCTTCATCCGGAACCTCAAGGCACGGCACCCTTCGAAAGTGATCATTGCTTCGATTATGGGACAGAACGAAGAAGAATGGACGTATCTTGCGAAGGTGACGGAGCTTGCGGGCGCCGACATGATCGAGTGCAACTTCTCCTGTCCCCATATGAGCCGCGAAGGATTGGGAAGCGATGTCGGATCGGATCCAGAGACCGTGCGGCGCTATACGGAGGCGGTGCGAAAAGGTACCCGTCTTCCCATTCTCGCCAAGATGACTCCGAACATCACGCATATGGAGCTCCCGGCCATCGCCGCCGTCGAAGCCGGCGCCGACGGAATCGCGGCGATCAACACGATCAAGAGCATTATGAATATCGACCTTGATACCTTCTGCTCCGGCCCCGACGTCTCGGGCAAGTCGTCGGTAGGCGGCTATTCCGGCAAGGCGGTCAAGCCGATCGCCCTCCGGTTCATCCATGACTTAAAGAAAAACGAAATCCTTAAGGATTACCCCGTAAGCGGTATGGGAGGTATCGAAACGTGGCGGGACGCGGCCGAATTCATAGCTCTCGGCTGTGGAACCGTACAGGTCACGACATCGGTCATGCTCTACGGCTACCGGATCATCGAAGACTTAAACGACGGACTCTCCAGATACCTGGCCGCACACGGTCTCTCCTCGGTATCGGATCTCATCGGAAAGGCTCTCCCGAATCTCCTTCCGGCCGACGATCTCGACCGCGGGTCGATCCGGTATCCGGGTTTTGACCGGAATCTCTGCGTCGCGTGCGGCAGATGCGCCCTGTCCTGCTTCGACGGCGGCCATCAGGCGATCCGGCCCGGAGCCGACGGCAAACCGGTACTCGATCCGAAGAAATGCGCGGGATGTCAGCTCTGCCGCCTGGTCTGTCCGACCGGGGCCGTCACATCGGGAAAAAGAGTCACAATCAGGAAAGGAAAGTGATCACCATGTACACATGCAGTCTGGAAAGAATGACCGACAAAATCAAGACCATGAGCCGTTTCGGCGATGCCGGACACGGCGGAATTACGCGCTATACCCTCTCGCCGGAGGATCTTCAGGCCCGCGGGGAATTTCTGAAGCGTATGGAGGCCGTCGGAGCCGAAATCGAGATCGACGATGTCGCCAATATCTATGCGACAATACCCGGATCCGATCCCGCCGCGAAAAGAATCTGTATGGCCTCCCACTGCGATTCGGTAAAAAACGGCGGCAACTATGACGGGATTCTCGGCGTCATGTCAGCCATGGAAGTCCTTGAGACCGTAACGGCCGAAAACATCCCCCATAAGCACCCCCTGACAGCCATGATCTGGACAAATGAAGAGGGCTCCCTATACCCGCCGGCCATGATGTGTTCGGGAATCGTCTGTTACGATTATCTCCCGGAGGATATCCGTGCCAAATTCAAGTATGGGAACATGATGGAGTCCAAAAGCATCCTCGATTCGTCAAAGACTTTCGGCGACGCTCTCGACAAATCCGGATTCAAGGGCAGTAAAGACAACCGTCTCCATCCGTCCAAATACAAGTACATGTTCGAAACCCATATCGAGCAGGGCCCGATCCTCGAAGACAGCGGGAAGCACATCGGCGGCGTCGACTGCGTGCTCGGCATGTTCAACTACCGCGTTCGCTTCTACGGTCAGACGACCCACGCGGGGACATTCCCGATGCCCAAGCGAAAAGACGCCTTCTTTGCCGCATCCTCCGCCCTGGTTTACCTTCACGAGGAGATCGACCGCCTGGGGTATTCTGATCTGGTCTATACGACCGGCGAAGTCGTCTGCCATCCGTGCGTTCATACCTGTGTGCCGGATTATTTCGACTTCTCCTTCGACGCGCGTCACGAGGATCCCAGGGTGCTCGAAAAGGTTCTCGATCTTCTCAAGACCTGCGCCTCGAAGATCTGGTCCGGATGCACCTGCGAGATCGAAAAGGCATGGAACCGTGACACTGTTTACTGGGACAAAACTCTTGTTTCCTATGTCAAGGCGGCGGCCGAAGAAGCCGGTATCCCGCACATGTACGTTCACTCCGGCGCCGGTCACGACGCGCAGTTCGCATCCTACATGCTTCCGACGACGATGATTTTCGTGCAGTCAAAGAACGGGCTCTCGCATTGCGAACCGGAATTCTCGAGCGCGGAACATTGTACGGAAGGCGCGACCGTACTGCTCAATGCCGTTCTGAAAGCCGATGCCGAATAACGAAGCAAGGGGGGATGCACAAAGATGGAGAATTATGTAATCACCGTGGCACGCGGCTTCGGCAGCGGCGGCAAGGACATCGCGACAAGGCTCGCCGAGGAGCTTGGCATTCCCTGCTACGACCGCCAGCTTCTTACGATGGCTTCCGACCAGTACGGAATCGATGAGAGCGTATTTGTCGAAGTGGATGAGAAACTGCGCGGCAAGAACATCGCCGCCCGTCTGGGCCGCATTCCGTATTCCACCGTTCTCGAACCGTACGAGAAGGACTTCGTCTCCGACAGGAATCTCTTCAATATCCAGGCCAGACTCATCCGCGAGCTGGCCCGGACCGAGAGCTGTATCATCGTCGGGAAATGCGCCGACCATATCCTCCGGGATCAGAAGAATGTCATCAGCGTCTACATCGAGGCGCCGCGCGCGTACTGTGTTAAATCGATTATGGAGAAGCTTTTCGTGCCCGAAGAGCGGGCCCATCAGCTGATACACTCAACCGACCGGTACCGCGCGAAATATTATCACTACTATACCGGCGGCAAGGAATGGACCAATCCGATCAACTACGACATTATCCTGAACAGCGAGCGTGTCGGCCGCGACAACGCCGTGAAGCTCCTGAAGAGTTACACCGGGATCAAGTTCGAAATCTAATTATGGGGGAGCAAATCAAAAAGTGAGGATAAACGGGGCGCGCCTACTATATGAGAAATTGTGAAAAAAAAGAGAAACCAGACGCATCCGATTCCTCCAGATGCCCTCCGCAGAGAAGCACCGCAATTCCTGTAAACAATATAACAGAATAGTGCCGATATTACAACCCGCGACTATTTCTTAATATACTGTCTCAATCCTATCATCTTTTTTCTTGTGTCTGAATAAATGATTGACATAAAGATGTTGGCCGGAACTTTTGATCTAAAATTTTCAATCGTTGTTTCAAACGATTGAATGAATCTGCGAAGCTCTGACTTTGAAACACAAAGGCACTTCATTAAATAGGTAACGAGAATTACATAATCAATTATGCTGGTAAAATCAATATTCTTAATACCGGTTTCTATTTCGACACATGTAATAATCGAAGAACTGACTTTGGATCTATTAAATCGCGTATCAAAAATAATCCCATTATGTGCTACGGCATTACGTAATCCAGAGATCATAAAGATCATTTTGCTTACCAGCTTAGTATCAGAATCGCAGGGTTGATATAAACCGATTCTTCCCGACAGTAATTGTCTTGTATTTGGTCGTAATGACTCGATAAAGTAACCAAATTCCCCTAAGCATAGTATCTCGAAAATCGCCCATATCGGAACATAATCATCTCTGCTATAGAAATGCATAACCATAGCATTCCCATTCTTAAAAGCCCCTGATAGAGAGGCGTATATTCGATTCCTTAATTCCAATTTTCTATGAAATTCTTCCTTGCTATCATGATTTGGATTAGTCGGCAAAGGGCCATTTAAAATGAGGCGTTCAAAAATGTCATTGAATTTATCCGATCTGCTCTCCGCTAAAATGACTTCAAGGGCATTGTTTTTCAAGGCAGTCTCAATATACATAAGTTCCGAATAGAATGCAGCCTTCAGATTTCTATCAAATTCAATCAGCGCAGATATTTGCCCATAATCCGTGTATGGTATTTTATTCGATGATTTGTTGAAATAGCGATAGCCCTTATAACCATGATAGTAGCCGTCATTTATTAATTGCCGTTTTTGTCGGCTTCCAGATATTTGGATACCGTTTTCTCGAAGATGTTTCATAAGCCCGTTAGTAGAAAGGTATTGCTTTGACATATTTCCCCCATATAGGTGCAGCTATTGAGTCGATGCTTTCTTATATTGTATAGCAACGATTGAAAATATTCACTTCCTTGCCAAATCAGGCATGTCCCGGCTCGCAATGACATTCACGCCGAGTCCGAGCACGTTTTCGATCAGGATATCGCCCGTATGGACCGGTGTGTGTACCGTCATGCGGTTTATTTCGCGCATCACATCGAAGATCCTGTCCTTCGGAACGGCGTCGGACGTGATGACCGGAAGGCGCGGTAAACATCCGCCTTCGAGACGCACCGTACCGGTAAGCGTCCGTGTCGGAGACTCGATCTCCTGACGCGCGTACTTTTCACCGCGCGGACAGGTGTTGCCCGTAACCGAAGTCACTTTGCCGGCGGCGTCTTTGCGGACCGTAAGATGACAGCCTGTCGGGCATACAATGCAGATCATCTCCACAATGCCGACCGTCTCTTGCGGTGCGGTTCCGGCGGATTCTTGCGGTGCGGATCCGGCGGACTTCTCCGCCTGTTTCACGGCCACAGCAGCCGGTTCCGAACCGGTCTCTCTGCCGGCAACTTCGAACAGGAGAGATTCCTTAATATCCGTCAGATCTTCTTTTCGAATGGTAATTTTCTCCATTTCGGCGGGTGCCATATGCGGTCTTTTAACGGTTTTCCAGAGTGCGCCGTCCTTATAGATCCGGACCTCGGCTTTGCGGAATGTGCCGGTCACGCGGAACATGAACTCGGTCCGGTCCGCACAAGCGCCGGCACTCACGGACTGGGGCAGGACATATCCGATACCCGTGCCCGCCTTCGTCGCGAAAGAACTGCCGCGGGACAGATCACCCCGGATGTATCTGGCGGCGCCTACACCCGCCTTTACGCCCTCCCCGCTTACAAAATCTACAAGGTCATGTACGTGAAGGACGTTTCCGCACGCAAAAATTCCCGGGACGCTCGTCTCATAGGACTCGCTGACCGTCGCACCTTTGGTTCGGGGGCTTAAGTCGACGCCCGCACCGCTGCTGAGTTCGTTCTCGGGTATGAGGCCGACGGAAAGTAGGAGCGTGTCGCAGTCAACTACTCTGCCGGTCCCCGGGACAGGCTTCAAATTTCCGTCTACTTCGGAGATTTCGATTCCGGTGAGGCGGCTTTTCCCGAATATATCGGTTACCGTATGGCTTAAGTACAGCGGAATGCCGTAATCCTCAAGGCACTGCTTCTGGTTTCGCGCTAGCCCGTTCGAGTAGGGCATGAGCTCCGCGACACCGAGTACCTGAGCCCCTTCCAAAGTGAGGCGGCGCGCCATGATCAGGCCGATATCGCCGCTTCCGAGAATGAATACCTTGCGGCCGACCATATAGCCTTCCATGTTGATATAGCGCTGCGCGGTTCCGGCGGTCCAGATCCCGCTCGGCCGGTAACCGGGCATAACGATTGATCCGCGGGTTCTTTCGCGGCATCCCATTGCGAGGATGATCGCCTTCCCCGAGATCCGGACATATCCTTCGTCCGGATTCACATATTCGACTGTCTTATCCGCGGTGATATTCGTCACCATCGTGCCGGTCTTGTATGCGATTTCGTATTCCTCCAGCTTTCTGATGTAGCGCTCGGCATAGGTCGGTCCGGAGAGTTCCTCTTTAAACGTATGCAGTCCGAATCCGTTGTGGATACACTGCATGAGGATTCCTCCGAGTTCGAAATCACGCTCGAGAAGAAGGATGTCACGGATGCCGGCCTCGTATGCGGCTGTTGCCGCGGCGAGTCCCGCGCTTCCGCCGCCGATTACAATCAAATCATATTCTCTCATACGCCTGCCTCCCCACCGTCAAAATCCGCTTTCGTCTCTCCGGTCAGAAGCACACTTTCGGCGTCGTCATATCGGATGTCCGTCTTGGCGACGCCCAGTTCGCGCGCCAGAATCTCCACGACACGCGGCTCACAGAATCCGCCCTGGCAGCGTCCCATTCCGGGCCGGGCGCGCTTCTTGACGCCTTTTACCGTGCGGGCTCCGACTTCGCGGTGAATGACATCGAGGATTTCGCCCTCGGTGATTTTCTCGCAGCGGCAGATCATGTGCGCAAATGTCGGATCCCGACGTACCAGCTCTTCTCTCTCGGCCGAAGGCATGCGGTCGAGGCGGAGCGTCGGACGGCGGTGCAGGAAGTCTTCTTTCTCAATAAGCGAAAAGTAGCGGGACACGATCTCCGTAATAATATATTCGCTGATGGCAGGTGCGGACGACAATCCCGGCGAGTCAATACAGGCCGCGTTGATAAAGCGCTTTACGTCTCCGGCCTCTTCGACCAGGAAGTCGCCGCCGTTTCCTTTGGCTCTAAGGCCGGCAAACTGCCGGATTATTTTGTCAAACGGGACATTCCTGACGGTTTTGCCGATCTTTTCGCGTACGAGGGAAAGTCCTTCGGCGGTCGTGTTAATCCCTTCTCTGTCGTCTATATCGAGCGCGTTGGGGCCGATCAGGAGATTCCCGTCGACCGTTGGAGTCGCGAGAATTCCTTTGCCGACTGACGAGGGTACGGGGTAGATCACACGGTTGACCGTCTTTTCGCGAAGCTTGTCGATCACGTAATATTCGCCGCGGCGCGGCGTTACAGTAAAGCCAGGCGCATCACCTTGTGAGACCATCGCATAGATGCGGTCGGCGTATACTCCCGCGCAGTTGATGACGGAGCGGGTCTCATAAATACCGCCCGGTGTTGTGATCCGGAAGATATCGGTATCGGGCAGACGCACGATACCGGTAACCGGCGACTCGAGGCGCAGATCCGTACCGTTCATAACAGCCTCTTCGGCAAGTGCGATCGCAATCTCCCACGGACAGATGACGCCTGTCGTCGGGAGCTCCATTGCCATCGTCACGAGATCCGAGAGATTCGGCTCCTTTTCGAGAGCTTCATCACGGGACAATATCCGCGCGGGGATATTCCTGCGGCAGGCCCGTTCATAACGCATCATCAGGGTCGTTTCCTCTTCGGGAGAGGTCGCCACGACGAGGGCTGAGGTCTCGAGAAAAGCGACGCCCAATTCCCGGCAGAGATCCCGGTACATGAGAGCTCCCCGGACATTGAAACGTGCCTTGTATGTGCCGTCCTCGGGATCGTCCCCCGCATGAATGATCGCGCTGTTCGCCATAGTGGCGCCATTTGCGACGTCCGCATCCTTCTCGAGAAGGAGAACAGAAAGACGGTAGCGCGACAGGTCACGCGCCAAAAAACATCCGATTATTCCCGCGCCAATAATACATATGTCGTACATAGTTTGTCTCCCGCGCTTTTCTTTCATCATATTGCATTTATCAAGCCGCGACAACAAATCCGGCCCGTTTTTATGGTGTTATATTTCAAAAAAAAAGACCGGAGAACAATCGCTTGTGCTCCGGCCGGTTATTTGTGTGTGATCCGTTCGGTTGTTGATCAGATGTGCTTCTTCCTGCGGATCAGGATCAGACATCCGCCGGCGGCTGTCAGAAGAACAATGGCAGCGACACTTCCGTAAACAGAGTCCTCTTCACCGGTGCGGGTGACCTTGGCCACCTTGGAGGCAGGAGTAGGCGTACCGGTTGTCAGCGCTCCGGCAACGGCTGTCTTCGTCGGCGTAGGAGTCAATGTCGGCGTCACGGTCGGTGTGACGGTCGGTGTGGGCACCGGAGCCTGTGTTTTCAGAATTTCGGCACGGTCACGGACTCTGATACAGACGCCGTCCGGATTCGTATACACCAGTCCGACAGCACTCGCATAAGCACCTTCCGTGATGATGCCCGACAGATCTACGTTCGGTGTGATGTAACCGTCCATAAATACTTTCACCTTGCGGCCGCTTCCGTCATCGATCAGGAAGGAGGAAACGACGACCGCGTCAAGTGCCAGACCAGATACGGAAGTGCTCGTTACGATACCGGAGATTTTACCGGTTACTTTGACAAGACGTCCACCATTCTTAGCATAGTCGTTAGCCGCGTCGGCAGTAGTAACGGTCGGGGCAACCGGAGATACGTTACTGTCAAGAACCGTAAGGCCTTCGATACCGGAACCGATTTTGAGTTCAAAATCTCCCTGATACGAATCGACATGTCCGACAATACGGACTTTCTGACCGGGAAGAATGCCGCTTCCGTTGGCTACCGGGAAGATATTTATGCCGCCGGTCGCATCCTGGACGTAGATGGCATCGAAGAAGGCAGTCGGCGATTCGGAACCGGCCGTAACAATGCCTTCGATCGCAAAGACCTGTCCGGTCTTCCCGTTCGCACGCACATCGGCAATCGTAGTTACGGGAATCTCGGTCTCCACACCCTTCAGAATATTCAGCATGATCGTGTAGTTCATGTAGGGATCCGTCGGGGACGCCGTATTGTCCGGCAATTCGAAATCCGACATGAAAACCGTACCTGCTACAAATATGCGCCCGCTGCCTACCGCTTCCGTCGCCATCGCACAGACTGAGCCTGCCGGTATAACCTCGGCATCCTTCGGGATGGTCTCGCCGGTCGTCTTCTTTGAGTTGATTGATTTGGTGGTCGAATGTCCCTTGACGAGCCAGTCCGAATCCGAAGCCGCATTGACCGAGCATCCCGAATAGGCGCTGTATTTCTGTGCTGATGTCACACCCGTGAGCCACGATGACGCGGTGTTTCCGTTTGTAAACAGCAGACGGTATGCGGAGGTTCCCACATGATTGTCGGGATCCACGACTTCATCATCGTTGATTGTGGTAACCGCACCCATAGCGGCGAGAAGCTTGTTGATCTGCGTACTGGTCTTGTAGGGTGCCCCGCTGTTGCTATCCTGGTAATCGGCAATTCCGCACAGAATCGCGGTTCCGCCGTTCTTCACATAGTCGGCAACCATGCTGACAAAAGCGTCTTCGAACTGCTGGGACGTTTCGCCCTTAACATATTTAAGCGGTGCCGAGATAATGAGAAGATCCGTATCGGCAAGCATCTCCGGCGTTATGGCCGTTGTTTCGATACGTGCCTGAATACCCATCTCGGTGCACATGTTGATCAGCTTCTTCATGTTGCCGCTGTAATACCCGTTCACATAGTCGTTCTTGTGCGTGCCGTCGATCAGAACCTTGGTAATGGTGGATTTGTCCGATACGCTGACCCTTAAGACCGACGTGTAGACCTTCTCAATGCCGTTAATCGTCGCACGAAGGGTAACATCGATATCGACATTCCCGAGGCTCGACGGCGCGTAGGCAAAGGTGTGGGAAGCCGTGCCTGAAGTCGCGACATCCGCACCTCCGGCAAGTTCGCTGCCGGTGACCGTCTTGATGACCTGGCCTGCAACGGAATAGGTTAGAGACGAAACGGTCATGGGATTTGCTTCGTTGTTATAAAGTGTTGTGGTAATGTTCATGTTCTCTCCCATTACCGGTATGGAAGTATCCGTCTTCACCGAACTGATTCCGGCATGCTCGATATCTCCGGTCCAGACAGGGGCGGTTACTGCAGTATCCGTATCCGGCTGGACGATTCTGATATAGTAATATGTGTAGTTGTTCGGAATCGAGAAGGTAATCACTTCGTTTTGCGCCGATGTCGTCGCCGATGCGGCCACAACGCCGCCGTTTACGATGACTTCAACAGTGCTTCCGATCGGATCGGTCGGGTCGGAGATCTGAACCTTGATGGTTGCGGTCGCCGCATCCGAGTCGGAAATGGTTCCCATGATCAGGTCGTTCAGGGTGTAAATGATGCTTAAGTCGTTGTCTTCCGTCGCATAAACACGGCGGTTTCTCATCGCGTCATAGAGGCTTGCCTCGGTCAGCTCCGTAGCAAGAATAACGGTACGGGCTGTGTTCGAGTCTCCCCAGTGACCCAGATGATTGTCCTGATTGTTGGTCGGGGCCAGATGCCAGCCCTTGTCCAAGGCCTTCGTGTAATATTGATACGAGGGGAAGTATCCGGCCTGGTGGACGGTGCCCTCGCCGTTTCCGACTTCGATCAGATCGATTACCGCGTCGAAGGCCGGATTATAAAGAGCAAAATCATAGAAATCTCCGAACGTATCTCCCGGGTGATTCATCTGTGAAATAGACCCGGGTACAAGAGCCAGCTTCCCGTAATATGCGGCAAGGCCGGCCGGATTGGCGATCGACTGCGCTTTGTTGTAGAAAATCGGATTGTTCCGGTTCTCAAATCCCGCCGTGTTGAACGTATTCATATGACCGCATCCGTCGCTCCATGTCATTTCATAGCCGTATATGCCGAGGAACGTCGATGCGGGATCCGTAAGATTGTCGCTGTTGGCAATGCCCGATGCGGTGATGGCGGACGCTGCGGTCTTTCCGGTAGCCCAGGCAACATTCGTCATAGCGCTGACATCGATGCTTGCCGTGTACGATCCGGTCTCAAATGAGTTCGAATGATCCGTAACGGCGAGGAAGTCCAGATTCGGGACAGCCGCCGCATGAGCGTAAGCATCGGTAACCGTACCGGCACCGTCCGACAGTGTTGTATGGGAGTGGAGCTGTCCGAAATAGAGATTATAATCCGCAATCGGAACAGGTGTCACACTCGGCACTCCTGTCGGCACAACCGTGGGAACCTGTGTCGGAACCTGTGTCGGAACCTGTGTCGGAACCTGTGTCGGAACCTGTGTCGGTACATCCGTCGGCACCTGAGTCGGTACATCCGTCGGTACCTGAGTCGGTACATCCGTCGGTACCTGAGTCGGTACATCCGTAGGTACCTGGGTTGGTACATCTGTCGGTACCTGAGTCGGAACATCCGTAGGAACACCCGTAGGAACACCCGTGGGTACTCCGCCGGTAGACGTTCCCGTTACGATAATATTGTTGATATTGCTGATGCAACCCGTGCCGACTGCACTGCCGTTGATCGCGACATTAGAGGTCATAACCACGCGAAGGTACACGGCAGACAGATTCTCCGCAGCGTCCGGAAGCGCTATGGGACCGATATTCACACCCGCGTTTGTTGATTTGAACGCAGAAGACGAAACGTCTGTCCACGTACTGCCATCGGTGCTGTATTGGACCTTCCAGTCCGCGGGTGCGGTATTGGAGCCTCTGGACCACAGGCTCAGATTTAAAGTCTCATATTGCAGAGTAGAGAAGGAGATCACCCATCCCGAGGGAGGGTTCGCCGCATCTCCGAAAGACCATTTACTGCTGGAAGCGGCATAAGATTTGCTACTGTATGTTATGCTTCCGCCGAAATTCGTCTTGAGAATCGCGCCGGTCTGATTCACGCCGCCGGTAGCGGGTTCCTCCGTTCCGCCGGTAAGCGGACTAACCGCGGTCCATTGTACAATCGTATCGGGATCCCCCGCAGCGGCCAGAACCGGCGCCGGTGATACGACAAACAGATTTATAACAAGGAGAATGGTGAGAAGCAGTGAAAGGCCTTTGCATACACTTTTTTTCATAATGAACCTCTCTCGAAATCTAAATAATGAACCGCCTTGAAGATGCGTAAGAACAAGTTAATTTAACATTTCTAAAATAACATAAAACAGCGGCATATGCTTCATGAAAATACAATTTATAATGTAAAATCGCAGTGAAAATCTGATTAACGCTCATATTCGTGCAATATAAAAACCGCCGTCCGGCGGTTTGCTTCAAGACATCGATTTATCGTTCACAGGGTTACTTTCGGAATAAGAAAATCAAGGATGATCTTTGCGGCTTCCTCCGGTGTCGTATGTGCCGTATCGACCGCCAGACCGGGATCCTCCGGCTCTTCATACGGAGATGAGACCCCGGTAAAATCAGGGATTTCACCGTCACCTGCTTTCCCGTAAAGGCCCTTGGGATCTCTTTTCACGCACATAGCCACATCGGCCTTCACATAGATCTCGAGAAAATGCGCGTCTCCGATAATCCGTCGCGCGTCGTCCCGCATCGCTTTTCGCGGGGAAATAACAGACACGATCACGATGATTCCGGCGTCGCAGAACAGGGCCGCGACTTCGGCGATTCTCCTTATATTCTCGCTTCGGTCTTCATCGGAGAACCCAAGTCCGGCACAGAGGCCGTGCCGCATATTGTCGCCGTCGAGAATATAGGCGCACTTCTTCCGGGAAGCAAGATCCGCGGATACCAGATTGGCGAGAGTCGATTTCCCCGAGCCGGAAAGTCCCGTGAGCCAGACAACAATGCCGCGCTGTCCGAGGATTCGGCAGCGTTCTTCATAGGATACCGTGTCCGCGTGACGCGTAATATGAAGATCTTCCGGACCTTTCACAATGTCCATCCCCCGAGTCCGTCCTTTCCCTATTTCAGTCCCCAGCGCTCATGTACGCGCGATTCGATGTTCGAAAAGACAAGCTTATCTACGGCCAGCCCGATCAGAACAATCACGATCATGACGGCCATCACCTGGCTGATATCGGCCAAATCGCGCCCCATCATAAGCACCTGGCCCAAACCGACCGTCGCGGACAGCATTTCGCCGGCCATCAGTGCGCGCCAGGCAAAGGACCAGCTTTGCTTCATGCCGGATACGACGCTCGGGAGCGCAGCAGGAAAAATCACGTGCACATACTTGTATACGCCTTTTGCGCCCATAGTCCTTGCGGCCTTGATGTATAGCGGATTGATATTTGATATGCCCGATTCGATCGCAATCGCGATCGCAAATGTCGATCCGATCGCGATAATGAAGATGATCGAAGACTCTCTTAAGCCAAACCAAAGAATGGCAAACGGCAGCCAGCATATACTCGGCAGTGTCTGAAAGCCCAGGATCAGAGGCTTCAGGTTCTTATTGAGATACGGGACACGGGAAATAACGAGCCCGATCAGGAGACCGCCCGCAAGCGAGACGGCATAGCCGACGAGAATTCTTCGCATACTCGCAAGAATCGCAATCCAGAGCGTGTTATTCTGCATCAGCCTGAGGAGCGTGTCCCATACGGTCAGGGGCGACGGAAAGGTATAGGCTTTCCAGACGCCGAGGCCTTTGACGAAGATCTCAAAAACAATTCCCCACAGAAGGATCAGCCCCGCATAGAAAAGGAGCTTGCCGCCGGCCGACTTGAGAAATTTCTTAAACTTCTTCATCTTCCCCTGCCCCTTCCCGGAAATGTGCGGAGAGCTTCGCGATCGCATCCTGTATTTCGGGACTTCCCGCTTTTCGCGGCCGCGGAATATCAATCGTATACTCATCGCGGATCCGGCCCGGATCCTCCGACATATGGACAATGCGGTCGGCCAGAAACACCGCCTCGGAAAGATTGTGCGTAATAAAGATCACCGTCTTTTTCGTCTCGCACCAGATACTCTGGAGCTCTTCCTGAAGCTGTTCCTTCGCTTTCGAATCCAGAGCGGCAAAGGGTTCGTCCATCAATAAAATCCCGGAATCCATGGTCAGTGCCCGTGCAAGCGCGGCGCGCTGCTTCATGCCGCCGGACAGCTCGTGAATATAGGCGCCGGCAAATTTGGAGAGATGGACCGTTTCCAGGCACTTCATCGCCTCCGCGCGGCGCTTCTCACAGGAAATCCCGGCGGTCTTCATCGGGAATTCCACGTTCTCGATGACCGTGAGCCACGGGAAAAGCGCCGGCTCCTGAAAAACGACGGCGCGGTCGATTCCGGGACCTTTGATCTCGGTACCGTTCACCAGAACGCGCCCCTTTGATGCCTGATCAAGTCCGGCGACGATATTCAGGAGAGTCGTTTTGCCGCATCCGGACGGACCGGTAATACAAAGAAACTCGCCTTTCCCGACGGACAGGCTTATATCGTCGAGAACGAGAAGCCGGTTCCTCTTCGAGTGAAAATGTTTACTGACATGCTCAATCTGCAGCATCACTTCCGTCCCCCCTTCCCCCGTGCCGGGTCTTAATCCTAGGATATTTCTTCCTCGCCTTTGGCCTTAAGAACCTTGTTCAAAAGATACAAATCCGTCATGCCTTCTTCATCGGAAACATCGGTAAGGATTCCGGCATCCACAGAAAACTGAATCATATCCATAAGCGCGTCCCGGTCGGGATCGTTCGAAATCAGGACACGCTCAAACGCCGAATCCAGGACCGTGTCCGATATAGATTTGCCCGTAAGCTCCGTGATCTCTTTGTTGACAGCCTTTTTCGCCTCATCCGGATTGTTGGCGATATAGTCGCCGATTTCCGTGTGGGCGGTGAGGAATGCCTCCACCAGATCCGGATGCTCCGCAAGGAATTCCTTTCGGACGACCACGAGCGCCACCGGATATTCGCCGTCTCTCCAGACCTCGTTGTAATCGAGAACGATCTCCGCGTTTGCCTTCTCGACGAGAAGCGAACCCCAGGGCTCCGGAACAAAGGCGGCGTCCAGCTCACCTTTCTCGAAAAGAGTCTGTACATCCGGATTCTCCACCTGAAGAATCTCAACATTACCGCCGGTCGCCGTATCCGAAAGACCATTCTCTTTGAGAAGGTTGCGAAGAATCAGGTCCTGGGTATTGCCGTATTGCGGGACGGCGATCTTCTTGCCGTCGAGATCCTTAATATCTTCGATTCCGGAACCGGCCCGGGCAACAAGAACGGCACCGGCCGACGTCGCGCCGGCGATAACAACGACATCCCCGCCGGATTTTATATATGCATTGATCGCGGGTCCCGGCCCGATATATCCGATATCCACCTCGCCGGCGAACAGCGCTTCAACCTCGGACGGCCCCGCGTTGAACATCTTCCAATCGATCGTTACATCTTCTCCAAACGCCTTCTCAAAGGTGCCGTCGGCTTTGCCGACAAGCGCCTGTGCGTGGGTAATATTCGGAAAGAAGCCGATCCGCACCTCATCGGTGCCGGAGGACTTGCCTGAAGAACAGGACGCAAGTGTCACAGTCATAAGAACAGCGGTTAACAGTGCCGGTACTTTTCTTCTCATGTTTCCTTTTCCTATCGTATGATCTTCTCGTCGCGAAGTACGGTCATCAGTTCATCCGCCGCTGCCTGAACCGGTCCGGCCGCAAGGACCCGGTCACAAAGAATGTCCGTTGTAATGTCGGAGCCGACCCAGCACACCATAACCTCATTGGGCTGGGCCGAGATACGGATCAACTTCATATCCTCTCTGGTCAGCCCGACGGCCGTGGCAATTACTATGATACCTGTATCCAGGAGAAGATAGCATACTTCCGAAAGCCTTCGCAAATGCTCGTCCCTCATGACGGTTTGACTGGCCGCAGTCTTGATATCGGCGTCGACGCCGTAAAGGACGTTTCCGATCCCCAGAAAATACGCATTGTACCCCGCGTCGAAAAGATTCTTTTCGAGCGTCCTGGCAATCCCCTTCTTGTCGGAGCCGGACGGGCCCGTAAGCAGAATAAGGAGAGGTTTCTGCCCGAATCTTGCCGCCCTCACCTCGCCCTGTATTTCGCTTTTTTCCCACTTCATGTTGCGAAGCGCCACTTTATCCCGGGCCGGACCGTGACTGTCGGAAAGGGCTTCGCGGATAATTCCGCCTCCGGCAATCTCGAAGCGATCGACAAGAACAAATCGTCCCGTACCCGAAAGCTCCGAGATAAGATCAAATGCAATCTCCCGGTCGAGACTTAAAATACAGTCGGCTATATCGTTTCGCAAGATCTTTGACTGGTCCTTGTTTTCTAGGCTCGACGCATCCATTACGCTTATGATTTGCTCAAGCCGGACACTCGCTTTTGCGGTTCCGAGCTTCATTATATACTCATGGTCCGTATCGAGAGGTTCCTTGCCGAGCCAGAAAAGACTGACCTTTATCCGGCTCGTGACCTTAGGCGGATTTATTCCTGCAAGAACCGCGATCTCTCCGCGCTTCACATAGATCTGCTCCGTCATCGTAAAGCCGGCAGCCGTGCCGGCGGAGATCTCCTCTGACGCAGGGCTTTCGAATCGCTCGACCGACTTGATCCGGCTCTTTTTTCCGGACGGGAAGAATTCGATCTCGTCGCCGACCGCCGCGCGGCCGGACTCGACGGTTCCCGCGATGATTCTTCTGTCGTCGCCGTCCGAGGTAAATTTGTAAACGCCCTGCACGGGCATGCGAAACGGAAGATCCTCCGGTGGTTCCTCTGCGCAAAAATCATCGAGCACGGAAAGCACGGTCCCGCCGTCAAACCACGGCATGCGTGCGGATTTCTTTGCGATGTTGTCGCCTTCCGAACCGCTGACCGGAATAAACGAGTGCGGGGTTACGCCGATTTTCTTAAGGAATGCCGCGTATTCGCGGGACAGGTTGTTGAAGACCGATTCGTCGTAACCGACCAGATCCATCTTGTTGACAAGCACCGTAATCTGACGGACGCCGAGCATCGCGAGCATATAGCCGTGACGCATCGAATTCTCCATAATCCCTTCACGGGCGTCGATGACAAGAAGCGCCGCCTCGGCACGCGAGGCGCCGGAGATCATATTTTTCAGGAATTCGATATGGCCGGGCGCGTCGATGATGATGTAACGCCTTTTCTCCGTCTTAAAAAAACAGCGTGCGGAGTCGATCGTAATACCCTGCGCCTGTTCGTCCTTTAAGGCGTCGAGAAGAAACGCGTATTCGAAAGGTTTAGCGTTCCTCTTGCACCTCTCCTTAACCTCCGCAAGCTTTCCCATGGGAAGCGAATGCGTATCGGCCAGGAGACGCCCGATCACGGTGCTTTTTCCGTGATCAACATGCCCGACCACCACGATATTCATGCCCGGAAGCCTGTCATGCATATTTTCCATCACATATACCCGTCGCGCCGCAAAGTCTCGAGACCGCCAAGGTCTTCCTTGTCCTGCGCTCTTCCCGACCGCTCTGCGATATTGGCAAATTTGCCGGTCTTCAACTCCCCGATAATCTCGTCAAGGCAGGAGGCCTCCGAATCCACCGGGTTTGTGCACGGCGCACATCCGAGCGAACGGTAGCGCTTGCCATTTCCCTGATTGAAATAAAGGGATACGACCGGTATATTTTCGCGTCGGATATATTCCCATATATCAAGCTCCGTCCAGTCCAGAAGCGGATGAATCCGCACATGCGTTCCCGGCGCGAAATCCGTCTTATACTGGTTCCAGAATTCGGGCGGCTGCTCTCCGATATCCCAGTCGTTGTTCTTGTCGCGCGGCGAAAAATACCTCTCCTTCGAGCGGCTCCCCTCTTCGTCGGCTCTCACCCCGACAATGACGCCGGTATAGGGCTCCGTATTGCCGTCAACCTCGTACCGGCCCGTCTCGTGATTCATCCGGTAACGGGGCCATGTTCCCGCCAAAGTATTCCGGAGCGCTTCGGTCTTCAGCGTCCGGCAGCATTCAAGTCTTGTTGCGTTGTTTTCCGGATACGTCGCCCGGTTCCTTAAGGCATCCGCGTTTTCGCCGTAAATCATGTCGACCTTCCATTTCGCGGCGAGGCGGTCGCGATACACGATCATCTCCGGAATCTTGTGCCCGGTGTCGATATGAACAAGGGGAAAAGGCACATGACCGAAAAAGGCCTTCCGTGTCAGCCACAGGAGAACCGTACTATCCTTGCCGATCGACCAGAGCATACAGAGATTTTTAAATTCGCTGTATGCTTCCCGTATGATGTGCATCGACCGGTTCTCGAGTCTGTCCAGATGATCCATTTTTTTATCCTTATTTTCTTCTCGGACGCTTTTACGGATTACGTTGAAAGCGTTACGGAAACAATCGCAATTCCAAGAAGCCGCTCGTCATGCGAATTAAAGACCTTGCAGGGTCTCCAGATACGGTCTGTTTCCAGGCGGATCCGTACCATATCGGCAACTGTTTCGGGAAGAAGCATATCATACTCGCCGGGACCCGCATCCGGAAAAACCATATCGGCGACAAAAGCGCCGTTCGCAAAAACCTTGCAGGTAACGACACCCGGATAATCCGAAAACGCCTTTATCTTAAGCCGTCGGACCGGTTCCGTTACCGGAATCGAGAGGTTTGCCTGACTTTTGGCGACCCATCTTTGCTCCGGCTCTCTGTCGTTCCACTCCGTCGAATCCGTAAGGAATTCCTCCGACGAAAGATCTCCCAAATGTATGTCCGCGATCAAGCGGCTCTCCTTTGCAGGACCGGAAGATTCGTCAGCAACCCTTCGGGCATGGGGCATTTCGTTTCCGGTCAGGGAGGCAAGGATCACCGCTATTCCGAGAGTTCTCTCATCCGCAATATCGGAAAAGTCGCAGGGTCGCCACACGCGGTCGGTTTCGAGAGTAATTTCTGCCGGGCCCGTGACGGAACCCGGAAGCTTGAAGCTCACGTCGCGCCCGCCGGGTTCTGTAAAATCGACGGAACCGACAAAGAAACGGTTCACGTATACCTTGCAGGAAATCGGCTCGGGACAGGACGATTCCGCCTTGATTCTCAGGAGATTGGCCGGGGTACGGGTAAAGAGAACCAGGTCAGCCCGGTCTCCCGCCATCCACCTGTGCTCCGCTTCCAACCCATGCCACTGGTGAAGATCCGACAGATGCTTTTCCGAGGACAGCTCCGAAAAGTCGGCCGCATATTCGTCATATAAGTTATCTTCAGAATCACCGCTGGCGTTATCCGCATTGCCGCCTAAGTCACCGGAATACCCGGAACCTAAGAGGATCGCCGGATCCGGTCCGAGTGAAAGTCTGACGAGGGCAATTCCGAGGGTTCGTTCGTCCGTCGTATCCGCGACGTCGCAGGGCCTCCATACCCGGTCCGTTTCGAGCGTAATCTCCGCGATCCCCGTGATCGAACCCGGCAGATGAAGAACGGCACTTCGTATGCCCGGTTTTTCGAAAACGAGAGTTCCGGCAAGAAACCGGTTTACAAACGCCTTACAGGAGATCTTCTCCGGACAGCTTGATTCGGCCGAAATCGTAAGAAGAGAGGCCGGCTCTTCGGTACGAAGCACCAGATCAACCCGCCCTTCCGACATCCATCTGTGCCTTGATTCGAATTCATGCCACTGCGAGAGCTTAAGAAGACATTTCTCGGACGAACGATCGGTAAAATCCGCTTCGCTGCCGACTCCTTCATACTTCCCGCCATTTAGATAGTTCAGAATATGCGCCGGCATGTCCGGGTCTTCGGCCGCATCTTCACTCAGCGCGACGGATGACACGGCTATGCCGAGTTCCCGGATATCGCGGGTTTCCGAGACCTCGCACGGGCTCCAGATCCGGTCTGTTTCGAGGGTAATGATTACCTCTCCGCTCAATGCGGCCGGAAGAGGCAGCCTGGCCTGTCTGTATCCCGGCTCGGGCCAAACAATCTTCCCGATCGGAAAACGGTTCGCATAAACAATAGCCTGAAGCGGTCCCGGATAACCGGATATTGCCTCAATTACGACGCTTCTTGCAGGAACATCCGCAAAAAGCCGGATATCCGCGGTCTTTTTCTTCATCCACCGGCTGTTTTCTTCACGCTCATTCCACTCATCCGGATCCGGAAGATTCTTAACTGAACCGGGCTCACTCAGCTTCGCCGCGCTTCCGAGCGAAAAACCGGTCTTGTCCAGAAGAACAATCTCATAGACCTGTCTCGCCGGAAGGGAGACAAAACGGCTCGTGTGCTTTTCCGAATCAAAAATATGAAATCCCGCATCCATGGAGATATTGTTGTGGGTATCCGTAACCAACTCAAGATGACGCATAAGGCTCTGGCCGACGAAAAAGAAATTTCCATCCCGGGCGAGGCCCCGTGTAAATCCGTTAAATTGAGCGAGCGGTTCCTCTTCGCCGGAAAGGTTCATGTCCAGAGAACCGCAGAAATGAAATTCGCCGTCGATTTCCAGAATGCTGTGCGGGTATCTCTGGTCGCTTTTTGCGACTCCCTTGAACTGCCCGGTCGTAATATCATACTCAAGAATCGCACCGTCCATATTAAAAGAGGGTGTCTTGAAAGATCCGCTTTGTGAAAACATCGATATAAGAACGCTGTTGCCGATGATTTGAAGATCGTTGATATGGTGATGGTCCTCCGTTGAATCCGTTATCCTGATTTCCCGGATCCGCTTAAAATCCGGGAAGCTGTAGATACCGACGGCATCGCGGGACGTTTCGGTGATCAACGCATACTCGCCTTTGTAGATCCGGAATCCGTGAAAATCATAATCTCCGATTCCGATCGTCCCGACGATGTGAAGATTCCTGTCAAGAACCGTGATCCCGAAAGTCAGCGAAACGGCGTATATCAGATCGCCGTATATATCTATTCCGCGGAAATCGCCCGATAGAATCCGGTGATATTCGTTCTTCTCCAGATCGACATAATAAAGACCGCCTTCCACGTCGGCATCCGTCGTCGCGGACACAAGAAGCCTCGTAGTAAGACGGCACATCTCTTCGCCAGATAATTTGTTGAGAAGCATGAGAAATTCCCCCTAACGGAAAATAATGTTTCACCCGAAAAGAAAAATGTAATATTCATTGTATCAAAATTCCGCGGGGATTTCATTATCCGATATATCCTTTGCAGAGCCGCTTCCGTTAAGCCGATCAGACTGTCCGTACGATTAAATATCATTCCAAACGGCTTATTCGTCCGACTTCTGGTACTCCGAATACGTTTTACCTGTGTACTTCTTGAAACAGCGCCCGAAATAATTCGGATCCGGTATTCCGACTTTTTCGGCGGCCTGATACATCAGCGTTTTCTTTTTCGCAAGCTCGACGGCTTTCTCCATGCGGCGCGAAAACAGATAATCGCAGAAAGTAATACCGGTCTCAGTCCGGAACATACGGCTTAAATAATTCGAGTTGAATCCGAAAACCATCGCCGTAGATGTCAGATTCAGATCCGGACTCGTATAGTGGGTGTTCAGGTATTCCTTGATCTTCTCCGCGGTCGTGGTTGTCATGACGGGCGGCTCTTCTTCCGTATTCTCCGCGGCCTTGTTGTCGAGCTCCGTCTTGATCCTGTAAAGCGTCTCCTGGATTTCCTTACGGTTAATCGGCTTCACCAGAAACTCGCTGATTCCGATCCCGATACATTGACGCGCGTATTCGAATTCGTTGAAGGCCGAGAGGATAATAATCTTGAGCTTCGGATACCGTTTGATGGCAAGCTTGGAAAATTCGATGCCATTCATAAACGGCATTTTGATATCGACAAAAGCAATGTCGGGCCGGATTTCATCAATTGTGTTGACGGCTTCGATTCCGCTCTCGGCCTCGCCTGCGATCTGCATACTCAGAAGTTCCCAGTTCACAGATGATTTGAGAAGTCCGCGAATCGCCTTCTCATCGTCAATAATCATCACCTTGTACATTCACGTCTCCCCCTTTATTTCTTCCCGTCAAGCGGAATACTGATATCGACTTCCGTAAACAGGCCTTCCTCGCTTCGTATCTCAAAGACATCCTCACGGTCGCAGAAATACCGAATCCGTTCGATCGTTCCCTTCAGGCCGAAACTGTCATCGTTCCGATCCGCCTTAAGAATACCTTTTATTCTTTCCTTTGACATGCCGACTCCGCTGTCATAAACCACGAGATGCAGAACCTTGTCTCTCTCGAAAATCGATATTCGGATCACACACTTCTCGCCCTTCAGGCGAACTCCGTGATAGAGTGAATTCTCGACAAGCGGCTGCAGAATCAGCTTCGGAACCTTGAAATCCAGCAGATCGTCCTGCAGCACATATTCGTCATCGAAGATATCGCCGTACCGGTACTTCTGAAGCTTCAGATAATCTTTGACGACCTCTACCTCGGTGCGAAGCGGAATTTCGGAACTGCCGTTGCTCAGGAAATTCGTGAAAAAGTTGGAGAGCGTCTGCAGCGCCTCATAGACATCGTCCGCCCCGTCCTCCGACGCCATAAACGCAAGCGTATCCAGCGTATTGTAGAGGAAATGCGGCTTAATCTGCTCCTGAAGAGCACGGAATTCGTCGTTTCGGATTCTCTTCTCCTTGACGATCAATTCCTTGAAAAGAGCGTCAATCTCATCGAGCATACTGTTATAGCGGTTCTTTAAGTGTCCGATCTCGTCATCCGGAAGAAAGAGCTTGGACTTCTGCAATCCTCCGGTTCTTGCGACCGCATCCATCGAATGAACAAGCCCCTTAATCGGCTTCGTAATGTAAAACGAGATAAAAGCGCTGATCAGAAGCATCGAAGCCAGCGTGATTACGATCATCAGTACGATTATCAGCGCCGTCTCCGTAGGAATGACCTGTCCCGCGTAAAACCGCTCGCTTGACACGAGCGTCAGAGGAGAGCCGGGGAGCCGGTAATAAGAAATAATTCTTTCGTTTCCCCATGTTCCGACAATTTTCTGCTTATGGGAAGCCGAATGATCGGGAATCAAATTAAACTCGGCGGTCAGGTCGTCTCCGTAGATATATTTGTCATAATAAAGATATCCAAAACGGCTGTCTCCCTCGACATGATCTTCATATGTGTCTCCGAGAATCGTTAAGGGAAGGTTTACGGCAAGATAGCCGATCGGTTTCTGCGTACCTAAGTCATTGATCACGCGGACAAAAGTAATCAGGGGTTCATTCAGCTTTGTGCGGAACATATAATCGCCGGAGACCGGGTTGCCGTTCTCTCCGAGAATCGCCTTGTTGACCGTAATAATATATCCGCCCGCATTGTCAATCATGTCCTGACTCCAGGCCGAAGTTAAGAGTTTCCGCGGGAAAACCGTCGTCACACTCCGGCTCGCACTGACATAATTCAGATTGTTGTCAAAAATATAGATGGAGCTGATACCTTCGAAAACATTCATCAGATCATAGAGAGTGTTGACCGACTCTTTGGCAACCTTTGTATAATTACCCGCGTCACTCTTCAGATACGAAATGACGGCGTCATCCGTCATGATAAGGATGCTCATGTCACTGACCCGGTCCGCTTCCGAAGTCAGATTGCCACTGATCGCGGAAAGCGTGTTGAGATTCTTTTTTTCAGCGTAATCACTCAGATTATTGCGGATAAAAAATACGTAAACAAGGCCGAAAAATGCGAGGTAAACGCATATGACAAATAAGAACAGATAACGGATCTTTTTTACAAGCGGATACGAAGAGAACTTTGCAAAAAGCCCTCCGTGCTTCTTTCCCCCGCTTTTACCGCACATGTCCCTACCCCGTAATCCAGTGTTCGCAGCTTGCCCCAGAAATTCTGCCTTGGATCCTATTATATACGAACCGCCAGACGAAGGGGAGTCCTGCCCGACAGCAATACGCTTCTGTCATCCGGCTGTGATGTGCCGAAATATAAAGTGAAATTCTGTCCTCCGCTTACGCGCTCTCCCGATTCATCTATGACGGTAAAGGCCTTACCCGGGATGATCATGCTGATCTCCTTTGTCTCGCCTGCTCCAAGGAATACTCTCAAAAAGCCGCACAAACTCACATTGGGAACCGCATATTCCGAATCGTGGACGCGGATATAGGCCTGGATTACATCTTGCGTGTCCGCCCCGCCGGCATTCGTCACTTCAATCATGACCCGGACGTCGCTTCCGGCTTCCGGTTCCGCAAGGAATCGGGCTCCGGTACAGCATACGTCTCCGTACGTGAGTCCGTAGCCGAACGGGTACAAGGGCTCACCTTCATAATACCGATAGGTGCGTCCTTTCATGGAATAGTCCGTAAAGTCGGGGAGGCTGTCCGCAGACCGGTAAAACGTCACGGGAAGTTTGCCTGAGGGAGAGGCCTTCCCGAAAAGTATATCGGCCGCGGCCCTGCCGCCTCCCGCGCCGGGATACCACAGCTGAAGAATGGCCGCGCACCCTTGTTCCGCGCGTGAGAGGTCTATGGAACTTCCGGCCATAAGGCACAGAATAACAGGTTTCTTCACTTCGAGAATCGCATCGAGAAGACGAATCTGAACTTCGGGAAGATTCAAATCCTGCTTGTCGCCGGATCCGTAATTGTTTCCTTCGTCCTGTTCTTCGCCTTCCAGAGTCTCGTCGAGTCCGAGGCAAAGAACGACGACTTGACTGTGCTCGGCTACGGCAACCGCTTCCATGAGCCGATCGTTCGCCTGTGCGAGATTCTCGGTACGGTCGCGCATGAGCTCGCATCCGCGGGCATAAAGTACTCTTGCATCTTTTCCGATCTCGTCCTGAATCCCTTCGAGAAGCGTGACATAACGGGAGGAAGTCCCGTAATAATTGCCTTTCAAGGCAAGGCGGCTGTTCGCGTTCGGTCCGATGACACCGATTGTATTCAGTTTCTTCTTATCAAGGGGAAGTGTCTTATCGTTCTTAAGAAGAACCATGCTTTCTCTTGCCGCCATGGCCGCAAGCTCAAGATGTTCTTCGCATTCTACTTTTTCATATGGAATCGAATCATACTCGCTGCCGTCAAAAAGACCCAGACGAAATCGTGTCGCAAGCAGCCGTTCGACGGATACGGTAATTTGTTCCTCGGTTACGAGGCCTTCCCTGCACGCCGTCAGAAGATGGAGATACATGTTGCCGCAATTCAGGTCACAGCCTGCGTTCATCGCAAGCGTGACGGATTCCACGGCATTTTTCGTGACAAGATGTGACATATGGAAATCTTTGATCGCCCAGCAATCCGAAACGACATGTCCCTCGAATTGCCATTCCCCCCGCAAAATATCGCGAAGGAGTTTATAGCTGCCGCAGCATGGCTCGCCGTTGGTACGGTTGTAAGCCCCCATAACAGCCTCGACCCCGGCCTCTTTGACACAGGCTTCGAATGCCGGAAGATATGTCTCGTGAAGATCCTTCTCTGAAGCCTCGGCATTGAATTCGTGCCGGAGAGCTTCGGGTCCGCTGTGAACGGCAAAATGCTTGGCGCAGGCGGCTGCTTTGTAGTATTTTCCGCTACCCTGAAGTCCCTTGATAAAAGCAACACCCAGCCTTGAAGAAAGATACGGGTCTTCGCCGTACGTCTCGTGGCCGCGCCCCCAGCGCGGATCCCGGAAAATATTTACATTCGGCGACCAGAAGGTCAGGCCTTTGTAAATATCCCGGTCACCGTGGCGGGAACTCTCATTGTATTTAGCACGTCCTTCCGTGGCGACGGCGTCGGCGACTTCTTCGAGGAGCGTATCGTCGAACATCGCCGCTAAGCCGATCGCCTGCGGAAAGCTTGTTGCGGTACCGGCACGGGCGACGCCGTGAAGCGCCTCGTTCCACCAGTTGTAAGCGGGAATTCCAAGTCTCTTAATGGCGGGAGATTGATATGTCAGCTGACTTACCTTCTCTTCCAGGGTCATTTGGGAAGCCAGTTCCCCGGCTCTTTCCTTAAAATCCTGATTCTGCATATCTAACCACCCGAGAAATGAATCTCTTCCTTATGTCAATAATGTTGTTCCGGACAAGGGACGTACAAGTTATGGTTCGTACAATAGAAATCCCGGCCGATCAGCCCTTAACGGCACCGGCGACAAGGCTCTCCTGAATCTTGCTGCTGAAGAAAGCGTAGATGATCAGGACAGGGAACGTTGCGATAACAAGTGCCGCACCGATCGGGCCCCAGTCGGTTGTAAAGGATCCGGAGAGGTTCTGAATACCGACCGTAACGGTACGGTAATCGGAATTACTAATAAAGATAACGGCGTACATGAGTTCGTTCCACGACTGGAGGAAGATGAAGATGGACAGTGTGGAAAGAGCGGGCTTCATCATCGGTAGAATCACATGCCAGAAGATTCCATAGACACTGCAGCCGTCAAGGCAGGCAGCCTCTTCGATCTCGAGCGGTATGCCTTCCATGAAGCTCGAAGCGATCATGATCGACATAGAGAGTGCAAAAGCCGAATACGGAATGATCAGGGCCCAATACGAATCCGTAAGATGAATTTTGGAAAGTCCCAGGAAAATCGGAAGAATTACGGCGTTGATCGGGAGAGTGATTCCCAGCATGAAGATTGCGTTGGCGATTTTTCTTCCGTGCCAGACCATTCTGGTCAGCGCGTATGTCGCGGCGGTCGCCGCAACAACGGTAATAATAATCGAAGCAACGGTGACAATTACGCTGTTGAGAAGATAACGGAACATGTTTCCCGACTGGAGCGCGGTCGTATAGTTCGAGAACAGCCAATTATGGGGAAGACCTATGATGTTCGCGCCGAAAATCTCGGAATTCTCTTTAAGGGAGAAGGTCAGCATCCAGTAAAGAGGAAACAGCTGTAATGCGGACCAGATAAGAAGCAGAATCGTGATGATTATGTTGCCGACCGAGTATTTCTTTGTCGGTTTGATTGTCCCGGAAATACTTAATTCACTCATCAGTCTACCTCCGTTCTGAACACTTTTTTGATGACGATGGCAAAGAAGAAACAAAGCAATACGATGAATACGGCAATGGCGCTGCCGACGCCGTAATTATTTCTGTCAAACAACTGTTTGATCATGATCGTGGCAGGCACTTCACTTGCGTGAGCCGGACCGCCGTTGGTCAGAACATAGATTAAATCAAAAACTTTAAGGGAGCCGGTAACGGCAAAGATAACGCAAACTCGAAGAACCGGCTTCAAAAGCGGAATCGTGACATATCTTGATATCTGCCAATTGCTGGCGCCGTCGATCATCGCAGCTTCGCGCAAATCGGTCGGCTGCGACTTGATACCTGTGTACATGAGCAGCATGTGATAACCTACATACTGCCAAAGGATCGGTATAAATACGGCAAGCAGAGCCGTATTCGAATCGCCGAGCCAGGTTTTGGTATACTCCCCGAGTCCGACCGCTCTCAGAAACGAGTTGACGATACCGTACTCCGGATTATATATTTTCAGCCACAACTGGCCGATAACGGTCGTAGAAATGATAACCGGGACGAAGAAAAGCGCCGTGTAAAGCTTCTCTCCCTTGATGCCCTTGGCAAGTGTAAGAGCCAGTGCAAGTGAGACCGGAAGCTGTATAAACAGGGACAATCCTGCAAACAGGAAAGCGTTCCTTACTGCTCCGGGGAACCCGATCGTAACTTTTGTGAAAATAGTAATATAATTCTTAACCCCGACAAATATTGGGGTCGTAATGCCGTCCCAATCGAGAAGGCTGTAATATGCGGACATGCAAATCGGAATAATTATAATGCCGATAAACAGGATGCAGGCAGGCAGCATAAACAGAAGGATAGCCGTCCTGTTCTTCATTGTCTTATCCATAAATGGTTCTCCCTCCGTTAAATTCCGCGGAACGGGACGCCACGTTCTATTGATGTACCGTGCATCAAAAGGATATGACGTCCCGTTTCCGGGTGAGCGAAAATACATGAAGTTAAAGAATGAGTGGACTAGAGTCGCTTAGGCGGCGAGCTGCTCGCCCATAGCTGCTGTGAAATCTTCCGGTGTGATGTTGCCAACATAGAGCTCCTGGAGGAGAGCAAGATATTCGCCGGCATCGTCGGCTTCCATAAGCGTATCAAACCAGAGGGTGAAGGATGTTGCGTTGGTGGCGAGCTCGGCTACTTTAGCCGTGATCGGGTTAACAGCGCTGGCATCATAGTCTACTTTCCAGGCAGGGATTCCTGCGCCCTTCAAGTAAGCGTACATAGAGATGCTCTTGGTGAGTTCAAATACTGCCTTGGCAGCAGCGTCTGTATTCTCGGAGGAAGCAGCAACCATAAGTGTATCGGAAGCGCCGCCCATGAAGTCGGTGATCTTGGCATTGGAGCTGTTGATAACCGGGATCGGAGCTACGTCGAAATCACCGGGGTTAGCGGCGTCGGACATGATGGAACCACCCATCCAGCTGCCTGTGACGTACATCGGAACGGTTCCGTTGTAGAACAGAGCACTGGCTTCGTCGTTGGAGAGACCGGTTGCACCGTCAATGAATGCGCCCATGTCGATCAGTTCTTTAAGAGTAGTGGCAGAGGTAAGGAAATCGGCGGAATCAAAGCTTCCGCTTGTCTTCGTGAGAACATCCTTTACCTGAGAGGGACCGGCCGTCTTAAGGGTAAGAGCATCGTTGAACATGGCAAGAACCCATGTATCCTTGACGCTGACGCCGAAAGGTGTGATGCCGTTGTCGATGAATGTCTGGCAAACGGTCTTAAGCTCATCGACTGTGGTCGGAGCCTTGAGGCTGTACTTGTCAAACATGGCTTTGTTGTAGAAGAGAACGGATACAGGTGTTGCATAGGTTACGCCGTAGTACTTGCCGTCAACGGTAACGTTGCCGAGAGCCGCTTCGGGAAGCTGTGCTTTGTATTCATCGGTATAATAGTCATTGAGGGCAAAAACCTTACCGGACTCGATAAAGCTCTTGGAGAAACCGCCGCCCCATGAGAAGAAGATGTCGGGGAGCTCGTTGGCAGCAACAGCAGACTTAATCTTTGTCTTGTAAGACTCATTCTCAAATGTCTCCATCTTGATGGTTACATTCGGATTGGCTGTCTGATAGTCGGCAATTGCCTGATTGTAAGGCTCGTTGAAAGCATCACTCTCGGTGGCTATGCTCCACATTGTCAGAGATACCGGTTCGGTAGAGGCAGCCGTAGTGTCCTTCGTCGTCGCTTCCGTAACAGCCGCAGCCGTTGTCGTCGCCGCCGTATCGCCAGCCTTTGTGGTATCCGTCGTACTTGTCGTACCGGCGCATGCCGAAAGGGAAACGATCATTCCTGTAGCAAGAACCATAGAAAGAATCTTTTTGAGTTTCATAAACAACCTCCCATTAAATTTTGTGTGTTTTGTCGAACTTCACTCATATAATAAGAGGGAATATGTGCATTTTATACGCACGATATGTACTTATTAAGGGAAATTTATGACATTCAATATAGAACGTCAAAAAAATGCCGGTCTCCCCAGGCGCTCCAAAAGCGCATTTACATCTTTAAAAGACGGTGCCGCTGTTCCCTCCGTCATAACGGACGCCGCGGAACAGGCGACTGCCAGACGCATTGCATTTTCCGGTGTATCGCGGCGCACGGCCGATACCGCGAGGGCAGCGACCATCGCGTCTCCGGCGCCCACTGTGCCGCTTACGCTAACCGGCATCGCCGGCAGACAGAGCGCGCAATTCCGATCCAGCATAACGGCGCCTTTGTCACCCATTGAGACAAGAATTCTCTCGGTGCCAAAGCGAAAAAACTCCCTTGCCTTCGTGCAGATTTCTTCGGTCGTATGGAAAGGCCTCCCGAAATAGTTCTCGAGTTCGTGAAGATTCGGTTTCACGGCCGCGGGTCCGGCTTCAATGCCAAAGCGGAAAAGTTCTCCGTCCGCATCGAGAATTGTATAGACACCGCGCTCTTTAAAGTAAGCGATCCAGTCACGATAGATATCGCGGTCCGTGCCCGGCGGTACGCTCCCGGACAAAACAAGGATATCGCCGGGCATTATGCGCTCTGCGATGCGGTTTTTGAGATCAAGAAACACCTCGGACGCGACCGGCGACCCCGGTTCGTTCAACTCGGTTGTTATGTGGTTAACGGGATCGTTTATCTTGACATTGGTCCTGGTTTCCCCCGGCGCATATACAAAGTCACATACGATGCCGAGCTTCTCCAGAGACTTGTCGATATACCGGCCGCTTTGACCGAAAAGAATCCCCATTGCGACGCATTCATAGCCGAGCGCACGGACGACCTTTGCGACATTGATACCCTTGCCTCCGATATCCGTACGGGAGGACGCGGTACGGTTTAATGCGCCCGGAGTAAAATCCGGCACTTCGACCGTTTTGTCAATCGCCGGATTCAAGGTGACGGTAATAATCATAGCCTGATCCCTTTCGCCCTTTACTCGTTCAACAGAAGATAACTGTCGAGAATTCTCCTGGCACCGGCCGTCTTCATATACCGTTCGCGCGCAGCCAGAACAGCGTCCCGCCCGAGCCGGTCTTCTTCAAGATTCACAATGAGATCGGCTTCAACCAGTATCTGAAAGTCCGTGTCGTCTATCTTCTGATAGGAGTGATGATTTCCGATCAGAAACAACACCCTCTCCGCAATTTTATCCGGAACCGAGCAGTTCTTCATGATTCGCTCTGCAATCGGAGGCCCTTCGATTTCCTGGTATTTCCCGGCTGCCGACTGATATTTCTTCTCCGCTTCGTGAATGCCGATATCGTGAAGAATCGCCGCGATCAGAAGGGACTCTTTCCTCGTGTCGGATTCCGGTATGCCATTCTCGGAGGCTTCCGCTTCCCAAAGCGCATAGGAAAAACTGTACACCTTCATGGCGTGCGCAATTCTCTTCGAGTCCGTTCCGAAATAAAGGATCATCTGGGTAAGAATATCACGGGGCATAAAGAATCCTCGTTTCTTGCTTAATCGTATAAAAGCGGATCCTGATGTGCCCTCCCGAATCTATCTCTCCGCTTCTCTTTTCGAAAAGCAGCGAAAGCCATTCGCCGGAATTACTTCTTGCCCGCGAGACAGAATGGCAGCTGGGTTTCGACCGGGGGGCCGATCAGATAGCTGTCAAGAATTCTTTTTGCTCCGGCTGTCTTCATCGTAATTTCTCTTGCGGCTATAATCGCCTCAAAATCTGCGCTGTCTTCCTCGAGATTCACCAGCTCTTCGGCCTCGACAAGGATCTGGAAGTCCAGATCGTCGATCAGATGATAGGAATGGTGATGTCCGACAAGGTAGCAGACGCGGGCACTCAGCCGCGGGTTGACGCCGCATTCCTCGAGAATTTCTTCGGCTACCGAAGGTCCTTCGAGCTCTTGAAATCTGCCGTCGTTGGAGTCATATTTCCGGACTGCTTCATGAACGCCGATATCGTGAAGAATCGACGCGTAGAGCAGTGTCTTTTTTCGTTCATCGGAATCGGGAAGCTCCCTGCTAAGGGCTTCTTCGTCCCATAACGCCAATGAAAAGGAGTATACCTTCATGGCGTGGCTTATTCTCTTGGTATCCGTTCCCAGATACTCGATTGTCTTTGCGATAAGGCTGCCGATCATACTCTTACATTCCTCCGTGCTGATGCCTATATTTTGTGCTCTTGGAGGAAGATTATCAAGTATCAAACAGAGGCAAAATCGAATCATTTATGTTTCATTTGGAATACATAACATGAATAAATTATTAAGATTCGCTTCTGTCCTACGGCTCCAGAAGTTCGAGCACATAATTCGGGAGCATGAATGAGCCGGCATGAAGATCCGTGTTGTAGTAGCGTGTCTTAAGGCCGAGCCGGTTCCACGCGTCGGCATCGAGATCGCGGATCGGATCGATCCCTTTGGAGGCAAAGCCGAACAGCCAGTGACCGGACGGATACGTCGGAATGTGGGCCTGGTATACGCGGCATACCGGAAAGAACGGCGCGATGCGGCTGTGCGCACGCGTCATCGCCTTTGCGTCGTTCTCGTAATAGGGGCTCTCGTGCTGGTTTACGAGAATCCCGTTTTCGCGCAGGGCCTTATAGCAATTGCCGTAGAATTCCTTCGTGAAAAGGCCCTCGCCCGGGCCGAAGGGATCCGTCGAATCGACGATGATCAGATCGTATTCGTTTTCGCATGTGCGGATAAAGCGAAGACCGTCCTCGAAATGCATGCTGACACGCGGATCGTCGAATTTCGACGCGAGTCCCGGAAGGAATTCCCGGCTTACGGCGACGACGCGCTCGTCTATTTCAACCAGATCAATATGGGCAATTCCTTCGTAGCGGGTCAGCTCCCGTATAGCTCCGCCGTCTCCGGCACCGATCACCAGAACCTTTTGGATCCCGGGGTTTGAAGCCATCGGAACATGTACGATCATATCGTGATAGATGAATTCGTCCTTCTCCGTGACCATCATTAGGCCGTCGAGCGTCAGGCACCGGCCGAATTCCTTCGATTCGAAAACATCGATTCTCTGGAATTCGCTTTGCTCCGTATGAAGGGTCTTTTCAACCTTGATCGAGAAGCGGACATTCTCCGTATGCTCTTCCGTAAACCATAATTCCATTCTTTGAGTCTCCCCTTTCGGCGTGAAAACAGCTTACCGGCCTTTGACGACGCAGATCTCGTTCACCGCAATGTCTTCGGTCCCGGTCATAAAACTTCCCTTATTCTTGGCGTATATAATGTAATCGATGATTTCCTTCGTAATCCGCTCGCCCGGCGCGACAATCGGTATTCCCGGCGGATAGCACATGACGGACTCCGCGGCAATTCGCCCCGCGCACTCCGCGATCGGCAGCGAAATCTTGTCGGCATAGAATGCGCTTTGCGGCGTCATATCGACAATCGGATGAATGTATTCGTGGTCGAGAAGACCGTACGGATCTTTGGAATAGCGCCGCTTGATCTCGGAGAGCGCGCTGACAAGCCGCTCAAGCTCCCGCTCGCGGTCGCCTACGGAGATCACCGCCAGAAAATTCCCGAGATCGCCGAATTCGATCTGAATACCGTATTCGTCTCTCAGGAGATCATAGACCTCGACGCCGGTCAGGCCGATGTTCCTCGTAAACACCGACAGCTTCGTCGTGTCAAACGCGAAAAATGTGTCGCCGTTCGTCCGCTCCTTTGAATATGCGTAATAGCCGCCGAGCTTATTGATCTCGTCTCTGCCGTAGTCGGCCAGACGTATGACTTCGTCAAAGATCTTTACGCCGTTCAGCGCGAGATTTCTTCTGGACAGATCGAGCGATGACATCAGAAGGTATGAGGCGCTCGTGGTCTGCGTAAGGTTCAGGATTTGACGGATATGCCCTTCGCTCTCGTTTTTTCCGGCAAGAAGAAACGAACTCTGCGTCAGGGAGCCGCCGGTCTTGTGCATGCTTACCGCCGCTAAGTCGGCGCCCGCGGCCATCGCGGACAAGGGAAGCTTGTCGCTGAAATAGAAATGCGTGCCGTGCGCTTCGTCTGCAAGCACCTTCATGCCGTGACGGTGCGCGAGCTCCGTGATTGCGCGAAGATCGGAGCATACGCCGTAGTAGGTAGGATTGTTGACGACGACGGCCTTGGCCTCCGGATGTGCGAGAATAGCCTTTTCCACGTCGGAAACGGACATCCCGAGAGGAATTCCGAGTTCCTTATCGACACCGGGATCGACGTACACGGGAACGGCTCCGCACAGAACAAGGGCCGCAATCGAGCTCCTGTGCACATTTCGCGGAAGAATAATCTCTTCTCCCGGCTTAACAACGGAAAGAATCATCGCCTGAACGGCCGCTGTCGTCCCGTTTACGATGAAGAATGCGTGCGCCGCTCCAAAAGCTTCGGCGGCCAGTTCCTCGGCTTCCCGTATAACGGACACCGGATGGCACAGATTGTCGAGAAGCTTCATTGAGTTGACATCCACAGCCAGGCAATCCTTGCCGAGGAACTCTGTAAGCTCCGGATTCCCCCGCCCTTGCTTGTGCCCCGGTACGTCAAACGGGACGACTCGAAGCGACTTATATTCCTGTAAAGCTTCATATACGGGCGCACGGCTCTGCGAGAGTCCGTTCTTTCCCTCAGAAACAGAATTCATATACGGCTCCTTCCCGGGAGACCCAAAGCATTCCATCCCGCCGCACAGGCGAAAAAGATAAGCGTGCCCCGGTCAGTAGATGTTCATTCCGCTGAAAATCTCGATCATTTCACGGCGAAGGCTGTTCGAGATCGAAAGGCGCTGTTTCGGCGGCAGCTCACGTACATCTTTGTTGAAAAGATAATTCTGCAGTTCGAGCTCCTTGATGAGCATTTTGGTATGGAAAATGTTGGACTGGTAGACGTTTACGTCGATCGCGTCATACGTCTCCAACGTCTTGTCGTCGATATAGTCCTGTATGGACGTGATATCATGGTCGATAAACAGCTTCTTGCCGTTCACGTCGCGCGTAAAGCCGCGCACGCGGTAATCGATGGTCATGATGTCCGAGTCAAAGCTGCTGATCAGGTAATCGAGCGTATTGAGCGGCGAAATCTTGCCGCAGGTGGATACGTCTATGTCAACGCGAAAAGTCGCGATGGAATTGTCCGGGTGATACTCGGGATAGGTATGAACGGTAAGGTGGCTCTTGTCGAGATGTCCGGCTACGGACTCCTTGGCGACAAGCCCGTTAAATCCGCGTCCCCTGTTGCAGGAAGCGTCGATCAAGTCGTCGGACATCTCCTCCTCGGTTACCAGAAGCGTTACGGACGCACCCTGCGGATCATAATCCTGCTTGGATATATTCAGAACGTGCGCGCCGATCATATCGGTAACGTCACACAGAATTTTTGTCAGACGATCAGAATTGTACTGCCCGTCAACATATGCGATATATTCTCTTTGTTCTCTCTCACTCTTTGCATAGCACACATCGTAGATGTTGAAGCTAAGTGTTTTTGTGAGGTTGTTAAAGCCGTATAAAGTCAGCTTTTTCTCCAACCCTAACATCACAACCTTTCTTTCAAAAAATAGATAAATACACATCGTGGATAGTACGGTGTAAAGCGCCGAATGTCAAGGGGTTTGACCCTTTTTCAAGGAGACGGGATTCCTCAAGCTGTGCCGGCCGGTCCCATGCCGGGGAGGGATTTCTCCCGGGAGAATATTCTTGTAAAGAAAAAGTGAATCCTCTATACTTTGATTGTACCTTTTCGAAAGCGCGAAATGGTCACTTGGGAAAGCAGATCCGGACCTTTCCGGAGTACTTTCCAAACAGCGGGAGGGTTAATATGCCCGGACTTGTATTGGAAGGCGGATCTCTTCGCGGTATTTTCAGCGCCGGCGTCATGGATGCGCTCATCGAAGAAAATATTTATTTCAAATACTGTATCGGCGTTTCCGCCGGTATCAGCAACGGTATCTCCTATATTTCCCGGCAAAAGGGAAGAAATCTCGAAGTACTCCTCAAATACCGGCACGACAGCCGTTATATCAGCCGCCGTAATTTCCTCCGGAACAACAGCCTCTTCGGACTTGATTTCGTATTTGACGAGATCCCCAACCGTCTGGTCCCGTTCGACTGGGATACGTTTTTCGCCTATGAAGGAACCGTATATGCCGTCGCCACAAACGCGCGGACGGGGGAAGCGGAATATCTCGACTGCATGCAAATGGATCCGAAATGCCGGATTCTGCGCGCCACATGCGCGCTGCCTTTGCTGTTCCCCGTCATCGAATGGAACGGACGGGAATATTACGACGGCGGTCTTGCAGACTCGATTCCGATCCGGAAAGCCATCGCCGACGGCAACGAAAAGAACCTGATCGTTCTGACGCAGCCGGCAGGTTTTCGCAAAGAATATCAGAAAGATTACGACATGGTCATTCGTCTTCTCGGCCGAAAATATCCGAATATGGTAGATGTCTTAAGGACGCGCCACATCCGGTACAACGAGGAGGAAGACTACTGCGAGGCACTTGAAGCTGCGGGAAAAGCCGTGATCATCCGTCCGCGCTATTCACTTGACAGCATGGAAAAGGATCTCGGACAAATCCGGCTGAATTACGGACACGGGTACGATCTCGCCAAAGAAAAGATCGGCGAGATCCAAAGTCTTTTCCGTTGAGACGGCTTATTTCAGGATCTCGAAGACCTGACCGATCACGCGGTCGTTGGAGTCGATCAGCTCGGATATGCGGTCCGGATCTTTTTCCGTTGAGACCTTCCTCTCAAGCGCCATCTGCGTCTTCTCGTAAATCTTCTTGATCTGCTTTAAATATCCCTTGGCCTTGCCGTCCATTTCCTGAATTCTGAAGCTGTCCGCGATTTCATACGGAATTCTTAAGTTCTCGGGGCAAAGCTTCATTGCGGCCTCGAGATCATCTCTGGCGTCTTCGAAATACTCACAGCTCTTGTTGTAAGCGGCACGCATCATAAGATATTTGACGTCGTCGTAGTGAATCTTGATCAGCTTATTGAGCGCGTGAAGAAATTCCGGTCCGAATTCTCCGTACTTGATAAAGGGCTGCTGCGAATCGTAAAAATCGGCGGTGATTACGTAGAGAATCGGATCATTCGTGAAAATATCGATCGCGTGGTCAAAGTTCTCTCTGACCGCATCCATATCATTCTCGAGAGCGGCTTCTCTGGTCAATCTTCTGTATTCGATGTACCCCTCGTAATCGCTTAAGGTGTCGCGGCTGATAAAGGAGTAATCCAGCTTCCATTTCTGACAAAGCTCAATCAGAAGACATCTGGCAAACGGCTTATTGGTCCCGGTCAGCGTCCCGACCTTCGAACTCCAGCCGTATTCCTCGTCAAACATCTCCCAGACATCCGAAGGCATATTTCTGTGCGTGATCAGGAACTCCTGTACCCCGGTCTCGAGGTTCGCCTTGCTGTTGCCCCAGTAAACGTTCTGATTGATGATGCTCTTCCAGTTCATGATGACCCGGCGGTTAAAGAAGTTGTCGTAAACTCTTTGAAGCTGGTTAAAAAAGTCGTCGTAGAGCGGTCCTTTGACAACCGCAGCGTTCTCGGAGCTTCCGTCCTGAACAGAGGCGGCGTCGGGCGAGTGCTTCATCCAATAACGTTCGAAAGCCATCTCGAGCAGAAGTTCTTCCTTATATGATTCCGCGGTTTGCCTGATCCCCGCATATTTAAGCGCATAGTCATAGGCCGTCGAAATGATCTTGGCCTCCTGAGAAGACGCGGTGCTCTTCAGCTTCGAATAGGCACTCTTCATAGCCCCCGTGTCTTTTGTTTTGTTGATTTTGAGTATTGTCCACATGTTCATATTTATGAGCTCCCCTCACGAATTACGTTAGGATCCGACAAACCCCTGTTCCGGATAGCATCGTTGTTCAGAATATTCGATTTACTCTATAATCTGTTTTTACGGCTCGTATGTCAACACTTTTTATGAAAAAATACATTTTTTCGCGCCTAAACTTGTGCAACATGCGCTAATTTCCGGAGAACTATGATACATGTTGACCTCTTTCCCGTTTAAATTCAAATCCTTCCGGAAATGTCCGTGCTTTTTACGTGTCAGGTGCTTTGGAACTGACTGTTGTAGAGTTTATAATAAAAATCTTTCGAGGCCAGGAGCGACTCGTGGGTGCCCTGCTCGATAATCCGGCCGCCCTTCATGACAAGAATAAGATCCGCTTCCTTAATGGTCGAGAGGCGGTGGGCTATGACAAAGCTGGTGCGGTTCTTCATCAGAAGTTTAAGCGCCTCTTGAATCCGGATCTCGGTTAAGGTGTCGACCGAACTTGTCGCTTCGTCGAGAATCAGAATCCGGGGGTCCGCGATCAGGGCGCGCGCAATCGTCAGGAGCTGCTTCTGACCCTGCGAAAGGCTTCCGCCGTCTTCGGAAATCACCGTATCATAACCCTTCGGAAGCTGTTTGATAAACGCGTGGGCATGCACGGCGCGGGCTGCCTCCTTAACCTCGTCAAGAGTTGCGTCCGGACGTCCGTAGGTCAGGTTCTCGAGGATCGTCCCGGCAAACAGCCACGTATCCTGTAAAACCATGCCGAAAGAACGACGAAGGCTTTTCCTGGTGATCTTCGCAGTATCCGTGCCGTCGACGCGGATGACTCCGCTCCCAGGTTCGTAGAAGCGCAGGAGAAGATTGATCATCGTGGTTTTCCCGGCGCCCGTCGGTCCGACGATTGCGATTTTCTGACCGGGCTTTACCGTGACGGAGAAATTCTGAATCAGCGGATACTGCGGCCGGTAGGAGAAATCGACATGCGAGAATTCCACCTCGCCTCTTACTTCCTGCGGATCAAGAATCACGGCATCCTCCGGATCCGGCTTCTCCTCCTGCATATCGAGGATCTCGAAAACGCGCTGTGCGGATGCAAACGCCGCCATGATCTGCGTCGTGATGTTGGTCAGATCACCCAGCGGACGCGAGAACTGGTTCCAATAGGTAAGAAAGCTCGAGATTCTCCCGATCGAAAGTCCTCCGGCCAGCCAGCCGAAGACGCCGATCAGAATGTAGGCAAGGTTATTGACGAAGCGCGTCGTCGGGTTCGGAAGAGAAGACGCAAACTGAGCCTTCTGACCGACGTTCTTGAGCTTGCCGTTCATCTCGTCGAACTTCCGGGCGGCCTCCTCCTGATATCCGAAGGCTTTCACTTCCCGCTGACCGGAGAAGATTTCCTCGACGATACCGTTGATCTCGCCGATATACGTCTGCTGCTTTCTGAAATACTTGCCGGTGATCCGGACGATAAACGACGCCAGAAAGAAAGAGAGAGCCGCAGTCGGAAGTACAATCAGCGTCGTTTTCCAGCTCAGAACAAACATGAAGACAAGGGTTCCGACAATCGTCACGCTGCCGGAAAAAAGCTGTACCATACCCTGCAGGAGACCGTCCGATATCGCGTCAACGTCGTTGACAAAACGCGATACTATATCCCCGTGCGAAGTGCTGTCAAAAAACTTGAGAGGCATCCGGCTGATCCGGGCGAATCCCTCCCTTCTGAGTTCGGCGGCCGTATGTACGGCGGCCAGGTTGGAGAAGAAATTTAGAATCCATTGCAGGCCTGCGCTTAAGATATAAAACGCCAGAAGGATTCCGACGGTTTTTAGGACCTTGTCAAAGGGAACCTGTCCTTTTCCCGTCATCATATCGATGATGCGGCCCATAAAATACGGCGCGAAAACATCAAACGTACAGCCGGCAACCGCCGCTGCCATCACATAGACAATATACCGCTTCTGGTTTCCCGCGTACTTAAGAATTCTCGAAAGCGTTTTCCGGGAAGGCTTAACATCCGCCGCACCGAGCTTTTTGGCGTCCGGCGAAAGATTTCTCATTCCGGGAAGCAAAGAGGAGGCCTGCGGCATATCAGATCACCTCCGATTCGGACATCTGTGAAAGTGCGATGGAACGATAGATTTCGCTCGACCGCATAAGTTCCTCATGCGTGCCGAGGCCCGCCGCACGGCCTTCTTCAAGGACCAGAATCCGGTCGGCGCCGCGTATCGAGGCAACGCGCTGCGAAACCATTACGACCGTTACGCCCGTCTCTTCTCTCCGATCGTTTATGGATTTCCGGAGCCTCGACTCTGTGATGAAATCGAGCGCCGACGATGCATCATCCAGAAGGAGTATTTCGGGATTTCTGACGAACGCGCGGGCGATTGCGAGACGCTGCTTCTGGCCGCCGGATAGATTTTTGCCGTCGCGGTCAATCTTCGAATCGTACTTTTGCGGCAGATTTCCGATGAACTCCGATGCCTGCGCCCCCGAGGCGGCCTTCCGCAGGGACTCGTCGTCCGCCTCGGGGGCACCCCAGCGAAGATTTTCCGCGACGGTTCCGGCGAACAATTTCGGCTGCTGAAAGACACATCCGATCCGTTGTCGTATGTCTTCGGGATGCATATCCCGGATATCGCTTCCGAAAAGAGTGACCTTTCCCTGACTTGCGTCATAGAACCGCGCGATCAGCATCAGAACGGTCGTCTTTCCGGAACCGGTTCCTCCGATAATTCCGAGCATGCCGCCGCGCGGAACCGAGAAGCTTACGTCACTAAGCACATCTCTTTCGGGGTCTCCGTCGGTGTTTTCGGCGTAGGAGAAGGTCACGTGCGAAAAAGCAATCGCAGGCTCGGTGTCATCGCCGCCGTCCATCCCGACCGGCGCAGCATCTTTCCCAAGGGCTGTCCCGGCCGGAGCGGATTCCGCCGCCGGTTTCGTATCGAAAACTTCGTTCACGCGGGCAAGCGACGCCGATGCCTTCGTAAAAATGACGACCAGATTTGCAACGGCAATCAGCGCCGTCAGAATCTGCGCAATATAGTTTATAAAAGCGATCACGCGGCCGGGGGAGATCTCACCGGCGTTTACACCGACGGCACCGAACCACAGAATCGCACAGATGACGAGATTCATAATCAGCTGAGTAAGGGGCGTCATCAGCGACGAGATGCGCGTAACCCGGATTACGCTCTCCGCATGGTTCATGACAGCCCGGTTAAATCTTTCGATTTCCACCCGGTTTCTGGCGAACGCACGGATCACGCGGACGCCGGCAAAGTTCTCGCGCACGACTCCGCCGACGGAATCAAGTCTCTGCTGAACCGTCGAGTACAGCGGAAAAGCCGTAAGCATGATCACCGCCAGCACAGCAACAAAGGACAGCACGCCGATGATGATCACCACGGATAATTTAAGATCGAGCATCATCGCCGCCGCAACGCACCCGATGCCGACAAAGGGTGCCCTTAAGACCAGCCGGATCAGCATAGAGACGGCGATCTGCAGCTGATTCACATCATTTGTGACGCGCGTCACCAAAGTATCCGTTCCGAAGCGGTCGAGATCCTTCATGGGAAGGTGATTGATATGCGAGAAAAGCGCGCTCCTTACCTTCGTGCCGAAGCCCTGTGAGGCAACGGAAGCACTGTACTGGCAAATAAGCGCGCTGGTGAGTCCAATAGCGATGATGATAAGCATCTTAAGTCCGGTGCGGTAGATATAGTCCGTGTCCCGGGCTGCGATTCCGATATCGATGATCCCCGCCATATAAACAGGCAGGAAAAGCTCAAGAACCGCTTCGAAAAGTTTAAAAGACGGTCCGATAATGAATTCTTTCCGGTAAGGCTTGAGATAAGGCAAAAGATGTTTGAGCATGCTGTCCTCCCATTAAGGGTCTTCCTCCTTATCCTACCACACTCTTTTCAGTTGCAGTCTCCGATCCGGCGGAATCGCATGTATCTAGCCTCGAGAGCCTGGTCCGGACATTTCGCAAAAGCCTGTTCGGATCGTTCGGCCGCACCCGTCAAATACGCAAAAAGAGTCCGCGCCATTTTCTCGGGGTCCGTATGCGCGCCGCCTTCCGGCTCGGCCAGCACGACGTCGCAGATCTCCATGTCCTTTAAGTCATACGCCGTGATGCGTGCCGTATCGGCCGCCTCGCTCTCTCTGGTCGGGTCTTTCCAGAGAAGGGAAGCAAATCCGCGGGGCGAAATAACGGAGTAGATTGCGTTCGATGTCATCGCGAGCTCGTCGCACACGGCGATTCCCAGCGCGCCTCCGCTTCCGCCTTCGCCGATTACGACGCTGATCACCGGGATCTTAAGCGGCATCATCTCCATAAGGTTTTTGGCGATGGCCTCGCCCTGACCGCGCTCTTCGGCTGCGATCCCGCAATAGGCACCGGGAGTGTCGATAAACGTGATTACGGGGCGGCCGAACTTCTCGGCCTGTTTCATCGCACGAAGCGCCTTCCGGTATCCTTCCGGATGCGGCATGCCGAAGTTGCAGGCCTGGTTCTCGAGAAGACCCTTGCCTTTCCGGTGGCCGATCACCGTGACGGCTTTGCCGCCCAAGCGTCCGATGCCCGTATACATAGCGGCATCGTCGCCCGCTAACCGGTCTCCGTGGATTTCTTTAAGGTCCGTGAAAAGCATCGGCAGGTAATCCGTAAGGGTGGGCCGCTCGCGGTTCCTGATAATCCTTAAGCAGTCGGAGCCCATATTGTGTACGCGCGGCACGGCCGGAATCGCAGACACGTCCGTCTTCTTATCCTCGCGAACTTTAATGTTATGCAGGTCGAGAAGATCGGCAATCGTTCTTCTCATGTCTTTTCTCGGCACGATCATATCCATGAATCCGTGCTTCAGAATGAACTCGGCGCGCTGGAAATCCTCCGGAAGCGCCTGTGCAATCGTTCCTTCGATTACCCGGCGGCCGGCAAACCCTATAAGTGTGCCGGGTTCGGTCAGGATGATGTCGCCGAGCGACGCGAAGCTGGCCGTGACGCCGCCCGTCGTCGGATCGGTCATAATCGACAGGTAGAGAAGTCCGGCGCTGTGGTGGCGCTCGACCGCAGCCGATGTTTTTGCCATCTGCATCAGCGATACGATACCTTCCTGCATGCGGGCGCCGCCCGATGCGGAGAAGAGAACGACGGGAAGTTTTTCTTCGGTCGCCTTCTCGAAAAGTCGCGTGATCTTCTCGCCTACCGCTGACCCCATTGATCCCATCAGGAAATTGGAATCCATTGCTCCGATCATACACGGAAAGGACTCGATGCTCGCCCGTCCGACAATAACCGCTTCGGTCATCCCGGTCTTCTCCTGAAGCTTGCTTAAGCGGTGATCATACCGGGGAAACGAGATCGGATCTTTCCCGAAAAGAGTCGTCCACATCTCTTCAAAAGAGCCCTCGTCCGCCGTCATCGCGATCCGCTCGCGGGCGTTGATGCGGTAGCTGTGTCCGCAATGGAGACAGACACTGTGGTTCTCCTCGAAATCTTCGCGAAGCATAACCTCCCGGCAGGCGGTACATTTGATCCACATATCGTCGGGAATTGGCCTTACGTAGCTGAAGCTGTCCTTAACGCCGGCCTGAGCTGGTTCCGTCGTCTTTCTTTCCTCATTTTCCATGTGTTTGTTATCCGCCTCAAGGCGTGCTCTGATTTGGGCAAAAGTATCGTCCATATTTGTTCCTCTTTAATCGTTCTCTTTCTTCGGAAGGAGAACATCTATCTTCTTTGCAAGATACGTATTGTCGTAATTGCCGCGTATGAAGTCCGGTTCGCGCAGGATCGCAAGATGAAAATCAATATTCGTCCTGACGCCCGAGATCAGAAACTCTGTAAGTACACGGCGCATACGCGCGATGGCTTCTTCTCTTGTCGGTGCCCAGACAATGACCTTCGCCAGAAGAGAATCATAATCCGGAGGAATCCGGTATCCCTGGTAAATGGCACTGTCGATGCGGACACCCTGTCCTCCGGGGACAAGAAGCTTCTCAATGGTTCCCGGACAGGGTCTGAAATCGTGCTCGGGATCCTCCGCGTTGATACGGCATTCGATCGCGTGTCCTTTGAAAACAATATCGCGCTGCGAGTAGCGGAGAAGCTCACCCGCGGCGGCACGGATCTGTTCCTGTACGAGATTGACTCCCGTAATGGCCTCGCTGATCGGATGCTCGACCTGAATTCGGGTATTCATTTCCATAAAATAGAAATGCCGGTCCGCATCTACCAGAAATTCGATCGTACCGACTCCCGTATAACGGATTTTTCTGGCAAGACAGACAGCCGCTTCGCCCATCTGCATCCGAAGCTCCTCCGTCATAAACGGCGAGGACGCTTCTTCTATGATCTTCTGATTCCTTCTCTGAACAGAACAGTCACGATCGCCCAAATGAACGACATGACCGTACTCGTCGCAAAGCAGCTGAATTTCGATGTGCCGCGGCTGAATGACGAGCTTCTCCATATAGATTTCGTCGTCGCCGAAACAGGTCTTGGCCTCGGCTTTTGCCATCTGATAGGCACCGGAAAGCTCCGCTTCGCAATTCGCGATCCGCATGCCGCGTCCGCCGCCGCCGGCCGACGCCTTGATCAGGACCGGATAGCCGATTGCTGCGGCTTCCTTCCTGGCTTCGGCAAGATCCGAAAGAGCGCCGGCAGAGCCGGGGATAATCGGAATACCGGATTGAGCGGCCGTTTTTCTCGCGTTGGCCTTGTTGCCCATCTGCTCCATAATCGGTGCCGAAGGCCCGATAAACTTGATCCCGCACTTCTCGCAAAGCCGCGTAAAGACAGGATTCTCGGACAAAAATCCGAATCCGGGATGGATTGCCTCGGCGCCTGTGGTAAGGCATGCGGAAAGAATCGCCTGCATATTCAGGTAGCTGTCTCTTGATGCATCGGGTCCGATGCAGACGCATTCGTCGGCAAGCTGCGCATGCAGCGCGTTTTTGTCGACTTCGGAACAGACCGCCACCGTGCGGATACCCATTTCGCGGCATGCGCGAATGACCGTGACGGCAATCTCTCCTCTATTGGCAATCAGTATTTTTCGAAACATAGAGGTCTCCTTATGATGAATCCTTCGTGTTTATGCGTTCGCCGCAGGATTCTCCGCGCCGATCGCAAACATCATTTCCGCCGTCGCGCAGAGTTTGCCGTCGACATAGGCCTTGCCTTCGCCGAAGCCGATCGGGCCGCGCTGGCGCGTCAGCTTCACTTCGAGGCGGAGCGTATCGCCCGGATAGACGGATCTCTTGAAGCGGGCCTTGTCGATACCGGCAAAAAGGCCGATTTTCCCGCGGTTTTCCGGCTTCGAAAGAGACACGATCGCACCTGCCTGCGCCAATGATTCCACGATCAGCACACCCGGCATGACCGGCATTCCCGGGAAATGTCCCGCGAAGAAGTACTCGTCTCCGCGTACGTGCTTAATGGCTACAATCGACTCGCCCGTCATTTCAAGAACTTCGTCGACGAGGATAAAAGGATCGCGGTGGGGAATGATCTTCTTGATTTCTTCCTGGTTCATGAGAGGCTGATCACTCATTCGTGTCACCTCCCGGCACGCCCGGATCAATCACATAGAGCTTCTGTCCGTATTCGACGCGGCTCGCCTTCTTGACGAGAATTTCCTTAACCTGGCCGGCGATCGGGCTCGTAACTTCATTCATCAGCTTCATCGCTTCGATGATGCAGAGCACATCGCCCTTCTTGACATAGGATCCGGGCGTCACATACGGCTCTTCTTCCGGTGACGGCGAGTCGTAGAAAACACCGACTACGGGGGATGTTACAACGTGTCCGGACTCTTCCGGTACTTTTAGAGCCTGCTCGGCCGGTTCGTGCGTATAGGCGGCCGAGGCAGAGGGAACATAATCCACCGAGACCGGCATTGGGACAAGCTCTTTTTCGCGCGTGATCGAGATGTGCGTCTTGCCTTCCCCGAATTCGAATCCGGTGACGCCTTCCTTCTTCATATGCGTCATCAGCTCTTTGATTTCCGGGAAGCTCATACCCGTATCCGAAAGAGACGGCTCCCTATGAACCCGGCCGACAGCCATCGGAGCGGACGTTTCTTCGACGTCCTTATCCTGTCTTATTTTTTTAACTTCAACTGACATACCTTAAACCTCCGCCTTTTTGAAAAGAAGGGATGCGTTCTGGCCGCCGAATCCGAGTGAATTCGACAGAGAAACTTTGAGATCCGCATTTTGCTTCACATTGGGTGTGTAATCGAGATCGCATTCCGGATCCGGTGCAGTAAGGCCGATCGTCGGCGGGATGACACCGTTCTTCATCGCGAGCGCACATGCAATCGCCTCTACGCCGCCGGCTGCTCCGAGCAGATGTCCGGTTACCGACTTTGTCGAACTGATCTTTGTCTTATAGGCCGCATCGCCTAAGGCCGACTTGATCGCGATCGTCTCGTAACGGTCATTCAGATCGGTTCCCGTTCCGTGCGCGTTGATGTACGAGACTTCCTCCGGCGCTACGCCGGCCTCCCGCATCGCAATGCGCATGGCTTCCGCGGCGCCTAAGCCCTGCGGATCCGGACTGGTGATGTGATAGGCGTCGGCCGTCGCGCCGTAACCTGCGACCTCCGCGAGAATATTCGCACCGCGCGACACGGCGTTGTCCATCGATTCGAGAATCACGATACCCGCGCCCTCCGCAATCACGAAACCGCCGCGCTCTGCGTCAAACGGGATCGAAGCCTTATCGGGATCGGTTGTCATATTCAGTGCTTTCATGTTCGAGAAGCCGCCTAAGGCGATCGGTGTGATCGGCGCTTCGGCACCTCCCGCGACGGCTGCCTTCAGATATCCGTGCTTGATCAGGCGAAAAGCCTCGCCGATCGCGTGGGAACCGGAAGCGCAGGCGGTTGTGACGCAATAATTCGCGCCCTTCAAGCCGTAAACCATCGAGACACGGCCCGCCGCCATATTGCTGATCATCATCGGGATAAAGAGCGGCGATATTCGGTCCGGGCCGCCTTTAAGGAGCAATTCCTCGTGCTGCGTATGCATCGTATGAAGTCCGCCGACACCGGAGCCGATAATGACGCCGACATCAAAGGGATTCATAGTCGAGAAGTCGATTCCGGAAGACTTCACGGCCTCGGCGGATGCCGCGACAGCGAACTGGCAATAGCGGTCCATGCGACGCGCCTCTTTGCGGTCCATATAGTCCATGGGTTCGAAATCTTTAACCTGTGCGGCGAGCTTAACCTTGTAGGTATCTGCGTTTTCGATGTCGATCGCCGAGATGCCGTGGCGGCCCTCGACAAGAGACTCCCAGAAGCTGGCCGTGTCTTTTCCGACAGGCGAAATCACGCCGGTTCCGGTAATCACAACGCGGTTATTTCCTTTGGCGTCCGTGAAGGTGTTCTTAATACTGTCCGTCATAAATTTTTATCCTCCTCGATGGATATCTCTCGTTTGCTTACAGAACCAGTCCGCCGGAAACCTCGATAACCTGACCGGTCACATACGAGGCGTCGTCGGAGGCAAGGAAAGCGACAACAGAGGCTACGTCAGACGCAGCGCCTATGCGCCCCAGCGGGATTCTTTCCACGGCAGCCGTTTTCAGGTCGTCGGAAAGAGAAGCGGTCATGTCCGTTTCGATGAAGCCCGGAGCCACGGCATTAACCGTAATATTGCGGCTTCCCATTTCCTTGGCCAGGCTCTTGGTAAGCCCGATCAGTCCGGCCTTGGAGGCGGAATAGTTGACCTGTCCCGCGTTGCCGTACACGCCGGCCACTGAGGACATGTTGATGATCCTTCCCTTTCTTTGACGTGTCATCAGGGAAAGACACAGCTTCGACAGCATAAAGGCGGAAGTTAAGTTGATGTCGATGACTTCGCTGAACTGCGTAAGGCTCATGCGCATCGCAAGTCCGTCCTTTGTCTGTCCGGCGTTGTTTACAAGAACATCGACGCGGCCGAACGCATTTTTTGCCGCCTCAAAAATAGCTTTGCAGCCGTCTTCCGTCGATACGTCGCCCGATACCGCCAGTACCGTTATGCCGGGACGGATCGCTTCACACCGGGACTTCACGGCTTCCGCCGCCTCTTTGCCCGAACGGTAGACAATCACCAGATTGAACCCGTCGGCGGCCAGTCTTTCGGCAATGGCCGCTCCGATGCCGCGCGAGGCACCCGTGACGATGGCGGCGCGTGTTATCGTGTTGTCGGAAGTCATATGGAACCTCCTTTTTTCATCAGAGCTTCATACTCTGTAAACATCTCGCTGATGATTTCTTTGGCGGGCTGAATTTTGGACATGAGTCCCGCAATCTGTCCTGCCATAAACGAACCCTCCTTGATGTTGCCATCCTTAACAGCCTTGCGGAGTGAACCGACTGTGATGGCTTCCATCTCTTCGAAGGTCGAGCCCTTTTTCTCGAGCTCAAGCAACTCCAGAACCAGAGGGTTCTTGATGCAGCGTACGGGGTGTCCGCCGGAGCGGCCCGTTACGCGCGAATCGATGTCGCGGGTCTTAATAACAAGATCCTTATAATTCTGATGAATCGTGCATTCCTCGGCCAGAAGAAAACGGGTTCCGATCTGTACGCCGCTGGCTCCGAGCATACTGGCCGCCGCGATTCCGCGTCCGTCGCCGATACCGCCTGCGGCGATAACCGGGATGGATACGGCGTCAACGACCTGCGGTACAAGGACCATTGTCGTGAGTTCGCCGATATGTCCGCCGGCCTCGCAGCCCTCGGCGACGACCGCGTCGACGCCTAAGCTCTCCATGCGTCTGGCAAGCCCTGTCGATGCGACGACCGGAATCACGCGGATACCGGCTTCTTTCCATGCGGGGACGAATTTACCCGGCGAACCGGCTCCCGTCGTCACAACACGAACTTTCTCTTCGATTACTACTTTGGCGAGCTCCTCCGCACAGGGGTTCATCAACATGATGTTAACACCAAACGGCTTATCCGTAAGCGTTCTGCAGAGCTGAATTTCTTTTCTCAGCAGTTCGCCGTTCATAGAGCCCGCCGCGATCAGTCCCAGCGCTCCGCCGTTCGAGACGGCCGCCGCGAGATACGCGTCGGCAACCCATGCCATACCGCCCTGAATCATCGGATATTCGGTTCCCAAAATTTCTGTAAGTCTTGTTTTCATTTCCCAATTCCTCCTGTTAAAACGTAAATAGCAGGGCGCCGTAGGTTAATCCGCCGCCGAATCCTGTCAATATGAGCTTCTGTCCTCTTGTGATCCGGCCTTCCCGGACTTCCCGGTCAAGGCAGATCGGAATCGAAGAGGAAGACGTGTTTCCCTGGTCATCCAGGTGCGAGATCATTTTTTCCGGTGCGAGCCCGAGCTTTTTCGCTGCGCTCATCAGAATGCGGTCATTGGCCTGATGCGGGACGATGTAATCGATATCCGCCACGGTAAGGCCCGCCTTTTCGAGAACCTTTTCGACGGCAAACGGCATCATGGTCGTCGCAAAGCGATACACTTCCTGCCCCTGCATCGTGAAAAAATTCCCCGCCGTATGTTCGTATCTCTTGACCGGGTCGGGTGTCCCTTCCGGTATAAAAGGATGCTGCACAGGGAGGAACGCCTCGCCGACAATCGCGTGGCCGGAAGTACCGTCCGCACCGAGAAAGCACTCGTACGGCAGATCGTGTCCGTCTTCCCCGCGCCCGAGAAGCACGGCACCGGCTCCGTCACCGAAAAGGACGCAGACTCTTCTGTCCTGAAAATCGGTCATCTTGGAGAGACTCTCTGTCGACACGATCAGGATATTCTTCATATCGGAGGTCTTCAGGTATCGCATCGCTATGTCGAAGGCCTGGATGAATCCGGTACAGGCAGCATTGATGTCAAAGCAGAAGGCGTTTGGAGCGCCGAGCTCCGCCTGAATGATGCAGGCCATATTCGGGGAGATATAATCGGGGGTCACGGTGGTAACAACGATCATGTCAATCTGATCTGCGGGAACTTCGGCCATCTCCAGCGCCTTGCGGGCAGCCTTTACGCCCATCTCCCAGGTCGCTTCTCCCGTGCTCAAATGTCTTTTCTTTATTCCCGTCCTGGTGGTAATCCAGTCGTCACTCGTTTCGACGATCTCGGAGAACCGTTCGTTTTCGACGACCAGTTCCGGCAAATAAGAGCCGGTACCGAGAATTTTATATGCCTCAGTCACTTTATTCTCCTTTGTAAGGAACGCATGTTATCCTTATCTGTAATCGGTTAGATCTTGCATTTCGTTTGAAAATCAAGTATTTTGATTATCAAAGCGATGGCGTTATTCTACTACGTACTGAGGCAATGAGTCAACCACTCGGAGGAAATATCAAATGAAGGCACTTCTTTTTCCCGGTCAGGGAGCACAAACCACGCATATGGCGGAAGAGATTTTATCTATATATCCGGATGCCGCACGTCTCTATGAAGATGCGAAAAAAGTCACCGGCATCGATTTGACAAAGCTTACCGAAGCAGACTTGGCTATGACGCGGTACTCGCAGCCGGCGATCGTCGTTCACAGTATCGCATGTCTCGAGAAGGAACGCTCCGGGAACCCGGAATCCGCCCAAGCGACTGCAGCTACGGCTCTCGCGGGCTTCTCGCTCGGCGAATACACGGCTCTCTATGCGGCCGGACTCGTCTCCTTCACGGATCTTCTTCTTCTCGTCAACGAGCGCGCCCGGCTCATGCAGGCCGCTGCCGAGAAAACACCCGGCGCGATGTATGCCGTTCTCGGACTTACCGACGGTCAGATCGAAGATTGTCTCTCGGAGATCGAGGGTGTCTATCCCGTAAACTATAACTGCCCCGGTCAGGTCGTGATTGCCGGAACCGAAGCCGCCGCCGAAAAGGCTGCCGCGCAGCTCTTAAGCCTCGGTGCGCGCCGCGCGCTCCGTCTTTCGGTCAACGGAGCCTTTCATACTCCGCTCATGGCGGAAGCGGCCCGCGGTATCCGCGAGTTCGCAAAAGGCATCGCCTTCAAGACACTTACCGTGCCGCTGTACTCGAACGCTACAGCCTCTCTGGTCGCAGTCGGAACCGATTTCCCGGCCTATCTTGAAACCCATATGATATCGCCCGTCCGCTTCACCGACGAAGTACGCAGAATGCGTGCGGACGGATATGACGAATTTGCCGAACTCGGGCCGGGCAAGGTTCTTACAGGTCTTGTAAAAAAGATCTGACGTCCCGTACCGTATCCTCCTCCTCCTTTTTCGGGCGCTGCCCGGCGGTTCATCCGTCCGGTCGGCGTCCGTTTTTTAATACGTTGTCGGATTCGCGCTCCGGAATTCCATGCCCGGCGACGGAGGATCAGCCTTTTCTTTGCATATCGCGGCAAGTTTCCTGCTTGTTCCGGGAAGAAGCAGCGTCCGTCTGGGAATTGCGCTCTTCTATGTGACAAGATTAGCGTGCCCCATTTCTCCCCCTGTGTCCGGTTTTGGATAGCCACTGCTTAAGTTCGAAAAAATGCACAACTTGGAGAATTAAAGTATTTGATGGGTAATCATTGACGAATAAATCCATCTCTGCCATTGATTACCCACCAAATTGCGGAAATGGCTGATTTGGTGTGTATACCATTGACGAAATAACACATTTGCGCTCAATGATATACATGTATGTTAGCTAATTTAGCAGAATTGATAGGTAATCATTGACGAATAAACGCATTTATGCTCATTGATATACACACCAAAAAACGAAATTGATTGATTTGGTGTGTAATCATAGTTGAGTCCGTATAATGGTGTAAATTCAAAAAAGAGATGAGCCATATCTCAGACCTGTATAATGTTTGTTGCTACACAAATACATAACAGGAGGATTGAGAAATGGCTCAGGTCAATCTTACACTA
>Ga0209373_10000238_pt1 | contig 115569 bp, 123 predicted proteins | sample Higcelweek5metaG_FD_187173 | JGI IMG/M metagenome (GOLD analysis project Ga0209373, IMG submission 187173) | Freshwater pond sediment microbial communities from the University of Edinburgh, under environmental carbon perturbations - High... | ecosystem: Environmental > Aquatic > Freshwater >...
CCCGGCCAGCAGACCGAAGCCGCCATCGGCGTCGCCGTCCTCAACCGCATGAGCGATCAAGCACGCCCGAACTCCGTCCGCGCCGCCTGATCGAAGGTCGGGGCAGGCTTCGGTGCGTTCGCGCACACCTCGCCGCACCAATACCCCAGGATAGAGCAATGCCGCGATCACCACGGCGAAAGAGGGTGATCGCGATCATGAAACAACCATCAGGAGATCTTAAGGAATGGATTGGTCACATGTCATCGAATTTCCGACGCTGCCATCGCTGGGTGAAGGCCAGGGGAGGGGCCGTCAGGGAGCCTGCCCGCGCGCGACGCGGAAGCAGTGCTCAGCGGCCGTCGTTGCGAGATCGGACGGATCGCTGAACTCGGCCTCGCCGGTGGAGATGTCAGGCCCCCCTCAGGCTCTCTTGACTATGTTGCATCGCTCGACGGACTGCCTCTGTCGTGCGGGCGCTCCCATGTAGAACTTGGCCCAATGCGCATCCCTCCATGCCTGCGAGGATAATGCGCCATCAAATCCCAGGACCAAACACCTCGCAAACCCGCTCCTCGCCGCCGACATGCACCAAGGCCATTCCTCAGCGGCATCAGCCGCCGAACAGCTCCAGCAGCGTCGCGCGCAGCCAGCGGTTGGCCGGGTCCTGCTCCACCGCTTCGTGCCAATAGAGATAGACGTCCAGCGTCGGCGTGGCGAAGGGCAGGGGCAGAACCCGGTTGGGCAGCGCTGGGTTGGCGGCTTGCGCGTATTGCTCGGGCATGGTCAGCAACAGGTCGCTGTCCGCCACCACCCGGCAGGCCGCATGATAGTGCTGGCAGCGCAGGGCCACATGACGGTGCCGCCCCAGCCGGGCCAACTCCAGATCCTCGATCCCGCCGCCCTTGCGGCGCGACGAGACCAGCACATGGCTGTGCCGCAGATAGCCGTCCAGATCCAGCCCGTCGGCGAGGACCGGATGGCCGTCGCGGGCGACCACCACCAGCGTGTCTTGCAGCAGCGCCGTCCGCCGCACCGCGCTGGACAGGTTGAGCAGCACGTCCACCGCCATGTCGAGCGCCCCGGCGGCCAGATCGGATTCCAGCTCCCGCCGGTCGGCGCGGACGGAGGACAGTTCGATCAGCGGCGCGTCGCGCTTCAACCGCCCGATCAAGGGCGGCAGCAGTTTGGATTCCAGCACGTCGCGCAGGCCGATGGCGAAGCTGCGCCGGGTCGTGGCCGGGTCGAAGCGATGGCCTTGCTGGACGCTGGCCGCCAGCGTGTTGAGCGACTGGCGCACCGGCCCGATCAGCGCGCGCGTCAGCGGCGTCGGGGCCATCAGGCTGCCCTGGCGGACGAACAGCGGGTCGTCGAGCATCGCGCGCAACCGCCCCAGCGCGTGGCTGAGCGCCGGTTGGGTCAGGTTCAGGCTGCGCGCGGCGCGGGTGATGTTGCCCTCCGTGTAGATGGCGTTGAGCACCACGAACAGGTTGAGGTCGAGGCGGCTGATATGCATGAAATTTATGGTCCTGAATGAAGACTCATCATTTGCTTCATTGTGTGGCCTGACGGACAGTTGGGGCAAGAGACAACCCCACCCCATCGTCACGGACCGGCTGCGAATCATGGATTTCGCTCATTCCCCCAAGGCCCGGCGCTTCATAGAGCGCGTCGCCGCGTTCATGGCCGACCACGTCGTCCCCGCCGAAGCGGAGCATCGCCGCCAATTGAAAACCGGGGCGCTTCCCTGGAACCAGCCCCCGGTGATGGAAGAGCTGAAGGCCAAGGCCAAGGCCGCCGGGCTGTGGAACCTGTTCCTGCCCGACGAGGAGCATGGCGCCGGCCTGTCCAACGTCGATTACGCGCCGTTGGCCGAGTTGACCGGGCGTTCCTTCATCGCGCCGGAGGTTTTCAACTGCAACGCCCCCGACACCGGCAACATGGAGGTTCTGGTCCAATACGGCTCGCCCGAGCAGAAGGAGCGCTGGTTGGCGCCGTTGCTGGAGGGGCGCATCCGGTCCGCCTTCTGCATGACGGAGCCGGAGGTCGCCTCCTCCGACGCCACCAACATGCGGGCGACCGCCATCGTCGAGGGCGACGAGATTGTGTTGAACGGGCGCAAATGGTGGAGCACCGGGATCGGCCATCCCCATTGCCGCTTTGTCATCTTCATGGGGTTGACCGACGCCCAGGCGCACAAGCACCGCCGCCATTCGATGGTGATCGTGCCGCTCGACGCGCCGGGCCTCGTCATCGAACGCATGTTGCCGGTGTTCGGCGCGCTGCATGAGCCGCACGGCCATGGCGAGGTCAGCTTCACCAACGTGCGCGTGCCGCTGGCCAACGTCATCGCCGGGCCGGGGCGCGGCTTCGAGATCGCCCAGGGCCGTTTGGGTCCGGGCCGCATCCACCATTGCATGCGCGCCATCGGCGTCGCCGAACGCGCGTTCGAACTGATGTGCCAACGCGCGCTGTCGCGCACCGCCTTTGGCAAGCCGCTGGCCCATCTGGGCGGCAACGGCGACATCATCGCCAACGCCCGCATGGCCATCGATCAGGCCCGCCTGCTGACGCTGAAGGCCGCCTGGATGATGGACCATGTCGGCGTCAAGGGGGCGATGAGCGAGATTTCGCAAATCAAGGTGGTCGCGCCGTCGGTCGCCCAGATGGTGGTCGATCAGGCCATCCAGATGCATGGCGGGGCCGGGGTGTGCGACGATCTGCCCTTGACCGAATTGTTCGCCGCCGCCCGCGTTCTGCGCCTTGCCGACGGCCCCGACGAGGTGCATCGCGCGCTGGTCGCCAAGCTGGCGTTGAAGCCCTACGCCGCCGCGATGGACGCGTCGCGTTGACGCGCCGCCGCGCGGCGCTGTTCCCAAACACCCGTTGACAGGGATGACCGATGGATTTTCTCGACAAGGCCGGACGGGTGCGCAAGGGCGAGGAGTTGGACCTCGCCGCCGTGGACGCTTTTCTCAAGGCCGCCGACCAGGGGCTGGAAGGAACGCCGGAGATCAGCCAATTTTCCGGCGGCGCGTCCAACCTGACCTATTTGCTGCGCTATCCGGGCCGCGATCTGATCCTGCGCCGCCCGCCCTTCGGCGCGCGGGCCAAAAGCGCGCATGACATGGCGCGGGAGGCCGCCGTGCAGCGCGCCCTGGCCCCGGTCTACCCCTATGTTCCGACGGTGGTCGCGGTTTGCGAGGATCCGGCGGTTCTGGGCTGCGACTTCTACGTGATGGAGCGGATCGCCGGGATCATCCCCCGCCGCGACCTGCCCGCCGGGATGACGCTCAGCCCGGAGGACACCCGCCGCCTGTGCCTGACCGTCATCGACCGGCTGATCGAACTGCATCAGGTGGATCCCGTCGCCGCCGGGCTGTCGGGGCTGGGCAAGGGCGAGGGCTATGTGCGGCGGCAGGTGGAAGGCTGGCGGGACCGCTTCCGCCGCGCCCACACGCCCGACGTCAGCGATTTTGAAACGGTGACGGCGTGGCTGGCCGAACATATGCCCGCCAACGAGGTGGCGATCCGCGTCATTCACAACGACTTCCGCTTTGACAATGTGGTGCTGGACGCCGCCGATCCGCTGTCGGTCATCGGCGTGCTGGATTGGGAAATGGCGACGCTGGGCGACCCGCTGATGGATCTGGGCGGCGCGCTCGCCTATTGGGTGGAGGCCGACGACGAGCCGGAGTTCCTCGCCCTGCGGCGGCAGCCGACCCATCTGCCCGGCATGCTGACCCGGCGCGAGGTGATCGCCTATTACGGCGAGAAGACCGGCTTCCGGGTCGATGATTTCAGCTTTTATCTGGTCTTCGGCCTGTTCCGCCTCGCCGTCATCGCCCAGCAGATTTATCAGCGCTACAGCCAGGGGAACGCGCGGAATCCGCAATTCGCCAGCTTCGGCCAGGTCGTCAACATCTTGGAACGGCGCTGCCGGGGCGTCATCGCCGCGCCCGGCGCTGGTTGAGCCATGGCGGCGCTCGTTCTGGTCCGTCATGGGCAGGCCAGCCTGCGGTCCGACGATTACGACCGGCTGTCCGACGTCGGCTTGGCCCAATCCGCCGCGCTCGGCCATTGGCTGCGCGCGACCAGTCGGATCGGGGGCCAAACCGCCGGATTGCTGGCGCGCGGTCGGATGCGGCGTCACCGCGAAACCGCCGACGCCTGCCTTGCGCTGTGGTTCCCGGACGGTCCGGCCCCGGCGGTCGAGGAGGATGCGGGCTTTGACGAGTTCGACCATCTCGACGTGCTGGGCGCGCACCGCGCCGATTTTCGCGAACCGGGCGGGATCACGGCCTTTTTGGCGGCGGCGGACGACGCGAACCGGGCGTTTCAACGGCAGTTCAGCGCGGCGGTGGAACGCTGGACCAGCGGGCGGCATGACGGCGATTACCGCGAAAGCTGGCCCGACTTTCAGGCGCGCTGCGTGGCGGCGATGCGCCGGGTGATCGAACGAACGCCGCCGTCGGCAAGCGCCTGGATCTTCACGTCCGGCGGGCCGATCGCGGCGATCTGCCAGCACGCGCTGGAGCTGAGCGACGCGAAGGCGATGGGGCTGAACGCGGTGATCCTCAACACCGGCGTCACCACCCTGCGCCATGACCGCGACCGCGTGGCTTTGAGCGGTTTCAACGGCGTCGCGCATCTCGACGCGCTGGGCGACGCCAACCTTTTCACCCACCGATGATCGACGGACGGATCAGGACGCCATGGAACGCAACGTGGAACGCAAAACACAGTTTGACCTGAGCGGACGGATCGCGCTTGTGACCGGGGCCAGCCGGGGCATCGGCGCGGCCATCGCCCGGAGTTTGGCCGCCGCCGGGGCGCATGTCGTCCTGTCCAGCCGCAAGATCGACGGGTGCCAGAGCGTCGCCGACGGCATCGTCGCGGCGGGCGGTTCGGCGGAGGCGCTGGCCTGCCACATCGGCGACCTGGACGAGATCGCCGCCGCGTTCGCCCGGCTGGAGGAACGACACGGGCGTCTCGACGTTCTGGTGAACAACGCCGCGACCAACCCGCATTTCGGCCCGTTGATCGACACCGACCTGACGGCCTTCCAAAAGACGGTGGACGTCAACATTCGCGGCTATTTCTTCATGTCGGCGGGCGGCGCCCGGTTGATGGCCAAGGGCGGCGGCGGCTCCATCATCAACGTCGCCTCGGTCAACGCGGTGATCCCGGCGGTCAACCAGGGCATCTATTCGATCACCAAGGCGGCGGTGGTGTCGATGACCAAGGCCTTCGCCAAGGAAGGGGCGGCGGCGGGGGTGCGGGTCAACGCGCTGCTGCCCGGCCTGACCGACACGAAATTCGCGGCGGCGCTCATCCAGAACAAGCCGGTTCTGGATCAGGCCCTGGCCCATGTGCCGATGCGGCGGGCGGCCCAGCCCGATGAAATGGCCGGCGCCGTGCTTTACTTGGCGTCGGACGCCGCCAGCTACACCACGGGAACCTGCCTGAACGTCGATGGCGGCTACTTGATCGCTTAACGCCGGAGAAACCCACGATGACCGACGCCAACCGCCAATTCCGCCTTGCCGCCCGCCCGGTCGGCCTGCCGACGCGCGACGACTGGACCTTGACCTGCGAGCCGATTCCCGAGCCGGGCGAAGGCGAGGTGCTGGCGCGCACGCTCTATCTGTCGCTCGATCCCGCCATGCGCGGTTGGATGAACGAGGGCAAATCCTACATCCCGCCGGTCGGGCTGGGGGAGGTGATGCGGGCGGGCGGCGTCGGGCGGGTCGTCGCCTCCCGCCACCCGGATTTCACGGTCGGCGACGCGGTGAGCGGCGGTTTCGGCGTGCAGCAATACGCCTGCCTGCCCGGCGCGCAATTCACCCGCGTCGATCCGCGACTGGCCCCCTTGCCGACGCATCTGGGAACCCTGGGCATGCCCGGCATGACCGCCTATTTCGGCCTGCTGGAGGTTGGCCGCCCGCTGCCGGGAAACACGGTGGTGGTGTCGGGGGCCGCCGGGGCGGTCGGGTCGGTGGTCGGGCAGATCGCCAAGCTGAAGGGGTGCCGCGTCGTCGGCGTCGCGGGCGGGGCCGACAAAACCCGCTATCTGGTCGATGAACTGGGGTTCGACGTCGCCATCGATTACAAGACCGAGGATGTGCGCGCCGCCCTGCGCCGGGCCTGCCCGTCGGGAATCGACGTGTTTTTCGACAATGTCGGCGGCGACATTCTGGACGCCGCCCTGGCGACCCTGGCCTGCCACGCCCGCATCGTGATTTGCGGCGCGATTTCCCAATACAACAACACGACGCCGGTGCGCGGCCCGCAAAATTACCTGTCGCTGCTGGTCAACCGGGCGCGGATGGAGGGGATGGTCGTGTTCGACTACGCCAGCCGCTACGGCGAGGCCGTCCACGACCTGTCCGCCTGGATGGCGGCGGGACAACTGATCGCGCGCGAGCATGTCGTCGACGGATTCGAGAGCTTCCCCGAAACGCTGCTGAAGCTCTTCAGCGGCGAGAATTTCGGCAAGCTCGTTCTCAAGGTCGCCGAGGACTGACCCGGCGGACCACACACGGACACGCGCCCGTCACCGGCGCGCAAGGGGGAAAGATGCAGGACTTCACCGACAAGGTCGCCGTCGTCACCGGCGCCGCCGAGGGTATCGGCAAGGCCATCGCCCGCGCGGCGGCGGCGGAAGGCATGAAGCTGGTGCTGGCCGACATCGACGCCGCCGCGCTGGACGCGCTGGCGGCGGAGTTCGCCGCCGCCGACGTTCCGGTTCTGGCCCTGCGCACCGACGTGTCCAGCCCCGAGCAGGTGGACGCGCTGGCCGACGCCGCCTTCGCCCGTTTTGGCGCCGTGCATCTGCTGGTCAACAACGCGGGCGTCGCCGTCGCCAAAAGCGTTTGGGAAACGACGCCCAAGGATTGGGAATGGGTGCTCGGCGTCAATCTCTACGGCGTCACCAACGGCCTGCGCGCCTTCGTGCCGCGCATGTTGGAGCGGGGCGAGGCCGGGCACATCGTCAACACCGCGTCGGTCGCCGGTCTGCTGTCGGTTCCGGCGCTGGCCGCCTACAACGCCAGCAAATTCGCCGTGGTCACGGTGTCGGAGGGGCTGCACCATGATCTGGCCCTGCGCCAGGCGCCCATCGGCGTGTCGGTGCTTTGCCCGTCCTGGGTCAAGACGCGGATCGCGGAATCGGGCCGCCATCGGCTGGGCGAGGAAGGGGCCGTCCAGGCGGGGACGAGCGTTCAGTCGCAAAAGATCGGGCAAGCGGTGTTCCAGGCGGTGCAGGCCGGGATCACGCCGGACTCGGTGGCGGAGTCGGTGTTCGAGGCGGTGCGCGCCGGGCGCTTCTACATCGTCACCCATCCCGAAAGCCGCGCCGGGGTTCGGGTGCGGATGGAGGACATACTGGAAAACCGAAACCCGACTTTAATGTCCCTGTGAGGGGGCCATTCAATCGTAATATGACAATTTCTTCGCCTTACCCGCAATTAGCATGTTGACCCATAGGTAAGTCACATGCATCTTACGTGCAGGCGGTCGGTCGGGGTTGGACTGGCGCGCGGAGGGCGTTGAACACAGGGGCGGACGGTCTTCAATCCCGCATGGTCGCGGGGGTGATGGGGCGTGCGGCCGGTGGGCAGGATCCGCGCGGCGGCGAGGCGTTTTCCAGCGGTGCGGGAAGCGGTCAAACCCGGTCAGCCGAACAAGAAAGAATGGGACTGCGGCGCGCCAGCGACACGCGGCCCGACCATTGGGGGGACTGCATGATGAAACACGCGACGACGTGGTTGGTTGGTCACGCCTTGACGGTTCTGCGGGCGGCTTTGCCGCCCGGCGACGGACCCGTTTGACCGACCGGCGCCAACGGCGGGTTTGACTCCGCCGCTCCGCTGAAAAAAGCAGCCGTTCGGCGCGCCCCAACAGGGTGGGGCGCTTGTGGGAACGCGCGCGGAATTGAAAAGCCAACAGCGGTGACGCTTCGCCGACCCGATTTGCGCTGACCCGATCTGTGATCGGGCTGGGCGGACGGCTGTCGTCTTCATGCGGACCTTTTGCGTCCCGCGCCAACCGCCGTTGGCGCGCATGCCCAAACCTTTCCTGCACGCGGTGGATCATGGCCCTGGAAACGCTCAGCATATCGACACGCATATTCGCCGGATTTCTGTCGGTTCTGGTCCTATTGGCGGCCATGGGCGCGGCGGGGGTGGTTGGATTCGGCGCCTCGCGCGACCGCTTCGCCTCGTATGGCGGGGTGGCCGAGGTCGCCATCGCCGCGTTGGAGATGCAGACCGACGCCGGAATCCTGATGCGCGCGGCGCAGGGCTACGCCGCCTCGGGCCGCGAGTTGGAGCGGACCACGGCGGAAACGGTCAGCCAGCGCATGGACGCCGCCATCGCCAACACCCGGACGCGAACGGCGGGCGCGGATCTGGCCGGACCGCTGGACGAGTTGGCCGCCGCGCGCGCCCAGTTTGAAACGGAATTCGCCCAGTTGGTCGCCGCCAAAACCCACCGGCGGGCGCTGGTCACGGACACGCTGCTGCCGGAGCTGGACGCCGCCATCGACCACGCGACGGGGGCGGCGCGTAATCTTCTGGCCAAGCTTCCGGCCTTGATCGACCGTTACGAGGTCGAGCAGATGGAGGACGACGCCGACGCCCTGCGCGCGGCGCTGAAGGAAGCGGGGGCGCTCGCCCCCGATCTGGGCGCGCGGTTGGCGTCCCTGCGCGCCCGCTTCGACGCGGTGGTGGAGTCCGCCGGGGCCGCCGATCTGGCGACCGACGCGCTGGTCCGCATCACCGGGCGACGGCTGAACGCCGCCGGTCAGGCCCTGCGCGAAACGGCGGTCGGCAACCTGTCGCGGCTCCAGGCCGAAAACGAAGGGGCGATGGGGCAGCTTCAATCCGTCCTGATCGGGCTGGCGGTGCTGGGGGAACTGGTCGGGCTGGCGATGGCCTGGGTGATCGCGCGCAGCATCATCCGCCCGGTGCGTGGCATCACCCGGACGATGGAGGCGCTGGCCGCCGGAAACAAGACGGTGGACATCATGGCGCTGACGGCGCGCGACGAAATCGGCGCGATGGCGCGCGCGGTGGCGGTGTTCAAGGACAACGCGCTGGCGATGGAGCGCATCCAGATCGAACAGCAGCGCGCCAAGGAGGACAGCGAGCGGGAGAAAAGCCGCCTGATGGCCGAACTGGCCGACGGGTTCGAGGCCAGCGTCCAGCAGGTGGTGGAGGTGGTGTCGGTCGCCGTGGCCGATCTGCACACCGCCGCCAGCGGCATGGCGCAGACCGCCGACGGGGCGAACCGCCATCTGGCGGCGGTCGCCGCGACCTCCGACGACACGGCGATGGACGTGCAAAAGGTCGCGGCGGCGGCGGAGCAGCTTTCCTGCTCGGTCGGGGAAATCAGCCGTCAGGTCGGGCAATCGACCGACATGGCCAGCCGCGCCGTGGCCGAGGCCGGGCGGACCAACGACATGGTGCTCGCTCTTTCCTCGTCGGCGCAGACCATCGGGCGGGTGGTCGATCTCATCAACCGCATCGCCCACCAAACCAACCTGCTGGCGCTGAACGCCACCATCGAGGCGGCGCGGGCGGGGGAGGCGGGCAAGGGCTTCGTCGTCGTCGCCAACGAGGTGAAGGCGCTGGCGCACCAGACCTCTCAGGCGACCGGAGAAATCGGTCAGCAGATCGCCGCCATCCAGAACGCCACGGTCGGCACGGTGGAGGCGATTTCGACCATCACCGGCATGGTCAGCGACATCAACCGGGTGGCCAGCGCCGTCGCCGACGCCGTCGAACAGCAGGGCGAGGCGACGCGGGAGATCGCCCGCAACATTCAGGGCGTGGCCACCGGCACCAGCCGTCTGACGTCGTACAGCGCGACGCTGGCGGGGGCGGTGAACGACACCGGCGCCGCCGCCGACCGGGTGCTGCACGCCGCCGCCGACCTGTCGAGCCAGTCGGACGGGCTGCGTCAGGAGGTTGGCCGGTTCCTCAAACAGGTGCGGCTCGTCTGAGCCGACGCCATCGAAAACAACAAGAACAAAAAAACGCGCAGCGGAGAAAACGCAAGGAGTCTGTGGGATGGAGCGTGTTCAGTCAGTGTTTTGGGGGATGGGAGCGGCCCGGGGGCGGGTTTCTCTCGGTTTGTTGTGCGGAACGGCCCTCGGGCTGTTGGGGGCGCTGGGCGCCCCGGCGTCCGGTTGGGCGGAATCCTTCAGCTTTGGCGACGGCTGGGAGGGGCAGGCCTCGTTGGATCTGTCGCTGGGCATGGCGATGCGGGCGCGGTCGCCCGACAGCGCCCTGATCGCGCGCGGCAACGGCGGCGTCGGCGACGGCACGACGGCGGACGACGGCAACAAGAACTACCGCAGCGGCGATCTCTATTCGGGGATCGGCAAGGCGCTGGGCGAGTTGCAGGTCAGCAAGGACGGCTTCGGCGTCTTCCTGCGCGGCAAGGGGTGGTACGACGCCGTCCAAGACCGCAAATCGGTCGATTTCGGCAGCTCGGCGAATGGTTACAAGGCCGGGACCGCGCTGAACGACGCCGGTTTCTACGGCTTGTCGAAGTTCAAGGGCGTCCAGCTTCTCGACGCCTACGCCTTTGGCGACGTCGCCCTGCCGGGGGACCGGGCGCTGGCCTTCAAGCTGGGCCAGCATGTGGTGAATTGGGGCGAGAGCCTGTTCATCCCCGGCGTCAACCAATACAACATCGTCGATGGCAGCGCCGCCCGCCGCCCCGGCGCGCAGGTCAAGGAAATCCTGCTGCCGGTGCCGCAGGCGTCGTTCAATCTGGGTTTGGGCGGCGGTTTCAGCCTGGAATCCTATTATCAGTTGGCGTGGCGCCACTCGACCTTTGAAGGCTGCGGCACCTTCTGGAGTCCGTCCGACATTCTGAATTGTTCGGACGTCGCCACCAACATCACCCCGGCCCCCTTCGGCGACCGCCAGGGCTACGCCGGGATTCCGTCCCTGCGCGGGATCAACGCCCGCATCGGCAACGCGGGCCGCGACGAGCCGCGCGACAGCGGGCAATTCGGCGTCGCGGGCCGTTACTTCGCGTCGGAGATCGGGACCGACATCGGCCTCTATTTCTCGCAGTACCATGCGCGGACGCCGATGTTCAGCATGGTCCGCACGCCGACGAAGGTCGCCGGTTCCGTCTATGGTCTGCCAACCGGCCCGGCCCAGTATTTCGAGGATTACTCGGCGGAAAACATCCGGGTCTTCGGGGCGAGCGCCGCCACCGAGATCGGCGGCTGGAGCGTCAGCGGCGAAATCAGCCGGGCCGAAGGGGTGCCGGTGCAGATCAACACCAGCGACCTCGTGTCCGGCGTGGTCAGCGGAACCGGGCCGCTGGGCTATCTGAAGAACCGTCCGCTGGGCAGCGTCATTCGCGGCTATGACCGCAAGGACAAGACGCAAATCCAGATCTCCACCATCAAATCCTTCCCCAACGTGCTGGGGGCGGAATCCCTGCGGGTGCTGGGCGAGGTGGCGTACCAGCATTGGAACGGCATCGGCGACCCGGCGACCTCGACCCGCTATGGCCGCTCGCCGGGCTTTGGCCGCGCCGCCACGGCGACCTCGGCCTGCGCCACCACGGCGACCGACTATTGCGCGCCGGACGGCTACGCGACGTCCAACTCCTGGGGTCTGCGCAGCCAGTTCTCGCTGACCTATCCCGACGCCTTCGCAGGCGTGAATCTGACGCCGCGCCTGTCCATCGCCTGGGACGTCAGCGGCGTGTCGCCCGACGGCACCTTTGTGAAGGACCGCGTCAACGTCGGCGTCGGCCTGCGCGCCGATCTGTTGCAGCGCTATTACGCCGACCTGACCTACAGCGGTTACAACCGCAAAGCCAAATACGACCCCCAGCGCGACCGTGATTTCGTCGCCCTGGTCGTCGGCATGACGTTCTGAAGAGGATGAAACCGATGAACCGCAACAGGATGACCACGCCGTCCACCGTGTCGGCGGGCAGGCTCGCCATGCTGGCCGCCGTCGGGGCTGCGGCCCTCCTCGCTCGCCCCGTCATGGCGGAGACGACGCCGCAGGATCTCGCGCGTCTGGGCAAGGATTTGACGCCCGTCGGGGCGGAAACGGCGGGCAACAAGGACGGCTCGATCCCGGCCTGGACCGGCGGTCTGACCAAGATCCCCGTCGGGTTCGACCCGGCGCAGGGCTACGCCGACCCGTTCGCCAGCGACGCGCCGCTCTACACCATCACCGCCGCCAACGCCGACCAGTACAAGGACAAGCTGGCCCCCGGACAGATCGCGCTGCTCAAGCGCTATCCCGGCTACAAGATGAAGGTTTACCCGTCGCGCCGGACGGCGGCGCTGCCCCAGGCGGAGTATGATCTGATCCGCAACGAGGCGGCGGCGGCGCAGTTGGCCGAGGGCGGCAACGGCGTGCTGAACATCACCGCCACGACGGTTCCCTTTCCGGTCCCCAAAAGCGGGGTAGAAGCGATCTGGAACCACATCATGCATTACCGGGGCGGCACCTATCTGCGCTACGGCACCGAATTTCCGGTCCACACCAACGGCGGTTTCACGCCGCTGCGCCGGACGGAGTGGTACGCGCGGGCCAGTTCGCTGGGCAACGCTGAACCCAACCGCCTGCATTACTATTTGAACCTCGTCACCGCCCCGTCGAGCATCGCGGGCGAGGCCATCCTGACCCATGAGCCGGTCGATCAGGTGAAGGAAACCCGTCTGGCCTGGACCTACAACCCCGGCCAGCGCCGCGTGCTGCGCGCGCCGTCGGTGTCCTACGACAGCCCCGGCACCGGCACCGACGGCCTGCGCACGATGGATGATTACGACGGCTTCAACGGCGCGCCCGACCGCTATGATTGGAAGCTGGTCGGCAAGAAAGAGATGATCATCGCCTACAACAATTACAAGCTGACCGACAAAAGCCTGAAATACTCCAACATCATCATGGAGAACACGCTCAACCAGGATCTGGTGCGTTACGAGCCGCACCGGGTGTGGGTGGTGCAGGCGACGTTGAAATCGGGCGCGCGTCATCTGTATGGCAAGCGCGATTTCTACATCGACGAAGACACCTGGTCCATCGCGCACAAGGACCAGTATGACGGGCGCGGCGAATTGTGGCGCGTTCATGAGTTTTATCAAATGCTGGAATATGACGTGATGGTGCCCTTCTACGCGGGCAACGTCCTGTATGACCTGCAAGCGCGCCGCTACCTCGTTCACCAACTTTCGAACGAGGAAAAGCCGGCGAAATACGGCGCGAAGTTTGAATTGAGCCGCTTCGCGCCGGACTCGCTGCGCCGCGTCAGCAACTGATCCTCATCAACGGATCGTCAGCAACGGATCGGGCCGGATCGGGGCGGTTGCGCCGTCCCGATCCTAAAGGCTCGACCTCGCAGGATGGATGTCCCGATGTCTCACCGCATCATCGCTCCGCCCGCCCGCGCGTCGCTGGCGCGGCGCGCCCTGTTGGCGCATGTCATGGCGGCTCTGGCCGTCGCGCCGGGGGCGGCCAGGGCCGCCGCGCGCGATCTGCTCGCCATTCCGGCCTTGCCCTCGGCCAAGGCGGCCAAGGCTCTGCTGCTTGGCGTTTGTCTGGCCGGGCGGCGGGCGGTCGCCGTCGGCGAGCGGGGGGTGATCGTGTTCTCCGACGATGATGGGGCGACGTGGCGGCAGGCCAGCGTCCCGGTGTCGGTGACGCTGACCGCCGTCCAGTTTCCAACGCCGGAGGTCGGTTGGGCGGTCGGTCACGACGGCGTCGTTCTGCGCAGCCAGGACGGCGGCCTGCGTTGGACCCGCCGCTTTGACGGGACCATCGCCAACGCGCTGATGGCCGACGACGCGCGCCAGCGGTTGGAGACGGCGCGCGCCTCCGGCGACGCGGCGGCGGTGGAGGCGGCGGAAACGGCGGTGGAGGACGCGGCGGCGGGTGGCGCGTTCGGCCCGTCGCGCCCGCTGCTCGGCCTGTGGTTCCGCACGCCCGACGATGGCTTCGTCGTCGGCTCGTACGGCCAGATTTTCCGCACCCGCGACGGCGGCGAGCGTTGGGAATCGCTGGGGTCGGCGCTGAACAACCCCGACGGCCTGCATTGCAACGCCATCACGGCCACGCCGACCGGCGTGTTGCTGATCGCGGGGGAAGGCGGGCGGGTCTACCGCTCCGCCGACGACGGCGCGCGCTGGGAGCGGCTCGACACCGGCAGTCCGGGGGCGCTTTACGGCGTGCGGGCGTTGCCCGAGGCGGGCGGCGGCGAAACGCTGCTCGCCTTCGGCTTCGGCGGACGGATTTTCCGGCGGGAAGGGGCGGCGGCCTGGATTCCGGTGGCGTCGCCCACCGCGCGGTCGCTGATTGGCGGCGTCACCCAGGGCGGCGCGCCGCTGCTGGTCGACGCGGCGGGAAGCTGGTGTCTCAGCAAGGATCGCGGCGCCTCCTTCCAACCGCTGCGCGCCGCCGGGTCGGCCCCGGTGGCGGGGGTGGCGGCGCTGCGCGAAGGGGCCTTGCTCCAGGTCGGGGCGGGCGGCGTGCGCGTCGTCCCGTTGGCGGCGTGAGGGCGGCGGCATGAAAAGGACGACAGGGCCAATGAAACAGCGCTTTCCCTCCACCCCCGCCGCGTCCGCCATCGCCGACACGGACGTCGATCTGGTCCATCACGGCAAGGTGGGCCGGGTCGAAACGCGGGTCGAACGCTGGCTGTTCGGCCATCGTCTGACCGTGCTGACGGTCTTCGCCCTGCTGTCGGTCTTTTTGGGCTGGCACGCGCTGCAACTGCGGCCCACCGCCAGCTTTGAAAAGATGGTGCCGTCGCGCCATCCCTACATCGCGAATTATCTGGCCTATGAATCCCAACTGCGCCCGCTCAACAATCTGGTGCGCATCGCGGTGGAGACGACCACGGGCGACATCTACACGCCCGAGTATCTCGACCTGTTGAAACGGATCACCGACGAGGTGTTTTACATCCCCGGCGTGGATCGCGGGAATCTGCAATCGCTGTGGACGTCGAACGTCCAATGGTACGAAGTGACCGAGGACGGCTTGCGCAGCGGCACCGTCATTCCCTCCAACTTCGACGGTTCGCCGGAGCGGATCCGCGAGGTTCGCGTCAATGTCGGGCGGTCCAACCGCATCGGCAGTCTGGTCGCGTCCGATCATCGCTCGGCGGCGATTCTGGCCCCGCTGCTGGAGGTCGATCCACAAACCGGCGAAAGTCTGGATTACGGCCAATTCGCCCGCCGTCTGGAAACGCTGGTGCGCGACAAACACCAGACCGACGGCGTCCGCATCCACATCACCGGCTTTTCCAAGATCATCGGCGATCTGATCGACGGCATTTTCGACATCGCCGCCTTTTTCGCCGTCACGGTGCTGCTGACGGCGGTTGTGCTCTATTGGTATTCGCGCTGTTGGCGCGGCACGCTGTCCACGCTGTTTTGCTGCGGTCTGGCCGTGGTCTGGCAGCTTGGCGTTCTCGATGTTCTGGGGTTGGGGCTGGATCCCTATTCGGTGCTGGTGCCGTTCCTGACCTTCGCCATCGGCGTCAGCCACGCGGTGCAGAACATCAACACCATGGCCGCCGAGCGGGTGGCGGGCCGGTCGGTGATGGAGGCCGCCCGCGCCACCTTCCGGCTGCTGTTCATCCCCGGAACCATCGCGCTGGTCTGCGACGCGGTGGGATTTTCCACCCTGATGGTCATCGACATCCGCGTGATTCAGGAACTGGCGATCAACGCCAGCGTCGGCGTGGCGGTCATCATCGTCACCAAAATGTTTCTGCTGCCGGTCATCATGTCCTACGCCGGGTCCAGCCCGCGCGCGTTGGAGCAATACCGCCGTCGGATGCGGCCCGAACGGCAGGCGGTCAACCGCTTTCTGGCCCGCTTCACCGAACCGCGTTGGGCGGCGGCGGCGGTCCTGAGCGCGGGCGCGCTGCTGGCGGGGGCCTTTTTGCAAAGCCGGGATTTGAAGATCGGCGATCTGGATCCGGGCGCGCCGGAGCTGCGCCAGGACTCCCGCTACAACCGGGATGTTCAGTTTTTCCTGTCGCATTACTCGACCAGCCCGGACGTGTTCGCGGTGATGGTGCGGACCCCGGCGGGCGAATGCGGCTCCTACCCGGTGGCGGTCGTGGTCGATCAGTTCCAATGGCGGATGGAGAATGTGCCGGGCGTCGAGGCCAGCAGTTCCCTGTTCGGGCCGATGAAGCGGGCGATCGCCGGAACCAACGGCGGGGATCTGCGCTGGGCGGCGATCACGCGCAACCGCTACATCTCCAACGCCGGGCACAAGCGGGTTCCGTCGGACACCTACAGCCCCGATTGCTCCATGCTGCCGGTCCTGCTGTTCCTGGCCGACCACAAGGCGGAGACGCTGACGCGGGTGGTCGCGGCGGTGGAGGATTTCGCCCGCGAGAACAACGGCGACGGCGTGGAGTTCCTGCTGGCGGCGGGCAACGCCGGGATTGAGGCGGCGACCAACACCGTCATCAAAGAATCCGAAGCCACGATGCTGGCCCTGGTCTATGGCATCGTCGCCCTGCTGGTGCTGTGGGAGTTCAAATCCTGGCGGGTGACGGTGGCGATCATGCTGCCGCTGTTCGTCACCTCGGTCCTGTGCGAAGCGATCATGGCGCGGCTGGGCATCGGCGTGAAGGTGGCGACGCTGCCGGTGGTGGCGCTGGGCGTCGGCATCGGCGTCGATTACGGCATCTACATCTACAACCGGCTTGAACACTATCTTGAACAAGGGTTGACGCTGCGCGCGGCCTATCTGGAAACCCTGAAGACCACCGGATCGGCGGTGACGGTCACGGGCGTGACCCTGGCGCTGGGCGTGATGACCTGGACCTTCTCCACCATCAAGTTCCAGGCCGACATGGGGCTGTTGCTGACCTTCATGTTCCTGTGGAACATGGTCGGGGCCATCGTGATGATTCCGGCGCTGATTTCCCTGCTGATGCCGGGATTGCGCCGCAGCCCGGCGGACAAACGCGCGGCGGCGGCGTGTGCAAAGGCCGGATGAAGTTTGGCCCATCCGCATTTCCGGCGCAGGCCGGATGCAAATGGAAATCGGAATGAGCGCATAGAGGAAACCCGTATCGTGGTGGCGGGCCATGTGCGGGGCACAACACGAAAGTGTCCAGATTGTCCGGGATCTAAGAACTTAACAGGAACTCACTAAGCCAAGGGATCAACAGCATCAAGAGAGCCGCCACCAAGAGCAGGGCAACGAAGTCAGGTTAACGAAACGTTGCCAACGTGAGGGATGAGTTTTAAACACAGATGAACACGGATAAAAATTTTCCCTTAATCCGTGTTCATCCGTGGGTCGACGCAGTCGGCATCCGTGTTTATCCGTGTTGAATATCATTTTCCGATCTTGCAATGCGGCCACGTTAACCTGACTTCGTTGCCCCGCCACCAAGAGCGGCATAGAGCGCGGTCTTTCCGACCTTGCTCCGCCCAGGGCCTTCGCCCGGTGAAGCTTGTCGTCGGTCACCACCGGCGTGCGTCCACCCTTTCGCCCGCAGGCAACGGCAGCGACCCTGGAAGGCGATCACCGGCTGGCCGTCGAGAAAGGCCAGCGTGCTGCGGTCGGCGTGGCTGTTGGTGACGCTGGCCACCTGACCCAGCCGGACATACCGCCTGTCGTCGAGCGGGATGGTGATGGCGGCGATATCCTCCACGCGACCGACCGCGCCCAGGGTGCGCAGCGGCTGGCGCGCCCGCGTCTCGGCGGTGACCTTCGGCACGCTGGGCGACGCCATACTGGCGGGCAGGTTGGCCTTGGCGCTGTCCACCCGCGTTGCGCACCTCGTTCAGCGCCTCCTCGCGGTCCTTGTCGATGTCAAAGGACACGCTGATGGAAACCGCGCCACCTCGGCTTCCACGGCGGCGGCGCGCTTGCCGCCGTCGAACAGGGGCAGGGGAAAGGTCGGTCCCAGCAGCCATGTGGTCATCAGCGAGCCGAGGCCGAGACCCGTCCGCGCGATCAAGCCGCTGAACGACAGGCTCGGGTAGCGGTCAGCCTCGGCCACGCCAATCTCGGCGTCGGCCGCCGCTTTCATTTCTTATCTTCTTCCTTGTTGACATCACCTGGCGGTGGGACGAAATTTACTTCATGTTCAAAGTGTTGCTTGTGGATGACGACCGTGAACTGACCGCCCCGCTCATCGAGTATCTGGCGCAGAAGGGGTTTGACGCCCGCGCGGTCCACAATGGCGCGGACGGCGTCGCAGCGGCCTTGAGCGGCGAGCATGCCATCGTCGTGCTGGACGTCATGATGCCGCGTCTCAGCGGCATCGAGGCGTTGCGCCGCATCCGTCAGGCCAGCCGCATTCCCGTCCTGATGCTGACGGCGCGGGCCGACAACATCGACCGCATCACCGGGCTGGACCTGGGCGCCGACGATTGCGTGCCCAAGCCCTGCACGCCGGAGGAGCTGGTCGCCCGCCTGCGCGCCATCCTGCGGCGGACCCAACCGCAGCCGACGACAGTCGCCGCCGCGCTCTGACGACGTCCGGCGCCGACGCTGCGGCCGCGTTCGTCGCCGCGCAGACCGCCGACCCGTCGCTCCCACGGTTCGGCCTTCTGGGAGACCGGGGCCAGCGTCTCGCCGGCGAAGAATCGACCGACGCCGACACGCGCCGGACGGTGGTCGCCACGGGCGGGCGGTCCTACACGCTGGTGGGCGCGGCGACCGATGCGGATAGGCCCGAGTCCAAGAGGTTTCTCGCGATCCCGATCGTCTCCGGCGCGGTGGTGTCGTTTCTGTTCAGCCTTGCTTTCGCGTTGTGCCCCGCATGAAGGAAAGCTGTGTCGGACGTGTTGGGAGCGACGCACGGGAATCCCGCGCTGAAAATCCCAGGGCGATCGTTCGGTCCATTATGGTGGCGACCGTCCCGGTGTGATAAAGCCGAAACAAGTGAGGGCAGGGGGGACGCTCAAGGGTGACGCGCGGACGGGGTTGGACGATCAAGACAGCCAAAAACGGCGCATCGGGGCCTGTCCCCGGTCGGCGGCCTTGGCGCGTCTGGATGGCGTTGATCGCCATTCTGGTCCAAACCATCCTGCCCGATTTCGCCATGGCCGCGCGGGTTGGCCGCGCCCAAACGGACCCGACGCTCGCCCTTCACGCTCTGGTCACGGTCGAACCGTCCCGCGCCGTCGCCGGATGCGGCGCAATCTGGGAGGATCCCGACGGATCCGACCAACCAACGGGCGCGCATGACCATGGCGGGCCATGCGCCTTTTGTCTGGCGCTGTCGGCCCACGCGCTGCCTCCCGACGACGCGGCTGGAACAGCGGCGTTCGCGCGGTTCCAACGGGTTGGCGCGTTGGACGGGCAGGGCGTCGCCCGCCCCGCGCGGTTCCGCCCCCGCCACGCGCCACGGGCGCCGCCCGCCGTCTGACGCGTCGCATTCTCTCGCGGTTCCGTCCGATTCAACGCTCTTGCTGGTCGTTCCATCCGTCAAACGCGCGCGTGCGCGCCGGGTGGGGGCAAGGCGGGCGTTGCGACGGGCAGGCCCAGGCCCGCCTTTCATCCCGGTGATGTTTCCTGTTGCCAGACCGTCCGTGCGTCGGCCCCCTTCGCGCGGCGGAGGGGACGGCGCCACGCCTTGCCGTTCCGCGCCCCGCGCGCAGCCGGTGGCCCTTGCCGCTGTCGCTGACGCTGCACGGAGGGGCGCTCGCGCTCGTCGTCCTGCTGGGCGCGGAGAAGCCGCCGCCGCCCCCGGCGGCTTCTGCGGTCGCCTTCCTGTTGGAACTGGAATCGCCGCCGTCACCGCCCGCACCACCCGAACCGCCGGTCGAAGCGCACCCCGCCATGGCGCCGGTCCCGGAACCGCCCGCCGTGGAACCGCCGCCAGTCGAGCCGCCAGCCGTAGAACCATCCCCGGCAGAACCGCCGCCAGCGGAACCGACCATGATTCCGGTCGTCGAACCGCCGCCGCCCGTGCCGTCTCAACCGGCGCCGCCGCGTCAGCCCGTGAAGCGAAGCACCCCGGCCAAGCCACAGACGATCTCCGCGCCGGTCGCCCCGGCCAGGGTCACGCCCACCCCGTCGGCGGCGCCGTCGTCCCCGCCGCCGTTTCCTCCAGTCGCGCCAAGCGCGCCGCCGCCCGACTATCTCGCCGCCATCCAGGCCCGTCTGGCCCGTTACAAAGTCTACCCGCGCGCCGCCCAGACGGCGCGCGAGGAAGGAACCGTGCTGCTGCGCTTCGTCATCGGCCAGGATGGGACGATCCTGCGCTGGACCATCGTGCAGGGGTCGGGGCATGAGAGCCTGGACCAAGCGGCGGAAAGCATGATCGAGCGCGCCTCGCCGCTGCCGCCGATTCCCGTCGATCTTGGGCGCGACCGTTTGGAGGTCACGTTGCCCGTTCGATTCGCCCTGCGATGAGGGGATTGGCCAAACATCGGGCTGCCTGGACGCTGCTCGCGCCGCCGCTGCTGGCCGTTCTGATTCAGGCGCTCGCACCGAATTGGGCGGGGCTGGCGATGGCGGTGCGCTTGGACAGGGCGACGTCGGGCAGGGCGATGTCGGGCAGGGCGACGCTGAGCGACGTCGCCCTCTGTCTGGCCCCACGGCCAGCGTCGCCGGATTCCGACGCGCCAGCGGGCGCCCCAAAGGACCCGCTCTGCCAAGCCTTCGCCGCCGTGCAATCCGTCAATCCACCATCTGCTGAGATTCACGCCCGGCCCTGGTCGCCCAGACGATCATCGGGGCTGGTGACAGGAGAGCCTGTTTCATGCCCGCATCCAAACCGGCGGCGCGTTGGCGCTCGCCTCGCTCGTCGCCCTCTGTCCAACACCCTGCGCGACGTGTTGGGCAACGTGCCCGGCGTCTTTGTCGAGAACCGTTACGGGCAGGAATTGCGCCTGTCCGTGCACGGGTCCGGCATGGCGCGCGGCTATCACCTGCGCGGGGTGGAGCTGTTGCAGGACGGCGATCAGCATGGTGACGCCGACCGCCCACACCGCCATCGCCCCCAACCTGCTGCGGGTGGACGGCGGCAGCTTTGGCACGCTGCGCACGACCGCCCAAGCGTCGCGCGTGTTGGGCGGCCTCGATTTCCTCACCAACGGCACATTGTCGCGTTCCGACGGCCACCGCGACCACGCCCGCCAGCAGTATGAGCAGGTCAACGGCAACATCGGCTACCGCGTCTCCCCCGATGTGGAGACGCGCTTTTACTTCGGCGAATACGTCACCCATCAAAAGCTGCCGGGATCGCTGGGGCTGAGCGAGGCGCTGAACCGTCCGACGATGGCGACGGCGGCGGTTCTGTCGGGCGATCAGGCCCGCGACGTCTGGACCCAGCGGATCGCCAACCGCACCAGCGTGACGCTTGAGTCCGGGCAGTTGGACGTCGCCATCTGGGCCATCCGCAAAAAGCTGTTCCACCCGATCTTTCAGGTGATCGACCAAACGGGTTGGACCTACGGCTTGGCCCCCCGCTACACGACAAGTTTCACCGTCGGCGGTCTGCGCTACGAGCTGGTGGTCGGCGCCCCCCTTGTCACCGTGGCATGCGGCTTTGCGGTGTTTGATAGACCTCGCTGAAATGGGTTCGGAACAGGCGCATGGCCGGAGTCAGTTCGACACCCTGGCGCCACGCCAACCCGACGTCCATGGCGGGCACCCGTTCGCGCATGATGATCGTTTCGATGCGTTTTCCCTCCAGCGACCAGGGCCGATACACCATGTCCGATAGAATGGTGACGCCCTGGCCGTTGGCGATGGTGGAGCGAACCGCCTCGATGGACGAGGTGCGCAGACGGACGTTCGGGCGGAAGGGCGACGCGCTCCAATAGCGCGTCGTCCAGTGCGCCGCCTCGTCAACGGTCAGCATGATGTAGGGGCATTCGGCCACATCCTGCAAACCCACCGAATCCAGCTCCAGCAAACGATGCCCGGTCGGCACCCACAAACGCCGCTGGCTGCCGATCAGCGTTTCGGTCGTCAGTTCCGGGTTGCTGATGTTGGAGGTCAGAACCACCGCCATGTCGAGCCGCCCGGTGATGAGGTTGTCCTCGATCATCTCGCGCGTCAGTTCGTGGATGTGGATGTGGAGATTGGGGTATCGCCGCTCCAACCGCTCCAGATGCTGCGGCAGAAAATAACCAAGCACCGTGTAGCTGGCGCCGATGGTCAGGCTGCCCGCGATTTCGGCGGCGACGTCGGCGGGGTGCAACGCCTCTTCCACGCTCGCCATGATCCGGTGGCTCGCCGCGAGAAAGCGACGCCCGGTGTCGGTCAACTCCATGCCTTGCGCCGTGCGGACGAACAGACGCCCGCCCACCTCGGCCTCCAACTCCTTGATGGCGGAGGTGATGGCCGATTGGGAGATCGACAACTCCCGCGCCGCTCGCGACACCTGCCCCAGATTGGCGGTCGCGACAAAATACTTCACATGGCGGAAATTCAGCATCAACCACCTATTTTCATGCGATTCATTATTGATAAAACAGAATTTGCCTTATTTTTAACCGCACACGATCAGCAATTTTCCCAACAATCTCGGCGTTTCGCCTGAATTATGGTCAGATTTTATCATCTGATTTCTCGATATTGCAATCTTAGAATTTAGAAATTGCAACAATGGGTGATGAGCATACTCTTGTCATCAAGCGGTCGCTCGAAACGCCGCCCGGGACGGTCGGATCCCCAAGGGACACATCAAGGGAGTAAGGCGTTGGCTCGCACTATGGTCGATCTCAATTGTGACCTCGGCGAAGGCTATGGCCAATGGACGCTGGGCGAGGCGTCGGACGAGGTTCTCATGGACCTCATCAGTTCGGCCAACGTCGCCACCGGGTTTCACGCCGGTGATCCGAATCTGATGGACCGCGTGGTGCGGCTGGCCGTGGAACGCGGCGTGGCGCTTGGCGCGCATCCCGGCTACCGGGATCTCCAGGGATTCGGGCGCCGGGTCATCCAGGCCAAGCCCGACGAGTTGGTCAACGACATCCTGTACCAAGTCGGCGCGCTGCGCGAGTTCGCCCGGCGGCACGGCGCCCGCCTGCAACATGTCAAACCGCACGGCGCGCTTTACATGGAGGCGGCGCGGGATGAGACGCTGTCCCGCCTGATGGTGGAGGCGCTGCTGAAATCCAGCCCGGACACGCTGCTGTTCTGCATGGACGTGTCCAAGACTTGCGCCGTCGCCACCGCCGCCGGCATGCCGGTGGTGCGCGAATTCTACGCCGACCGCGATTACGACCGCAGCGGCTCCATCGTCTTCGCCCGCCGGATGCGCCCGCTCGACCCGGCGGAGGTCGCCGACAAATGCCTGCGCGCCTGCCGCGACGGCAAGGTGCGGACGGTGGAGGGCGACGACATCGACATCAACTTTGACTCGATCTGCTTCCATTCCGACACGCCAGGCGCGCTCGCCATCGGAACCGCCCTGCGCGACGCGCTGGTGAAGGATGGCGTCCGCATCGTCGCCGCCGCCGATCTGGTCGGCCAACCGGCCTGACCTTCCCACCGCTTGATTCCGCTTTTCTCTCTTCGTCTCTGCCAGAAGGATTGTTTCGATGCCTGAGATTCGCTCTCCCCTGCCCGGCACCTTCTATCGGCGTCCCGCCCCGGACCAACCGCCCTTCAAGGAGATCGGCGACCGGGTGGAGGTCGGCGACGTCGTCGGTCTGGTCGAGGTGATGAAGAGCTTCAACGAAATCAAGGCCGACATCGCGGGAACCATCGCCAGCTTCGGCGCGGACGACGAAGAGCCGGTGATGGCTGGCGCGCCGCTCGTCACGCTGGAAGGCTGAAGACGATGGCGATCCGGCGGCTGTTCATCGCCAACCGTGGCGAAATCGCGGTGCGGATCATCCGCGCCGCCCAATCCCTGGGCATCGAAACCGTCCAGGCCTATTCCGAAGCGGACCAGGACATGCTGGCGGTTCGGATGGCCGATTCCGCCGTTTGCGTCGGGCGTCCGGCGGCCCGCCAATCCTACCTGAACGCGGAAAAGCTGGTCGCCGCCGCGCAAGAGGCCGGTTGCGACGCCGTCCATCCCGGCTATGGCTTCCTCGCCGAAAACGCCGATTTCGCGGATCGGGTGGAGGCGTCCGGCTTGATCTTCGTCGGTCCGACCGGCGACACCATCCGCCGCATGGGCGACAAGGCCGCCGCCCGCGCCGCCGCCATCGCGGCGGGCGTGCCGGTGGTTCCGGGATCGCAAGGCCGCGTCGCCGACATCGACGCCGCGCTGACCGCCGCCGAAGCCATCGGCTACCCAGTGATGATAAAGGCGGCGGCGGGCGGCGGCGGGCGCGGCATCCGCATCGCCGAAACGCCCGACGAGCTGCGGCGCTTGGCCCCCCAAGCCCAATCGGAAGCCCAGGCGGCCTTTGGCGACGGCGGGCTTTATCTGGAACGCGTCATCGTCGACGCCCGCCACATCGAGGTGCAGATCCTCGGCGACGGGACGCGGGCCATTCACGCCTTTGAACGCGAATGCTCGCTCCAGCGCCGCCGTCAGAAGGTGTGGGAGGAGGCCCCCGCCGCCTGCCTGGATGACGCCACCCGCGCGCGTCTGTGCGCGTCCGCCGTGGCGCTGGCCGAAAGCGTCGGCTATCGCGGGGCCGGAACGCTGGAATATCTTTATGACGAGGCGAGCGGCGCGTTCCACTTCATCGAAATGAACACGCGCATCCAGGTCGAGCATCCGGTGACGGAGATGATAACCGGCATTGATCTGGTCGCGGCGATGATCCGCATCGCGGGCGGAGAACCCTTGCCGTTCGCTCAAGCTTCGGTCGCGCGCACCGGCCACGCCATCGAGGTGCGCATCAACGCCGAGGATCCGGCCAACGGCTTCATGCCCAGCCCCGGAACCATCGGCGGCCTGACGGTCCCGCAGGATCCATCGGTGCGCTTCGACGGCATGATCTACGAAGGTTACACGGTCCCGCCCTTTTACGACTCCCTGCTTGGCAAGCTGATCGTCCATGGCGCGACCCGCGCGGAGGCCATCGACCGTCTCGCGGCGGCGCTCGACCGCTTCGTCGTCACCGGCGTCAAGACCACGGTCGCCCTGCACAAGGCGTTGGCCGCCGATCCCGACATTCGCCAAGACAAAACCCACACCCGCTTTCTGGAAGGCTGGCTCGCCGGGAACCCTGCGTTCCAGGCCCCGCCCGCCATTCAGCCCCCACAGGCCGCGCAATAGGAGGATCGGATGCAGACCCGTTATTCCTACGGTGGCGACGAGCACATCTTCGTCGAAATGGACGAAGACATGTCGCTGGAAGCCTTTTTCAAAAGCATGTCCATCACCAACGCGGCGCGCGCCGCCGCCATCGAGGGCGTCACGGAAATCTGCCCAGCCAACGGCAGTTTCCAGGTGCGCTTCGACCCCGACCGCATAGCCCCCGACGCGCTGATGACCCGGCTGCACGCGCTCGAACAGGCGGCGGAAACGGCGGATCGGCGTTTGGACACCCGCATCATCGAGGTTCCGGTCTTCTACCGCGACCCATGGACCACCGAAACGCTGATGCGGTTCCGCGAACGGCACCAGGAGCCGGGCGGCACCGATCTGGATTACGCGGCGCGGATCAACGGCTATGACACGGTGGAGCAGTTCATCCACGCCCACCACGCCACCCCCTGGTTCGTGTCGATGGTCGGCTTCGTCGCCGGACTGCCCTTCCTCTATCAACTGGTCGAGCGGTCGCGACAAATCCAGGTGCCAAAATACCTGCGGCCACGCACCGACACGCCCAAGCACACCATCGGGCATGGCGGCTGTTTCGGCTGCGTCTATTCGGTGCGCGGGGCGGGCGGCTACCAGATGTTCGGCATCACGCCGATGCCGATCTACGACCCGACTCAAACCGCGTCCCACCTGCGGGAGTTCATGGTCTTCTTCCGACCCGGCGACATCGTCAAATGGAAGCCGATCAACCGCGAGGAATACGACGCCATCACCGCCGACGTCGCGGCCAACCGCTATGAGCCGCGCATCCGCAACGTCACCTTCGACCTTGACGCCTTCAACGCGGACATCGACGGCGCCAACCAGCGGCTGATGGAGGCTCTCCATGGCGTTTAAGGTTCTCAACCCCGGCCTGCTGACCACGGTTCAGGATCTGGGGCGGCCCGGATATTTCCATCTGGGCATTCCAATGTCGGGCGCGATGGACCGCTTCGCCCTGCGCGCCGCCAATCTTCTGGTCGGCAACCCCGAAGGCGCCGCCGCTTTGGAGGCGGTCTTCATGGGGCCGCAACTGGAGTTCGAGGTGGACGTCACCGTCGCCGTCACCGGCGCTGATCTGCCCGCCCGCGTCGATGGCGTGCCGCACCCGTCTTGGACCGCCTTTCCGGTGCGCGCCGGGCAGGTGCTGTCCTTTGATTATCTGAAGGGCGGCGCCCGCGCCTGCATCGCCATTTCCGGCGGTATCGACACGCCGCCCGCGCTTGGCAGCCGCTCCACCTACATCATCGGGGCGCTGGGCGGCTATCATGGCCGCGCCCTGGCGGTCGGGGACATGGTGCCGCTTGGCGCGCCGCGCGCCGTCCCGCACGGCGTCGAGGTCCCGGAATCCCTGCGCCGTGCGGCGGGCCACAGCGCCGAGCTGCGCGTGTTGCCCGGTCTCTACTGGCGCCTCATCACCGAGGAAGCCGGACGCAACTTCTTCGACGACGTCTGGAAGGTCGCGCCAGAGGCCGACCGCATGGGCTACCGCTTCCGTGGCGGTCGCCCCTTCACCTTCGAACCGCGCGAACAGCCCTTCGGCGCCGGATCCAACCCGTCCAACATCGTGGACGCCTGCTATTCCTATGGCTCAATCCAGGTGCCGGGCGGCAGCGAACCGATCGTGCTGCACCGCGACGCCGTGTCCGGCGGCGGATACTTCACGTTGGGCGCGGTGATTTCCGCCGACATGGATCTGATCGGCCAGATGCAGCCGCACACCAGCGTCCGCTTCGTCAAAGTGGACATGGAGCAGGCGCTGGCCGCCCGCGCCGACGAGGCGCGACGGCTCGCCCGGCTGCGGGAGGCGCTGGCCTGAGACGGCCCCCGCCCCCTTCTTTCGTCTTTCCCCCGTTCTGCTCTTCCCATCCCCATGCCGTGGAGACCACCCGCATGAACGCCTTCGCTCGCGCTCTTGTCGTCGGAACCATCGTTGGAACCGGGTTTGCCGCCACCCTCGCCCCCCGCGCGGCTTCCGCCGCCGACTGGTTCCCCTACCCGGCGGCGGAGATGGTTCCCGCCTTCGCCGCCGACGCCACGCCCAAGGACATCACTTACACCCCGCTGGCCAAGGCCGCCAAGGCGTGGGACCTCTGCGTGTCCTTCCCGCACATGAAGGACGCCTATTGGCTGGGCGTCGATTACGGCGTGGTGGCCGAAGCCAAGCGGCTGGGCGTCAAGATCAACCTGGTGGACGCGGGCGGCTACACCGAGCTGAACAAGCAGATCAGCCAGATCGAGGATTGCGTGGCGCGCGGGGCCAACGCCGTGGTGATCGGCGCCATCTCCTTCGACGGTCTCAACAATCTGGTCGGCGAGCTGACCAAAAAGGGCATTCCGGTGATCGACGTCATCAACGGAATTTCCTCCCCAGCGCTGACCGCCAAATCACTGGTGTCCTTCCACACCATGGGGTTCGAGGCGGGCCGCTACCTCGCCGCCAAACACCCGGCGGGCAGCCCGGCGGTGAAGGTCGGCTGGTTCCCCGGCCCGGCGGGCGCGGGCTGGGTCGAGGCCGCGAACAAGGGCTTCCAAGCGGCGGTCGCCGGGTCGGCGGTCCAGGTTCTGGAGCCGCGTTACGGCGACACCGGCAAGGAGGCGCAGCTCCGTCTGGTGGAGGACGTCTTGCAAGCGACCCCCGACGTCCAATACATCGCAGGCACCGCCGTGACCGCCGAGGCGGCGCAGGGCCTGCTGCGCGAACGCGGGTTGACCGACAAGGTCGGCCTGCTCGCCTTTTACATGACCCCCGGCGTCTATCAGGGCATCAAGCGCGGCTTCATCCAGGCGGCTCCGGCGGATTCCATGGTCATCCAGGGCCGCATCGCCATCGACCAGGCGGTGCGCGCGTTGGAGAAGCAGGATTTGGTCAAGCATGTCGGGCCGAAGATCTTCGTCGTCGACAAGACCAACATCGACAAAGTGCCGCGCGACAGCATCCTGCCGCCCGAAGGCTTCAGCCCGGTCTTCAGCGTGAAGTGACCCTCCAAAGCCGCGCGGCCCGCCGTTCCCCGCGCCGCGCGGCCTCTTTTCCAGGACCCCGCGCATGCAACACCCCGTCCTGATCCAAACCGTCGCCCTGTCCAAACGCTACCCCGGCGTGACCGCCCTCGACCGGGTCGATTTCGACCTGCGCCCCGGCGAGGTCCATGTGCTGTTCGGGGAAAACGGCGCCGGGAAATCCACGTTGATCGGCTTGCTGGCGGGCGTGTCGGCCCCCAGCGACGGCGAAATCCTGGTGCGCGGCCGCAACGTCCGCTTTTCCGGGGTCGCCGACGCCCGCGCGGTTGGCGTGTCCGCCGTGTTCCAGGAATTCTCGCTGGTCCCGACCATGACGGTGGCGCAGAACATCGCGCTGGGCGACGAGCCGCGCCGTGGTCCTTTTCTTGACCACGCGGCGGCGCGGCGCAAGGCGGTCGCGCTGTGCGCCGATCTCGATTTCACCATTGACCCCGACCGTACGGTCGCCACGCTGAGCCGCGCCGAACAGCAGATGGTGGAGATCGCCAAGGCCCTGCACGGCGAGGTTGGCATCCTCATTCTCGACGAGCCGACCGCCTCCCTGACCGACCGCGAGGTCGATCACCTGTTCGCCGTGATCGCCCGCATGAAGGCGCGCGGCGTCGGGATCATCCACATCTCCCACCGGATGCAGGAATTCGCCCGCATCGCCGACCGAGTCACCGTGCTGCGCGACGGCCGCAAAATCGGCACGGTCGCCATGGCCGACACCAGCGAGGCGGAGTTGCTGGAAATGATGGCGGGCCGCGCCATCACCGAAATCTACCCGACCATCGCCCGCAACCCCGGCCCGCCCCTGCTGCGGGTGGAGGGGCTGCGCGCCCAGGGCGTCCACGGCGTCGATCTGGAGATCCGCCCCGGCGAGGTTCTGGGCGTCGCCGGGCTGGTCGGGTCCGGCAAATCACGCAGCTTCCGCGCTTTGATGGGGCTGTTGCCGACCCAAGGAGGCCGGGCGACCTTGAAAGGAACCGACGTCACCGGCTGGGACACCCGCCGCTTGATGCAAGCGGGCGTCTGCTATCTGCCGCCCGACCGCAAAGAGGAAGGGTTGCAACTGGCCTTCTCCACCCGCGACAACCTGGCCCAAGGCGTTCTGGGAACCGACCCTGGACGGGGCTTGCTGCCCTGGCGGCGCATTCGCGAACGCTGCGAGGCCATCGCCGACCGGGTCGAACTGCCGGACGCCTACCGCCGCCGCAAGGTCGCGCAACTGTCCGGCGGCAACCAGCAAAAGACGCTGTTCGGGCGCGGGCTGGGCCGGGATTACGACCTCTATATTTTCGACGAGCCGACCGTCGGCGTCGATATGGGCGCACGCGCCGCCATCTACCGGCTGATCCGCGACTTGGCGGAGGCTGGAAAGGCGGTCGTGGTGATTTCGTCCGACCTGCCCGAGGCGATGAATCTCGCCCATCGCCTGCTGGTCTTTTCGCATGGCCGCGTCGTCGCCGCGTTGGAGGGCGACGCCGTCACCGAATCCGCCATCCTCGCCCATTTCTTCGATCCCCTTCCTTCGACGATGTGAGACCGCCCGCATGAGCGCCACCTCCCCCGCCACGGTCGCCCCGACCGACGCCTCCCCCCGCCTGCGGGCGCTGGCCCGCGCCCTCTTCGTTCGTTTGGGCGTCTTGCCCTTTTTCCTGGTCGCCGCCTTGATCCTTTTCGGGCTGGCGTCCGACCGATTCCTGACGCTGGACAACCTCGTCAACGTCGCCCGGCAGTCGGTCTATCTGGTGCTGGTGTCGATGGGGCAGATGGTGGTGCTCATCACCGGCGGCTTCGATCTGGCGGTGGGGGCGACCATCGCCATCACCTCCGTCGTCTCAGCCCTGGTGATGGTCAGCCTGTTGGCGCTGATGCCCGACGCCGTCGCGCCGGTGATCGCGCTGGGGGCGCTGGCCGGTTTCGCGGCGGCGCTGCTGGTCGGGTTGGCGAACGGCGTCGGCGTCGCGCTGTTCGGCGTGTCGCCCTTCATCATGACGCTGGGCGTCAGTTCGGTGGTCGCGGGCGGCTCGCTGTTCCTGACCGGCGGCGTTCCAGTGTCCGGCCTGCCGCCGGAATTCGCCAACCTCTTCGGCTTCGGCAAATGGTTCGGCGTTCCGGTTCCGGTGCTGGTCGCCGGGCTGGCGGTGTCAGTCGTCTGGGTGGTCATGACCCGCACCCGTGTCGGCGCGCACATCCACGCGGTGGGCGGCAACCTGAAGGCCGCGCGCCTGTCGGGCGTCGACACCCGGCGGACCTTGATCCTCGCCTACATCCTGTGCGCCGGTCTTGCCGCCTTGACGGGGTTGCTGTTGACCGCCCGCGTGGAATCGGGGGAGGCCAATCTGGGCGGAACCATCGCGCTGGAATCCATCGCCGCCTGCGTGATCGCCGGGGTGTCGCTGCGCGGCGGCATCGGACGGGTGGAGACCGTGACGCTTGGCGCCTTCTTCATCGTTCTGGCCCAAAACGGCATGAATCTGGCCCAGATCGGATCCTACCTGCAAATGGTGCTGCTTGGCGGCCTGTTGATCCTGGCCGTGATCTTCGACCAAATCCGCTACCGCATGATGATGGGGTGAGCGGCAAGCTTGGTTGCCCCTCAGGGAGCCGGATACCCGTCACGTTGGTGGCGAAACGGTTGCCGCCTCGCGGCGTGATTCGCCCATGGTCGGCGTGTTGCATGGATGGGGATGGGGCGATCTCTCGCCCTCGCAATCTCCGTGCGACAAGCCGACTCAGGCGCAAGGCCGCAAAGATGGGACGTCCGATACATGAAGGCCATCCTCGGCCTACCACCCCATCAACCTGGATTCGTTGCCCTGCCAAAAAGTTCATGAACGGCGCTTTGGCGTCGCCACGACCGCGCATAACGCTCCAGGCCCAGGATGATGCGGTCGTCGGTTGGCGGCGTGGCGTAGGCGACGCCCGCGTCACCTCCGGTCGCGGCCCGCCCCGCCAGCCGCGCCGCCCCGGCGCTGGTTCCTGTGGCGCTGTCCGACGCCAGGACCGGGCGCCGGGTCAACCCGGCAAGCGCTTGCAGGAACAGGCGGTTGCGGGCGAACGGACCCTCAACGATGGTTGGGCCGTCGGCGCGCAGGCGGTCGAGCATCTCGGCGGTCATCAGGGCGCAATGGAGACTGGCCGCCGCCGCCCGCTCGCCGGGCGACAAGGTGGACGGGTCCAGGCTCCAACCGCCGGAGGGCAAGACGAGGACCGCGTCCCGCAAAACCCGGTCGATCTCCGCGTCGGTCGGGCCGGTCGGGTTGCGGTCGGTCAGCCGGTCATACGCCCGCCCGCCCATGAAGCGGGCGGAGGGAACCGAGCGGCCCAAGGCGTCGACGTTCGCCAGCGTGTCGTGATCGGCGTCCAGCCCGGACAGCGAGCCGCCAACCGCCAGGGCGATGATCCAGGTGCCGGTCGACACCACCGACAGCGGGGCCGGGCGCGCCAGAATGTGCGGCAACAGCGAAGCGTTGGAATCATGGATGCCGCAATGAACGGGGATCGGCCCCAGCCCGACCAGGGCCGCGACGTCCGGGCGCAACGGCCCCAGCGCGTCGAAGGCCGACCGCAAGGGTGGGAATTTCGCGTGCCACCCGGCCCGCTCGACCAAGCTGGAGAAGCACGCGGCGGCGGGCGCCCACAAATCGGTGTGGCAGCCGAGCGAGGTCGCCTCGCTCGCCGCCACGCCGCTCAACCGCCACGCCCAATATTGCGGGTAGGTCAGAATGTGGTGGGCGTTGGCGAAGGCGTCGGGAAACCGCCGTTGCAACCAGAACAATTGCCGCCCGAGATTCAAACCGCCGGGCAACGGCGGCGAGAAGCTTTCCGTGAAATCTGGGCGCAACCGCTCATACGCGTCCGTGATTTCGTCGGGCAGAGGGCTTTCGTAATCCAGGATGGGCAGGACCAGGCCGTCACCGTCCACCAGCGCGGCGGCGGCCCCGTGGGTGGTGATGGACAGCGCGTCCACCCGCTGTCGCTTTGCGGCTTCGGTCAGAGATTCCAACAGGAAGGACCACAACCGCTCGGCGTCAAAATGCGGATAGGGGCCGTCGGTCAGAACCCTGTTCGGCTGGCTGGCGACGAACAAGTCGGCCCTCTCAACCCGATCATGGACCACCAGCTTGGCGTTGGTTTTGCCGATGTCGAAGACGGCGATGAAGCGGGGATCCGTCATGCGTCAGGCCATGTGGAACAGGGTGGGGAGCGGGGTGACGACCGGCTCGTCGTCGGGTTTGACCTCCATCACATCGGCCATCATCGCCCACCAGCGGCGCATCACCGGATGAGCGGGCAGGGCGTCCATCCCATGGTCGCGCCGCCGCCACAGCACGGCGAACAGGTGGTTGGTTTCACGGTCGAGATGGATCGAGTAATCGTGGACGCCCGCCTCTTTCAACAGCGCTGCCAGTTCGGGGAAAATCCGGTCGTGACGGGCCTGATATTCGGCCGCCATTCCCGGCTTCAGCACCATGCGGAAGGCGATTTTCTCGTGCGTGGCGTCGTTCATGGGGCGGATCTCCGCAGCCGCAGGGACAGTTTGCGGGTCAGGATGGGCAGGGCGATGACGGCGATCAACATGGCGCCGACGATGATGGACATGATGATTCCCGACACGTTCAACAGGCCCAGCCCGAAGGTCAGCAGCCCCATGACCAGCGCGGCCAGCACCACGCCGGGGATCGTGCCGACCCCGCCGGTGATCGACACGCCGCCCAGCACCACCATGGTGACGATCTCCAGCTCCCAGCCGGTGGCGATGGATGGGCGGGTTGACCCCAGTCGGCTGGTCAGCATGACCGACGCCAGCCCGGCGGCCAGCCCGGTCGCCAGAAACAGCCAGAATTTGACCCGCCGCACCCGCAGGCCGGAAAAGGCGGCGGCGGTCGGGTTGTGGCCGATGGCCCGCACGGTTCGGCCAAAGGCGGTGTGGTGCAGCAGGAACCCGGCCAACAGGGCCAAAGCCAGAAAGGCGGCGAACTCGAAGGACAGCCATTCCCAGACATAGCCTTGCCCGAAATAGGAAAAGCCGTCGGGGTAACGGGTGTAGGCCCCATCGCCGAGAAGGCCGTAGGCCAGCCCCCGGAACAGGCTCATCGTGCCGATGGTGGCGACGATGGAGGGCAACTCCAGCGTGGTGACGAGCAGGCCGTTGACCGCGCCGCAAGCCAAACCGGCAACCAATCCCGCCGCCGCCACAACCGGCGTCGGCAGCCCGGCGGCGGCAGTCGCCCCCATGATGGTGGAGGACAGCGCGATGATCCCGGCAACCGAAATGTCGATCTCCCCAGCCAGGATCACGAAGGCCAGCGCCAGGGCGACGATGGCCTTTTCGGTGAAATTGAACGTCGCGTCCGACAGGTTCCAGACGTCGAGGAAATAGGGGGACGCCAGACTGTTGGCGGTGAAGATCGCCAGGATGAGGGCGAGCAGCAGCGCTTCCCAGCTTTTCAGCAGCGTGGCGAACGGCGCGTCGGCGCGGTCGGGAATGACGCGGACGGGCGGCGGCGGCGCGTCCCGGCCATGGTCGGCGGCAAACGGCGCGTTGGGTGTCAGCATGGTCATGCTCCGGCCTCCTGCCCGACGTCGAGCCGCCGGAGGATGATGCGGCCCTTGGCGCGCTCGGCCCGCGTGTTGAGGATGACGGCGGCGATGATGATCGCGCCGGAAATGCTCATTTGCCAAAAGGGGGAAACGCCGACGACCGGCAGCGCGTTCTTGATGACGCCCAGGAACAGCGCTCCCAAAACGGCGCCCGCCACCGACCCGACCCCGCCGCTGATCGACACGCCGCCGATGACGCAGGCGGCGATGACGTCCAACTCAAACCCGGCGGCGACGTCCACATAGGCGACGGCGAAGCGCGACACCCACAAATAGCCGCACAGCCCGGCGAGCAGCCCGGACAGGCAAAAGGCGCGGAACACGGCGCGGCCCGCGTCGATGCCCGCATAGACCGCCGCCACCGGGTTGCCGCCGACGGCGTAGAGCGCCCGGCCCGCCGCCGTGCGGGTGAAGACCAGCGCCGCCAGCCCGATCACCGCCACCGCCAGCCACGCCAGAACCGGCAAGCCCAGCAGCGTTTCGCGCGGCAACGCCAGATAGGCGGGCGACATCTGGAAGGTGTTCACCCACTCGCCCCCCGACAGCACGAAGGCCGCGCCCCGGAAGATGGTCAGCGTGCCCAGCGTGACGACGATGGAAGGAAGGCCGATTCTCCACACCAGCAGGCCGTTGACGGCCCCCAGCCCCAACCCCATTCCAGCCGACGCCAGAACCAGCAACGGCACGGGCAATTCCGGGTGGGCGGCGTTCAGCATGGCTCCGGCCATGCCGGTCAACGCGAGGTTCGCGGCGACCGACAGATCGATGGAGCGGGTGAGGATCACCGCCGTCTGGCCGATGGCCAGAATGATGAGAATGGCGCTGTCGGTGAAAACCGTCGCGAGGTTGCCGGGCGTGACGAAATCCGGCGCGCGCAGCGCGATCAACCCCAGCAGGACCGTTCCGGCGATCAACAGCAGGGCTTCGCGCGATTTCAACAGGGTGTGGGGGGCGGTCATGCCGCAAGCTCCGCGTTGGCGTCCATGTTTCCGGTGGCCGCGCGCACCAAGGTTTCGGCGGACAGGCCGTCCCGGTCGTAGAGCCGGACCGGACGCCCGTCGCGCATCACCAGCACGCGGTCGCTCATGCCCAGGATTTCCGGCAGTTCCGATGAGATCATGATGACCGCCAGCCCCTGCGTGGCGAGTTCGCTGATGAAGCCGTGCACCGCCGCCTTGGATCCGATGTCGATGCCCTTGGACGGTTCGTCGAGGATGATGATGTCCGGGCGGGTGGCCAGCCATTTGCTGATGACCACCTTTTGTTGGTTGCCGCCGGACAGGGTGCCGACCGGCTGGGACAGCGACGCCGCCCGCAGGTCGAGCCGTTGGGCGTAGCGCCGCGCCAGGGCGAATTCCGACGCCGGGCGCAGGATTCCGTTGCGGCTGACCTCCGCCAGCGAGGCCAATGTGATGTTGTCCGCAATCGGCATGGCGAGCACCGCGCCGTGCCGCCCGCGCTCCTCCGGCACATAGACCAGACCGGCCTTGATGGCGTCGCCGGGGGAGCGGATGATCGTGTCGCGCCCCTTGATCCGCACCCGCCCGCGCGACGGTCGGGTGATGCCGAACAGCGATTGGCAGAGTTCGGAACGACCAGCCCCGACCAACCCGTACAGCCCCAAAATCTCGCCGCGTCGCAGATGGAAACTGACGCCGTCGAATTCGGTGGGGTGGGAATAATCCTCCACCTCCAAAACCACGTCGCCGGGGGTGACGGCGATCTTGGGGAAGGTTTGTTCGACCGGGCGGCCAACCATCAGATGGACGATCTCCGCTTGATCGGTGTCGGCCAGCGATCCGGCCCCCACCGAACGCCCGTCGCGGAACACCGCGTAATCGTCGGCGATGTGGAACACCTCTTCAAACTTATGGCTGATGAACAGGATGGCGCGGCCCTGCGCCTTCAGACGCTCGACGATGGCGAACAGCTCGTCGGCCTCCTTCTGCGACAGGGCGGCGGTCGGCTCGTCCATCACGATGACCCGCGCGTCCACCGACAGGGCGCGGGCGACCGCCACCAGATGGCGTTGGCCGATGGAGAGATCCTTCAGCCGCGCGCGCGGCCCGAACGGCGCGTCGAGCGTGCGCAGCAGCGCCCCGACCCGCTCGATCATCGCCTTGCGGTCGAGCAGCCCGAAGCGCGTCGTCGGGGCGTGACCGGCGAAGATGTTCTCCGCCACGCTCAACTCGTCGAACAGCACGGTTTCCTGATGGATGGCGGTGATCCCGGCGGCCTCGGCGGCGGCGGGCGCGGCGAAGGTCACGGGCGCGCCGTCGATCAGGATGTCGCCGCCGTCAGGGCGGTAAATGCCGGTCATGGTCTTGACCAGCGTGGATTTCCCCGCGCCATTTTCGCCGATCAGCGCGGTGACGCGCCCGGCGCGCAGGGACAGATTGACGTCGGACAAGGCGCGGACGCCGGGAAAAATCTTGGTGATTCCCCGCATTTCCAGAATGGGCGGCGGGGATGCGGAGGGGACAGGGCGGAACATGGGCATGGGGACGCCTTCCTGTCGGGAAGCCTGGAGGCGGAAATCCTGGACGGGGCGATGGGCTGGCGGCTTTGGCGACGGATCCGGCAAGGCGGACGGTCGGCGTGACCGCCCGTCCTGCCGGATCGCGCGTGGCCGGATCAGAAGATTTTGGCGAACTGGTCGATGTTGGAGGCGTCGTAGGTGAACGGCTCGCTCATCGCCGCTTCGCCGTTCGGACTGATGGCGATCTCGCCCATGCGGCCCGCTTTCAGCGTGGTTCCCGCCGCGCTGGTCGCCTTGGCCTTCACCAGATCATAGGCGAGCAGGGTGGCGGTGTAGCCAAGATCGATCGGGTTCCAAATGGCGAAGGATTTGCTGGCCCCCGACTTGATGGCTCCGGCCATTTCCGACGGCAGACCAAGGCCGGTCACATAGACCTGCCCGATCTTCCCGGCGTCCTTCACCGCTTGGGCGGCGGCGACGATGCCGACGGAGGTCGGGGCGATGATGGCCTTGACCTCCGGGTGGGCTTTCAGCAGCGCTTGGGTTTCGCGGTAGCTCTTGTCGGACAGATCGTCGCCATAGACCGTGGCGACAAGCTTCAGGCCGGGATAGCCGGGCAGTGCCTTTTTCATCTCCTCGATCCAGATGTTCTGGTTGGTCGAGGTGGCGGTGGCCGACAGGATCGCCACCTCGCCCTTGCCGTCGGGAAGGGCGGCGGCGGCCAGCTTCAGGTTGGTGGCGCCGATCAGGGCGTTCGACGACGGGTTCAGATGCAGCATCCGGCCCTTGGCCGCCACGCCGGAATCCCAGGAAATCACCTTGACGCCGCGCTGCATCGCCTTGCTCAGCGCCGGAACCAGGGCGTCGGGGTCGTTGGCCGACACGGCGATGGCGTCCACCTTTTGCGAGATCAGGGAATTGATGACCTCGATCTGACCCTCGGCGGTGGTGCTGGTCGGTCCGGTGTAGATGATCTCGACGTTGCCGACCTCTTTCGCGGCGTCTTCGGCGCCCCGGCGGGCGGCTTCAAAAAAGCCGTTGCCGAGCGACTTGACGACCAGCGCGATGCGGATCTTGTCCTGCGCGACGGCGGGGGCGGCGACAAGGCCGACCGCCAGGGCCATCGGCAGAACCATGCTTTTCCAAAAGGACATTGTTTGTTTCCTCCCAGGTTTTGGTTTTGTTTTGCAACGCCGCCCCATCGCGGGCCTGTTCCCGCAGGGGGGCGGATGTCAGTCGGTCAGGCGACCTCGGACGACGCCTCCCGTCCCTTGTTTTCGGCGCTGGCGACGATCAGGCGGACGCCCGCCGCTTCGATCATGCGGGCGGCGGCGTCGCTGACGCCGTCGTCGGTGATGATGGTGTGCGCCCGTTCCAGCGGAACGACGATCATGGCCGAGCGGGTCTCGAACTTCGAGGAATCGACCAGGACCACCAGTTCGTCGGCCTGACGCATCAGGCGCTGTTCGGATTGGATGATGAGCGGATCGCCCTCCGCCACGCCATAGGCGGAGACGCTTTGCGCGCCCATGAACATCCGTCTTGCGCGGAAATGAGCGATTCCGTCGTTTTCAAACGGGCTGAGAATCAAGCCCTGCTCGCGATAGACCGCGCCGGCCGGCAGCAGCACCGTGCATTTGGAATGCTTGATGAGATGCTCGGCGATCATGAAGGAGTTGGTCATCACCTGCATCTGACGATCCATCATGTGATGGACCATCTGGAAGGTGGTGGTGCCGCCGTTCAGGATGATGGCGTCGCCGCTTTCGCACAGCTCCACCGCCGCGCGGGCGATCAGGCGCTTTTCCGCCTGATTCAAGCTTTCCGCCATGCGGAAGGGACGACCGGCGATGCTGCCATAGGGCGACGGGCTGAGCGCTTCGGCCCCGCCGCGCACCTTGCGCAGTTTCTTTTGCAGCGCCAACGCGGCGATGTCCCGGCGGATCGTGGCGTCCGACGCGCCGGTCAAGTCCGTCAGATCGGCGACGGAGGCGACCGACCGGCTTTGCACCAGCCCCAGAATGATCCGATGGCGTTCGCTTTCGAGCATGCAATCCTCCCTTTCACAAACTGTTGCCTCAACGAACGACCGTCGTCAATCATTTCCAATCAAAATTTTTCATAAATCGATATGCTGTGATTGAATATGATTGTTCATGTTGACTTTTGACGGAACGGACGATCATGGTGTGCGGCGTCAGCGGCGGCGATGGACCGCCGGGGCAACGCTGGGGAGGAAACCAAATGCTGAACGTGACCGGCGCCAAGCGCCTGAAAAACCTGTGGGATGACGCGGCGGCCGACGCGCTGGACGAGCCGGGCCGACTGCTTTACCGCTCCAACCTTCTGGGTTCGGACAAGCGAATCACCAACTACGGCGGCGGCAACACGTCGGGAAAAATCGTCATGACCGATCCGCTGACCGGCGAGGAAACGCCGGTTTTGTGGGTGAAGGGGTCCGGCGGCGACGTCGGCACGATGAAACGTGACGGCTTCTCAACCCTCTACATGGACAAGCTGAACCGGCTGCGCGCGCTTTACCAGGGCGAAGCGCATGAGGATGAGATGGTCGGCTATCTGCCGCACTGCACCTTCAACCTCAACCCGCGCGCCGCGTCCATCGACACGCCGCTGCACGCCTATTTGCCCTATCGCCACGTCGATCACATGCACCCCGACGCGGTGATCGCCATCGCCGCCACGGAAAACAGCCGCGCCATCACCCAGGACGTTTATGGCGACGACATCGGTTGGCTGCCCTGGCGTCGTCCGGGCTTCCAACTTGGCCTGGAACTGGCGGCCTTCGCGGCGGAACACCCGACCGCCCACGGCGTCGTGCTGGAAGGCCATGGCCTGTTCACCTGGGGCGACAGCTCCAAGGACTGCTACGAAACGACGTTGCGCGTCATCAACCAGGCCATCGCTTGGTTTGAGCGGGAAACGGCGGGCAAGGTCGCCTTCGGCGGCGCGGCGACGCGCACGCTGCCCTCGGTGGAGCGGCGGGCAGCAGCGGCGCGGCTGATGCCCGCGATTCGGGGCCTGATCGGCGGCGACGAAAAAAAGGTCGGCCATTTCGACGACGGCGACGCCGTGCTGGAATTCGTCAATTCCCAGGATCTGCACGCGCTGGCGGCGCTGGGAACCTCCTGCCCCGATCATTTCCTGCGCACGAAGATCCGCCCGCTGGTGCTGGGGTTCGACCCGGCGGCGGGCAACCTCGACGCGGTGATTGATGGGTTGGCCGACGCGGTGGAGACCTATCGTCAGGACTACGCGGGCTATTACGAGCGTTGCCGCCGCCCTGATTCGCCCGCCATGCGCGACCCGAACGCCATCGTGTTCCTGGTCCCCGGCGTCGGCATGCTGACCTTCGCGCGCGACAAGGCGACGGCGCGGATCGCGGGTGAGTTCTACGTCAACGCCATCAACGTGATGCGCGGCGCTTCGACCGTCAGCCGCTATTGCGGCCTGCCCGAACAGGAAGCCTTCGACATCGAATATTGGCTGCTGGAGGAAGCCAAGCTGCAACGCATGCCCAAGCCCAAGGCCTTGGCCGGGCGGGTCGCGCTGGTGACGGGGGCGGCGGGCGGCATCGGTCGCTCCACCGCCGAACGGCTGTTGCGCGATGGCGCTTGCGTGCTGTTGGCCGACATCGACCGCGCGGCGTTGGACGCGGCCAAGGACGACCTCGCCCGCGCCTTCGGCAAGGACCAGGTGCGCGCCGTTTCGCTCGACGTGACCGACGAGGCCGCCGTCCGCGACGGCTTCGCCGAGGCCTGCGTCGCGTTCGGCGGCCTGGACATTCTGGTGTCGAACGCGGGCATCGCGTCCTCCGCCCCCATCGAGGACACTGAGCTGTCGCTGTGGACCCGCAACATGGACATTCTGGCCACCGGCTATTTCCTGGTGGCGCGCGAGGCGTTCCGGCTGTTCCGCCGCCAGGGGCTGGGCGGGGCGGTGGTGTTCGTGGCGTCGAAAAACGGGCTTGCCGCCTCGCCGAACGCGGCGGCCTATTGCACCGCCAAGGCGGCGGAAATCCACCTCGCCCGCTGTCTGGCGTTGGAAGGGGCGCCGATGGGCGTCCGCGTCAACGTCGTGAACCCGGACGCAGTGCTGCGCGGCTCCAAAATCTGGACCGGCGAATGGCGGGAGCAGCGCGCCGCTTCCTCGAATCTTTCGGTCGATCAGCTTGAGGAGCATTACCGCAACCGCTCCCTGCTCAAGCGCTCGGTCTACCCGGAGGATGTGGCCGAGGCCATCGGCTTCCTGGCGTCGGACAGCGCCGCCAAATCGACGGGCAACATCATCAACGTCGACGCGGGCAACGCCCAATCCTTCACGCGCTGAGCCATTCAGGCAAGGCGTCAACGAAAACGACGATGTGGGGAGGAAAAGCATGACCGAGCTTCCGATCAACGGCGACGTCATCGAACGGTCGAACGAGGGCCTGTGGGCGGCGCTGTCCACCGACTACGCCGCCTTGGGCGAAAAACTGGCGCGGCGGGGCGTGGACATCGACGCCCTGACCGCGCGGGCGGCGGCCTTCTGCGTCGCGCTTCCGTCCTGGGGCGTGGGCACCGGCGGCACGCGCTTCGCCCGCTTTCCTGGAATTGGCGAGCCGCGCGGCATTTTTGAAAAGCTCGACGATTGCGCGGTGATCCACCAGCTTGGCCGGGCGACGCCACGGGTGTCGCTGCACATTCCCTGGGACGCGGCGGACCCGGCGGAGTTGAAGGCGAAGGCGGACAGCCTTGGCCTTGGCTTTGACGCAATGAACTCCAACACCTTTCAAGACCACCCGAAGGATCCGCGTCAACCGCTGTCCTACAAATACGGATCGCTGTCCCACGCCAACCGGGCGGTGCGCGATCAGGCGGTGGAGCACAACATCGCCACCATCGAGCTGGGGCGGTCCATCGGATCGCGCGCGCTGACCGTCTGGGTCGGCGACGGATCGAACTTCGCCGGGCAATCCGATCTGGGCCGCGCCTTCGACCGCTATCTGGAATCGATGAAGCGGATCACGGCGGCCCTGCCCGACGATTGGCGCGTTTTTTCCGAACACAAGATGTATGAACCGGCCTTTTACTCCACCGTCGTGCAGGATTGGGGCACCAGCCTGATGACGGCGCAGGAGTTGGGGGAGAAGGCTTTCTGCCTCGTCGATCTCGGCCATCACGCCCCGAACGTCAACATCGAGCAGATCGTGTCCCGCTTGATTCGAGTGGGGAAGCTGGGCGGCTTTCATTTCAACGATTCCCGCTACGGCGACGACGATCTTGACGCCGGATCCATCGACCCGTTCCGCCTGTTCCTGGTCTTCAACGAGCTGGTCGGCGCGGGCGAGCGGTTGGAGGCGCTGCGCCCGGCCCACATGATCGACCAGTCGCACAACGTCACCGATCCCATCGAAAGCCTGATCCGCTCGGCCAACGAAATCCGCCGCGCTTATGTCCAGGCCCTGCTGGTGGACCGCGTCGCCCTGTCCGGGTTCCAGGAAGACAACGACGCGCTGATGGCCTCGGAAACCCTCAAGCACGCCTTCCGAACCGACGTGGAGCCGATCCTGGCCAAGGCGCGGTTGGACGCGGGCGGCGCCATCGACCCGATCCACGCCTATCGCGCCAGCGGCTACCGCCGCAAGGTGGGCGCGGAACGCCCCGCCGCCATGGCCGGCGGCGGCGGCATCATTTGATCCGCTGAAGGTCGCAAGCCCGGCTTCTTCCTCCCGTAATCTTCAGGCGCGCCCGACACTGATCTCTTTCTCGAGATCCCCCGGGCGCGTCGTCAACCACGGCATTCGCGTCTCCTGTTCGCGCGAAACTCTGGGGAGAGTATCGGCTTGCGCGGTCTTTGCCGCGACGCAGAGGTTTTCCAAGCGCAGAAGAGCACTAAAAATTGGGCTGATCGGCAACAGAAATGACCAATTCGAGTATTATCGCCAGCTTTCGGCAGCCCATATCACCGCATCCGAGCCAGAAGATATGGCTGAAGAACAGAAGAACATGGATATTGCCGAAAAAGAGATGGGTGAACTCACCATCCATCAGTTTCCGATGAAAAAGCGTTGACAGCGGGAATCGTCGTGTGATTCAAGGATTCTACGTTGTTTCAAGCGGATTGGAATCATGGACGGCCTCCAAGTTTTGGTGGAAGGGATTTTCAAGGAACTCTTTTTCTCCTTTTCAATTTGAAGTGTAACGCTATGGATTTGCGCGTTTGCCTGATGCTTCGCCGCGACCAAAACCAAAGCAGCGCCGATGAGGCCGAAAAGTCCAGCGATTGGGCTTTGCCATGGGTGGAGATACCAAAAAAGGATGCTGCCAGTTGGCGCCGGGTTGGGTGGTGTCGCAAGCGCCACTGCGACTTTGTCCAGCGCCTCAGGCCCACTGCTGGAGGGTCGATCAGTCGACCCCCATACGCCCAATTGGGCTTCGCGGGCAATACCTGCGGTGTTAACGCATTTTGTGCAAACCTCGTTCGAGGTTTGGGCCAACGCTTGAATCCTATCCTGTCTGCTTTCCCGTCACGCTGCGCGCGGCTGAATGTCGGCGATGTCCGTTGCGGCCTGCGTGGCGGCGGACAGATCGTGCAGCGTTTGCAGGTTCATCCAAAATTCCGGGCTGGTGTCGAAATAGCGGCCCAATCGCAATGCGGTGTCCGCTGTGACAGGCGTTTCCTCGCGCGCCAGCCGCTCGATGCGCGTGCGCGGGACGCGGCACGCCTGCGCCACGCCGTAGGCCGTCAAGCCCAAGGGAATCAGGAACTCTTCCCGCAGGATTTCGCCCGGATGCACGGGCGGGTTCGGACCGATCATGGCGGTGTCTCCTCAATGATAATCGACGGTTTCGACGTCATGGTCCGTTCCGTCGCGCCAGACGAAGCAAACTTTCCAGCCGGTTGCCCGGCGGCTGACCCAGGGCGTTGAGATCAATGGCCGAGGCCAGCATCGCCAGCTTGCCCTTGAACCCCGCAATCATCGCTTTGGCCTTGATTGTCACGCTACACGGCTTCGCCGAGAGCCGACGCAGCGCCGCGTCGTAGGCCGCCCAGCTCTCCACACGGTAGCGCGCCTTCGAGGTCTTGTGACGGCGGCGCCCGTTGGCCTTGTAGGGCATCCGGCTCTCGGCTTCAGTGGAAGGCGCCTCTATACCCGCTCGCCCTGCCGACCGCCGCCACACCGCCCATTTTGCACCAAAGTCCAGAGTGGGAGCTTTCGCAGATCCAAAGCCCAGCTTTTCAGCAGCTTCCGCTTCCTGGGGTCATCTCATATATGGATGCCGATGTGGAAAATACCCATATTGCCGCAGAAGGGAACGCTGCAATCCTGGGTTCCTTTTGAACGGGGCGCGGCCATGAACCCAGACTGAATTGTTCAAAATCAGCATGGAACCAACCGGAAGCGGCTCCACCACGATGGCTTGACAGTCTTCGAGAGCGGCATGAACCGTCTCGATGAAGGTCGCCTCCGCAATCGTTTCGGGAAGGATGAACTGATCGACAAACTTGATGCGCCGTTGGCCGCCGACTGTGTCGAGGATGCGCGAACGCCCCCTCTCCATGCTGCTGACCTTCGAAAAAATTTCATACCGGCGATCTTTCTCGTCGAGGCCGAATGAGAAGATCGTGTTGCTCTCATCAAGACGGCAGAGACGCTCAAAAGCGTCGAAGTCGGCCATGTGGAGAAGGCGCGATTCTCCACCGATGGCGTTCCGCTCCTCCAATTTCATCATCATCAACCAATCGACCGGATTGTCCGCGAAGACGCCGTCCGTGTGCAGGCTGAAATAGCGATAAGGATCCAGAATCTTGAGCGATGGCGCGTCATCATGCACGACCGTCGTGATGCCGAAATAACCGCCCGAGGGTTCTGGAATCGGTTTACTGAGAAGGTGGCTGACGGCGGTCGCGACCAAAACGCAATCCTGCTGGTTGCCCAACTCCCCGAAATGGAGCGCCAGGCATCCTGTTTCATAGTCATCCAAAACCGCGCGCAGGCGATCACCGAAATCATCGCCAAAAGCCGCCAACATTTCGCGCGCGCAAATATACCGCTTGTAGGGAATGCGCTTCAGATCATCGATGGTGATCGCCTCAACCCGTTGCAGAAAAGTCTGAACGGCGCTGGCGGTTGGCCGAATATGAACCATCCGTCCCCGCCGCTCCTCACGCGTGAGCGGATCATGCGCGACCGGCGCCATAGCAAGTGACATCAAAATTCCCCCTCAGTTCGCGTATTCGACTGGCGCAAAAATCGTCATGGCGGCGTAGGCGTGATCGACGAAATCCCGGTCGCCGCCGCACAGGACCGTCGTTGTGAAGTCAAGGTTGGATCGGCAGCCTTCGTGCCAATCTCCCTTTGTCGTGTGAGAGCGCATGTCAACCCGGCCAACCAGATCGTCAGGCGGCGACCGAACCCCCGTCACCCGGCCATGGCCACGGGGATAAACAAGATAGAAGGCGTCTTGCAAAAGCGGTGGTCGGGCGACAGCGGGCGGCATGATGACCGAGGCCAAGGCTCCCCCCACATTGGCGGCAAGCGCGAGCGTTAAGATGTTGAGGCCAAAAGCGCGCTCGTACATCTGGGCGACGAGCATGCCGGGCGGGCGGGCGCCGCTTTCGATGAAGGTGATCGCGCCATCGGGGCCGACCATCAACTCGGTGTGTTGGGCGACGCTGGCCACGCCAAGGGCGCGGACGGCGTCCACAGCAAAGTCAATCAGGCGCGTGGCCAGCGTGGAATGGGGGTTCATCGCCCGTCCACCAAGCGGAAAACCATTCTGAAATTCGATGGTGGGCGCGACATATTCCGTGCAGGCGGTGAACAGCAACTCATCGCCCGACCAAATCGTGTCGCAGTGATACAGCTTTCCTTCCGCGAAGGTCTCTATTTCATAATCCAGGCTGAGCTGCTGGGATCTCTTGACGGCGTGGGTGAACGCGTCTTCGCCGGCAACAATATGAACGGCGTTCGTGCCTGCGGAATCCACGGGTTTTATCACCATCCGAGGACCGAAACGCGCCGCCAGAGCGGTGTAGGACGGCCAGTTGCCGGGTTGCGGCAGCCGATCCGCCTCGGGGGTTTTCAAACCGGCGGCGCGCACGTGGCGCTTCATCAGCAACTTGTCGCGATAACGCAGAATTTCGTCGGGACGAGCGCCGGGAACGTCGAGTTGAGCGCGCAGATTTGCCGCGAGAAGCGTCGCCCCTTCGTCAAACGTCACGATGGCGGTCGGTTTGCGCGGCAAGGCGCGAATAAGCGCCAGGGCTTCCATCTCATCATAGTGCCACAAAACGCCGTCGTTCGAAGCGATCGGAACATGCTCCACCCGGCTCAACCACGCGCGCGTGGATGGGGGCAGAGCCTCCGCCTCCGCCTTCGACATGATCGCGACAAAATCGACGGTGTGACGGATCTCCGGCGGAATGTTCAGAAAACCCAATTGACGAGACGATAAAAGGACGACCGTGACCATGATCCACACTCACGCGGCTTCGGTGTGTTGACGGATGGATTCGACGCCGCGCGGAAGAATGGCCTTGAGGCCTTGCGCGCTGCGAACGGATGAATAGAGAAAATTTGGCGTGTAGATCGCGCCCTGCGCGACGGGGCCAAGGGCGTAAATCGGCAACGCCGATTTGACCCTGCCGGTCGCGGCGTCAACATCCACGCCGCCGTCGGCGTTGATTCTCACCAGACGCTTGCGGGCAAGTTCCGCAACGAAAGGATCGTCGGCGGGACGTCCCAAGCCGGTGGCGTTGATGATGACGTCAAATTGGTTTGGCGCGCCGGGCGGCGGCGCGTCATCGAAACTCGGCCGCCCCGCTTGGTCAAGACCACCGGCGGCAAGCCTCAATTGTCCGGTCGCCAACATCCCCGCCAGAATGCGCGCGTTGCGCAACGGCATGGCGGAGATGAAGCGCCCAAGCCGGGCGCCGATCCGCTGCTGAAAATCGCCGCGCTCGGCTGGGGGCGTCAAAGGCCATTCGGCGTTGAGGGCGTCGATGGCGAACATCATCAGACCCTCCCACGGGGCCGACCCAGCCTCGCTTTCCTGCCAAGCGGCCATGAATTCGTCCGCGCCATCCCGAAAGGAAGTGGAGCCGTTCAGGGCCTTCGCCATGGAGGCGCCGCCCTGTTGCGCCAAAACCGGCGCCAGACATTGCAGGCGTTTCACGCCCTGTCGCGCGGCGGCGTTGACGACGGCGCGCTCAGCGTCCCGACCTGCGTCGCTGTGCAACAGGGACCGGCGAACCGCCGGCAGCCTTCCCGAACGGCTGAGGAGCGTGATGGGTCCTCGGTGCCCCTTTGAATGCAGCCACACGCAGGCGTCGATGGCGCTGAGATGAGAGCCAAGAATCAGAACCGCGTCGTCCTGCTCCACATCGTCCAACTGGCAGACGGGATAAGGGCTGACGCATCGCACGGCGGACGCCGTCTCAAGGGTTCGGAACGGAGCGCCCATCGCCAGCACAAGGGCGTCGAACAGAAATCGACTGCCCTCGCTCCGAACGGCAAGGTCGGCCTCGGGAGTTTCCTCGACGCATCGGACCTCCATCTGACGCACGCGCAACCGCGAGAACCGGCCGCCAAGACCATTCATCGTCTGTTGCAGATACGCTGCGGCCTCGGTTCGCGCGACAAAATCAGCCGGGTGCGTCGGTCGATGAGAGGCCAAAAAGGAAACAAAGTCGTTGGGGTTTTCGGCGCGAACCGACGTGACGCCCGCGCTGGTGTTGAGGAGCAGGACGGGATCGCCCGTGTTGAAGGTGCGGCCCTTGTAAGGGGCCTGTTTCTCGAAGACGGTCACGTCCACTGGGCTGTGATGAGCCTCGGCGGCGGAGCAGAGGGCGACGGCGGCGGCGCAGCCCGATGGGCCGCCGCCGACGACGCCGATGCGAACAGTCATCGTCAATCTCCTTTGCGCCCATTGGTCGGGCGATGAACAGCAATCAGCATGGCGATCGTCGCCGCCGTCACGATGGCGAGATCCGCCAGCGAAGGAGCGACCGGCGCCGCGACAAAGGACAGAAACGCGCACAAAAGCGGAATCAACGGCATCAGGCGCGCGGTGCGCTCCGGGCCAATCCATTCATTGGATTTCTGCAAAAGGTAGAGGGGGATCACGCTGCCGATGAGGGCGATAAACGCATAGGTCAACCAGGCGCCAAGAGTCAAAACAGGACGAGCGGGTTCTTGGAAAACCAAGGCGCCCGCGAATATTATCGTTCCGATAAAGCGCAGGGCCAGAATATCCGACGTTCCCAAATTGGTTTTGATTTGAAAATCTTTGGAAACGTCAAGATAGCTTGCTCCGGCGATCGCCGAAACGATGCTGAGTCCGACGCCGGTCAGCGACGCCGAAAGCGACGTTTGGGAGGAAACGCAGGCGGCCAGACCAATGCCCCCCGCAAGCCCAACATGCGTGAACCGCCAGGAATCCGCCTTTCCCAAACACTTTCGCAGCACGGCGACGCAAGCGGGCAGCGTGCCGAAAAAAACCAGCACATAGGTGAAGGCCGACACGTTCAGCAGGATGACGTAAACCAGAAACGTGTTGGCGATCGTCAAGCCGTTGATCAGAAACAGACCCCGCGCATCCCGTCCGGCGGAGTTGATCCAGTTTGGCGCGCGGCGCAGACCGATGGCGATGAAAAAGGCGCTGGTCATGCCGTAGGTCATCAGCGTCGCCAAGGCTGGTCCATCGTGACGCACGATGCCCGACATGACGATGAAAGCGATGGCGAAGGCCAAGCAGAAACCCGCTCCGGGCAGATAGTGGGCAAATGCTGGCCACACGGCCAGGCTGTCACGTCGCCAATGGCGGTCAGTGGTGTGTGGCGTCACAAGACATTCCTATTTGGTTGCGCGTCTGCGCATGGGCCAGCCGCCATTTGCGACATGACGCCCATCGACGCTGAGAGGCTTACGCTCTCCAAAGGGGTGTTTGATTTGGCTTTCGCGCGCGATATCCCACAAATCTTAGGCGAGAAAGGAGAGGAAAACGCCAAACAGATCTATCATAATGATGTCTCACCAATGGAATAACAGGGTTGGAGCGGGATTTCTGTCAGTCTTTGCGGTTTTAGAATTCACAATCACGATAAAAGATAAGCACAAAATAAACAAAAGTTTTTTATTCTACAATCATAATACTCGTCCTTATAATTAGATATCTAACTAAATTTATTCTCACGACTACCAGATTGTGATGTCCCGGCGATATATAGGAAAAAAAATTCCGGATCAATCCAATATTCACTGATAATATCAATGTATGTCTTTCCTTTTCGTTATAGGCGATAAAGCCAATTGAATATGATGAATGGAGAAGCTTCGTAATTTCTCGGAGGGCTGGCGTCGCGAACGTTTAAGCGACGACGAAGGAGCCGTCGACGAGATCGCGGATGGCTCAGCGGAGATAATCGTGGGTTTTGGGCGCGCCTCTACGCTCGGCGCCCCCGATGCCGCCAACTCTCAACGGATTTATGCGCCAACGTCCCTGAGATATCGCCCTGCGCCGGAAGCCCACCGCCATGGCGTCCGCCCCCCGATCCCTGCCATAGTCGAACCTGCGAGCGAAGGCATGAGGGGAGGGGAGGCGGCATCACGATGGCGGGCAGCGCGGCGCGGCAGGGCGAGTCACCGATCCCGGTGCTGTCGCTCACCCCGGAGGGGATGGCCGGAGAGGCCAGCTTCGTCCAGTGGAGGGAGATCCTGTCGATCTTCTTCGATGTCGAACCGCTCCACCGAGGGGATGAGTCGGTCTTCACCGGGTCGATGACGACCTTTCACCTGGGCGGCCTGCTGATGACGCGCATCGCCGGGTCCGCCGTGTCGTTGCGGCGGACCAGCGCCACCATCGCCCGCAGCGCGGTCGAACATTATCTGGTGCAGGTCCATCTGACCGGCGGCTGCGCCGGACTGGCGGCCGGGCGGGAGTTCGAGCTGCAAGCGGGCGACGTCGGCGTGCTGGACTTGACCCGGCTGCTGGCGGTCGAGACCACCGATTTCGAAACCCTCGTTCTGGTGGTCCCCCGCGAAAGCTTGGCGCCGCTCGTCACCGCGCCGTATGCCCTGCACGGACTGGTCCTGCCTGCGTCCTCCGCCGTCGGCGAACTGCTGGCCGACCATGTGCGCGCCCTCTACGCCCAGCTTCCGGGGCTAAACGTCAGGGCGGCGGCGGCGGTGGCGAGCGGGACCGCCGGGCTGATCGCCGCCTGCGTCGGACCGGCGCTCGATGCCCGCGCCCAGGCCGGGGATCTGCACGGCGCGTTGCTCGACCGCATCAAGCTGTTCATCGAGGACCAGCTCGACAGCCCCGATCTCGGCGCCGATGCGATCTGCGCCGGGTTCGGCCTGTCGCGGTCGAACCTCTACCGCCTGTTCGTGCCGCTGGGCGGGGTGGCCAAGCATGTGCGGGACCGCAGGCTGGTGCGGGCGCTGGAGGATCTGGTCACGCCCCGGCCGGATCGTCCCCGGATCGCCGACATCGCCTATCACTGGGGTTTCGGATCGGAAGCCTCGTTCAGCCGGGCGTTCCGGGTCGCCTACGGCATGGCGCCGGGGGAGGCGCGGGACACGGCGGAGGGCATGCGGCGGCTGCCGACGCAGGACGACGGCGCGGTCGACCGCGTCCTCCGGCGCTGGATCCGCTCCCTGACCGCCCGCTGACCGCACACCGATCAAAGAACGTCAGGCCCGTTTGTCCTCCAGCAATTGGCGGCTTGCCAGGGCACGGAACGGACCGTCCTGGTCCATCAGGTCGCGGTAGGATCCGGACTGCACGATGCGACCGCGTTCCATCACGCAGATCCGGTCGGCCTGGACCACGGTGCTGAGCCGGTGGGCGATGACGATCCGCGTGGCGTTCAGCCGGGCCAGGCTGTCGGCGACGATCGCCTGGGTGCGGTTGTCGAGCGCGCTGGTCGCCTCGTCCAGCAGCAGGACGCGCGGATGGCGGACGATGGCGCGGGCGATCATCAGCCGCTGGCGCTGGCCGCCCGACAGGGTTGCCGCGCCATCCGACAGCAGCGTGTGCATGCCCATCGGCATCGCCCGGACATCCTCCTCCAGCCCGGCCATCCGGGCGGCCTCCCACGCGTCGTCGATCCCGAGCGGGGCGGAGCCGAGGATGTTCTCCAGGATGCTGCCGGGCAGCAGCGCGCCGCGCTGGAGCACCACGCCGAGTTGGCGGCGGACCGAGGCGGGATCGACGTCGGCCAGCGACTGCCCGTCGAACGACACAGTTCCCCGCTCCGGCGTCTCGAACCCCAGCAGCAGGCGGAACAGGGTCGATTTGCCCGATCCCGAGGGGCCGACCACCGCGACGAAGGATCCGGGATCCGCCGTCAGGCTGACATCGTCCAGCACCGGCGGGCCGTCGCCGTAGCGGAAGGTGAGGCCCGTCACCGCGACCGCCCCCTGGAGCGGGGCCACCTCCGGCTTGTCGTCGGTGGTCTCCGGCGTCGCGTCCAGGATCGGCCGCATGCGCTTGAGGATCGGCGCCGCGTCGAGCGAGGCGGTCAGCGCCGTCACCACCTGGAGAGCGGAGCCGAGGAACTGGCCGAAAGCGGCGTTGAAGGCGACGAAGTCGCCGACCGCAACCGGCTTGGCCGCCGAGGCGATGATGAGGAAGAACACCAACGTCGCCAGCAGCGGCGCCAGCGCGTTCAGCACCGCGAACGCCGCCCCGGCCAGCCCGACCCGATACCCCTCCCGCCGCTGGCCGGAGAACAGGCGCAGCCAGCGGGCGAACAGCCGGTCCTCCGCCCCGTTCACCCGGATGGTCGGCAGCGCGGTCAGCAGGTCGAGCAGCGCCGACGAGGTTTCCGCCGACCGCTCGACCGAGCGCCGCTCGTAGCGAAGCTGGACCAGGCCGGTCGCGGTCAGCAGCAGGGTGGCGACCAGCGCCACCCCCAATGCGGCGACCGCCAGCCGGGCGTCGTAGGTCAGCATCAGCGCGAAATTGACCAGCGAGAACACGCCGGACAGACCGGCGGACAGCAGCGTGTCGGCCACCACCCGGCGAAGCTGGGTCGGGGCCAGCGCCCGCATCAGCAGGTCGCCGGTGTGGAAGCGGCGGAAGAAGGTCGCGGGCAGCCGCAGCAGCCGGTCCCAGATGGCGGCCTGAAGCTGGGCGTCGGCCCGCCCCTCGAACCGCAACAGCAAGAGGGAGCGGACCAGCGCGAACATCGCCCCGCCCACCGCGATGGCGGCAAGCCCCAGCGCCATGTGGATGATGCCCAGGGTCTCGGCGAACGGCGCCGCTTCGTTGACCAGAATCCCGGTGGCGACCGGAGTCAGCAGGCCGAGCAGGACCATGGTCACGGTCAACAGAACAGCGACGCCGACGTCCCTCCCCGACCCGGTGAAGGCGGCGGCCAGGATGTCGCGCGGCGACAGCGCGCGGGCGGGCAGCGGACGGTAGAGCGCGATGCCGTCGCGGGCGAGGCCAGCGGCGTACGGCGCCGTCACCACATGACGGCGGCCATCGGCCTCCACCGCCTCGAACCGGCCGGGACCACGGCGCAGCACCGCGCAGGGCGCCCGCGTGTCGGCCCGCCATCCGACGAAGGATGGCGGATCGCGCCGCCACCAGCCGTCCGGCAGGGTGACGACGCGGCAGCGGAAGCCGCTGGCGCGGGCATGACGCTGCGTCACCGCCAGCAGATCGCCGTCCCCCTCCGCGTCCGTCACCGGGCGCAGCGCAATGCCGAGGTCTCGGGCCACCCGGTGCAGCGCGGCTGCGGCGGCTTCATCCGGAACCACGGTCTCGACGGTGAAAAGCCCGCTCAGCAGCCCGGCGGCGTCGCGCACCGCCCCGTCCACCGCAGCGCGGTCCCGGTCCCCGCGCAACCCGATGCGCTCGCGGGCGTCCAACGCGCCGAGGCCCATCTCGGCGGCAAGCCACGGCAGCGCGTCGGCGCACACCGCGTTGAGCGGCCCCCAGCCGTGGCGGGCGAGAATCTCGGCGGTGGACAGGCCGCGAACGCTGCGGTTCGCCGCCACCCGATGCCAGGAGCGCGGCGTCAGCAGATGGGGAACCTCGTCACCCTCGACCACCGCCCAGGCGACGCGATGGCCGACCACCGGCTGGGGATGGTCGAAGCGGCGGACCTCTCCCGGCTGGAGCAGCAGGGCCGCCGCCGGCACGTCGGTCGGGCCGCGCGCGGCGCCGAAGGCGGCGAGCACGGGGTCGAGGCCCGCCGCCGCCGCCGGATCCATCCGGTCACGGTCGAGCGACACGGCGCGGACCAATCCGACCGCGACGGCGAACAGGCCGACGCCGACTCCCCGCTGCGGCCAGCCGCAGACCGCCTCGTCCGCGCCGATGGTGGCGAGGTGCAGACGGCTGCCGCCCGGTCGCCCGGCCGCGTCCAACCGCACCGCGAAGACCGACAGGCGGCCTTCGGTCACTCGCAGGAACCGGGGCGTCCCGTCCAGCCGCAGCGGATGGTTGCCCGTCAGGGTCAACGCCTCGGCGTCGATCAAGGCGAGGTCGTCCGGCATTCTCGTCATTCCGCCCCCATCAGGCGGCGATAGTGGCCGTCACGGGCGATCAGCGCGTCATGGCTGCCGCGCTCCACCACCCGGCCACGGTCGAGCACGATGATTTCGTCGGCGTCGCGCACCGTGCTGAGACGATGGGCGACGACGATGCAGGTGCAGCCGCGCCGCCGGATCGCCTCGTCGATGCGCTGCTCGGTCAGGGGATCCAGCGCCGACATCGCCTCGTCCAGGATCAGGATGGAGGGGTTGCGCGCCAGCGCCCGGGCGATGGCCAGCCGTTGCGCCTGTCCGCCGCTGAAGTTGGCGCCAGCCTCGTCCACCAGGCCGGACAGGCCGCGCGGGCGCGCGGCGACCGCCTCCATCATCGCCGCATCGGCAAGCGCGGCGGACAGGGCGCGGTCGGACACCGTGCCGTCCCACATCGACAGATTCTCGCGCACGCTGCCCGCCATCAGATGGATTTCCTGACCGACCACCCCGACCGAGGCGACCAGCGAGGATCGCGGCGCCGCGTCCATCGGGACCCCGTCGAAGCGGATGGCGCCGCTCCATGGCTGGTGCAGTCCGGCGATCAGCTTCGCCACCGTCGATTTGCCGCTGCCCGAACCGCCGACCAGGGCGACGCGGGCGCCCGGCGCCACCTCCAGGCTGAAATCCTCGATCAATGGCGGGCCGTGGCGCTGGTAGCCGAAACTGATCCCCTCCAACGTCACCCGCCCCTCCAGCCGCCCCCCCTCCAGCCGCTTGACCGGACCGTCTTCGGCTGGTTGGGCGAAAGAATGCGCGCGGGGATGTCGCATCACGTCGCCGACGCGGGCGAGATCGGCCTTGGCCTCGACCAGCGCGCCGAACGCGCCGACCAGCGCCGCCAGCGGCCCCATGAAGCTCTGCACCAGCATTTGGAAGGCGATCAGCGTGCCGACCGTCATGTCGCCCTCGACCACCCGCAGGCCGCCGATGCCGAGAATCGCCGCCGTGGTCAGGCCGGCGATCAGCGGCTCCACCCCGCTGGTGACGAGCCCGTAACCGGCAAGCTGGCGCTGGTTGACGTTGTGGTTGGCCTGCAAGCCAGCCCAGCGGGCGAAATAATCATCGTCGGTGGCGGTCGCCTTCAGCGTCTCGATCGCCAGGATGCCGGTGACGGTGGCGCTCTCGAACCGGCCGAGATCCTGGGCGAGCCGACGACCGGCATCCTCGCGCCGACGGGCGACCAGCTTCCACACCGCCAGATTGACCGTCGCCAGCCCGATGCAGGCCAGCGCCAGCGGCACGTCCAAGGACAGCATCACCAGCGCGTAAAAGACAGCGGTCGCCGCATCGACCGCAGCGCCGCCGAGTTGCCCGGCGGCGATTGCGGCCAGCCGGTCGTTGGCCGTCATCCGGTTGGCGACGTCGCCGGGATGCCGCTGGGTGAAGAACTCCACCGGCAGGCGCAGCAGGTGCCAAAGGAAACGCGCCGATCCGCTGATGGCCAGCGCCGTCTGCGCCCGCAGCAGGACCAGCCGCTGGATCCAGGTGAGGACGCCGTAGACCAGCGCGGTCGCGATCATGATGGCGATCATCGGGCGCAGCCAGTCGGTCTTCTCCTGGATCAGCACCTCGTCCACGAAGATCTTGGTGAAGGCGGGGATCAGCAAGCCCGGCACGATCAGCAACAGCCCGATCAGCGCCGACAGCGGCGCCGCCGATCCGGCCTGCCGCAGCAGCGGAATGAACTGGCGCAGGGCGCCGGCAGGCGGCGCGTCGCGGCGGAACTCCAAGCCGGGGGTGACGATCAGGGCGATGCCGGTGAAGGCGGCGTCGAACTCCGCCAGGGTGACGCCGCGCGGGCCGGTCGCCGGATCGTTGAGGAAGACGGTGCGGCCCCGCACCCCCTCCACCACCAGGAAATGGTTGAAGTTCCAATGCGCGATGAAGGGGACGGCAAGCCTGAGCGCGGCGACCGGCTCCAGCCGCATGCCCTTGGCGTCGCAGCCATAGCGGCGGGCGGCGCGCAGGATGTCGCTGGCCTTGCTGCCGTCGCGCGACACGCCGCATTCGACGCGCAACTCCTCCAGCGGCGGATGGCGGCCGTGATGATGCAGCACGATGCCCAGCGCCGCCGCGCCGCATTCCACCGCTTCCATCTGGAGCAGGGTCGGCGTCTGCACCCGCCGCCCCATCAGCCGGCGCCTCAGGTCGGCGAGCATCCCCACCGCCATGTCACGCCCCAATCAGGGAGCGCAGGAAAGGCAGCACCAGCGAGGCTGGCGACTGTTCGCGCACCGACACGGTCAGCCGGGCCAGCGTCCCCGGCTCGATCCGAAAGTCGGGTCCGTGACCGCCGAGCCAGCGCAGGCCGGACACGCCGTCCGGCGAGGCTTCCAGATCGGCGCGCACGATCACCGGCGGCCCGTCCTTCATGAACAGGCGGACCAGCTCGTCGTTGTGCAGCATGGCGGCCAGCGCCTCGCGCGAGGCCGGCAGGTCGGACACCGTGCGCACCCGGCCCAGCACCGCGCCATATTCCTCCTTCTTCGCCACGCCGGGTTCGACCTGCACCACCATGCCGGGGCGGACCTGCTTGGCTTTCAGCGGCGGCAGGAAGACCAACGCGTCCAACGCGTCCGCCTCCTGCACGATGCGGATGACGGGCGCGCCAGCGGCGACGAGGTCGCCCAGCGACGCGGCCAGTTCGGTGACGACGCCGTCCACCGGCGCCTCCACCGCCGAATTGGCGCGCAGTTCCAGCTCCATCGTCTTCAGCTTGTCCTGCTGGCGCTTGATGTCGTTCTCGTGGTCGAGAAGCTTCAGCCGCCAATCGGCCTGCCGCGACAGCTCGTCGGAGACCAGCGACAGCGATTTCTGCTCCAGCCCGTCGATGCGCTCGGCGAGGTCGTTCAGCTCCCGTTCGATGTCGAGGACGCGGGCGCGGGTGGTGAAGCCGCGCTCCATCAGGGCGCGCTGGTCGGCGGCCTGGATGCGCACCGCCTGCTTCCGCTCCTGCGCGCGGTGGAGCTGGTCCGCCAGCGCCGCCTTCTGGGCGTCCAGAATCTCGGCGCGGCGGAGGCGCTGCTCGCGCTCCTCGGCGACCAGACCTGTGTGGCGGGCCTCCATCAGGGACAGCGTGGCGGCCTCCCCGTCGCGGCGGCGGCGGGTCAGGGTCTGGTCGATCACCGCCAGCGCTTGGCCCGCCGTCACCCGCTGGCCGGGCTGCACCTTGAACTCCAGCAGCGAGCCGGCCCCACGGGCGGGGGCGGAGAACACCTCGCCCCGCGCGCTCAGCAGGATGCCGTCGCCCGCCACCCGTGTCGGCAGCCGTCCGACGACCGACCACGCGATTGCGGCGCCGACCAGCAGGGCGACGGCAAGAAAGGCGATCCAATAGCCGGGCGACGCGGCGACGAAGACGGTGTCGAGCCGTTCGGGGCTGGACAGGCGGTCGAGCGCGCTTTTGCGGAACAGGGACATGCGCTAACCGATCACATGATCTCCAACCATCAGCCGATCTTCGCGCCCGCCTTTTGCGCGGCGACCAGCCCGACCGCCACGGCGCCGCTGACCAGCGCCGGAATGGCGCAGAAGGCCGCCACCCCCAACCCGATCCCGACCGTCAGCAGAACGCCGCCCGACACCCGATCAAGGTCGGCGTCGGACAGCTCCGCGCTGCGCTCCAGCCCGCAGCGAAGCGAGGCCTCCACATCCGCCGCCGTGATGTCGTATCCGGCGGCTTGCAGGCGTGCCGCCATCTCGACGGGGGTGCGGACGTCCATGTGGGGCGCCAGCAACGACGGCGTCGCTTCCACAGCGGCGGTGAAACGGTCCACTTCAGCCTGACTCATCCCAGATCCTCCCGGTTTTTCACAATTGTTTGCGCATATGCGCGAAGATCGCGTCGAGGCTGGCGCGGCCGACCAGCGGCGACGGCCTGGGCAGGGCGAGGCGCAGGCCGACGCCGATGGCGACCACGAAGACGCCGCCGTCCGACTGCGCCGCGCCCTGCCGCGCCTCCTCGATCTCGGCGTCGCTGACGTCGTAGCCGTCCTGCCGCAGCCGGGCGGCAAGGGGGCCTTTCCGGCCTCCTCGGCGAATCTCTGGAGTTCGCTGCGGCTCAATCCCCGTCCCTCCCCCGCGCGTCAGCTCGGGATCTTGCCGGGGGTCTCGCCGCGAACGCGGCTGACGATGCCGAGCACCGCGACGGCGCCCAGCGTCGCCACCGCCCCGACCGCGATCAGCCCGCCCAGGATCACGCCGATCGATCCGCCCGTGACCTGATCGAGCTGATCGTCGGACAGTTCGCGTCCCTGCTCCGCCGCCGCCGCGATCTCGGTGTCGGTGACGTCGTAACCGTCGCGGCGCAGCAGGGCGGCAAGCCCCGCCGGGGTCGTCGCGTCCTTGTAGGCGTCGAGCAGCGATGGCGCCGCCTGTATCGCGTCGGCGAAACGCTCAAGCCCGGATCCGCTCATGATGCGCTCCTACCGTTTTGACAGGCCAGTTTGCGGGAGGGGGGACTGACCGCTATTCCTGCGCGACCGCGCAGCCACGAGCGACTCATAGAAGCCGGGGGGCAGGAAGCCTCCGGCGACGCCGTCGAGCTGTTCGTCGGACAACTCCCCAGTGGACGCCGCAGCCTGGCGCAATCCGTCCTGCACCTCGACCTCGGTAACGTCATAGCCGTCGGCCCGCAGACGGCCTGCCAGATCCGCTGGCGTGGTGGCCGTGCTGTAGGTCTCGGCCAGGGCAGGCGTCGTCTGCATCGCTGTCACGAAGCGCTGGAATTCCGTTTGGCTCATGGTTCGGGATCCTTGTCGGTTGGGAACGTCGAGAGCGGTTGGCGCCCAGGGGGGATCGGGAGATCGATTCCGCCGGACAGGAACCGCCGCATTCCTGTTGGCTGGTTGCGGAGGTCAGTTCAAACTCCATCGGATGATCTCCCGCATCGAGCGCACGCGGGAGCCGCCAGCGACGCCGTCGAGATCCTCGTCGGACAGTTCGGCGCCATCGGCGAGCCGACCGATGATGTCGGCCTCGGAGATGTCGTAGCCGTCGGCCCGCAGACGCTGCGCCAGTTCCGCCGCATCGGCGGCGGTGTGATAGGAGGCGATCAGATCCGGCGTGGACGTCACGGCGGCGAGGAGCCGCTCAATTTCGCTCTGGCTCATGCGGCGCTCCAGTTGGGCGTTGTACGGCGCTTGGGGGTTGATGCTTGCGGGCAGCTTATCGGCCCTCGCGATCTGCGGCCTGTCGCCGCGTCCCAAAAACTTGCCCTGGCGTCTCAAAGCGGCGGAGAGACACCGGCGGCGCCTCTTGCCGCAATTAAAGGGATGAAATATTTTAAGAAATTCCATCAATGAAACAGGGTGCTTTTCCTGTGGTTCATCATGAGAGTCCGACTCAGAATCGGAATGGTTGGATCAAGCCCTGGCGATTCTCCTGAAAAGTGGTTTGACGCTTGCGACCATGAGCCAAGCGGAATATGCCGACAACCTCGGTGCGTCGCTTGATCTCACCGTTGAGACGTTCAAGGGGGGTGAGTGGAGCTTGGCCCGATGCTTTTGTGAAAGGTCATATAGGCCACCTCCGCCTCGTCGATCAGGGTGGCTAGCTTCGGCAACTTTGGGCGGACCTGATCAGCAACTTTCCACCACTGCGTTCGGGCGGATGCCGCATCGTCCTGCGCGAAGGCGGCGGCGATGAAGGCGGCGACGACGCGGCGCCCGCTCTTGCCGACATGGGCGAGGGCTGTCCTGGAAAAATGCACTCGGCGCCTTTGCCACGCCGCATGTCCTGCGCCATGGGCACGCCAGCGTTGGGAACGACCTGGGTTTCACCGAAGCGACCATCGGGGCTATTCAGGGCCGGTCAACGAAGACGGTGACAGGCGGCTACATTCACCACTTGGATGGTGCGTTGATCGCCGCTGCGGATCGGATCGCCCGGCACATTCACGAGTTGATGAGCGGGGAAGCGGAGCGAAAGGTGGCGCCATTGCCCACGGCGATGCGGAAGCGGTCAGACCTATAGCGTCCTTTCTCCCTATCCCCCTCCTTACTCTTCTGTTTAGAAAAAGGGAGAATTTGCGTCCCCGCGTCCCCAACGCCGAAAATTGCGCGCCAGTCTGTTGATATCGCTACGATTTTCGTGGGGACGCAAAATTTTGATTCGCGTCCCCGTTGCGTCCCCACTTTGGGTTTGCGTCCCCGCTTTGGGACTTATTCCCCGCCGACCCGCTCGACCAATGTTGCGGTGGTGGTGTTCGCACGCCCGGCCAGCTTGTCCGCCACCTCCCTGGTGACGATCCCGCACCACGCGCCAATGTCGTCACGGCGCTGGAGGCCAGCCCGATCAATGAGCTTGCGCGTGTAGCCGTTCGACCGGCTGCCGGTGCGGATCGCGACGGCGACCTCTCCGGGGACGGGTTGGAGATCCTCCGGCACGACCAACGGCGCCCACCGCGCATCTTGGTTCGTCGCCCGCATGGCGAGCGACCGAAGAACTTTGTGGAGCGGCTTGCCCCGCCGGTTCCGTCCTGCTGGTCGGGAAGGGCATTGAAACAGTGTTGTCGGGGATGCAGGCAACGGGGTTGCCCGGTTGGGCCGCGTTCTCCGCTGGCAATCTGGTCGATCTGCTGTTGCCGCCCGTGGTGGCCGAGGTGGTGATCCTGGTCGATCACGACTCCAGCGGCGTGGGTCAGCGCAAGGCCGAAGCCGCCGCCCGCCGGTTCCATGCCGAAGGCCGCCGCGTCCGCCTTGCCCTGCCTCCCGTCCCTGACACCGATTTCAACGACATCCTACGCGCCGGAACGGCTGCGGAGATCACTCATGCCTGACGACGTGCGCAAAATCATCGAAACCGCCCGCGAGTTCACGCCGCCCCCTGGTGACGACAACGATGATTTGCCCCAGCGCGACAAGCTGATCTTGTGCGCCACGCGCGGCGAGTTGTGGCGCGACGCCGATCATGTCGCCTATGCCACCGTCGCCGTGGATGAGCATTTTGAAAGCTTTGCCGTCCGGTCCAGCGCCTACAAGCGCCATCTGTTGAAACTCTACGGCGCCCGCTACCAACAGGTGATCGACGATGGGGGCACGAAGATCACCATTCCCGGTTCACCATCCTCTCAGGCTCTCGCCGACGCGCTGAACAGCGTCGAGGCCATCGCGGGCGCCGCGTCGGAGAAGGTGCCCGCCGTCCGCATCGGGGAGCATGACGGGCGGGTGGTGATCGACCTGGGAACGCCCGATTGGTCCGCCGTCGTCATCGGGCCGACCGGCTGGACCATCGTTCCCCGTTCACCATGCCCGTTCGTTCGCCCGGCGGGTCTGCGCCCCCTCCCGGTGCCGCTGAAAGGTGGGAAGATCACAGAGTTGCGGCCCTTTTTGAACATCGCTGGTGATGACGATTTCCGCCTTTCCATGGCGTGGTTGCTGGCGTGTCTAAAGCCCAAGGGGCCGTTCCCGATCATGGTGGTGAACGGCGAACAGGGGGCTGCCAAATCGACCTTTTGCCGCGTGTTGCGCCGTTTGGTCGATCCCAACGCCGCCGATCTGCGGTCTCCGCCGAAAGACGAACGCGACGCGCTGATTGCCGCGCGCAACGGTTGGGTGCTGGGCTACGACAACCTGTCTTATGTGGACGGCGACCAATCGGATTGGTTTTGCCGGATCGCCACCGGGGGCGGCTTCGCCACGCGGGCGCTCTACACCAACAATGAGGAAGTGCTGATCGACGTGTGCCGCCCGGTGCTGTTGAACGGCATTCCATCGCTGGCGTCTCGCCCCGATCTGGCCGACCGCGCCGTTGCTCTGACCTTGCCCACCATGACGGCGGAATCCCGCCGCCCGGAGGCTGCCTTCTGGGCGGAGTTCGACGCTGCTGCGCCGCGCATCCTGGGGGCGCTGTTCGATGGCGTGGCGATGGCGCTGCGCAATCGCGCCACGACGACGCTCCCGCGCCTGCCGCGCATGGCCGACTTCGCCCTGTGGTCCGCCGCTGGCTTTCCTGCTTTCGGGTGGAAGCCGGTCCAGTTCGTTGACGCCTATGAGGCCAACCGGGCGCGCGGCATTGAGGAGGTTGTTGAGTCCGACCCGCTGGCTATGGCTGTGCTGGAGATCGTGGCCGAGCGGTCCAGCTACATCGCCACCGCCACGGCGCTGCTGGCGGAGATCAATCTTAAGGTCGCAACCGACGTGTCGCGCGACAAGACATGGCCCAAGAATGCCCGCAGCTTGTCCAGCCGTCTGCGTCGTCTGGCTCCGGCCCTGCGCTCCCAAGGGATTGAGATCGAACTCGACCAACATGTTGGACGTGGCGACGACAAGAAACGAGCGATCCGCATCCGTCGCCTGCTGGCGGGGACGCAAACGCATTCGAGCGGGGACGCAAACGGCGCGGCTTGGGCCCCAAGAACATTGAACAAAATCAACAAGATGATGCGATTTGGGGACGCGGGGACGATGGGGACGCAAATTTCCCCCCACAATCTATCTCTCCCCCTTGGGAGAGCACCCTATGACGGCGGTTTCCGTTCTGCGCGCCCTGCGCGCCGAGGGGGCCGTCGTCACCCTCGACGGCGCTAACCTGCGGCTCCGCGCATCCGGTCCTTTGCCGCCGTCCGTCGTCTCTGCCGCCCGTGCGGAGAAGGCCAGTTTGGTCGATCTGCTGACCTGTTATCCCGACTTCCCCGACCGCTTGGACGATTTCGAGGAAAGGGCTGCGATCATGGAGTTTGACACCGGCCTTCCCCGCGCCGAGGCTGAACGCCTCGCTTGGGCCGAAGCCTTCGCACTCTCTTAGTAACCCCCGAATATTACAGAATATTTTGGAAAATATAGATTGATGATGTTTAACACTTCCATTTGACTATCACGATGACGCGGCGGAATTTGCCAGTGAAACGGCAAGGAGCCGCGCAAATGCTTACCGGCATCAAGGCGCTTTTCGGAGTTGGCGAGCGGAAGGACGTTGGTGGATACGAAGTCCTGACCGGCGGAACTTTGCCGACCGCTGCCGGTGTGTCGGTCTCCCCCGAAACCGCCATGCGCTGTTCGGTTTCCTTCGCCTGCATCAAGGTCATTGCCGAGACCATCGAGCAACTGACCCCGCACCTGTACCGCCGGAAGGGCGACGACCGGGAGCGCGCCACCGACCATCCCCTTTACGCCCTGGCGACGAAGGCCGCGAACGACTGGACCCCGGCCAGCGAGTTCCGCCTTGTGCTGGGAATCCACTTCGCCACCCACGGCAACGCCTATGCGTTCGTCAACCGGGATGGCGCGGGCCGGGTGGTGGAGTTGATCCCGCTCGACGCGCGGGCGGTTTCCGTCCGGCAAGACCCGCGCACCATGGCCCCGGTCTACAGCGTCGCCACCGGCAACCCGGCTCTGCCCGCCCGCGACTACGACCGATCCGAGATCCTGCACATCCGGGGCGTGGGGCTGGACGTCCACAAAGGCGCGTCGCCCGTCACGCTGGGCCGGGAAGCCATCGGCCTGTCTCTGACGTTGGAGGCCCATTGCGCCGGGCTGTTCGGTCGCGGCGCAAAGCCATCGGGCATTCTGAAGGTCAAGGGCAAGAAGACGCCCGAGGCGTTGCAGCGCATCCGCTCCCTGTTCACCCGCTTCTATTCGGGAGCGGACGCCGAACACCGGACGATGATGTTCGACGACGACATGGATTTCACCCAAATCCAGTTGAACAGCGTGGACGCCGAAACCATGGCGATGCGGCGTTTTCAGGTGGAGGAAGTCAGCCGTTTTTGGCGGGTGCCGCTGCATCTGGTCAACGAAATGGACCGCGCCACCCACGCGAACGCCGAGAGCATGGGACAACAGTTCCTCACCTTCTGCATGCTGCCGATCCTGCGCCTGTGGTGCGACGCAATGGCGATCACGCTGCTTACGCCCGAAGAACGCGACACCCTCTTTTTTGAATTTCTGGTGGACGATCTGGCCCGCGCCGACATCGCCGCCCGCTTCTCCGCGATGAGCGGCGCGATTTCGTCGGGCATTCTGAACCCGAACGAAGCCCGCGCCATGGAGAACCGCCCGCCCTACGCCGGGGGCGAAACCTTCATGCGTCCGGTCAACACCGCGCCCGCCCCGACCTCGACCGGCACGGGAGCCGCCAATGGAACGGCTTGACCTAGAGTTCAAGTTCGCCCCCAGCGCCGCCGGGCTGATTGAGGGGCTTGCGTCGCCCTTCGGCGGTTCGCCCGACCGTGTGCGCGACATCGTGGCTCCCGGCGCCTTCACCCGCTCCCTGGCCGAACATAAGGCGCGCGGGACCATGCCCGCCATGCTGTTGAGCCACGATCCGGCGGCGGTTGTCGGGGCGTGGGACCGCGTTGAGGAAACCCCGCAGGGGTTGACGGTGGCCGGGCGGCTGACCCTGGGGACCAGCACGGGGGATGAAGCCTATGCCCTGGCCCGTTCCAAGGCGCTGACCGGCTTGAGCATCGGTTTCCGCACCATCAAGGCCACCCGACTGCCCGGTGGCGTCCGGCGGTTGGATGAGGTGGACCTCTACGAGATTTCACTCGTGGCCGTCCCGGCTTCTCCCAACGCAACCATCACCAGCGTCAAAAGCGCTCTGGCCGCTGGCGCGGTCATTCATCAGGAGAACACCATGGACAATGAAACCCCCGCCGCGCCCGATCTGGCCGCGTTGGAAACCAAAACCGCCGAACTGGTGGCCGGGGCCGAGACCAAGATGGCCGCCGCCATCACCGCCGCCCTGGCTCCGTTCTCTGACCGTCTGGGCAAGGTGGAAACCGCGCTGCGCCGTCCGGGAACCGCCCCAACCACGGACGCCACGGGTGCCGCCGCGCCCGAACGCAAGGCGTTTGAATCCTACCTCCGGGGTGGAACCGCCGGGATGGAGTTCGGCGAGGTGAAGACCCTGCGCACGGGCGACGACACCAGCGCGGGCTATCTGGCCCCGTCCGAGTTCATCACGGAAGTGGACAAGAACATCGTCCTGTGGTCGCCCGTCCGCCAACTCGCCACGGTGCGCAACACGGCGCGCGGATCGGTGGAACTGCCCAAGCGGATTGGCCGACCCACCGCGACGTGGGTGGAGGAACTGGAAGACCGCGACGACACCGAGACCGGCAGCCGCTACGGCAAGTCGGCCTATGAGGTGAAGGAACTGAACGCCTATGTCGATGTGGCGTTCAGCACGCTGGAAGACGCCGCCGTGGACATCTTCGCGGAACTCGCCGCCGATCTGGCCGAAGAGTTCGGACAGGCGGAGGGGGAGGCGTTCGTCACCGGCAACGGCGTCAAGCGCCCCATGGGTTTCATGAGCGACGCCACCATTCCGACCGTGGCGAGCGGCGACGCGGCGAAGATCACCGCCGACGCGCTGATCGACCTGTTCCACGCTCTGCCGTCGCCCTACCGGACCAACGCCGTGTGGGGGATGAACTCCGCCACGCTGGGGGCCGTTCGCAAGCTCAAGACTGCGACGGGCGAATATCTGCTGTCCATGACCGGGCTGGCCGGTTCCCCCGTCACCACCATTTTGGGGAGGCCCTGCGTCGAGCTGCCCGATATGCCCGACGTGGGCGCGGGCAACATTCCGGTGGTGTTCGGTGACTTCGCGCAAGGCTATCGCGTGTTTGACCGGGTGGGCTTCTCCCTGCTGCGCGACGATCTGACCCAGCGCACCAAGGGCAAGTGCCGTTTCCATGCCCGCAAGCGGGTTGCCGGTGGTGTCCGCAAATCGGAAGCCCTGCGCAAGCTGATCGTGGCCGCGAGCTGAAGGAGGAACCCCCATGCGCGACCTGCTGAACAACATCACCCCGGTCAACATCATCCCGCCGAGCGCGGCGACCAGCGACAACACCGCCGTCGTCTCCGCCGTCGTGGATAGTTTGGGCTATGGCTCCGTGACCTTCGTCCTGTTGACCGGCACGCTTGCCGACGCGGACGCCACCTTTGCCGTTCTGGTCGAGCATGGCGACGCGGCGAACCTGTCCGACGCGGTGGACGTGCCCGATGATCTGTTGGTCGGAACCGAGGCGCTGGCGGGCTTCACCTTCGCCGACGACGGCAAGGCGCGGAAGGTGGGCTATGTCGGGGGCAAGCGCTACCAGCGCCTCACCATCACCCCCACCGGCAACGCCAGCGCCGCGAACCTGGGGGCCGTGGCGATCCTGGGGCATCCGGTCAACGCGCCCACCAGCAACCCGCCGGTGTGAGGCGCGCCATGCTGACCGTCATCACCCCCGCCGACTCGCACCGTCTCACCACCTTGGCCGCGATCAAGGCCGAACTGCGCCTGTCGGGGGGCGCCGATGACGGCTTCCTGTCGGACCTGATCGACCGTGCCAGCGCCACCGTTCGGCGTTGGTGTGGCCGCGTCTTCGCCCTGGAAACGGTGCGGGAAACCTTCCGCCTGTCGGCTCCCGTCGCAACCCTCTCCCTGTCGCGCTGGTCGGTGGTGTCCATCGTCTCCGTCACGGAGTCGGGGAACACGCTGACCACTGACGATTTCGAGGCCGAGGATGGGGAGGGCTTCCTCTACCGTTTGAGCGGATCGGATCAACGCCGCGACTGGTCGGCGGGCAAGATCGTGGTGGAGTACGCCACCGGCTACGTTCTGCCCGGCAAGCCCGGTCGCACCCTCCCGGAAGACGTGGAACAGGCAACCCTCATGCTGGTCAAGGCGGGATGGTTCGCCCGATCCCGCGATCCCCTGGTGCGTTCCGAAGACGTGTCGGGTGTCCTGTCCACCACCTATTGGGTTGGCGGCTTTGGTGCGGGCGCGTCCCTTCCGCCTGACGTCGAGGGGCTTCTCGCGCCCCATCGTCAACCGTTCATCGGGTGATCGCCATGCTCAACCCCGGCACTTACGCGCTTGCTGACCGCGCCATCACCACCGCCATCAACGAAGCGCAGTCGCCCATTCTGGACCTGGAGGGCGTGACCGCCGTCACCATCCAGGCGCGGCTTGCGATGGGCACCGGGGGCGCCACGGCCAAGGTCTATGTGGCGACCAGCTTGGATCAAGGCACCACCTGGATTGACGTGGCTTGCCTCGCCTTCACCACCACGGGCGCCGTGAAGGTGGTCAACCTGTCCGCCCTCACGCCCAAGGGCACCCCCGCCACCCCGTCGGACGGCGCCCTTGCCGACGACAGCGTGGTGGACGGCATCCTTGGCGACCGACTGCGCGCCAAGATCATCACCACCGGCACCTATGCCAGCGCGGTGCTGTCCGTTCGGGTGGCCGTCCGATGACCCCCGAACTTGCCGCCCTCGACCGTGCCCTTGCCCGCGCGGGGGAGACTGTCATCCTTCGCCGCACCACCGGCACAACGCCCCAAGTCTCGTTCGACGTGGAATGCAAGGCCATGGTGCGCGGCTACAAACCCGAGGAACTGGTGGGCAGCATCACGCAAACCGATTCGCTGGTTATCCTGTCGCCCACTGGCATCGAGCGGGCGCAATGGCCGGGGGCGCAATCGCCATCCGCCTTCGGCGACGTGCGGGTGCCGAAGAAGGGCGACAAGGTGGTGATCCAGGGCCGCACCCGCAATGTCGAAGCCGTCGGGCCGATCTACGTGCGCGGCGAACTGGTGCGCATCGAACTGCGGGTGTTGGGGTAAACCATGCCGCAGCAACACACCCTGACCGACCTCGCCATTCCGACCAGCGGCCTGTCCATCGGTTCCCTGCTCGGAACCGTCAGCGATGCGCTTCAACTCGTTATCCTGTGCCTCACCATCGTTCTTCTTCTCTATCGCGTTCGCAATGCGCGGCGCGGCAAGGGGGAATGACGCCATGCCCTACGCCGCTCCCCGCATCTGCAAGTGTGGCTCCATCATCCCCGCCGGGCGGCAATGCCCGCGTTGCGCCAAGGCTGTGGAGGCTGCCCGGCCCGACCGTCACGCGCGCGGCTATGACTCGGAGTGGTATCGCCTGCGCCGCGCCCATCTGGAGACGCACCCCGGCTGCGTGGTGTGTGGATCGACCGAGGGCGTGGACGTTGACCACAAGGTCAGCATTAAGGATCGGCCCGACCGTCGTCTTGACCCGTCCAACCTTCAAACGCTCTGCCGACTGCATCACAATCGCAAGACGCACGGAAAAAGTCATGAATAGCAATGGTTTGGGGATAGGGGGTTCCGAATTTAGGGGGATGGGGCCGAGTACCGGATGGGGGTCTTCTTCCCGAGAGAGCCGAATTGAGCAAATGGGCAACGGAGGTGTGCGATGCGTGGACGGAAACCGGAATTGAAGGCGATTGACGGCGGGCTTGCCCGGTTGCCGCCTGCGCCGTCCTGGCTGCCGACCGAGGCCAAGGCCGAATGGCGTCGGGTGGTGCCGGGGTTGCGCGCCCGGAAAACGATCACCCGCGAAGACCTCCCCATGCTGGAAGCCTATTGTCTGGCCGCTGGCACCGTCCGCCGCATGCAGACGACGATTGCCGCCGAGGGCGACCACATCACCAACGAGAAAGGCGACGTGAAGCGGCACCCGGCCTTTCAGACCATGTTCCAGGCGCTGACCGAATCCCGCCGCTTGGCGGCTGAGTTGGGCTTGACCCCGGCCAGCCGCAACAAGGCCACGCCCACCGGCAACGACGATGACGACCTGTCGGACCTCGACCTGTGACCACGACCTATCCCGCCTGGATTTTTGACGGCTCCGACATCCCCGACCCGCTGGGCTATGGTCAACGGGCCGTCGATTTCCTGCGCGTCCTGCGCCATCCGAAATCGACCCTGCCCAAGCGGGCTTTCCGGCTTCACGACTTTCAAGAGCGACTGGTCAGACGCATCTACGGCCCGCGCCACCCGGACGGACGGCGGATCGTGCGCAACGTCGTCATGCTGCTGCCGCGCGGCGGGCGCAAAACGAGCCTGGGCGCTGGCCTGGGGCTGCTGCACACCATCGGCCCGGAGCGGGTGCCCGGCGGGTTGGCGCTGTTCGCCGCGTCGGATCGGGAGCAGGCGCGCATCGGGTTTGAGGAAGCCGCAGGCATCTGCCGGGAGGATGGCCGGATCGAAAAGGTGCTGCGTTTCATCGACTATCGCCACCGGATCGAGCATCCGAAATCCGGGTGCCAGCTTCGCGCTATTTCCTGCGACGCCGCCCGCTCTCACGGCACCACGCCCACCTTCGCCCTGGTGGACGAATTGCACGCATGGCCCAAGCGCGATCTGTGGGACGTGATCCGCACCGGCTTGGTGAAGGTGCCCGGTTCCCTGTCCGTGGTCATCACCACCGCCGGGCGCGGGCAACAGAACGTCGCCCACGACATCGTGGACTATGCCCGCCGCGTCGCCCGTGGCGAGATCGACGACCCCGGCACATTGCCGGTGCTGTTCGAGACCGCGCCCGATGCGGATTGGCGCAACGAGTCGGTGTGGTTCCGGGCCAACCCCGGCCTTGCCCATGGCTTCCCCGATCTGGACGGTCTGCGCCAGCTTGCACGGGAGGCAGAGAACCGCCCGGCGGATCGGGAGGCGTTCCGGCAACTGCACCTGAACGTCTGGCTCGACCACTCGACCGACCCGTTTGTTGAAATGCCGGTCTATGACGAAGGGTCCGAACCGCTCGACCTCGACGCGCTGGCGGGCGCGCCGTGCTGGCTGGGCGTGGACCTGTCGAGCAATTCAGACCTGACGGTGGTGGTGGCGTGCTGGCGTGTCGGGACGGGCTATGCGGTGCTGCCGCACTTCTTCTGTCCTGGCGACAATCTGCGCACCCGACAGGACCGGGACGGGGTGCCCTATGTCCGCTGGGCGGATGACGGCCTGATTGAGCCGACACCGGGCAACGTGGTCGATTTCCGCGCGGTGGAGGACTGCATCCGCGACCTGTGCGACCGCTTCAACGTGGTGTCGGTGGGAATCGACCCACACCTTGCCCGCTCCACCCTGAACACACTGACCGAAGACGGCTATCCGGCTGTGGAGGTGCGGCAAGGCTGGATCACCATGGCGCCGGCCATCAAGGAGCTTGAACGCGCCATCGTCGGACGCCAGTTTCAGCACGGCGGGCATGAGGTGCTGCGCTGGTGTTTCGACAACATCCAAGTCGAGACCGACCGGGCGGGCAACCGTCTGTTCAGCAAGGGCAAGGCGCGGGAGCGGATCGACGGGGCCGTTGCCTGCGCCATCGCTGTATCGCTGGCGCAGCACGGCGACGCGGGAGGCTCAATCTATGATTTGGACGTGGACGACGAAGAGTTTTTCGTTTGAACGACTTCCGCCGCGTTGCTGACACAGCACTGACACAACGAAAAAGGGGTTAGACGACTGATCGTCTAACCCCTTGAATTCGTTGGCGGACCCGAATGGATTCGAACCATCGGCCTCTGCCTTCGGAGGGCAGGGGATCGCGTAATATTCTGAATATGTGCGCTTTTTATTCTTATTTTGTTCATGGTATAGAATGCACTTTTCATCTGGAAGGATGAAGATGCGGGGATGTAAGCGGGGATGGAAAATAATCAGATCATCCCCGCCCAGTGACAATCCATCGTTCCGCCGCACAGCCCGCGTGACGGGTGCGCAGCGGGGTGTCGCGATCACCCCGCCACTGTAGCCGTGCCCATCCCTATCTGCTCGCGCCCCGAACCGGCTCACACCCCCGGTCGTCTCAGTGAACGCATTTTACCCCCGCCCGGCGCGCTGCTGAGTCAGCGCGGGCTTCCGGTAACGGCTCCTGGAGTAGGTGTTGGCCGTCGTTCAAGACGGTTGTGACACTAATTAGAATTTCCCGCATTAACAACGGCTGCGTTTTTGCTCACGGCCCCGCCCACGCCCGAAACCCATCGATCAGCCGTCGCAGGGCATCAACGTAGTTGACCAGCGCATCACGCCCGGCAGGATCAACGCAGGCGACCGACGACGCGGACGGGGCCATGAAGATGCGTCCCGGCGGCGGGATGGCCGCCATCAACTCGGCGGGCGGCTCCAGGCGCTGCGGGACCGGAAGCTCGACGCGGATCGGCGGTTCCGACGCGCAGGCGGCGAGCGCCAGGACGGCGCAGAAGATCAGGGAGAGATGAGCCATTGATTGAGCGCCTCCACGGTCGCGGTGTTGGGTTTCGGGTGGGGTTTCAGGGCCACTGCGGCGCGCTGTGATGCGGCTTGGGACGCGGCCAGACCGTCGGCGCGCATCTTCTCGATGGCGGCGTTCTGGGTGGCGATGGCGGCGTCCCGCTGGGCGACGATGGCCTTTTGCGCGGCGACGTCGGCCTCCGACCACGACAGGCGAAGCGACTGGGCGCCGACGGCGATGGCGAGCAGCGCCGCAAGGGCGGCAACCCCCACGGCCCCGCCCCGCGTGCCGAGAAGGCCAATCAGGAATGTCATTGGCCCGCTCCTTCCTTCACTCGCCCGATCACGAGCACCGACCATTCGAGCGCGCGATACGCCTTCCCGATGATCGTGTTGGGTGGCGGGGTTGGGGTGGTTGCCAGGATCGCCTTTGCGACGATGGCGTAGATCGTGGCGTAACCCAGGGCCTGGAGAAACCAGTCGGGCATGGATGCCTCCTTTCAGGCATGAAAAGGCCCGCGACCAGAGCGGCGCGGGCGGATCGAGCTGGTAAGCGTTGATTGACAGTTCAGTTGGCGTCGAAATCGGGGATATCGACCGTCTGGCCAGCCAGCGCGTGGGTGCAATCGCCCAGGAACTGAATTCGGCCATCCGTCACGAAACTGTGGCAGGTCGGAACGCCGGGCGTCTCGCCACCGGGGTTGACCAAGATCGACGGCGTGAATGTCGGCTTGTCGGGGTTGTCGTTGTAGCTCCAGCCAGACCCGCCGCCAGGGCCGACACGGACGGCGTGGGCAGCGTCGCAGCCGGGACACCGAAACATCAGCCGGTTGCCTTCGGCGCTGCGCAGGATGCTGGACAGGGCGGCCATCAGCGCAACCCCATCGCCCGCACCCGATCATCAGCCATCGGCGGCGCAGCCCCGTCGTTGACCAGCGGCCAAATCTTCCGGAACCACGCTTGCCGGTCATCCAGACCGTTGTAGCCGCCGTTGATCCGGCGGGTGATGGTCCGGATGGAGTTGACATCAGCAGCGGCGTTCAGGTTGCCCTCGCCCCACTCATGCAGGGCCGGTTTCAGGGCATGTTCGGGGGCGACGATCAGGTCGGGATGGTTGTAGAAATCAACCCCGGCCTTGTCGCCCATCCGCTGGAAATTCGACCCGCCGGTGGTTTGCAGCAGACCGCTGCCCCGGAACCGATAGCCGTCGCCGGGGCGGCTGTTGCCCAGCTCCTTGGCCTTGGGCGGGTTGCCCAGACCATAGACGCGTTCGGCCAAGCCGCGCTCATTGCGCAGCAGTTCCTCCACCTCATTGGGCCGGATGGCGGCGGAATGGTTGCCGACGCCGAAGATCGCCAGCAGCCGGTCGGCGGTGGTGTAGTAGAGGCTTTCGTACAGCACCCGCCCGCCGCCGGTCTCGTGCATCATCTGCGCGAGGAAATGGGCGATGCGTAACGGCGCGGTGATGCCGAATTGGGCGAACAGGTCGCCGCTCTGCTGGAAGGCTTGCAGATAGTTCGGCTTGATGCTTGGCGCGACTTTGAGGAGCACGGCGGCGATGTCGGGCATGATGGTCTCCGGGCGTGAAAAAGGCCGCTCGTGGCGGCCAAGGGTATCAGGTTGGAGTGTTGTCGCGGTCAGTCGGGCAAGCCGGTCATCACGTCGATGGTGGCGGGATCCCCGCTGACCAGGACTGCGTCCTTAAGCGCCCACGACCAAGCCTTGATCGCGCGGACATAATTGCCAGATGCCCCGATGAAGCTGGCGACCTTGGCGTCGTCCATCGGCACCATGATGTTGGCGGCTGACCGCCAGAATCCTCCATGCGGGCTGACCTCGCCACGGTTGAGCTTGGCTTCCACAGCCAGCATGTCCGTTCGGCTTTCGCCGTCGATTTGGTAAACGTTGCCCTCAAAGAGGAAGCCGACAGCGTACCGCCGGTCGCGCTCCGCGTTGATGGCGGTGATCTTGTCGGTGCGGCGCGCAGCGAGATCGGCGGCCCGCTCATCGTCCGTCAACGCCCGCATGCCCCAACGTGGGTTGGCCGTCGTTTCGCCAATCACCCAGCCGTCGCGCTCGACGACATGGCCGGGCAGTGGCGTGGGTAGCGGCACGTCCACGATCAGCAGATAGCCGATGTCGGGATAGCCACGGTCGGTCAGATCGGCCAATTCGGCGGGCGACAGATTGAGCGCCGCCAGCCAACCCGGCAACGGACCAGCATCTTCGCCAGTTGGCAGTCGCGTGGGCAGGTTGATCTTGAGATACATCGCAGCCTCCATCAGCAATAAACGATGACAAAAATCGCCCCGCAAGCCGTGATGCTGGTCCCTGCCCCTTGTCCGCTCCCACCGCCAGGTCCGCTTCCAAAGGAACCCACAGGCCCGCCGCCTCCTGAAAACAGCCCTGCCGCCGCGCCGGGGGCCGTTCCTGACGCTGCGGCTCCATTTCCGAGTTCCGACCCCGCCGCACCACCCGCGTCACCAACTGCGGTCCCGCCCGCGCCGCCGGACGAATTGACGTCGCCACCACTGCCAATGCCCGGAAAGTACCAGGAACCGCCCGTCGCGCTCAGGACGCCACAGGTGGTCGCTGGTCCTTGGTCCACGCCACTTGCGTAGCCGACAAAGCCCACAATCGTTTCACCGGCAACGGCAGGGCTGGTCTTATGTGCGTAGCCGCCGCCACCGCCGCCGCCACCGTAGCCCGACCCACGCCCGACGCCACCGTGTCCGATCACGATGATCCGCTTCATCGCGCCAGCCGGTAGGTCAACCGGCAGCGTGACTGACCAGCTTCCGGGGGTTTTCGAGTAATACAACCAGATTGCGGGCACATGCGGGGCCGCAACAGCCCCCCCCTGCCTGCTCGCCGCTGGCTGGCCGATAAGCTGCGGGGCGCGCGGCAGCCCGGACAGATGGTCGCGGGGCATCAGCGCAGCGCTCCTTCTGCGAGAAAATCAAGGCGCGCAGGGGCAGCCGAAACAGCCGCTGTCACCGCGACGATCAGCGCGTTGTTGGCTCCCAACTCCCATCCGGTGTCCGGCAGGTTGGCCGAGGCTGGGTCTTGCGTCCCGCCCATCAGGACGACAGGCGGCGTGGCGTCTGCGTTCCCTGCGTTGGCAGCCACAGCCCGTCGGGTTCGCAGCGCGACGCGAAACAAGCGTGCGCCAGACGGCAAGGCCGCGTCAGCCGTGAAGGGCGTGCCAGCGACCGTGAGCGCGAGCGCGCTGACCGCCGTGACCTGCGCGAGCGCGCCGACGTTGGCTTGCGTTGCGGATCCAACGTTGTTCGCGCCCACTGGACCGAACAGCATCAAGCTGTCGCCAATCCGCCAACCGTCCGTGACAAATGACCCCGCCGCGCGCGTTGCGCTGCCGGTCGTCAGCGCCAGGACGCCAGTGGTGGCGGCGTCCTGCGTCGTCAGGCATTCGGCGATATAAAACAGGACAGACCTCGCGGTGCCGTCCGTGGAGGCGATGGCCCCGCCAATGATTCGCGCGCCGCCTTGCCTTACACGCTGCCGGACGACCACCTCACCCGGCAGAGCCACTTCACCAGGCACCGCCGCCGCGACGCTCGCCAACTGGCAATCCACGAGGATTTTGGCGGCTGTTCCGTTGGCGACAGAGAGGCTGGTCGTGAAGTGTCGGTATTCAAGAGGAGTGTTCAAGTTGCCAGACATCGCAAACCCTCAAAGCTTGTTGCCGACCGCGCCAAGCGCGGCCAGCCGGTTGAGTTGGTCAAGGCGGTAGGTGAGACCGGCGGGCAGTGCAGCCTGGACGTCCGCGACAGAGGCCGCGCCGATCACCGCGCAAGCCTCGGTGGGTGTTGCGGCGGCCACCAGCGCACGCCCCTGCGTCGTGACGTACACTGACGTCGCAAGCGCCCCCGCGACGGTGCTCGCAAGCGCCTGCATGGCCGTCACGCCGTCGGTCGCCGCTTGCTGCGCCTGAGCCGTCAGTCGCGCTGTCGCGGTGGTGGCGACCGACATGTCGTTGAGGCCGCCGGTGAAGTTGACCTTGTAGCCAGTGTCCGCCAGCCCCAACGGGTTGGTGTCTGTCTGGCGAGCGCCGTTGTAGCCGCTCAGACGCGTCAGCGCGCTCAGTTCGTCGGCGGTCAGGGTCATGTCAAAGCTCCTCTTCCAGGCTGATCGGCACGCCATCCAAACGGAAGTTGGCGTATGTGAAGACGTCCAGTTCTGTGAAGTGCGCGAGGTAAGCGTTTCGCACCGCGTGCCGGGTGTCGCTGGGGTGCGGCCACCAGAAGAAGGGCTGGGCCACGTCCAGTTGACGCTGCATTTCCAGAAATGAGCCGAGCGCGTCATCGCGCGGCATGTGCGAGACCGTTCCCTTGAAGGTGCGCGGCTTCCGCCGCACCCGGCGGTGTATGGTGCCGCCGTCCGATTCCTGCGTGATGGCCCGGCCACGGTAGCCGTATTGCGCGCCATAATCCGGGTTGTAAGGAAAGCGCAGCGCGGACGCCAATTCCAGCAACCCCGACTGCACGAATCCGTCGGGGTTGGCCGGGTCGCTGATCGTGACCCGCGCCGACAAGGCATAGCCCTGGGTCGGCGTCAGAGTCGGTCGATACCAGGGATAGCCCTGGATTTCGTCAGGCGTGTAGGTCCGGTCCCACCAGCGCCCGCCGTCCCAATCGACCTGGGAGTCCGAGAACACCGACGGCCACACAGGTTGCGGCCCGCTGTCCCACATGAGGTCCGTTCGACCAGCCCCGTAATAGACGGCGGTCTGGATGGTCGCGTACAGGGAGAGGTTGTGAGGACCCAACACCAGCAGACCCAGCTTGCGCGGGCGGGCGAAATCAATGTCGATCACCGTGGCGGCAGCGGACAGACCCACAGACCGCCAGGGATAGGACAGCGGCAAGCGCTTCAGATTGGCCGCCGGATAATCCGTGACAAAGCTTCCCGCCACGAAATCCGCTTCTGGCGTCCAGCGCGGAAAGCCGACAATGGCCGTCGAGGGAGCGGTGGACAGGACGGACATCAGCTATCTCCACACGGTGATTTTGGTTTCCAGCGACAGCAGGTCGATTTCAAGGGCCGAGACCCGCGCCAATGGGGCCGATGCAAAGCCGTAGCGCGGGTGCTCGACACGCACGACCGCGTTGAGATCGAGCGTGTCGGCCAGCTCGGGCGTCAAAATCACCGTGATGTCGTGCCGACGACGACGGGCGCCGCCCAGACCGTGCCGCCGCTGGGCTTCGGTCGTCGCATCGGACGCGGTCGCAAAGGCGGTGTCGGCGCTGTATTCGTTTTCGGGGGCGGTCACAGACGCCGGATAGGCCGTGTCCAGCCATTCTTTGGAGAGCCGATCCGCACGGTCGAGCGCCACCCCCGCAAGGCTGCTCTTGTCCGCAACGCCATAATTGCGGGCGTAGCGCAAGCGTGTCAGATCGAAGGGGCGCCCGCCGTCCGCGCGGGAGGTGAAGACTGGCTCGATGCTGATGATGTCGATGTCATTCAGCCGCCCAGGGCGGTCCAACCCCAAAACTGTGAGGCAGCAGACCGGATCGCCGCTTGGCAGATCGACCCGCGCGATGCGCCACAGGCCAGCCCGATCACGCCAATAGCCCGCGCCCATGCTGGACGCGGTCAGGTCCAGCAGGTCGCGGATCACGCTCCCGTTGCCATCCACCCACCACCCCAACTCGGCGGGTTGCTGGGCATCCAGCGCGGTCACGTCAGCCGCGCTGATCGTCGCCGGATCGACGCCTGCGCGGCTGACCAGCACGCGACGCCAAATCTGCGCGCCCGTCCGATCCGCAGCGCCGCCGCCGGATCGCGCGGTGACGCGCACAGTGCCCGCAGGCGTTGACCCCAGCCGGACATAAGCCGGAGTTGTGGCGTCACCCAGGAAATAGTCCCACTTGCCAGCCGCTGGCGTTGTCGCCTGCAGGTCGGCCAGCGTGGCGCGCGCCGTGCCGCGCGTCAGCGGAGAGCCGTTGTCTTCGACCGCGTCCAGCAGGATCGCCGACACGGCCTTGTCGGCGACGCACAGGATCAGAGAGGAGGAGCTCGCCCAAGGCGCCGGGCAATTGAACGCCCGACCCTCCAAAACCGGATACCATTGGTCCTTCAGCTCGGTCCCGCCTTCCAGGCCGGTCGCACCGACGTTGGTCCCCAACCACCGCCGCCCGGCGATCTGCTTGTCCAACGCCAGGGCGAAATCGTCGAGCACCCGCAACGACACAACATCCCCAACCTGGGGCGTCCCCAGACGACCGGAAAATAGGGACCGGCGCGCTGACCACGGCGAAGAAGGCGACGGCAGCACCCAAAGAGAGAGAGAGCCGCCGTAGGCGTCCACGCCGTCATTTTCCAGCCAATCGCAAAAGCCGTCTGCGTTGTGCAGTTCCACGACGCCGTAATCGTTCGATCCGGCGCCATAGGCGAGGCCGTCCGCGAAGATTTCCCGACGGATGCGAGACCCACCGCTCAGGCGATCAAAGAACGGACCTGGAGCCGTAGGATGCATGTAGGGTTCAGACGCCACCCGGATCGGCTGACCGCCGACTTTGGGCGTGGCTTCGACGCACAAGACCGTCATCACGCCGCCTTCTTGTCACGGAACGCCGCCCGCGCGGCTTCGGAACGCACGGTGTCGCTGACCGTATCCAAGCGGGATGCGAGACGGTCGCCGACCATACCGGCGGTGCTGTTGCCACGCCGCAAGAGCCGGTTCTGCTCTTCCAGCAGGGCGTTTTGCCGCCGCAATTCGGCCAAAACCGCCGCGCTGTCCCCACCCGACGCCGGGACCGGGCGCGCGGGCGGCAACAGCGTTTCCGGCGCCGGCCTCTCGGAGACGAACGGAAGCGCCCCGTTGTCGTTGATGTAGTCAATGGTTGCAGCGCCGCCGATTGCGGCGGTGGCGCGCGCGGTCAACACCCCTTCGCCACCAGCCAACGCAATGGCCCCCCCACCCGCATAGCGGGCCACCACGCTGTCGACGCCCCAGAGGCCGTTCCCGACCAACCCGCCATCTTCGTAAGCCCCGACGATCCCGCCCGTTTGGAAGCCGTTGACGCGCCAGCCCTGGCCCAGCTGGGTGAGGACCGTGCGGGCGATGGTTTTCACGCTGTCAGACTGCTGGACGATCCACGCCTGCCAGCCGCCGCCGCCGAAGTCACCCATGTAGCCGGTCTTCAAGGCCAACTGCATGTTGGCGCCGACCTGGTCGGTGGCCCCCCATTTGCGCGGGGTGGCCACGATCTGCTCCATGCGCGACTGTTCAGTCGCCGCGCTGTCCAGCGACTTCAGGGTCGCGTCCATGGACTGGAGATAGGTCAACTGCGATTGAGCCGTGGTCAACTGCCGATGCGCCACGGATTCCATGCTGCTGAAACCTTCCTGCACCTCCAGGAAGTCGCCAGGCTTGGCCGATGCCCAATAGTCCTTGCTGGCTTTCAGGTAAGCGTCGGACAGTCCAGAGAGCTTGTCGGCGGCGGCGAGCGATTCAGCGTCGGTCGGCGTGTTGTCGTTGGCGATGGCCAGGGTGTCCCGCCACTGGCGCTGCGCTTCGAGATAGCGCTGCTCCAAGGTCAGCGGGCTGTAATCGCCGAGGAGGTTCGACAGCCGCGTCTTTTGCAGGGTGTCATGCAGATTTTGCCATTGGCTCGCCAGACTGGTGGTGGTGGACAGCGACGACGACAGCACCGAACGCCAGGATTGCACGGCGCTGTTGCGGGCTGTCTGCGCCGCTTCTGCCGCCGTATCCGACGCCGTTTTGTTCAGATCGGTGAGCGCGGCGGTCGCGGCGTTCACCGCGTCGGGGGTGTCCGCGAACGCGCGCACAATGTCCTGCAGGCTGGCGTCGGTGATCGACCCGCTCTTGACCAGCCCCGACATCGAGGCGGTGAGTGTGGCCGTCACCTTGGCCGCCTGGGTCGCGCGGTCGGCGCCTTCCGGCCAGAGCGCGTTGACGTCCTGCAGCGCCGTCTTGTAGCTGTCGATCAGCGCGACGGCGCTGTCGTAGCCCTCTTCGCCCTTGGCTTTGCGCAGGCCGGTGTCCAGAGACTTGCCGTAGCTGACTTGCTCCTTTTTCAGCGCGTTGCCAAAACCCTCTTGCAGCTTGGCCGCCAACTCGTCGCCGACGATCCCGACCGTCGAGAAGGCTTTCACCAGATCGGTTGACGCCGTGGACCATTTGCCGCGCAGCTGCTCGACAGCCTTTTGCTCGGGCGACGTTTCGACGGTGACGCCCGCAACTTCGTCCAGCAGGCGCTTCTTCACCGCGCCCAGCGCCAGCATTTGCTGCATGGCCCCATACAGACCATCCGGCACCGCCTGCCCAGCGGCGACGTAGGCTTGGGACGCCCGCCGCATATCGGCGGCGAGCGCGTCGAAATCCTTTCCGATGGGCGAAAATGTGTTGTTTCCCAGCGCAACGACGATGCCGTTCAGTTCAGCGACGCGGCTTTTCACCAACCCGACCGCGTCAAAGCTGTCCTGAAGCTGGGCCGACCGCCGATCTTCGGTCGCGCCAGTCGCTTCGAAGCCCCGAGACGCGCCAAAATTCACCGCGTTGTCGCGGGCTTGCCGGAGGGCGTCCGGGATCGACGCGCCCGCCGTCGTCAGGCTGCGGACAGCCTGGTCCAGGTCGTCGATCACCGATTGGACGTCGGAGGTGAGCGTCAACCCACCCAACCCCACAGCCGAACGGGCCAACTCGTCCACCGTGCCGCCGACGCCGTCGGTTCCGACGCGCATCGAGCCGATCAAAGCCCCGGTCAACGTGGGATCGGCCTTGATCGCGGTGGACAGGCTGGCGACCGTGGCGTTGATGTCCTGCGCGGTCAGGCCACGATAGGCGCCACCGCCGCCCGCCGCTTGCACCGCCTGGTCGCCGATGGTCCCACCAGCGCCGACACCGGCGCCGACAACCCCGCTGAAATCATTCGGCGACATGTCGCCGTAATCGGCGCTGACCGCCGGCGCCGTCCCTTTGACGCCGGTCAGGCTTTCGATCATTCCGCTGATCGACGGCCCAACGGTCGAGGCGATGGCCGACAAGGTCGAGGCGACCGCCGTCATGCTGAGACCGGCCACACCGGCAAGCGCGGCGGTTTGCTCCTGCGTCGCAGCGGCGGAGCTGGCCTGCCAACCCGCAAAGCTGGCCAGCGTGTCGGTGACAGCCGCCGACAGGTCGGACACCGTGTCCGCGATGGCGGAGAGAGCGCCGCCGCTGCCCCGGCCCGTGTCACCCCAGCCCCCGCCATAGGCGGAATCGCGTCCCGCCGTGCTGCTGTTGGTCTCGCCATGCCCGGCGTTCTCACCACCATGACCAGACGCAGCGTCGCCATCATCAAAACCCAGCAGGCCGGTGGCGGGATTAACCCGACCAGAGGTGCCCAACGCCCGTTGCACCGCCGCCAGCTCATCCGACCCGCGCAGGTGGATCAGGGTGTCGTCGCGCCCTTCGCCCAGACTGGCCAGCATCTGGGCAGTTTCGTGGGCGTTCCAGATGCGTTCGCCGCCCTGAAGGTGGACCAATTCCGGGCCGGATTTGCCGAGCAACGCCATGCCGTCCCGCAGCTTGGCAGCTTCAGGGCCGTCTTCGCCGACAACCGCCAAACCCGACGGAGCCGACACCGTGCCAGAGGCGAAGCCGGGCAGCTTGGCCCCGGCAGACACCTTGAACACGGACTGGGCGTTGTCGACGAAGTCCAGCAACGATTTGCCCAGCGCATTTCCTGCATCGACGCCGGATTGAAACTGCGTGACCAAGTCAGACAGGCTGGAGCGCAACGCCCGTAGCTGGGTCTGAAAGCTGTTCGCGAATTCCAGGTGCGAAAGCATTTCGTCCAGGCTGGTCGCCGTCTCGTGCGCGATCGCGTAAGAGATTTCCGGGACGCCAGACCGCATGCCCTTCAGCAGTTCAAGCGCCGCCTGTTCCGCGCTCTTGTCTTTGGTGTCGATGAAGCTGTCGCCCCGCCCGGCCGTCAAGTTCAGGCGGGTCATGATGTCGTTCAGACCCTTGGCGATCTTGGCGGCGTCGGCGTTGAATTTGGTCGGGTCGCCGTTGTTGTCCGCGTCGTAGCTGCCCAGAGCGTATTTGCCGTTGCTGCCCAACGTGATGTTGGAGCGGCTGTAGGCAGTCCCGCGATCCTTGGCCCCCGTGACCGCCGACAGCAGCGCGCCCGCCGCCATCATGACACCGCCAACGATCTGGCCGCCGGGGATCATCGCGGCGACGCCACCCGCCGCTGTCAGACCCCCGCCGATCTTCTGGCCGGTGGTGGCGCCCTTCTGGGTGGCCATCAGCGCGCCGCTGGCGATCCCGCCGATGCCTTGCAGCAATTGCCCCCATGACGGGTTCCACCCACCGATTCCCTGCGCATCGACACCCGGCATAGGACCGACAAAATTAGCGGACGGACGAGCGCCTTCGGCCTGACCAAACACCTTGGCGTCGAGCCAGCTTCCACCCGCGCCCTTCACGGTCGGGGCATAGCTGGTCGAGCCGTCGGCGTTTCGAAGCACCTGCTTCCCGCTGCTGCCAACCGAGGACGTTCCACCAACCCCAAGGAGGTCAGAAAAGAAATCCGACGCGCCGCCGAGCATCTTTTGCAGGCCGCCAAGGAAGGTGTCCGCGCCGCTTGTCGCGGCGTCGCCGAACGCAGTCGCAGCCCCAGCGGCGTCGCCCATCGGCTTCGTCACACCAAGAACGCTGTCCACCAGCGCCTCTTGATCCTGCGTCAGCATCTGAACGCTGACCGCCTGCGCCTTCCCTGCGGTGATCGCGTCAAACTGGACCTGCAACGCGCTTTCTTGCGCCGCCGTGACGCCCGTGGTCGCCTGGCTGGCGTCGGCGATCCGCCCGCCAAACTGCCCGACGTCGCCGCCCACGGCCTTCACCGCCTTGCTGAATTCGCCCATGTAGGACGTGGTTTCAGCGGGCAGCGCGCGCCCCCGATCAACCCAATCCGTCATGCGGGTCGGCCCGGCGTTGTAAGCCCCCGCCGCCTTGACCCAGTCCCCGCCGAACTGACGACCCAACATCGCAAGGTAGCGGACGCCGCCCTGGACGTTTTGAAGAGTGTCGGAGGCGTCCACGCCCAGCCATTTGGCCGTGCCGGGCATCAACTGCATCACGCCCTGCGCCCCGGCGGAGCTGGTCGTAACCCGGCCCTGCTGATCGTACTGGCGGAAGTTGCTTTCGATCTTGGCCACCGCCAGGACGACTTCTTCCGGCACCCCTTGCGCCCGCGCTTCCGAGCGGAGCGCGTCCACCACCTGGCCACCGTCCTTGATGGCGACCGGCAACGGCAACCCGCTGGTTGGCGCGGCGGCGGGCGGAAGAGCCGCCAAAGCCCCCGCCGCCGACGCACCGGCCACCTGCACCCACAGGGCGTTTGCAGCGGATGCCCCCAGCCCGCTGTTCACGGACCCAAGGATGCGGGTCAGTTGACCGGGGTCGTTGGCGGGTTTGGGCGCGTTGTCGTTCGCCGTGACGACGCCGCCCGACATGAGCTGCGTCAGTGTGCCGGATAGCCAGGTTTCGGCGGGTTTGGTGATGACGGAGCGCACGAACAGGCGTTTCAGGTCTTCCGCCAGAGCCTTTCCGGCTTCGCTGGCCTTCTTTGCCCCGACCACCACGTCTTCAAACGAGCTGGTGATCGGCTGGGCGATGTTCGCGGCCTGCTGTGCAGCGTCCTGCAACTGGCTGTTCACGCGAGCCAGTTCGCCCTGTTGCCGGATGTAGGCTTGGGTGCCGAGGTCGGTGAGGTCCGCCCCCTTGGCCCGCAGGTCGTTGCTGGTCTGGAGGATCGCCACCGCCCGCGCCCGTTCGGCGTTGGATTGGCCAAGCATGGCGTATTCGGCGTTGGCGAGTTCAACGGCCTGGCGCTGTTCCGCCGCCATCTGCGCAAATTGCTGGCTGCGCTGCGCCAAATCACGGGCCAGGACGCCTTGACCGAGCGCGTTGAGTTCCCCAGCGTCGCGGGTGGGGTCCAACCCGCGCTTGCGCGCTTCCGCCAGCACTTCGTTGGCCAGCGTCGCTTCCCGCGCGGCGGCGGCGCCCTTGCCCCAAGCGTCCGCCAGACGGAGGGCGTCGGCGGCTTGGTCGCGCAGGGTGGCGGAGAACTGAGCCGCCTGGACCGCGCGCTGGGCGTCATCCATGGCGCGCAGGCGGGACACGATGGCGTCATACGGCTCCACACTGCCGCGCGCCGCTTCGGTCAGCGCCTTTTGCTGGATCTGCGCGTCGTGCACAGCCGCGCCCGAAACGCCATAAGCGCGGGCCAAAATCCCATTCCCGGCGATGTCCGCTTCCGCCGCCCGCCGGGCGTCATCAACCGCCAGCGTCAGATCCCGCAGGGCTTCCCGTTGGCGGATGATGCGCAGGGTGATCGCTTCCGCGCCCGAAATGTTGTTCTTGGCGATTTCGTCTTCGGCCCGCAGGTCGGCCTGCGCCAAAGCGCGCTGCACCGCGTTGCCGCGCAGGGCTTCGGACTGTCGGTGGTAGGCGCGCGTCAGCTCGTCGACATAGTCGATGGACTTCTGGTTCACGCCGGGGTCGACCGCCGCCGGCGCCAGTTCCGGCAGGTCGTTTGCCGCGCGGACGGACGGAACACCGCCTTGCACCGTCGAGATCGTCCGGGTGATCGCGGCCAAGCGCTTTTCCAGGGCGGCGATGTCATCCTGACGTCGGTTGATTTCGACGCGGGACTGCGCGGGATCGAGCAGCCTGCCGGTTTCCAGCCCCTGGATCTGAGATTTCGCGTCAGCGATCTTCTGCCGCAGCGCCGCCGGATCGTCGTCGCCAAACAGCGCGTTCGCGAACAACCCGCCGGGCGAGTAACGCAACACCGGGTTGGCGTTCAGAACCTTGCCGATTCCGCCCAAACTTGGGTTTTCGATGAAATCGGCCAGGGCTTTGAAGGTGTCGGACAGAGCGACGGTGACGCCAATGGTGATCTTGGAATTCGCCGCCGTGTCCACCATCCTGTTGAACTGCACGCCGAGATCGTGCATGGCGGTGCCCGCTGGCGACAGGGAGTCCTTCCGCAACCCGTCAAACCGCCGGTGCAGCGCGCCCAACACCACGCCCAGGGCTTCGGCCTGTTTGCCGTGTTCGCCCATGACACGGACCGCTTCGACTTCCGCCGGAGTCAGAAAGCCGATGGACTCCTGGAGCTGCAGGATCGCCGGTTGGCCTTCGGTCTTCAGCTTGACCAGTCCCTTCACGGCGTCATCAACCGACTGTCCCAGCCCCGCCGCCATGTCCGACCCCAGGACGGCCAGCTCCCGGCCCAGCGCGGCGCTGACGCCGCGCGTGCTGGCCAGCATCTTGCCGACGGCGAAGGATTCCGAACGCCCCGCGCCCCCTTCGTAGAGCGCCTTCGAGACGTCGCGCAGTTGCACGGCGGTCGCCTGCGCTTCCGTGCCATAAGCCCGCATGGTGACGGTGAGTTCACGGGTGTGCGCGCTGTTTTCCACCGCCCGCGCGCCGATCAGCGCCAAGCCGCCCGCAACAGCCGCCGCCGTCAGCACAATCGCGGTCATGGGCGTGGCGAGCAGCGCCATGGCGCGTTCCAGCCCACCGACCGCCCCGACCGCTTGCGGCCCCTGTTGCAACAGGGGAAGGAACAGGCCCTGGCCAGATCCGACCTGGACGGCAAAATCCTGAAACTGATAGCTGAGGTTGGTCACTTCGTGCGCGGCCAGCTTCGTTTTGCTGGCCGATGCGTCCAAAACGCCATGCTGGCGTTTCAGCCCAGCCGTCAGCTCGTCAACCCGCCCCACCACCTGCGGATCGCCCTTGGCCGCCGCGTCGTTCAGCAGCTTCAGATCTGCGGACAAGGCCCGCATTTTCGCGGCGGCGGGATCGGCCCTGTCCATAAGGGATTGGAGCGCGGCTTCTTCCTTCTTCGCGGCGATGGCCGCCGGTGACAGCGCCGCCGTCACCCGATCAATGTCGGCAGCCAGCTCCGCTTCCGACCGCCCGGCGGCGACGGCGCCGGCGCGCACGTCGGACAGGGCCTTGTCGTAACGGACCTGGGCGGCGTGGGCGGGGTCCAGCGCGTTCATCACGGACCCATAGGAGGCGGAAAGACGCGCGTTTTCCGCCGCTGTTTCCGCCGCCCGCTTCTGCGCCGGGTCGTTGGCTGCCGCATAAGCGGTTCGCAGGCGGTTGGCTTCGGCTTCTTCGACCCCGACCCGACGGATCATGGATTCGAGATCAACCAGTCCCGCCTCATACTTGCGCTGCGCCACATCGACCAGCCCGAGCGACACGCGGTAAGCGTCCAGCTCGTCAGCGCCAGCCGCAAACGCCGCATTTAAGTCATCCAAGCGCTGGGCGGACCCGTCGTCGCCAAAGGTGATGGTCCCGGCGCCGCTGACCGCCCCGGTCGTGGCGTAGCGGGTTGGCCCAATCGTGGCGGTGTTGGCGGTTTGACGGGACAGACCAACGGCGTCATTGATGGACCGTTGAGCCGCCGAAACGCCGCGAAGGCTGGCTTCCAGCCCCTTGGCGGCGGCGGCCCATTCGGAAAAGCCGGTGTGGCCCGCCCGGAAACTGGCGTCCACCGCTTGCAACGCCTTGGCGACGCCATACACCCCGTTCGACGCGGTTTCCGCCACAGCGTAAACGGCGGACATGCCGCTGGCCCAGCCACCAACCGCCGCCGACGCGGCGTTCGCGCCTTTTTCCAGATCGTCGAACAGCTTGTTGTTCGCAGCCCGAGCGCGTTCGGTTGCCCGTTCGATCAAGGCCAGAATGTTGGCGCGCTGCGTCTCTTTGTCGGCGGCAGAGGCCGTGCTTTTTTCCAAAGCCTCCAAATGACGACGGTATTCCGCCGTAGCCTTTGCGATCAACAGGGCTTCGCGCTGGGTGCGGTCATATTTGTTGGCCAGTTGCTCCACGGACAGGGACTGGCGCGTGACGCGCTCGGTCGTCCGTTCGACCGAAGCGCCATAGTCGTCGGTGGCCGTCTTACCCTTCGCCATCCCGGTGGCGAGCGTGTCCCCCGCCTTTTTGCCCGTCTGGCCCAGGCGATCAACATTCCCTTCGGCGACGGTCGCCGCCGCGCCCAGCCCGGTGACGTTGTCGGTCGCCGTCTTGACCCCGGCGGAAACCCCGTCTTTGAAGCCGACAGAAAGTTCTTCGACGTTTTCGGTCATGCGAGGGGCCTCAACGCAGGGGGGTGATAATCAAGGCAGGCGATTCAACGCGGGTGCCTTGACGCTTCCGCGTTCGGCCCGCCCGCTTGCCCGTTGTCCAAACCTGCTGATTGCGCAGGATGTACTGACCGGGGAAATCCATGGTCCAGACGCGCTTGACGGACACGACGGAGCCGAAACGCGACCGGATTTGCTTCACCGCGTCGTCAAACAGCCCCGGAGCGACCGAAAACGACAGCGACGTGCCGCCGATGAGCTGGACGTCGACCTTGCGGCTGTAGGGCGCCATGTTGCCGATCACCACCTGGGTCACGGTGGCGGTCAGCAGCGCGGGGTCGAACTGGGCGGCGGGCACGAACTTGCCGCCGTCCGTCCGCCCGCCTTCGGTGATGCCGAAATAGAATCCGTCCCGGAAATGCGCCGTCTTGCCCGTCGACGGGTTCAGCGGGATACCGGATCGGGCCGGACTGCGGTTGATGAGGAAGGAGAGGGCGAAGGTGCAGACCGGCCCGAGAATCCCGAACCGATAAACGATGCGCCCGCCATCCGCCGGACGCACCGCCTCTTCCGCCGCCCCTTCAACCCCGTCCACGAACCGCCGGTAGCGGGGCGACGCCCGCCCAACCGCGATCAACTGGTCGCGTTCGCGCTTGGCGATGGCGGCCAGATGGCGCGATTGAGCTTCGGGCGACAGGGTGCGGTCGACGAAGACCAGCAGGCGTTCGTTGAAAGCGGCGGCTTTGGCCATCGTCAACCTGCTTCCTGCTTTTGCTGCGCTTCCGCCGCCCGTTCTGCCCACCAGGCGGCATAGACGTCGTCCATGGCGCGCAGCAGACGGAACAGCACGGCCAACGGGTGGCCATGCTCGACGGCGTACAGCCGCACGGCGGTCCATGGGATGTTGGACGGCAAGGCCGGACCCATGCCGCCGCCCCGCCAGGACCGTTCATCGGTGAGAGCGAACCAGGCGCGCCACGCCCATTGCAGCCACGGTTCCACCGCCGCCGCTTCGCCCTGTTCGGTCAGCTGGGCGACGATGGCGGCGGCGGTTGCGGGATCCTCTTCCGCCAATTCTTCGGCCAGGTCGGCGAGCCGCCCCTGGTCGAAGGATTTTCGGCCGAGGTGATCCCGCAGCGCGGCGGTCAGTTTCCCTCCGCGTCCGCCAGTTCGCCCGCCGTCGCTTCGGTGGCCATGGTGGCGGCGGTGAAGGCCAGATCGAGCAGCTTGCGGCCACGCGGCTGCTGGATCAGGTCACAGAACTCGTTGAACGACAGCGCGGCGCCGCCGATGACGCAGTCCCGCACATCGACCAAGGAGTGCTTAACCAGGCACCGCGCGTTGATGTCACGGAGCTGGCTGAAGGGAATGCGCTTCGTGTCGTTGTTGAAGCCCTTGGCGCGTTCCCGCTGCATGCGGGTTTGCGCGTCGTTGAACGCGTCGTTCAAGCCGCGCGTTTTGATCTTCAGCGGACGGTCGGGATCCGGATGGACCCAGCGGCCTTCGGTGAAGACGTCTTCGTCCACCAGCAGATCGTCCAGGGCGTTGAGATTCAGGGCGTCGGTCATCGCAAAAGTCCTTTTGGTCGGATTGGTCGTGATGCGCGATGAATGGGCGGACGCCGACCAAACGTCCGCCCCGGCACGCGCGCGCCGTCATGCCGCCCGGTCGGGCAGCCTCTTTCCCGTTGGTCGCGGGATCTCTTCAACGGGCCAGGAGGCGCCGATGCTGGTCCGGGATTTCGATGCGGATTGCCCGGTCAACCCGCACGACGATCAATTCACCGTCATTCTGCAGAATGCGGCCATCCGGGCCGGTCACATGAGCGCGGTACCAGCCTTCGACATCGTCGACTTCGACCACGAACGGGATTTTCGCGCCGGTTACAGCGTCCACGACGCTGGCAAAAACAGCGCCGGGATCCCCTGCTTTGATGTGCATTCGCCCCTCCTAACGGACGAATTCAAACCGGCAGAGGATCAGCTGAACGCCGGTCAAAGGATCCATGGAGGCGGTCATTTTGACAGGCAGTTTGACGTCCTGATTTTTGCCGCTGACCGTTGGATCACCGTCGCGGGCGATCAGACGCGGCGCTTCCCACACCATGGCGTGGCACTTGTCCTCACGGCCCAGGCGCATATTCACCGCACGCGCGACACCCGCATCCAGGTCCTGCAACAGTTCCGCGTTGCCGAAAAAAGTGTCCAGATCGACCGACACGTCGAACGCGCCGTCTTCCACATCCACCGGACCCATGGCGTTCGAATCACCGTCGGACACGGCGTCGCGGGCGCGCAGGTTGTTGTTGGTCGCGATCTTGATGGAGGAGGCCCAGTTGGGATTTCCCAGCGCCACCCCGCCATACCCGATACGGCCGCAATTCGCGCTGAAGGCCATGACCGGATAGTCGGCGGATGCCGGAGCCGGATCGGGCGTGCTGTCGAGCGAGACGGTTCCGGGCGCGCCGCGCATGCCGATGAAGGCGATGGACCCGGCGGCCTTCTGTTTGGCCGAACCGCCGATTTCCAGCGTGTTCACCCGCATGCCGGATTGGGCGATGTAGGTCGGGACCGCCTGGCCCATGAAGCCGCGCTCCAGGGTGACGCCGCGTTTACCCACCCCGTTCACGATCATGTCGGGGATGAAGACGCGGATCGTCTTGCCCGCGCCGGTGTCCGCCGCCCAGGCGGGGGGCAGATTGTCCAAGGTCAGCTTGTGGGCGTCGATGCCGACCACCCGCCCCCAGGCGTTCGTCGGCCCGGTGTTGAAACGGTAAGAGGCCCCGGTGTCACCCACCTTCAGCCAGATCCCGACGCGCAGGTTGAGCGTGGTGAAGTCCAACCCGCCCGCTTCCGACGTCAAGCCGTCGGCCACCGCCCTGATGTCACCCGCAACCCCCTCAAAACCCACCACCTTCATGCGGGCTGCGGCGGCGGGAACCGCTTCGTCCATCAGCCCCGCCCCTGCAAAGGCGGGAGCGGTGGCGCTGCCGGTCGTCACCTTGGCCAGCTTGTTCCGGTTGGCGGCGGTGCCAAAGCCAGTGAAGCGCACCAGGTGCCCGGACACAAAGGCCGGACCCGCCGCCACCGTCACCACTTGCGTCGCCGCGTCGACCGCCTGGATCACGCTGTCGGCGACGCCGTCATTGTCGCGGTACGGGGTGTTTGACCAATCGTTGCAGAGAGCTGAGATGATTTCAGCGTCCAGCAGGCTGCCCGGCGTCGGGTAGTGCCATTCGATGCCAATGGACCCGTTGTTGTCCTTGCCGACCACCGTCGGATCGCTGTTCATCCGGTCATCACGGATGTCGTCGGATTCCACAGTGACCGGCTTCGACGACAGGCCGATGGAGGTGACGCGCTGGGCGAGCATGCGCGGGTTGGCTGGCGTCTGCCCAAAGGTCGTTTCAGCGACCCCGGTCAGGCGGACGCGGTTGGAAGTTGTCATGGGCGGCGGCTCCTTTTAGCCAAGCACGAAAAAAGCCGCGAGGCGACGCCTGCGGCTGAACAACGATCAGAAACGGATGGGTGTGTCAGGCGGTCGGCTGGTCCGCGTCCGCACCGTCAACGTCGCCAAGGTAAGCGTCGTCCACCAACGGCGACGCCGGTTCGACCAGGGCTGGGTTCGGCGGCGACAGGGGCACGAGGTGGCCCAGCGCGACCAGGCGATCAATCGGCGCCGGGCCAGCCGCATCATCAGCGGAGACCGTCGCGCCAACGGCGAAACGGCGGGTGGGGGTGCGAAACACTTTCGCGACGGTGAACATGGTCAACTCCTGATCCAGTCAATGACGATGTGCATACCCCACCAATTGCCAGAATCGTCCTTGGCGCCAATGGGGTCGAAACGGATGCCCTGAAACTCGATGGCGCCGATGTCCTCACCCCGGCACATGTTGGCGAAGGCGGTCAGCACCGTGCGGATGGTCCGGCTGCCGGTCCCGACCGGCGCAAAGGCGATCACCGTCAGCGTGCCGGTCTCGTCCCAGCGGTCAGCGGTCGGATCGCCGCTGCCGATCGACGCCTGCTCCCACAGGTCGCCGCTGATGATGATCCGCGCCCAATGGTTCGGCGCCAGCTTGCCGTCCGCGCCCGTGGCCGGGCCGCGCGGCTGCGGCTCAGTGAAAGACTCGTTGTCCCACACCAGGGGGCACGGGGCCGGGGCGGCGTCGGTCCACCCCGCTTCCACGAAGGAGCGGATGGCGTCGAAGGCGGTGATCGTTGCCATGGTGTCAGCCCTTCGCTTCCATCCACCAGCCAGCGTCGGCGCCACGGTAGCCGGGGCGCTCCACGGTCAGCATGGTCCCGGCCCCAGTCCAGGCGCCGTTGAGGATGGTGGGGGTGATGGTGATCTGGTCGCCCTTCTTCGGGCCGTCGAGCGGGAATGCGGTCGCCTTCAAGGTTTCGTCGGCGATGATGACTTGAAACAGCCGCTGAGAAACGCCGCCAACCAGCGTGTCCGATCCAAGCTCGCGCGGCTTCGCCTTCAGGATCACATCGACCACGCCGACGCGACTCAGGACAACCAGTTCACCCTTCTTGTCGATCATGCGGGCTTCGCGGGTGCGGGCCATGCGTCACACCCCAACTAGCCCGGCGGCATAAAGCGAGTCCAGCACATCGGCGGGCATGGCCGATCCCGAAGCGGCCATGCTGCCGACCCAATATTCGGTGCGCCCGGTTCCTTCGGTCTGCTCGGCCTTCACGGCGAGGTCGCGGTCCTTGGCTTCCCAGCGCAGCCGCACCAGCCGCTTCACGGCGTCCTGCAGAACGGTCGGCACCTTCTCGGCCACCCACCCGGACGCGATGGTGACGGCGATTTCCTGTCGCTCCCAGCATCCCGCACAGCCGCTGCTGTCCAACCGCGACAGCAGCCCGGCCTTCGGTTGCCCTCGATAGAGCGCGCCGTCCAGCACCGCCCCGCCGATGGTGACGGCGGTCACACGGACGGGATAGCGCCACGGCAGCCCCAGCATGCCCCCATTCGGGGTTTCGTCTGGGCTGAATGTGACGACAGCCACCTCCTCAATGAAGGTGGCTGGGGCGTCTCCAGCGTCGTCGCCAGCAACCCGACAAGCCTCCGCAACCCGGTCGGACGCCGAAAGGCATTCCGCCGCCAGCCAGGAGTCGAAAGCCGTGTCGGCGATGTCGATGCCGAGTTCGGCCTTGAGGGTGGCGAGCGCGCAGAGCCGACGGTCGGGCGCGAGGCTGGCGACGACGATGGACGGCATGGCTCACCCCTTGGTCGTGTATGGGACGCCCCGCGACGTTTCCGCCGGTTTCACGGGGCGCAGATCGCGCGCGATGCGCTGGGGCGGCGGGCCGATGACCAGCGGCTTTGCGGGGCCTTCCCGCTCCGGCGCTGCGGCCATCACTTGGCGCTCCTGGCGACGCGCGGCGGCGTCACGGTGCGCCGCTGACCGTCGGTTGTGGCCTCGGGCTGCGGGTCGGTCGCAATCTCGCCATCGACGGATGCGTCGCCGGAAACCGGGGCTTCGTCATCGGCGGTCGGCCCGGTCGCGGCGTCCGCTCCAGATGTCGCGGCCTCATAGGCACTCCGTTCAACCGCCATGATGCTCGCTGCGCGGGACACCAGATCGCCAATCGGCGTGGCGTGATCGACTTCAATCCCGCGCTGACGGAACCCAGCCAGCAGGCTGTCCAACTGTTCGGCGACTGCGCTCAACCCTTCCGCAGCACCGTCGGGCGAGGCGGCGGCGGCCACAGCGACGCGCCCCGAGATGAAGGCGGCGGCTTGGCCGTCGGGGAACGACGCAGTCTCTCCCGCCAAATAGGGTGTGTGGTTCTTCAGAAAGCGCACTAGCATAGGTCGTGACGGGGCCTCTCAGCCCCGCCCCTCCGTTCTGTGGTTGATGGTCGGATCAGACCAGCGTGCCGCTGACCGGGTTCTCGGTGGCGCCGGCCAGGATGTAGGTGACGCCGAATTCACAGACGTCCGTGTTGGCCGCCGACAGATTCGGCGTGACCTGAAGCCGGACGTACCGATCCGTCCCGCTGAGATCAAAGTCGAGTTCGACCACGCCCGTCACCGTGCCGCCGCCGCCCGGCCCGGTCGCAACCACAGTTGCCGCCAAGGCGGCGCCATAGTCAGCCGCCCCGCTGCCGCCGCTGTCGCTGGCGTCCTGAAGGTTGGCGGCAAAGGTCAGCGTCGCAGCGGCGGCCAGGGCGGTCGTGTAGGTGACGACGGCCTTGAGCGAGGCGAAGCCCCGCCGGTCGATCCAGGCGCAATTGACCTCGGTCGCGTCACCGGAACCGCCAGCCGTCACATCGACACCGGCAACACCGTGGCGGGCGGCGATCAGCGCCGCCGCGTTCTGCATGGATGCGTGCATGTTTGTGGGTCTCCTGCGCGCGGGTTAGTAGCTGACGCCGGTGATGCAGGAACCGGCCTCCGGCCGCTCCAGCTTGCAGTCGGCGTAGAGTTCCATGTGGATGAGGATTTCGTTGGTCTGGGTCAGGAAGTAGCTTTTCCCGTCCGCACCGACGTAACCACCCTCCATCGAGACACGGACCTCGGCGTCCGATCCGTTGGCGACGATGATGCTCGGGCCATTGAAGAACAGGATCTCCGTGTTGGCCCCACCCAGGTTTGTGGGAACCTGATTGGTCTCCATGATCGGGCAACGCAGCAGGGTGTTGCTGACGTCGATGCTCGGGTAAATCTTGTTGCCGTTCGCATCGCGCAGGTCAGCCAGCTTCGCCACCGTGCGCGGGGCCATCACCCAATAGCCCTTGGTGACGATGATGTTCGCCTCCTTCGGCTTCGTCACCGCCTTGCGCAGATCAGCCTCGATGGACACCGAGTCAGCGCCGCTGATGGCGAAGACGTTTTCGGCGGCGATCTGGGACCGCAGGCCGAGCGGTACATGTTCGGTGCCCCCGCCGCGCAGGAAGCCCGAGTCCTCGTTGACCGCCGTGCGCTCCTGCAACCGACGAACGACATAGCTTTCGAGGTTGCGCACCGCCGCGCCGCCGTTGCGCGCCTGATCGAGCAGTCGCCGCGAGATGACCGCTTCGATGGTCAGGCGCTTCGGATCAAGGCGGATGTCGCCGAACTTGAACTCGCCCGACGTCGGCGCCGTGTTCTCGCCGGTCCACGAACCGTTGGGTGCCTGCGTCTCCTTCGGCAGGATCATGGTGCCCGGAACATTCAGGACCTGGGGCGACATGCGGCGGACCACCGTCATGTTGTCCAGACCATCGATGATGACCGAGGCGAAATCCGGGAGGGACAGCGCGCCACCGGCGGCGTAGTTGCTGAGGTTCATCGAGCGCTGGATGACGGCAACGGTGTCCTCGCCGTAGACATGACCCAACCACTTCTCGGCGTTCAACTCGCCGCCGGAGTGACGGACCATGATGTCGGCGATCATGCGGCGCACTGGCGCCATCTTGACCACCTCCTCGTTGCCCTTCGCGATGGCGGGTAGCGGGGCGAAGGTGCCCTCCGGGGCGCTCCGGGGAGTGGCACCGCTGGCGGCCATAGTTTCCATCGACACGGCGCGCCCCAGCTCATCGCCCAGGTCTTTCGCGATCTGATGGGCGTCGGCATATGCCTTTTCGGCATCGGTCACGGCCTTGGTGGCGGCTTCCTTGCCGACAGCATCGGTCGCGGTGCGGAGCGCCGCCTTGGTGGTGGTGATGGTCTGGGACGCCATCTTGGCGACGCCAACCGCCGCAGCGAGTGCCTGGCGGAGTTCGGGAATCGTCTTCATGAAAAAGCTCCACGCAAAAAAGGCCGGACGCGAGGTGCGACCGGCCAAACATCCGCCAGGAAAGCGGATCGGGTTCCCCCGCGTCAGGCGGCGAGAGAGAGTTCGAGGGACTTCAGTTCCAGCATCCGCAGCTCGGCGGCCCGAGTCTCCATGTCCAGATCATCATCGACCGCGACCTGCTGGATCACGCCATCGATCAGGTTGCGGACTTCGGTGAGGCTGGCCTCATTGGAACTGGACAGCACGCGCCCGGCCTTAAGCGTGAGGCCAGGGATGCTCTTCCCATGCAGCGCGCCGACGATGTCCTTGACCGTCAGGGCCGGAGCGTCCTTCTCCGCATCATCGGATTCGCCCTCCGCCAGTTCGGCCAACATCTCGGCGACCTCCTCCTGTGTCATCGCGATCAGCGCCGCCCCGAGCCGCCGCAGGGCGTCCGCCAGCATGCCGGGGACCGCGCTGTCGTCGCCCTCCCAATTGCTTTCGGCGGCGGTGCTTTCCTGGATCCAGTTGATCTCGGACAGGGCGCTCGCGAGATAGCCGATGTGCCACAGCCCTTTCGCGGTCAACGGCAGGCAAGCCTTAACCACCGCCCCGTCCATCGACTTCTCGGCCATGTTGGCGAGGCGGAGGATTTGCCCTTTCACGCCCCTCGGCGCCGACTTGGCGAGGGCGCGGAACTCAATGGCCAGCTTCTGCGGAGCGGCGGCGGCGGCGCGCAGCTTGGCCAATTCCACCGCATCGATCGACACCACGCCCGACCGCTCCACCACCAAGGCGCCGCGCACCGCTGGCACTGATACGAAGGAGAACTCGGCCAGTTCGCACGTCTCGTACTTCACCCCGCCGCCCAGGTTGCACCCATTGGCGTCGAACCGTGGCGGGTTCGCCGGGTCGAGCGCCGCCATTTCCTTGCCCATGAAGCCGATGGAGGTCGCGTTCACGACTCCATTCTTCACGCGGTTGTAGGTCAGGTCGGCCAGCGGGTCATCGCCTTCGGGCGGGAACTGGACGAGAGCAGTCAGCTTGCCGTCCTTGACCCCGATGTCGATGCAGCGGGCAATCGGGTGGTCGGTGTCGTGCTGCCACAGCACCACCGGGTTCGCCCGGTAGGCCACGAGATCGATGCCGGATTGAACGACCATGTCGCCGGATCGATCCACCTCCGACGCCGAGCAGATGACTCGGACCTGCCGCAGTTCAGCCAGGGTGGTGGCGCCGCCGCTGTGAGCTTTGCGCTGAATGCTCATTTCGGTTCCTCTGGGTTCGGGTCAGCGCCTGCGTCCGCCGACGTCTTGCCGCCGGGCGGAGTGATGGCGACCACGTTGCCCTGGTCGTCCACGTAGGCGGTGTTCAGGGGGCGGGCGAAGACGTTGCCTGCCGGGGTGGGGTTCAACCCCTCGTCGCTGCGCCACTCGTTCGGCATCAGGGCGCCGGACTGAAACATCGTCCGGTTGCCTTCCTGGCGGGTCTTGAAGTCGGCGCGCAGCAGGCGGCGGACATCGAACTCGACATAGATTTCCTCGGGCAGGTTGAAGGCCCTCGTGAACTCCGCCTCGAACGACTCCAGCATCGGCATGAGCGTCTGGTCGTAGTATGCGCGGGTCAGCGCCTCCACATTGTTGTTCGTCATGCGGTCCAGCATGCCGATCATGTGCAACGGCACGCGAAAGCCTCGGGCGATCTCTTCGATCGTCAGTTTCCGCTGCTCCAGAAACTGCGCATCGACCGAGGTCATGCCGAGCGCCTCGAACTCCATCCCCTCCTCCAGCACCACGGTCTTGCCCGCGTTGCTGGTTCCGCCATGGCGGCCATTCCAACTCGAACTCAGCCGGTCGGCCACATCCTTGGTGAGAACCTTCGGGTGCCTCAGGACGCCAGTCGGCTGAGCGCCATTCGCCATCAGCTTGGCCGACAACTCTTCGCCAGCGATGGCGATGCCGATGGACTCACGAAGCTGCGCCAACGGCGACAAACCGACGATGCCGTCGAAGGTCATTCCACGGACATGAAACACGTCATAATCGGGAACCATCATCGGCACATCCCGAAGGACGGCGTTCTCCAGCGTGGTGCGTCGGCTGATGGCGTAGAACAGGCGACCATCCATCGCCTCGAAGATCGTCACGCAGCCGGGATGGATCGGCCAGAGGCCCTCGGGATTCCCGAACCTGTCCCTCAAAATGACAGCGATAGCATTCCCTCGGAAGCCCCAGGCAGAGAACAGGGCGAGCAGCAAGCTGACTGGCGTCATGTGCCGGTGCGGTGCGCGCAGGATTCGGTAAAGCGGATGCTCGCGCGCCGGTTGTCGCGTCCCGTCCGGCATTTGACGCCACACCTGCGGCTTGAGCTTTGCCCCGTCTTCAGCAATCACCCGAACGCAGGAGTAGACCGCCGAGACGCGCATCGCCGAAGAATCCGACACCCGCGCGCCCGACGCAGACGGCGCGCCGCCCATGAGCGAGACAAAGGTGTCCGAAGGGTTCTGGGGTGAGCCAAGACTTGCCTTTTGAACGACAGCATCCTGTTGCCGTTCACGCTTTCGCTTGCCCATGGTGGCCTCAAATTAAATCGCGACGAATCCGGCGGAACGCTCAGTGGTGTGGTAGATCGAAGGACCAACATCGTCGCTACCGGACATCGCGACACCCATCGCTGAAATGAGGGCGACGGGGCCGTCGATCTTCTTCGAATCCTTTTCCTTGGTCGGGTAGACGTTGTCCTTCTTGTCGGGCCGCGCCACGACGTTGGACATCATCCACTTCATGCCAGGGTCTCCGGCATGCTGAAGCTTCCCAGCCCGAATCAGGGCGTCCAGTTCCTTCATCGGCTCGCTGAAATTCAACACCAGCGGTCGGTACTCAGTCACCGGGGCGTTCCTGGCCTGGAGTCGCGTCACCAGCATCGTAGCTTGATGCGGGTCGTAGGCGATGTTCTCGACCTGAAACCGCGCGCAGAGATCGAGGATGTCCTCCTCGATGACTCCGTAGTCGATGATGTTGCCGCCGGTGACGATCAACCAGCCCTCGGCGTCCCACGCCTGATAATGCTCATTCTCTGGCAGGAGGACGGTGTCCTCGGGCAGGTAGTGGAAGGTGAAAACCCGATAAGGCTCGTCGTCACTCTCTGGCAGAACCAAGGCTTCGAGGGCGGCGACGTCGATCTTGCTCGACAGGTCGAGTCCCAGCACCACCCGTCGGCCAACGAAGTCGTCCAGCTTCAGCCCCAGCGCCTCACATCGGTCCCAGGCGGCCATGTCGAAATAGGCCGACCGGGCGTTCACCCACTTGTTCAGATGCTTTGTCAGGAAGCGCCCCCGATTGCGGGGGCTGTTGATCGCCTCACGCTGACGGTTGAGCAGGAACTCCTCGTTGATCGACACGCCGCAATTCGGGTTGGCCTTGCGGATCACCGCCGGATCATCCCATTTGTCGTCCTCGTCGATGGTGTAGATGATCCCAAACAACTCGTTGTCGTTCGCGACCTTTTCCAACACCTTCCTGACGGTGTCCCGCATGTCGTAGCAGGGGCCTGCGATGTTGTCGCCCGCCGTGGTGATGACCACCGCCAGCGGTTGCTCGCGGGCGCCCATGCCCGTCACCATGGTGTCAAACTGTTCGGACGTGGCGTGCTCGTGATACTCGTCCGTGATCGAGCAGGACGGAGAAGCGCCGTCGCCCGGCTTGCCTATGACCGGCTCGAACTTCGCCCCCTTCAAGAGGATGCTGATGTTCGAGGCGTTGACGTCAACGCCATAGTGCGACTTCAGATCCGGTCGTCCGTTCGCCATGTTCCGAGCCGGGCCGAACACCTCCCACGCCTGCTTTTCCGACGTGGCGCCCGCGTAAACCTCCGCGCCCTGCTCGCCGTCAGCGCAGAGCATGTAGAGGCCGATGCCCGCGACCAGAGCGGACTTGCCGTTCTTGCGCGGCACCTCGATGTAGACCTGCCGAAAGCGCCGGAACCCATCCGCCTTTCGCACCCAACCGAAGACCACGCAGAGGATGAAACACTGCCAGGGTTCCAGCCGGATCAGATGACCATTGGGGTTCAGCGGATCCTTGCGCGCCCACTTTCCCTTGGTGTGGGGCAGCAGTTCGATGAACTTGCAGACTTTTTCGGCCTTGGCCGGGTCAAATCTGTACGGCCAGCCTGCGGTGCCGCCAGACCGCAGGTCGTCCCGGTGCCGCTGACACGCCAGCTTGACCCATTTGCAGGCCGGGATGGCGCCGACCAGCACGTCGTCGATGTAGCGTTCGGCCAATTCGACATGCGGGTGCGCGACCGGACCGAGGGGCTTGCCGCCGCCAACCGCACCCCGCGCCTTGCGGACGCCCGGCTGATGTTGACGCGGCGCTCTCGGCATCAACCCAACTCAGCAAAGGCGTTGACATCGCCCGGCAGTTTCCCTGCCACTCGAGTCCGATCCGCTGGCGTGAGACCGAACTTCGCCAGCCACCCGGCGAACCGGCGGTCGGCGTCGGCGATGTCCGCGATCTCGGGCCGGGCGCGACGCATCGGGCCGCCCTTGCCCATTGTCCAGTAATACCGCTCGCCCGCTTCGGCGAAGACGATGGCGCCAGTTTCTGCTTCCATGGTCAGCGGTCGGGCCAGCGAGGCGCGTGCGGCCATTAGGTCGGCGTAGGCCTCACACAGCCCGGTCAGCGCAAATCCATCCGCCTCGGTCAGCACGCCCATGCCATCCAAGATCACCGAAACAGCGCCCCAGGTGGTTTTCGCCTTGTCCGTCAGATCAGTCGGCGGCGACGGCATGGCGCGTTGCGGCTTCGGCTCCCGCTTATTGGTCCGGCATTTCTGCGCCGTGCCGGTCACGAGCTTGAGGTGCGTCGGTTTGGGGGGGCGTCCTGCCATTTTCAGCCTCCGGACCCTTTTGTTTTCATTTTGCACGCGCAGGAATTTTACTCCCAGCCGGTGGACGCCCTAACCCCTTGCGGGGATTGCCCCCCCCTATCCCCCGCGCCTGCCGTGACGCCGATTATCGCAGGTGGGACAAAGGGTTCGCAGGTTCGCGAGAGCATCAGCCCCACCTTCGCGACGTGGCACGATGTGGTCGGCGATGAGCCTTCCACCATGCCCTCGATCCGGTGTGGTGCAGTGCTCGGCGGTGCAGCGGTAGCCGTCCCGCTTCCAGCACGCGGCGCGCAGCCGCTTCCATTCGCTGGAGCCGTAGTAGGGGTCCTGAACCTGCGGGCGCTTGGCGGGGGCTGGACTCCACCCCTTCGGACGAAACACGGGCGGACGGCACGGCATCAGTGCCCGGCCTTCTTGGCCCGCATCTGGTCGAAGGCTTTCTGAACCTCCTCCCGCGACGCGCCCTTGCCGGGGTTCAGCGCCTCCGACAGCCAGGACAGCGCGCGGGCGCCATTGAAGGTGCCATCGGGGTTCTGCGCCGCCTCGCCCAGTGTCTTTTCCTTGCGAGGATCGGTCATCGCCCGAACCCCACCTCACCATCCGCCGCGATCTCCCTGGCCTCAATCATCCGAGCGACGAGCGGCCAGGACATCTCGACATGCCGGGCGATCTCCGCCTCGCTGTAGAGCGGAACGGGATCATCAACGCCCGCCTCGGCAATGGCCGCGTTGCAGGCGGCGTTGCGAGCCGGATCGCCGAAGATCGATGCGCGAAGGGTCCGCTTGGCGATGGCGCGGGCGGTTGATTCTGTGACGGCAGCCGCGTCGGCGATGCTCCGAGACGGGGGCTGGATGGCCATGGTCAACCCCGTCCCTGCGTCGGCGCAGCCACGCCCTTGAGCCGCCACGACACAAATGCGTTGAGGACCTCAATGCCCACGTACCCGGCGGCGCAGCCAATTCCCGCCGTCGTGAGCGGGTCGGCGTCCATCCGCTGCGCGACTGACCCAGCGGCGAGCGTCAGCGCGCCAAGCGTCGGTAGGTCCAGCAGCATCATGCGGCGGAACGACTTGACCCGGCCCGCCTTGGCCTCGCGGGACCACCGCGCGAACATGCCGAAGACAACCCCAAGCAGGGACGGCAGCAGCGGCTTGGCCGCCTGGATCAGATCGGGGTTGGGATCAGCGGCCATGGGTCAGTCCTCGGAACGTGTGGGGTGCGCGCCAGCGGCGCGAGCGTAGGGGCGCACCGGATCAGGCTGACCGGCGATGGCTTCGCGATAGGCTTCAACGAGGTCACAGGCAAGACCCAGAGGATCATCGAGCAGGATGGGCAGGACGAAGCGGCGACCACGCCGCCAGATGACCAGCTCCACCTTGCCGTCCACCGTTCGGGCGTAGGCTTGTGGGCGGTCGCGCAAGGGCATGAGAGGGAACCCTGAATACGAAAAACCCCGTCGCCATGAATATGGGACGGGGTTTATTCTCTTCGGTCGTGTCTATACACACCGTATCAGAAAAGTAACGATGTCATATTCACGGGTCAAGCGGTATTTGCGCGGCTGCGCAACTCCACCCGCGCCGCCGCGTACAATTCGCTCATCGTGTCCGCGACCGCGCGCCACCGCCGACCACCCAAAGACACCGCTCGGAATTGCGCGCGCAACGCCTCGTTCCGGTCCAAGCCGTCGCGATCCTCGCAAAACACCAGCGGGACCGGCATTCCATCGGCCAGCACCTGCGTGGTTGTCACGTCAGGCCGCAAGCCATAGACATCGCCAACCGCCTCCAGCCCCACCCGCAACGCCGCTTTGGCGCGACGCTGCACCGACCGCGCCGTACCTCCGGCGGCTTGGGTCAAGGTCGCCTCGCGCAAGACCACCGCCTCGACCATACCCCACACGGACGCGCCGTCGAACGCTCCGGCGTCCTGGCAAGCCCGCCGCGCCGCATCCATCCGCATCGCGGCAGCGACGGCGAAATCCTCCCACGACCGCCCGCCATCCACCGTCAGGCCGCTTCCTCCTCCGCCCCCCACGTCCTCATCGTCGCTGGCGTCACGCGCGCCCGCAACCACCTTCGCGTCCTGCCCCAATCGGTCGCCCGCCTCGAACTGCCGCATGGTCAGCAGCCCACGCCCGTTGAGCGTGGCCAAGGCCGTCAATGCCCGCGCCCTGGACTGACCAGCGCGCATGGTTCCCTCGACCACCACGTCACGGCGATGACGCTCCGGCGACACAGCGCCGACGCGCGCCACCTGCTCCGCTTGCCGACCACGCTCGCCGTCAACCCGGCGGCGGGCGCGCTCCAGCAGGATTTCGGCAACCAGATCGGTGACGTCCTCCGGCCCTTCGCTCCCTTCCCGAAAATGGCGGCGGGTCACGACGCGACCGCCCTGCTCCAGTTCAGCCGTGAAGACATCCGGCAGATCGGCGCGGCGGGTCGCTGAAACCGCAACGGTCAGCGTCACCGACAGCATGGCGGGGGCGTCGGGAACTGGCAGAACGCGGACGGTCTGAACGGCGTGTTTCATCGGTCGTCTCACAGCAGCGCGGGTTCAGGCAGGATTTCGGCGATCAGGTCGGAAGGAGCCTCACAACCGCGCTCGTTGGGCGGCGAACCCCAGGACGGGAGCCACGTTTTCGATTTCGCAAAGCCGCCCAACCGCATCCGCCAGACCTGCCGGGCAGCCGGTGAACTCCGTCCGAATTGCGGCTCCGGGGCGGCGGGCGCAGCGGCCACGGAAACCGTCGCCCGCCCCCCGGCGGTCAGCCGAACGTCCGGGTACCCGGCAGCCTGCGCGGAGACCAACTCCTTGATCCGGTTTGAAAACCATTTCAGCGCGTCGATGGGCGGCTTGCCGGTGTCGGCCAAACGCTGCTGGGCCGTCAGGAACGCATGTTCGCACAGGTGCAGGTCGGCCCCGGCCTCGATCAGCTCAGCCGCAACCGCCTCGTCGGTCGCGGCGGGACGGGTTCGGCGGGCCCCCTCCCCGAACGCCACCACCCGCGCTTCCTCAAACGCCGCGATGATCGCCGACACGCTGGTCAGCGATGCGCCCGTTCCTTCCATCCCATCAGCTTTAAGCTCAAGCTTAGCTTTTAGCTTTTCTTCTTTAAGCTCTTCAGCCGCAAAATTTTTGCGGGGATGGGGCAAATTATTTGCGGGGATGGGGAAAGAATTTTGCGGGGGGAAGGCGACGACATTCCCCTCCCCCCGCAAACCGTTTGCGGGGATGGGGCAAATTTCTTGCGGGGGAGTGGGGCAAGAATTTTGCGGGGATGGGGCAAATTCCTTGCGGGGGTGGGGCAAGCGATTTGCGGGGGGAATCATCGCCTCCAGACGATCCAGATCGATCCGGTATTCACGGGGCCGATGCGTCACGGGGTCTTCCTTCGCGACCAGAACCAGCACGCCCAGGGCGACCAGATCGGCGATGGCGCTGCGGATCGTGGGCAGCGTCGCCGAGCAGGCCGAGGCCAGCGCCGGGACGGACGGAAAGACGCCGCTGCCGTCACGCTGGGCATAGCAGGCGCAGCGCAACAGCACCAGCTTGGGCGTGCTGCGCAGCGACGACAGCCAAATCATATCATCCAGAGCGCCATAGGCCATGTCACACCCCCTGCGCGGCCTTGTAGGCCCGCCATGCCTTTGCGGTTTCGGTGGTAACCCCGCCGGTGGACAGCAGCGTCACCGCCGCCCGGCGCGGGAAACGGGGGCAGGACGGCGTCCGATGCCATCCCGCCTCCATCCGCTCGATCAGGTCCAGAATGGGCTGGGCGGCTCTCAGAACCGTCTCAGCAGAAGCTTGCGGCATGGTCATCCCTCCCGGTTGGGCAACGTCTTGCCGTTGACGATGACGATGACGACCATGCCCGGCAGAGCGTCGGCGATGAGCAGCGCGCCCGCGAAAATGGCGGAACCGATCTGCGCCCCGTCACTCCAGGACATCCACGCAACGAACGCGAAGATCCCGCAGCACGACCAAAACAGGATGAGACCGGCGCGCTTGGTCAGGCGAAGTCCCGCCAGCGCCAAACGACGATATGCGCTCGTTTGCATTGTCAGCGCCCCCCCTGGTCATTGGCGTCGCTGCGCGTCGGCGGCCATGCGATCTTCTTGATGCGGGCCAGCGCGGCGGCATCTCCCCACAGCGGTGGCAGCGTGCTTTCCGAATGAGGCCGCACCGACGCAATCGCCCGGCTCATCACCGACGCAACGTCCGTCGCCTGAGGAATCTTCGGGCTGATGACGAGGTCCCGCTTGATCCCCTCCATCAACTGCCGCAGCAGGGCCGGATAGGCTCCCGCCGTCGCGTCGCAAAGCTCATCCATGGCCTCGTCAGGCAGGATGTAGGGCTTCAGGTAGCGCGTCAGGATCGCGTAGCGGCATTCGTCGTCCGGTTCGCGGATTTGTAGGTGCATACCGAAGCGCCGCCAGATCGCCGGATCAATCCCGTCTCCCTGGTTGGTGGCAGCCAGCAACGTTCCGGGAAAGGCGTCGATCATCTGAAGCAGCGCGATGACAACGCTGTTTCGGTTGGCGTCCGTCGAATGGGTTACGTCGGTGCGCTTAGCCGCGATGCTGTCAAATTCGTCCAGGAACAGGATGCAACTATCAGCCTGAGCGATCACATCGTCGAAGAGCGCGTTTACGTTCTGGCCGGTTTCGCCGACATACTTGCTTTGCAACGACGCCATGTTGACCACGATCAAGGGCAATCCTCGGCGGGCGGCCAGATGATGCGCCATCGTCGTCTTGCCGCATCCAGGCGGCCCAAACATCAGCGCCGTGCGGCGCGCCTTGATCCCCACCGCCGCCAGCTCGTCCGCCGCATCCAGCTCGATCATCCATTGGCGCAGAGCGGCGCGGATCGGTTGATCCAGGATCGGGGCCTCAGCATCGCGCGGGTACAGGATTTCAGCGAACTGCCGAATCGTCCTGGTGGGTTTGAACGCGTCTGCCATGGTCAACCCTCTCCGCCCGTCGCGTCATCACCACCGGATGAGCCGGACGCGGAGCCGCCCGGCTTGCCCGGCTTCTTGCCGCCCTTCTTCGCGCCACCGCGCCGCAACTCGGGCGGCAGGTCCATGCCGTCGCTGCCGGTCGCCGCACACCACGCAGCATCCCACGCGGCCCGGTTGGGGTCGCCTGCGGCAAACGGGTTGTCGGCCAGCGGAACACCGGCCTCACCGGCTGTCTTCCCCAGCGCTGTGGCTTCATCCTTGGTCACAGCATCGGGGGCTGAGGGGGGCGTGGGTGGCGCGTCGGGGCGTTTGCGGCCCGACAGATGATCCTCAATGTCCGTCTGCTGGTCGTCAGCGGGATCGGCAGCGCCCTTGTTGCCCTTGCCCTTCACCGGGCGCGGGTTGAGCGGGATGTCCGGGTTCGTGCCAGCGCCTTCGCCAAAGCCCATTGCCTCCTTGTAGAGGTCGAACAGAGCCTCTTGCTCTGCCAAGGCGGCGGCGTTTTCCTCCCGTTTGTCCATGTAGGTGATGATCTGGCGGATGATCTTGGTGTCGAACCCGGTGCCCTTGGCTTCGGCGAAGACCTCCTTCACGTCCGCCTGGATGCCCTTGACCTCCGCCCGCAGATTACGGATCCGCGTGACGAACGATTTCAGCCGCTCAGCGGCGATTCCTCCCGTGCTCATAGCCCAACCTCAATGATGGTGGCGCCAGGGTAAGCCGCCTCGACCAGCTTCTTTTTCAGCCGGTACAGAGGGGTCCGCGTGGCAGATGATTTGACGTCCTCAATCCGCTGGACGCCCGTGGCGACCACGCGGTAGCGGAAATCGGCGATGTAAACGGCAACCCGGATGCCGTTGATTTCAATGGGGAACGCGGGCTGAAGCTCCAACCCGGCGATTTCGCCAGACCACTCCAACAGGCGAAGCTCAGCGTAGCGCGTCGCCTCGGCCTTGCTGTCGAAGCGGATGCCGTCCACTTCGGTCGGAACCGCCCCGTATTTGTTCCGCTTGGCGTTCGGCTTGGCCGCTTTCTGCCCGGTCCGTTCAGCGCGCAGCCGGTCCCGCTCACGCTCGGCGAACAGGAAGGCGTCAACCTGCCGCAGAGCCAGCGCGCCAAGCGTCAGCACCGACACACCGCGCCCGTGTCTTCCGCCGCCCATCACAGCCTCCACAGCCAATCAGGGACGCCATGGTGCAGCCCGGCCAACTCGGCGGCGCGGCGGTAGGCTGGGCGGGCGGCGATCCAATCCCGCCACCATGTCGTCCGGCAATCCCCAGCCCACTCCCGACCAACAGCCCGCCATTTCGGATGGTCCGTGATGGCGTAAAAAGCCGCCTGCTCAATGCGCGTCACCTCCGTGTCGCCCAGATGCTCCAGAACAGCGGTCAGGGTCCGCGCGATGTGAGACCCCAGCGCCGCCGGTTCCTCGCACCGGGACGGGCCAGGGCGAGCGCCAGCGGCCAGCATCACGTCCAGCAGCACCAGAAGGTCAGCGGAGCGGGCGCGCCAACCCGCGCGATCCGCAACGCGGTGACACCAGGAATCCAGAGCGCGCGACGCCTGCTTGGTGAGCTGCTTGCACAGGATCGGGTACAGCGGCGGCGAAGGCGGCGGCAGTTTGATCCGCTGCGCCTGTCGTCCGGCATAGCGGATAACCAGGGCGTGCAGAGCGTCAGGGGCCGCGCCGTTCCGTTCGGCGTCCTCCGCGTCCAGAACGAAGCTGGCGCGCTGTTCCGGCGAATGGATGCCCCAGACGATGGCCAGCGCCGGATGGCCATACGTCATCACCGGACAGCCTTGATCGTCACGCCGGGCCAGCGCCTCGACGTCAACGCCCCACGGGGTTTCGATGATGCAGGGTTCAGTCATGGGTTCAGTCCTTCGGGCGCGACGGCTTCATGAAAACGAGCCAGTGGGTCAGTCCCTTCCGCCCGGACGGATGACCGAAAAGTGGAGCGACAGGAGCCAAATCGAGAACTTCCCGCAGCTTCACTTGCGTCTCATTCCACTTGAAGACCAGCACGCCATGGTCATCAAGTACGCGGAAGCACTCTGCGAAGCCCTTGCGCAAGTCGTCCTGCCAGTCTTCGGACAGCTTTCCATATTTGGCTGCCAACCAGCTTTTTGGCCCGGCTTTCACCAAATGCGGGGGGTCAAACGCAACCAGCTTAAAAGTCCCGTCATTGAAAGGCAGCGCAGTAAAGTCAAGAAGCGTGTCGGGTTCGATAAGAAGCTTGCGGGTGCCGCTGGCGTTTCCATGTGAGCGGTCAGTAACGATGATGGTTTCGGAGCGACAATCTCCAAAAACAACATCCTGATTTTCTTTGTTGAGCCACATCATGCGGCTTCCGCAGCATGGGTCGAGAACGCGTTTCAGCCTCATCGCCCGCCCTCTGCGCCCGGAGGTGCGGGGTACGGGTGATAAAACGTTGGCTGCGGCGTCAGCAGAAGGTCGTCGTCGTCCAACCAGCCTTCGACCCGGAGTTCATCAACGTAGGCAATGCCGTAAACGCTGTTGCACGATCCTCCGGGCCATCCAACCCGCACCAGGCCTTCATCCTTGGGGGCCTCGGCAATCGACACCCACGCAGACGCGGGCGGGGCGGCATAGAGCGGCGTAACGCGCCATGCGGGCTTGCCTTCGTGCAGCGCCGCTGCTCTCCGTTCTGCGTGGTGGGAATCCTGCGTGATGTTGCGGCCCGGGAGGATTTGGTCTTCGCACAGCCACGCGACGGGAGCCACCTGCTCCGCCGCGATCTTGGTCTCGTTGTCCTGGGGGTGGCGGCGGTTCCAGGCGGCACGGGCGGCGTCAACGCCACGACCGTCATCCTCGATGTAATCGCCATGCTCCACGACGGGGCCGCGAGCGCCGCAGTCATCGCAACGCGCTTGGTAGGCGCACAGGTCTTCGCGTTCCACGAAGATTCCCCGGTTGCCGCACATCGGGCAGGGCAGTAGAGTTATCGTGTTGTCGGCCATCACTGCGCTCCCTCTGAAATCGCGGCCCGACCGGCATCGGTAAGCCGAACGAACCCAACGCCCAGACAGCCGTTGACGATTGGCGCAAACCGCTGGTGCATCTCGACCATGTCAGGCATCTCGGCCAGGACGCTCCAAATCCGGTTGCTCATCACCGGGGCAAATTCCTGTTCCGCCATGTCTTGGCCGATCAGTCCGGGGATTTGCGCCAGAAGGGCGAGCTTGTGCTTGTCGATGTCTGCAACGACACAGTTCGTCGCGACAGCTTCACCTTGACCAAGCGCCCGGTCGATCTGGGCCAGCGCCGTCACGACACGATCAGGGGACGGAGAAGCCCCCAGCATCGCGCCGTAAATCGCCCGGTACATCCCTCCCCATTCGTGATCGCGGGGATCAGCCGGATCGGGCTGGGGCCGGTCAACACCAGCCATCAGCATGTCTTGCGTCGGTGTGATCGGAACCAGCTTCCAACCCGAAAGGGCCGCAAGCGGCGCTTCGGCCTTGATGGCGCGGTCCTTCATGGCAACGAATTCAGCCGTCCGCTCGGCCAGCTCCCGCGTCACCAAGTCGTAATCCGCTTCGAGGGCGTCCTTTAGCCGCACGATCTCCGTCGCCTGCGCTTCGGAGTGCTGTCGGATTATATCAGCAGCGCCAGCCGGGATACGGTCGAGCACATGCTCAGCGAGTTCGTCGGGGCGACCGATGGCGAGCATGACCAGACCGACCATGTCCGGATCGAGGAGTCCTTCTTCGTCGGTGTAGGGAGCAATGATCGCCACCTGCCCGCCATATGTGGCGGACGCAGCGACCGGGGCGACGCTCCACCCATGGAACCAAGCGAAGGCGGCATAGGCGGCCACGTCGATGGGGTCGCCCTTGTGGACGTAGCGCAGCAACTCGACCGCCAGTCCGTCACGCCAGCCCTTGCGCATCCAGTTGGCCGTCCAGCCATACTTGATCTCGGAGGCGCGGAGCTTCTTCGCCATCGCCTCGGCAAAGTCGCGGACCAGCGTGGCAGTGTTGGGGTGCAGGCCCTTGGGAATCTCGAAAGAGGCGAAAGCTGGATCGCCCGTCACTTTGTCGATGGTGTGGCGTGCGTCCTGGGCGTCAGTCGCCTGCGCCTGGGGGTGTTGGATGTCGTTCGTCATGTCAGGACTCCCGACGCGCCAGTTCGGCGCGGATGATGGTTTCGGGCATGTGCGGTTTGGCTTTGGACGTTTCGTCCGTGTGGCGGTCCAGCAGGCCCTGGAGTTGGCCAGCGCTGAGAAGGCGCGCTTGATCTTCCCAGGCCGGGTAATCGTCCGGGCGCTCAAGGTCGCGGCGGCAGGGCGGGATGTGACGCCAGCGCGTATCCGTCTGACCATGCAGGAAGACAACCCAGGCGTAGGCGGTGGCGCTGCTCGCCTCTCGGGCCAGATACCCGCCAATCAGCGGCAGGCGTTCCGCGAACTGGGCGATCAGCGCCGGGGGGCAGTCGGCGAACAGGTTGAAGCGCTCAATCGTCTCCATCCAGGTCCCGCGCACCAGCATCGCGCAGCCCAGGCGTGACACCTGCATCGACCGGCGGACAAAATCCGTCGCCAGCCGAAACGGCGGGTTCGTGATGACCAGATCGGGCCTCACAAGCGGGGCGTCCGGCCACAGGAAATCCGACACCGGGAACCCAACGCCATAATCGTGGACGTCGCTTGCGATGACGGACCCGAAGGACTCACGCAGCGGGCGCACCATGTGGCCACGGTTGGCGGCTGGATCCCACGCGGCCAGTTCCTCCAGAGGCGGCAGACGAAACGGCACGTCCTTTCGGTAAAGCACATGCTCGGTCAGCGCCCGCGTTCCCCAAGGAGGCGTGGGGAAGTCGTCCAAGCTGTCGCGCGCTTCGGTTCTTTGCGCCATCACGGCATGAGTGCGGTTCTGCATCTCGGATCACTCCGCCGCCATCTGGCGGTTCAGGGCGTGGACGTCGTTGGCGACCGCCAGCAGCCGGGCCATGCGCTTTGGCACGCTGTTGCCGATCAGGCGCATTTGTTCGGTTTTGGTGAGGGCGCGCTCGATCCAGACGGCGCTTCCGTCACGCCCCTTGACCTCGATCCAAATGGATTTCGGCAACTCCAGCTCGTGGGCCGCTGCGGCTTCCGCCGGGGCCAGCATCCGCATGCGGATATCAGTCACGGCGTAGGGCTGACCCTGGATCGTCACGGTGACGACGCCGAAACGGTCGCGGGTGGACAGGGAATGCAGGGCGTCCCGGCAGTCTTGGCCGTCAGCCGACGCGCCGTAATACTTGGTCAGAAAGGCCGCGACGGCAGCGGTGTGGAACCCGCCAGCGGTCTGCGTCGGCACGGGCGCAGCAACATCCATGGCGGTCGATGTGCCGCGCAGTTCAGCCAGGTACGCCGCCGCAACTTGCTGCTGAGTTCCCGCCGTCGTCAGCGTGGACAGGGCGTCGCCTATCTCATGACCGACCAAGCCCGTGTTGTGCTGCGCCATGAAAGCAGCGACCAAGCCAAAGCGCGGCGCGCCCGCCATAATGGTTTGGATCGGCTCATCCGGCTTTTGACCGTGGCTGTTCTCGTTGAAGATCGTTAAAAACGCGCTCGCAACAGCCATTTCCCCACCCTTTGCCGTGGTTATGGTCGGCAGGGGCTGTCTTCCGTCGCGAACGCGGGAGCCGCTTTTCGTATGGCAAAGCGGGACGATGAATGGCGCTTGCGTTTCAAGAACGAACCGCTTCAGGCCACTGGCCACCCGCTTCAACGTGGCGGGCGCCAACGGCTTCCGGCGCTCGAAGATACTCGTCATCGGCTGCGACCAGTCGATGATGGACGCCGCCGACGCCCAGGGCAGCAACCCCAACGCCGCCGCCTCTTCGCGCGGCGCGTGGGTGCGTTCCGGCCAGCGGATTGGCTGACCATCAAAGCGCGCGACCCCGAAATAGCGACGGCGGGCGGTCGGCACGCCGTAATCGGCGCAATTCAGGTCACGATCATCATAGGCCGCGCCAAGTTCTTTCAGATGGCTGACAAAGCGGCGAAAGGTCCGGCCCTGCCGCGCCTTGTCCCTTACGAGCTGCTGTTGCTCGCGCGGAACCCGCTCGCCCTTCGCGGCCACGGCGCCGTCCAGCTTCAACACGCGCCCGGTCGCCTTGTCGCGCTTGGCTACCAGCGGACCCCAGCCGCGAATCTCCCGGACGTTCTCGATGAAGATCACCGACGGTCTGGTTTTTCCGGCCCACCGGCAGACCTGCCAGGGGAGCGAGCGCACGCGGGCGGAACGCGGCGCGCCGCCCTTGGCGACCGAATGGTCCCGACAATCCGGGCTGGCCCAGAGAACCTTGACGCGTCGACCACCCGTCGCCTGGATCGGATCGACGTCGAAGATGTCGCCGCGAATGTGCTTCGTGTGCGGGTGCAGCGCCTGGTGCGCGGCGATGGCCACCTCATCATGGTTGTTCGCCACGTTCACCGGCATGCCGGCTTCTTCCAGGCCTTGGCACGCCCCGCCCAGCCCGGCGAACAGGACCACGGTGATGGCGTCGTCCAGCGCCCACTGCTGAATTTTAGGGAGCGTGCTCGACGCAGCGCCCCGACGGCCAGCGCGATTGATCTTCACTCCCGTCCCACGCGCCGCCATCGGCGCAGAGAAAAGGGTCTCTTGCGCGGCGATCATGGCCCAACCCCTTCATGGTTAGAGGCAATGGCTTTGCGAGCGGAGGCGGCTTTGGCCGGGCCTTTGTCGGTGTCCGCGTTTTTCGTGGCACCGCGCAGGATTGGGGTGATCGCCGCTTTCAGGTTCTCGCGCATCGCGACGTTGCGAATGTCGGGCGCCATCTCCCAAGCCCATTGGTCGATCAGGAAGCGTTCTTCGTCCTCCGAACCGGGTTTGTACCGACTGAGGATCGACACCCGCAGAATTTCGTTCTCGGGATTCCACAAACGACCACCGGCAAGATCGTGGGTCAGCCGATGAACCAACTCGCTCTGCAATCGGGGAATGGATGATTCGGCCAGATAGCGGGCATGCCGCTGGATCTGTACCAGAACGTCCGGGTGAAAGATGTCGGCGGTGGTCATCGTCTGGCCACGCATCGGCAGGGCCAAGGGAGACGAGTCTTGATCGGGGACGGAAGACGCGGCGGGCTTGGTCGCGGCGTCGAACACCTCGACCATGGCGATCAACAGCTCGACGCCCGCCGGAAGATCGGTCTTACCGCCCAGATAAAGCGCCTGCTTTTTGTTGAAGGCCATTCCTTCGCTGGGGCGGCCCCGCCCGATTTTCGACGCACGGTGCGTCGAAATTCTGCCAAACCGTTCCAGGGATTCCCGGTGACGCTCTGCAAGTTGACGCAGGTCTTGAACCTTGGCGTAACCCAAGGCTGCCGCCAGCGTCACGTCCGTAACGCGCGGCTCATTGTCGATGATGGTGATGTCGGTGGTGGTGAGCGCGCACGCGCTCGATTGCATTGCGTCCATGACGCAAGCCTCCTCTGACGGCATTGCCGACGCAGGGAGGCTTTTCATGACCGCCCTGGCGCCGGGGGCTGAAAACCTGTCAGAGGCAGGCCGGAATGTTCCCCTTGCGGGTATTGTATTATCCGACCCCCGGCAAAGGGGATGCGCCGGACGGAATCCGGGCATGAAAATAGCCGCATCGCACGAGTGCGCGGGCGGCATGCCGCTCTGAAGAGTTTTCAAGCTCCAAGACGGAGACTGCTCCACAGAAACAGCGGTTGTCAAGACGGTGATGGCGGCGCCTTCCCAATCCCCCGGGAATTTATCGTACCCCCGGAAAAAGGCTTGGCACGGTTGTTTCTCGGGGGTACGATAATTCTCATGAAGATCACGTTCGATCCCGCCAAGCGCGACAAGACCCTGACCGAACGCGGCATTGACTTCGCCGACGCGGCAGACGTGTTCATCGGCCCGACGTTGGATCGACCGGATGATCGTTTCGATTACGGTGAAACCCGCATCGTCACGGTCGGACATCTGCGCGGTCGGATGATGGTGATCGTGTGGACGCCGCGCGGCGATGCGCGGCACATCATTTCGATGAGGAAAGCCAATGACCGAGAGCAAGCGCGCTTTGGGTAGCGACCTGGAAAAGGTCGATTCCCATGTCATCCAGCCCGAGGAATACGATGAAATTCCCGAGCTGACGGCGGAATGGTTCGTACAGGCGCAACCGCACATCGGCGGGAAGCCTGCGCGTCGCGGTCGCCCGCCATCCGACAGCACGAAGGAAGCCATCAAGCTGCGCCTGGACGCCGATGTGGTGAAGCACTTCCGTGAAACCGGGCCGGGCTGGCAAACCCGCATCAACGAAACCCTGCGCCGCGCCGCCGGTCTGCCGTGACGATGGTGAGGGAACGTACCACCATGATCGGCCCCAACCCGCCCGTGCATCCGGGCGAAATCCTGCGGGAAGAGTTCCTGATTCCCTTGGGCTTGACGCCCTACGGCGTGGCGCAGGCGTGCCGCGTTCCTCGCACGCGCATCGAGCGGCTGGCGCGCGAGGAAACGCCGGTCACGGCGGACACCGCGTTGCGCTTGGGCCGCTATTTCGACACCGGCCCGGAATTTTGGATGAACCTGCAAACGCTGCACGATCTGTCGGTCGCCGCTCTGGCCGCAACCGACCTTGTCGAAATCCAACCGCGCGCAGCGTGATGAATGGCCAATGGTCATGATCTGCGCTCCCCTCACCGATGCCCATGCCGGTCCATCGCAGCGGCGGAGCGCGCGGTGAACGATGCGGCGACGGGCGTGTTGCGGACGGGTCTCAAGGTCGGCGTGACGGGCCGGTCAGGCCGGTGCGCCGAGGGGTTGCGGGCCGTGTGGTCGGCGCAATAGGTCGCCAGCGCTTGGCGCAGCGTGTCGTCGTTCCCCGCGCCCTGGACGCGGGCCAGCGCGGCGGAGCGCAGCGCCTGGACCTGGTCGGACAGCGTCACCCCGTCCATCGCCTGGACGGCCAGCGCCAGCCGGTGACGCGCGGTGTCGGCGGACGGGTGACGGCCAAGCCAGAAACCAACGGCGATGGACAGCTCGCTCTCGGGCGAAAGCTCTTGAGGCGCGTCGGTCATGTCACCCTGCCTTTCGGTGGTGGGTGTGAGCGGGCCGGGCGACGGCGCGCCGATCCGCAACACGATCCGCAACGGCGACCACGCGGCGCAGACGTCCGGCGTAGGTCGGGGACTCGGCAGCCAGCACGGCGACCAGCTCCAGCACATCGGACCAGATCAGGCGGGAGGCGCACTTGCGGGGTGGGTGGCCCAGCAGGCGCAGCGCCTCGGCAGCCACGTCCCCGACCGTGCGGTGGGTCGCGGCCATGAAGCGGGCCGCCAGCGTGCGGGCCTCGGCGGCGCAGATCGCCGCGTTGATCGGGTCCGGGTGGGTCATGCCGTTCCGCCCCCGTGGCAATCGGCGGAAAAGCGCGCCACTTCCGACACGGCCTTGCCAAGCTGCTCGCTCAGCTTGATCGGCAGGCGATGCGCTTCCAGCGGATGGGCGTTCTCAACCGCTGCCGCGCCGAGGGCGAACACGGCCATGGACAAAGCGCGCAGCATCCGGTCGGGCGTGATGTCTCCCGTTTGCGCCATCGCTTCCATGAACTGGGCGACCGGCCCGGCGATGTCTTTGGTCAACCCGCCAGCGCCCATCAAGCGCTGAATGCAGCCGTGAACCACCGCATCGTCATCGGGGAGGGGGGAAAGATTCTTTGGGGGCAAGAATTTTGCGGGGGTGTCGTCATTTCACACCCACCCGCGCCATCGCGTCACGCAGGGCCGCAACCACCTTCACCGCCGTCCAATGGCTGGCCGAGGCCAGATCGTGCGTTTCGAGGTCGATCTCCTTACCCTCGACGACAGCCTGGATGTGGTAGGTCTGAAGGACCGATCCGAACCCGCCCCGCCGCGTCTGCCCGCGCAACAGCGTGATCGTGCCGACCGCCGCGCCGTCCAGCGACACAACGCCGTCGATGGGCGACAGCGACAGGCGCGCCTTCACGTCGTGCAGGCTGGCGGGATGCTTGACGCGCGGCGTGTTCGGCACCGGCTGGCCCTTGGCGATGCACAGCGCGTCGTCCAACAGGCTCAGCACCTGATCCGTCCGGCGCTTCGGCGTGCATTCCCACAGCGCCAGAGGCTCCCCAGCCGCCCGCGTCAGGCACGGCATCGCCCATTGCAGGCCATAGACCTCCAAGGGCAGAGCCTCGGCCCCGTGCAACTCGCGGAGCGCCAGCTCATAGGCCGCATGGAGCGTCACCGGGGTGGTGGCGCCGGGCAACCACCAGGTCGGTTGCGCCATCAACTCGGCGGGCAAGGTCGGGGCCATCCACCGGCGGGCGCCGATGATCTGCGCCATCACGCCCAGAGTGGTTTCCGTGGTGATCGTCAGCATGACGCCGCCTTTCCGGCAGCCTTCCGACGCGACGCAGACCGCGCGCCCGCCGCGTTGCCGCCCCGGTTGCCGCGACCGACAGCCTTGGCCGTCATGATCGCCGCGTGCTTCATGATCCCGGAAATCAGGATGTCGCCTTCCATCCGGCGAACCTGGACCTTACCGGCGTCAATCGCGGTCTGAACCTGCGCCGCCATCGCCTTGGCCGAGGCGCGCGCCTGGGCCGACGATTCGTCGCGGACAGGGACAAAGCGGTAATCCCACATCAGCGGGGTTCCTTCATGGTTTGGCGCGCCGCGATCAACACGCGGCTGTTGGCGTCCGCCAGCGCGTCGGCGGCGTGGGAAATGCGGGCGACCTCGCACGGCGCGATGGCCACGCCAGCGGGGCTGTCCGGGTGGGTGGCGTCGCGGATCGCTCGCGACACGTCGGCGGCGGCGATCTGCACCGAAACCGTTTCGCGCAGCAGGTCCAGCCGGTCGGCCCCCGCCGTCCCGTTGGTGGCGCGCGACAGCAGCTCGCCATAGACCCGCCAGATCGGCCCCTCCATCCCGGTCGCCCGCGCATAGGCCGCGTCGAGCGCCAGGGCGCTGCTGACGCCCGGTTCCGACGCCTTGTCGGGATCCAGCCATTCGCGGATCGTCCAGGACTTGCGCCCGGTCAGCGCCTCGGCCTCGATCAAACCGGCGGGGATGTCGCCGTTTCCCAGAGTCGCAATCACCTTGGCCACCGCGCCGGGGATGCTGTCGGCGTCGCGCGATTTTTGCAGCGACATCACAACCCCGCCGCGCGTTTGTGGTCGATGAACGGAAATTGCTTGGCGACGATCACATCATGACCAACCGAAACCGCCAGCGCCGCCAGATCGCGGACAATCCCCAGCACGCTCAACGCGGCGATGATCGCCAGCGCGCCAAGAACAGCGCGCTCAATGCAACGCCCCGCGCCGTTGGCGGGCAGGAATGGTGTGTGGTAGGGTGTCTTCACAGCACAGCCTCATGTGTTGAAAGAAAGTCGGCCTCCTGGGGTGCAATCCGGGGTCGGCTTTCTTACGTTTGGGGGTTAGGGCAATCGGCTTTGCGCGTGCGGGATGCTGAACTGGCGCATCAACCTCCCCCGTCCGGTGGTGGAGCAACGAACTCCGGCGGAATCACACGCTCAATCGCCAGCAACGTCGAAAGCCGTGGATCGCCATGCAGGAGATTGTTGACGGCGTGCCAATTCAGGCCCGCCGCCTCAGCGACCTTGGACCTGTTTACGCCCGGTTCCTGGAGGTAGGAGCGTGCGCGATGGATGCCTTGGGAGATCGTCATGCTTCATTATTCGCGTAATTGCACGAATTTCGTCAAGCGGGAAATGCGTGCAACAGCACGGTCGCGCAGAAGCGCGAAATAGGCGAAATTCGTGCAATGAATCTGGAAGAACAGGATCGTGAGCGGCGGCGCGAGGCGCTGCGCGCTTTCTTTGCCAAGAACAAGCCACTAGGCTTGAAGAGCGTCAATCGCTGGGCAGCCCAATCCGGAATCGGCGAAGCCACATTGCGTCAGATTCTGGACGGCACCAGGTCAAAGAACATGCGCGCAGACACATACGAAAAGCTCGCGCGTGGAGCGGCAGAGCTTCTCAGTCGAGAGGTTACTTTGTCAGAGCTGGTCGGATCGACGGTCGAAAACAGTGCCTCGGCACCAGCACTCAGTCGTTCGGACGCTGAAGAACTCATTGCGATATACGAAGCCCTTGATCCGGCCCGTAAGGCTCGTCTCCATGCGGATGCTCTGGATTTGCTGACTGCGCAACGAGCACGCGCGCACGCTCCAAAAGTACCCGACGATTCTCAGGGGTGAGCTTACTCACCAACGCCCCAAAATCGGTGTCATCAAGTGCCCCCAACTCCCACTCCATCACACTCATTCCCCAAATCAGAACACAACAGGAACATAATCACAAGATCGTGATACGCGATTTTCCAAAAACCTCATCGTCTTTCAGTTGGGATTTGACGCGCCCGTCCGGTCGCTTGATCCCCTGCCTTCGTTCGTTCGCGCATACGGGAATACTCCGACTCCTTCGATCCCCTTCGTCATCCAATTGTATGAGGGAAGGGCTAAGCGACAAAGCGAAACCGATGACCGATTTCGGTCATTCCGATAAGAATAATTGCGTCGAATCGTAACGCAATTATTACAATGTCGCTATCTAATGAACGGATGCTAACAGATCGGCAATTTAACACCATAACATCGTGTCCGCTCCTGTCTCACGTTGCTGGTGCGTGTTTGTGGAAATTGGTTGAAAGCGCGCATGTGCAGCATTTTGCCGCGCGACAATTGATCGTGCGCGAGGGCGATCCAGGCGATGCCCTGTACATCGTCGAAGCGGGCAGCGTGCTGGTGACGTCGCGAGACGTCCGTCTCGCGCTGCTGGAGTGGCCCGCGCCGGTCGGCGATCTGGGCATCTTCGCCGGACGGCCAAGGACAGCGACCGCCATCGCCGAAACCGATTGCACCCTGCTGCGGATTGCGACACCCGACCTGATGGATGCGCTCCGGCTCACGCCCGAGGTGTGGGAAGGAATTGCGCTCTGGTTCGCCGAATTCGCCTACGCCAAGGCTGTTGATGAAAAGGTTCGGACACACAACCTGCGTGCACAGCTCGCACGGCTGCTTCTCTCTCGCGCCGCCCCCGCCACCGGCGCTG